>ERZ724524.29-NODE-29-length-96657-cov-8.442848_pt1 | contig 96657 bp, 108 predicted proteins | sample MGYA00376057_ERZ724524 | MGnify/ENA primary metagenome ERZ724524 (study PRJEB28724, sample SAMN07190888) | wastewater metagenome | isolation source: influent of sewage treatment plant in Hong Hong | place: USA: Christiansburg, Virginia | collected 2016-03-01 ...
TTCGTATGAATACATGAACTACCTCCAAATAGTCCAAGAATTCCGCCGCACCCCCTTGTCCCACCATGCATCATCGCGCGCATAGTCGGGCAACACCAGCCCCAACTCCTGGCCGTAATAGTCCCGGATCAGCGAATAGCAATCCAGCACCCCGTGGTGAAACTCGCGCCCAATCAACGGGGCAGTCCAGCCTGTGGGGTCCAACCTGGTCATCACGCCCGATGGCCAGCCCATGATCAGCCACGGCAGGCCGCTGCGCTCACACATCACACGGTCGGCCATGCTGGCGTGCGCGCTGGCGTTGGGGTGACTGTGGACGACGGCCATGATCGTCCCCGCATCTTCTGCCGCTGCCCAAGCATGGGGGCTCAGCACAAAGGCATCTTCGGGGCCAGCAGCCAGGTTATCTGCGGGTAAGTACGCCAGGCCCGTGGCCAGCCGAACCACCAGGCCGCAACACTCTTTTGGGAACTGAGCTGCAGCGTGCGCCTCAATAGCATGGCGAACAGCTTCAGTCACGAGCGTCAGGCCAGACTCATACATTGCGAATCTGCCCCGCGCCAGGGAAAGCCCCAAAGGGCAATTCATGGTCACCAAAACGCAGGCGGCAACTGCTCAGGCGGTGTCCGCATTTGTCTTCGCCTGCCACAGCCGTAGCTGTATCGTCCGCTTTAGCACAGGGCGGGCCACTGTAACCACACTCCGCAGACCGATATTGCCAGCCGCAGATCCGCGCGATGATGGCACGCCCTGGGAGCTTGGCATCTGCCACATCAATCGGGCTGCCCAGCTCGTACTCGCACATCACATCGTCTTGGTGGCTTTTGCGGTCAATGCGCCAAATGTCATCCGGGTATCCCGCCAGCGGATCGGCCGTGGGATTGACGCCACCGGGAAAGTTGACCGCATCCAGAAACTTCACCAGCGTGCGCCGCCGCACCAGCATGGCACCCAACAGGTTGCTGTACGAGCGGTTCAGCACGCCAATCAAACCTTGAATATTGCTCACCCGCAGCTTAGGGCGAGGCATGGGGCCGTCGTGTGTTTGCTCAAAGCCTTCGGCATAGACCGGAAACGGCGTGTACATGATGCCCTGCCAAGTCACCGCCTGGCGCAACTGGTTGGTGCCCGCGTGAAAGTGGTACACCTCGCCGCCCAGTGCTACGGCATTCAGCTCAAACAGTTCCAGTCTGGCACTGTGCGCCAGCTTCGTCAGTTCAACAGCAAGCGTCATGGTTCAAACACCTCTTCAAATCGTGCTGTCATATTCGACAAGCCAACACCTGCAATCGTGCGGCCCCACTTGGGGCAAACCACCCTGATCGGGCTGGTGGCCCACTTGGGCGTCCAGTCAAAGCTGTCTACGCCGCCGTGGCTACGCCAAAACGCCATGATCACATCGGCAATGCTGTCGTCTACCTCTTCAAACGACAGGCTCCAGATCTGCGCCGTGCTGTTGATGCCGTCCGCCTGGCGCTGCTCGTAGCCATCGCCAAACTTGGCTTTTTTGACGCGTGGCTCTTCGTCCAGGCTGGTTCGGTCGCTTTCTGCCCAGTCAAATATGGCGGTCATCGTGCTCTCCCAAACAGCATGCCACCGGGGCGGCTTTGCTTGATGGCCCATTGGTCCACCACAGCCTCCACCATGCGGCCCAAGTCCGCCGCACCATTGCCTTGCGCCGCTTTATCGCCCTGCGCACCATTGACCGTGATGTTCACCGCGACACCGCCGCCGCCTGCACCCATGTTCTTGATGTGCCTTGGGTCATCGGCCGTCAGCACCTCTTCACCCTTTTGCAGCACGGCATACATCTCGTCGCTGCGCCGGGGTGCCATGCCCGCAATGCCGCCAGTGTGGTAACGGGGGGCAAAGGCAAAAGCTGCTGCATTCACGTTGCGCGAAAAGCTTGACCCCTCCGTTCCGACCACACCGCCACTGTGAAAGCCAAACAGTTTCATACCCGCACTCAACAAACCGCTGCCAACACCGCCGCCGCCTGCAGGCATCAGACTCTCCAGTAACTGGGCACCCAGGCGTTGCGCGATCATGTTCAGGATTTGCTGGGCGAAATTACCCAGCATGTTCTTCAGCGCGTCGCCTACCGTCTTGGTGCCAGAGGCAATGTCCACGAAGAACTGACTGAACCCACCGCCGATTGAAGATCGGATTTGCCTTTCTGCATCGGTTCGCAGGTCGCCCATTTGTTTAAGGCCATTTTTGGCCTGTGCCGCACGTGCCTGATCTTCGGGGCTCAGGCTGCCAGAGATTTTCTCGACTTCTGCCAGTTGCGCCTGCAGCAAAGGTAGCTGGGCAGCGCGGATATCAAAAATCTTCCGTTCAGCCTCATAGACCGTGATCGCCCCAGCCGCTTCGTCAAGTCGGACGGCATCTTCCTGAATGCGGATGTTTTCCAGCATGCGGGCGTATTCGCGCTCGGCTCTTGACAGGGTTTCTTTCAAAACGGTCAGATCAATCAGCTTCTGTACGTTTTTGACTGCATCACCTTCCACGCCGCCGTCACGCTGAAACGCCTTGGCCAGCTCGGGCGCGAACTGTTTTTGCACCCGGCGCTGAATGTCCTCAATGGATTCAACGCCCTTGAGTTGCTTGATCTGCGTTTCGATGGCGTCCTGCTGGTCGCGTAGTTCTTTGGTCAGTTGCTGTGCCTCAGTGGTCAGCGACCTGGCTGCATCCAGGCGATCACGCTCTTTTTTTGTGATCTCAACGTCAAACTCAGCAATTTTGTTTTGATTGGTCGTTACAGCTTCCTGGGCCTGTTCTTTCTCATTACCGTTCTTGGCAGCCTTCAAGCGCTGCTTATTGATGGCTAAAACCCTTTCCTCTTCGCGCTTCTTGACGGCGAGGCGATCAATTTCCTGGCGAAGCTCGCCGTCTTGCAGGCGCGCTTTCTCAGCCAGGTAGGACTGCAGATCCAGCAAACCCTGCTCAAAGCGCTCCTGCACGAGTTTTTTTTCACGCGCTGTTGCATCAGCCAGCAGTTCAAAGTCTTTGTCGTAAAGCACCTTGGCTTGAGCAATCCGATTTGCCACGTCGCGCGAGTCGTAGGTTTCCAGGTCTTTGCGTTCTTTATAGGCCTGTTCCTTCAGCGCACCAGACTTCTCAGCCTGCAGCTTGGCTACCTCACGTGCGTTGCCTGTGCGCTGAGCCGCTTCGATTTCCTTGTCCTTTGCCAGAAGATAGTTTTTTCGCTCGTCGGCATACTTTTTGACGATATCGGCCCGGGTTTTGTATTCGTCCTGAAACTTCTTCACCCCTGCTGGGTCCAGCATGTCAGTGCCAGCTTGCGGACCGCGCCGACCTTCGCGAGCCAGTTCGTCTGCCCCTTCTTTTGACGTTTGACGTTTTGCAACTTCACTATTCAGTTCGGCAAGCTGACGTCGCAGGTCTACCAACTGGACCCGTTCAGGCGGCTCAATGGTCTTTGCCTTTTTCTTGGCCTCCAGCTCATCCACTTTTTGCTGCAGTGCTGCCGTTTCCTTGTTGAGCTGTGCACTGGTCTTGTCTGAGGCACCTTGACGGGACCACCCCATTGCATCCCAGGCCTCCTTTAAGGCCCAAATGGTCACGATCAAGCCACCGACAGGACCACCAATGGCAAGCCATAGACGCCCAACGGCTGCAGTCATGATATTGATGCCTAGCGTTGCCCCTGCAGCCCCCAGGACCACGCCCTCGAATGCCATAGCTGCGCGACCTAGCCACCCGGCAAGCAACACCACGGCCAAAGCCTGCAGCGCATTCATCAAACCCGTGACGTGGTTGCCTAAAAGCGTCAAGACTTCTATGGCGGCCTTTCCCGCGCCATTCGCTTCAGCTTGGGCACCGACATATTGCTGAATCTTGCCTTTAAGCTGGTCGTATGCGCCGCCGATTGTCGCGGGGATCATGGCAGCTTCGCGTTGCAACTCAGGCAGCGACTTAGCCAATGCCTGCACCACGGCAGACGTTGTCAACGCACCTTGTTCGGCCAGTGCCTTCAGCTCACTTTTGGGTTTGCCTAGCCCTTTGGCCAGGGCATCCAACAAGCGCGGCGCAGCTTCATTGATGGCATTGAACTCTTCACCGCGCAGCACGCCTGACCCTAGCGCCTGGCTGAATTGCAGGATCGCAGATCCTGCCTCGGCACTGGTTGCCCCGCTGATCTTCAGGCTGGCGAGCATTGCCTCGCTGGCGACTGAGGCCTCACGCAGCCCACCATTCAAGGGCTTTACTGCGCTCAGAATTCGCGTGTAAAGCGTGCTGGTCTCAGCCAGTGGCTGGTTGTATTTGGCTGATAGGGCTTGCGTGGTGCGCAGTGCAGTGTTGAATTCTTCCTGCCCGGTGGTCACCAGTCGCAGGCGTGCGCGCAAGCTCTGGTACTGATCGGACATATTGGCCAAACCCGCAATGGCCTGGGTCCCTTGCTGCAAACCCAAGAATCCCAGAAACTGGGTTCGCAGGTCTTGCAACTGACCAGCCATCTGGCGCAACGCGCGCTCGGCCTGGCTTGTTTGTGCGGAGATCTTGAGCTTGGCTTCGACGGTCATAGGATTTAAACTGTGTTGATGACTGCAAAACCCGGTTTTCTGTTCACCGCACTTGGCTTGGTTCTGTTGCCCACTACCGGGTGGCTGGGGCTGGCTTTGTTTGCACTGGGCATGGCCTGCCTGGCCATCGCATTCCTGCTGCCGTTTCTTCGTTAAGCACCGCTCAAGGCTCTAGCGCCTTCAAGGCCTTCTTCAAGCCGTCCCCACCGCCAAACCCCAGCGCGGTCGCCACCAGACTCCAGCGCATTGCCTCGCGCTCACGGGCTTGGGCCAGCATTAAGTAGCTTTCAAACTGGCCCAAGGTGTAATCCATGATGCTGGCGTGCTGGTGCCCAGCGGCAATCAGACAGTCGAAGGCGTCGGCCCACTCCCAGCGGGATTGACCTGGTCGGGCCTGTCCTGTTGTGGTGTGTGCGCTCCGATGGCCTTTGCCAGCTCGGGCACCAGTTGGGGCAGCGCCGCTTTCAAGCCCGGCAGCGCGCGGGTAAAAAAATCGGCGTTCACCTCCACGGCCAACATGGCCAGCACCGCCAGACGGTCTGGCAGCAGCTGTTCCACCCAGGCCAGCGGCTGGCGGATACAGATCGCCGTGGCGGCGATGATGGCGTCGCCGTGGTCGCCCATCATGGCAATCATGCGCGGCACGTCCATAGACCCCGCCTCATACACCAGGCTGGCCAGCAGGCCGTCCAGGTGGCGCACCACACCGGGGACTTCTTTCACGCGCAGCGGCGTGACGACAACCTCCACGCCTTCTACCGTCAGGGTGCGGGCCACAGGCGTCACAAATTCAATGGTTCCGGTCATGACGCGCCTTTAAGCCGTTGGCAGGGTGATGCTGTAGAACTGACCTTCTGCGCTGCTGGCGGTGCGGGTCAGGTCGGCCAATACGCTGCCCGTCAGCTCGAAGTCTGCATAGTCGTCATTGATAAAGGCAAACTCTTTAGCGGGCTTCAAGCGGCTTCGGTAAATGTCCGCCACGATGGGCGTGCCATCGTCAGTATTGATGCCCTCGAACTGGATGTAAACATCCTGCACTGCCCGGTTGAATGCCCCGATCTTCGTCACAGCCCCTGGGGTGAAGTCCATTTTGAAGGGCTGCACAAACGGGCCTCCTGTGGTCAGGTTGATCAGCTCGACATTGCCTGCAAATGCATTCAGCAAGTAATTGACACCTACCGCCAATGTGGCAGCGCCGGAGTCTTGCACGGACACCAGCGACAGATTCTTGGCAGGTGCAGCCAAGATATTGCCCACCTTCGCCCCGATGGGGAAAGCGTAGTCCTGCACGGCATTGCCGGCGGGGACCTCGCTCACATTGGCAATCGACATCAGCGCCAAGTTTTCTTTGCTGAACTCATCAAAGATGATGGACAGCTCACCCCGGCGTGTCTTGGTCATCTGCCGATACGGCAGGCGGTTGCCACTGAAGCTTTCGCTGCGCTGCGAGTCATCTTCGGTCAGGCTAAGCACAAACTTGCTGGCGTTACCGATCCAGCGCAGCAGGCCGGGCTGACCATTTGCCTGCCGAAAACCCACATTCACTTTGCCTTGTCCACTGAATCCACTCATGATTTTTCCTTTGTTAATGAAAACGCTGTAACACCGACCACAATTCGTAGAGGTACCAAAGAACCCAGCTCAAACCAGCTGCGCCTATGACCACCAAAATGACCAGGCCGCGCTTGAATTTCTTGTTCATCGCGGCCTTACAGGTTCAATGCGATCTCGAATGCCAAGGGGTACAAGCCCACATTGGCCCGGTAATTTGGCCGAGGGCCATTGGTGCGACGCATAGGCCGCCCCGTGCCTTGCGGCATCCATCCCGCCAAGGCCTTGTGCAACGCAGACAACACAGGGCCAGCGCTGCGGTTACGTGCGGCCCCATCGTTCTGGCTTGCATCTGGCCTGGCGTAGAACACAATCCAGCGCTGGCGCGCCATTACTGCCTTGCCACCATCAGCATCGTCGGGGAAGCGTTCACCGTCCCACAACACAAAGACCGTGTCCACGCGCACCGTGGCGTCGATCACCTGGCGTATTTCTTCTACGCCACGTACCGCCACGTCGGGCAGCTCAGACTTGATACGGGTCTCAATCAAGCCTTGCAAGAACAGGTAGTCCAGTAGCAATGAAGCGTTGGCCATGTTGCGTCCATCAGTCCGGGCTGCGCCCAAACACCTTGCTACCCGTGCTGAACATCACGGGGCCAATGCCTTGCGGCACCTGGGCCTCGGCGGGCGGCATCAGGGCCACCGTGCCAGCGGCCACCGACTTCAAAAAGGCCATCGCCCCGGCGTAGTCGCTTTTGGCGCGTTCGTCCGGGTTGTTGGTCATCAGCAGGTAGCGCGCCACACCACAGCAATGCACCCGCAAGGCTGCAGGCGGATTCGCCAACGGCAAGGCGTAGCGGCCCATCAGGTACGCGTCCATCAAGTCGCTGGCATTCGTCAAGGCCCGCTCGGTCACCACTTGGTTGATGCTTTCCAAGGCTGGGTGCTCGATGTCACTGAGCTGCTGCATTTCTGCAGAGCCAAATGACTCAAGCAAGTCCTGTGTGGTGGCGTAGGGCATGGCGACGCTTTAGGCCTTGGCTTTCTCTGCTGGCGCTTCGGGTGCCCCTGGTGTGGGCAGAGCAATGTCCACCACGACCAGCATGAATTCCTTGCGCAGCGCGGCTTCCTGATCTTCATCGAGATCAGTCAAGGCAATGGTTTCGGCTTGGGTGCCAAACACAAAGCCCGCACGGCGAAAGCCTTCTCGCTTGGCCACAATGCGCAGACCCTTGCTGGGGTCGCGCTCTACTTTTGCAGGGGCAGGATTTTTGGTTGCCATAAAAGGTTCTCCGGAAACTGGTGTTGGTGGGCTTAGATCAGGTAACCGCTAGAGACGACCTTCAGTCGCCCCTTCAGCACGTTGCTCTCACCTTGGGCGACGTATTCCTTGCTCATCAGGCTCAACGCAGCTTCGCGCAGGTTGCTGGAGACCACCAGCGTGGTGCCCTGCACATTCAGCGGTTCGCCGTTGTTGCCTCGGATGTTGCCCAGTGCCGTCAGCGCCGCCTGCACGTTTTCAATGTTCAAGGTCTGTTTGCTCGCCACTGCCAATTGCCACAGGCCAAAACCTGCATTGCAGCGACCATCGACACCGTAGATGTACTCTTTACGCATGAACACGTTTTCGTCATCGGGCTTGTCCATACGCACCATGTTGAAGGCGCTGCGCGGCTGCCAGATCAAGGGCTTAAGCACCTTGCTGGTGTCCATCACGAACCAAGCTTCACCGGATCCACCCAGATGGTTGGACACGCTGACCTCTTTGCCAGGCAGACCCACGGGGTGGTCGGTGTCAAAGAAGTACTGGCCGTCGAAGCATGGCGTATTGAAGCCAGCTTTTAGCAAACCAAAATTCAGCTTGTCAGGGAACTGGGTGACGCCGTCGCCCATTTGCTGGAACATTAAGCCGTAGGAGCCGTACTGGTCATCCTGAATCTTGTTGCGGTTGACCTTGATCGTGCCTTCAAAGTCGCGGTTTTTCAGGGTGTAGTCGTACTTGCCGATGTTCTGCAGGTGGCGGTCGCCGATCCACTCGCGGATCATGAAGTTGTCCGCCAACCAGTCATAGACGTTCTCAGCAGTTGAGCTGGGCACCGTCATGGCCAACTCCATCGATACGGGGGCGCTGCGGGCCAAGCCCGTGCGGAATGCTGCACTGAAGCCTTGCTCCAGCATGCGCAGGTTGTTTGCGTTGATTTCCATGATCTTGATTCCTATGAGTTACACATCAATGAGTTCAGCGGAACTCGACCCAGACGCCGTCAGCGTCCACGTTCCACACCTTGCCCGCCACGCTGCGGGTGTTGCCACCGTTGGTTTTGGCGAGCGTCTGGTCATCGACCAAGTAGCAATCACTTCCCACCTCCGCCAGCGTGATCTGGTCAGTTGACGTGGAATTGGCAAAAGGGCCAAACACGCCACGATCCACTTCACCCGTGACAGCGCCATCCGCACCGCCCAGGTTGTCAATGCGGCTGCGGGTAACCCCCACGCACTTCAAGCCGACTGCAGTGCTGGCCGCCGTCAGCAGGCCAGCCGCCAGTACGGCGATCACGCCAGCAAAAAGCCGGGCATTGGCGGCAACAGGAAACCCCCGGCGAGTGGGCTCCATCAGTTCTTTGGTATCGCGGTCTTTAACGGCTGCAGTCATGGGATAAAGCTCCTAATGTGTGGGTGCGGGGGTGAGGGGGGGTGAGGGTTGAATGGATCAGGTCGCGGCGGCAGCGGCCTTGAAGTCTTCGGGTTTGATGCCCATCGCCGTGGCTATTCGGAGTTCGTCACTGGAGAGCGCCGCGACACCTGTGCCAGATCCCGTGCCACCTTCTTTGCCGCCGCTTTGCGGGGTGCCCAGGGCACCCGCAATCACGGGAGCAGCAGCGATGAAGGCGCTCAACTGCTCCACGCTGGTTTGGCCAAGCTTGATGGCCCAGTCTTTCTGCGCAGGCACCAGCTTGCCAGCGGACAGCGCCTCGGTGACCATCTGGGTGACGCGGTCGCCGTGGATCTGAGCCGTCAGCGCAGCCACCTGGGCTTGCATCTCTTGCACCAGCTTCACGCTGGTGGTGTCAAAGCCATTGGCGGCTGCGCCCGTGCCCTTGAGGGTGGCCACCGCCGACAGCGCAGTTGCTTCGTCAGCCTCGGGTTTGATACCCAGCGCAGCACTTAAGGCAGCGGGTACCAAGGCCTTGGGCGGGGTGTCCGCTTTGGTCTTGAGCGTTTTCACAGCTTCAATTGCTTGAGCCTCTGTGGTTTCAGCAGGCAGAACAAGCGCTGCCATCAATGCGGCCAATAAAGTCATGGAACTCTCCGAAGGTTGGTTGGGTAAAGAAAAGCTTGAACCCGTGGCATTGAGCTGTGCCACCGCCTGGGTGACTGCGCCCATTTCCATCAGGCAGGGGTAATTGGTTAATGCGGCGAGCATCACGTCTTGCACTTCGCCAGTGGCTTCGTCAAAGCCGATCACCGGGCTGATGTACATGTATTCCTCGGCATCAATCAATGCTTTGGCACGCTCCGTCCAACTGACGTTGAGCGCGAACAGGCCTTGACCCGGACGCCACGCGAATTGGCGGCTCCAGCCCGATGCAGGGGCGGGCTGACCGTTTTTGGCAGCCAACAGGGTTTGGTGGTCGTAGTCCAGCACAAACTTGGCCCGGCCTTCACCGTGGCGGGCATTCAATGCCGCTGCAATGGCTTGACCCTGTGCGTCGTTCAGCTTCCAGGTCTTGCCGGGACCGGGGCGACCGTCACGGCCAGCAAACTCACCCGCAGGCAACAGCTGCACATCGGCACTGGCTTGTATGGCCAGGCAAACACTGAGTGCGGCGATGCACTGAATGGCTTGGCGAGGGAGTGATGTCTTCATGGGATGCCAGTGTTCCAGGCATCGCGCGAGCCATCCATGTGAAGCGTTTTAATGCTTTCAATCTGCCTAACGCTTGGCAGAGGTTGAACTCACAAAGCAGGGGCATGGTCTGACCCTGTTCTTTTTCGTTCCAATTGGCTATTCTGGCCGCTTTCTTAAAAAGCTGGGGCGCTGATAGCCTGCTGACCCGATAGGCGCTTAAAGGGCCTGATTTTCAGCAGCGGTGAATCAAGCCAACGCATCGCCCAAAAATCCCTCGACCAATTCCAGCACATCCCTTGCATCCTGCGCGCCCAACTCACCTTGGGTGCCGTCTGTGTTGACCAGGCCAAACAGCGGATCGCGCCGTGGCATCTTCTTGGTTCCGGTGACATGATAGATCGCATAGGGTGCGCTGCCACCGAATCCCACCTCGACATAGTCGTCAGTGGCGTTGTGCGTTAGGGCATCCCGCATGTGGCCACTGCGCTCCAACAGCGTGCCACCCACACCTTGCTTTTCATAAAGCGCTTTTGTTGTTTCGCTGAGTTGCGCCCAAGCTGCGCCCGATGCATCTTGCTTGGACTTAAACCTCAGCTCCACATTGCCATCGAGCTGCGCGCCAATGGCCTCCATCAATTCGCGCGGGCGCTCCAGTACGGCAGCCGCCTTGTTCAACTTGGCCAACAGCGCGTCTGCGCCCACCAGGTCGATTTGCAGGTTGTCAGCCATTGATTAAAATCCCCACATTGACCCACGAGCAGCGCCTGCATGCGCCTCCAATCCTACGTGGGCAAGCCGTCAGCGGTGCAGCGCCTGGCGGCTTCATCTTTTGCGGCTTCATTGTTTTCTGCGGTAGACGATTTCTCCCCGCCGCCCTTCATTGATCACTGTGGCTGCATCCCGTTCGGTTTGCGCCTGGTAGCCTGACACACTGCGCCACCCATCCTTGCCGTTCTCGAACACCGCCAGCACAGGTTTGTCTTGGCCTTCTATCTGAAAGCGAGCGACGTAGCGTCGGCGAACCACATCAACGTCACGCGCAAAGTGGTGCTCATAGGCCATCCAGATTTCATCCGGATCTTGAATCGCCTGGGCCAGCAGCCGCACAAACTGCTCGCGCCCCCGCTTCATGATCTTCAGATCGCCCTTGATGTCTCTAAAAAGTTCATCACTGATCAGGAGCTTCTCACCCGTCACATCAGTGAACTCCGGCTTGTGGTCAAACTCCGCCAGGAAAGCATCCACATAGGCCCGCTCGGTCAAACCCTTGGGCATCAGTGTGTTGGCAGACACGGACTTGGGCACTGGCAGACGCCAGGTGGCGGGTGTGCCCACCGCGCCCAGGCTGAGTACACCCGGCCCTATTTCATGCGGGGACACCCCCCCATAGGGTCTTGCCATGCCTGGGTTGTAGGCAAAGCCGGGGTCTATGCCTCTGGGCACATAAACCGTTTCGCCCGTGCCCTTGTTGGTGTATTCCACCAGCTCAATCGGTGGGGCTTCGCGCTTGATCGGTATGCCAGCCAGTGCCCAGCGGGCAATGTCTTTTTCGTCCACGGCGATGGCACGGCAGCGGCAGCGCCAGCCGCAGGGTGGGAAGTGGGTTTTCCAAAAAGCATTTTCGACAGGCAAAGTCACACCGTGCCAAGGACGGTGCGCCGCACGTACCGTGTCGTCATCGCGCGTCAGGTACATCAGAAAGGGTTTACGTGCCTGGTTGCGCACCGCTGCCGCCCAGCGACCTGCGGCATTGGCTTGGCGCACATTGGTGTCAAAGATCAGCTGCAGGCGGGCTTTGTTGAACTCGGTGGTGCGCAGCTCACCCGTGCGTGGGTCGGTGATCTCTACCTTGCCCCAGTAGCCTGCCGCTGCCAATTTAGGCTGGATGCTTTTGGCAAAGGCCCGAAGGTCGCGCCCCTGGGTGTGCACCGCAGCCAGTTCATCGGCGAAGAGCTGCAGCACCTCGTACTTCATCACGCCCGCCACGGCCACGCCACGGGCATGCTCCTCTTGCCAGACGTCATCCCAACGGAAGCTGGGCAGCAGCAGGCCTTTGTCCGCAAAGGCTGCGACCGCGTCTTTGGGCTCGACCAGGCCCAGGCGCAGAGCAGGCATCAAACACCCTGCCCAACAGTTCCGGCCAGTCGAGCCATGAAGGCGGCACGTGCAAGCTGTTCCGAAGCCTGATCACTGTCCATTGTCTGCATCAATGCAGGCAGACGATCCCGGAATGACGCCAGGCTTTCACCCGACGCCAAGGCCGCGTCCAGTGCGTCCAGCAGGGGTTGCACCAGCGGGCTGACCAATGCCGGGCCTGGGTCGACGGCCTCGTTGACCAGGGCGTCTAAGGCATCTTGCGGTGCACCAGGTTCGCCCTGGCTGGGAAGGTTGGCTGACAGCGCAGCGCGGCCAGGGTTGCCAGGGTTGGGTATACCCGGCCCGGCAGGCGGCACCGTGCCTGCCACCGAGGCGGGCTCGGGCGCGCCTTTGAGCGTTTCCTCATTGCCTTGCGCTTTGGGGATGCGCAGCTTGGTGTGCGCCCAGTCCACGCCAATCAGCATGCCCGCCGATGCCAGCTTGGGCAGGGCTTCGGCCAGCAGGCCAATGTCTTCAGGCTCTGGCACCTCCAGTTGGAAGCGGGGCAGTCGCTTGGGGTTGGCCCCGGCAATGTTCAGCAAGGCAAAAGGTGCGACCAGCTGGCGGGTCAGGGTCTCGCTGATCAGCTCGGCGTCGGAAGCCAGAATGTCCAAGCGCACATCGTTGTGCACTTTGCCTAGCGCCTGGGTGCCGTGCTGGCCTTCGCTGCTGGTGAGCGTCTGGCCCAGGATGATCTTGCTCTGGATTGCGTCCATGCGCTCCAGCATGGCCATGAAGGGGACATCGTTGCCGCTGGCAGCGTTCTGGAAGTCTATTTCCATCCCCATTGGCACGATGCCTGCCGCGTTGTGGCCTATGCCCACCACGGCGGCCAGCAGGCGTCGTTTTTCTTCGTCGCTGGCCCCAGCGGGGAATTTGCCCAAGCGCAGCGGCAAGCCGTAAATCTCCAGAAACTCGGCAAAGTCGCGTGTTGAAAAGTTCTTGTACAGGTAGGGCAGCATCAGCACCCGGCACAGGGCGCTGCGGGCCACATAGCCATTGCGCGACGGATGGCGGTGCGCGATCCAGCCATAGGGGTTCAGCGGCTCGCCGTAGCTGCTTTTCGCAGTGCGCAGCGTGATTTGCGTGCGTTCCTGGTTCAGGGTGAACCAGCGCTGGGGGCGAAACTCAAACTGTGGCTGTAAGGTGCCGTCCACCAGGCTCCACCACATTTCGATATTGGCAAAGCCTTTGAGCACGCCGTCCATCATGTTGTGCAGCACCACTCGCTTGAAGTCTGGCAGCGCCTTGATCCAGGCCTTGACTTGTTCGGCCACTTTCTTCTCGGAGGCATCTGCATCGTCTGGCGGTACCACGTCCCAGTCCAGTTTGATCAGAGCTGTTTTGCGCTTGGCCAGCTCGCTGTAGATCTGGCCGTCGCGCTCTTCCATGTCGTCGGCCAGCTCCACCTGGCTGATCAGGTCGCCCTGTTCGGCAGCGGTCAGGATGCTGTTGATCTTTTGTGGCGTAAGGCCCTTGGCTGGGTGGCTCTCAAACTCGGTCGCCAGATGCGCTGTCATGGCGGTCTGGGGTTCACGGATGGCGGACAGGTCAATGGGCTTGCCGTTGACATCAAGAATGCGGGAAGGCGAGGTTGTGGGTGTGGGTGGCATGGCCTTCAGACTCCGGATTTGTGGTCGAACCATGACGATTCGTCGTCATGGTGTCGTGGCGGGGTTCGGTGGAACTTGTGGCTGCCGTCAGATTGGTCGCCCCAGCGGTCTCCCTTGGCAGGCGCGCCCTGGTAATCAATCTCGCCAGCTTCACGGTAAAACGCATAGTTGGACAGGAACAGCGCAATGGCGTAGTCGCCGTGGCGCTTGAACTTGGCACCGCCTTCGGCGGCAGCGGCCTTGGCAGCGGCGCTTTGGTTGGTATCGCCCTTGGGCAGCTTGGCAATGCCGTTCACCAGTTTGAGCGAGCGCAAGTCATCCCGGATCTGGGCGTCGCGCGGGATGTCGGTCAAGGTGCCATCTTCCAAAGCCGCCTTGAGCTTGGGCATGTGCGCCAGGTAGAACGGGTCGTTGAGTGCCACCTGTTCAATCATCTGGGTGCCGTAGCGCTGGGCCGTCTCTTCGGCCAGGGCGGCACCGTTGCCCCCTTTGTCCATTGCACCGCCACGCCAGCGTCTGTCTTTTAGGCCATCAATCAGGAACCACAGGATTTGCTTTTGCGCGGTGAAGGGGCAATTGAACAGCTCCACCACCAGACGCTCACGCTTGACCAGGTCGCCGCCTTGCTCCAGCGTGCTGATCACGCTCAGGTTGCGGTGCCGGGCAAAGTCCATGCCAAAGCAGTGGCGGTAAAGCGGGTTGAGGGTCTTGAGCCAGGGGCTTAAATTCTCCTCGCACCAACCGCGAATAGCATGGGTGCGAACATCTTCGGGCAGATAGGCAAAGGCATCGTCCCACTTGCCACGCACCAGGGCGGGGCCAACAGGGGCAGCGACAGCCGTCATGCGCTGCTCAATCAAGGCCAGTGGCAGGTAGGCCCCGGCGCTCTGGCTGGGCACGGCGTCTAACTCTTCAGCGGCATCATCGCCATAGAAGCGGTAGGCGGCTTCTACCCACTTGGCTTCACCCTCGGGCGTCCAATCGATGCCCCGGCGCAGACACACCCGCTTGTAAAGGCCATCGGCCACGGCTTGACGAAAGGTGACCCGGTGCACATTGGCCTCGGCAGGCTTGCCGCGCTTGCCTGACCTGATTTCTTGAATCAGCTCATTAAAGGGGTTTTCTGCACCGTCGTGGGTGCTGATGATGCGAACCTTGTCACCCCACAGCAGCATGGCCATCGCCGCTTTGATCAGCGCGGCCAGGTCGGGCGCAAAGGCGGCTTCGTCGATGACGATCACACCTTGCTTACCCCGCAAATTGGTGGGGCGACTGGACAGTGCCACGATGCGCCTGCCCGTGGAGGGGAACACTGTCTCATAGGTCTTGATGTAGCGCTTGGCCGGGTCTGCCACCTCTGCGCCATCGTCATACAGGCCTTCGCTGACGATGCTGGCGGCGTAGTCAAAAGCACGCGCCCACATGGCGCAGGCTTCGATGTACTCGCGCGCCATGTCTTGCGTGGCACTGATGTAGAACACGTTGGAGCCGCCCTCGCTGGCGGCGATCAGCACATCGTCTGCGGCCTCTGCCCAGGTGAAGCCTGTGCGCCGTGACTTTTCGCAAACCTTGAGCTGTGCTTCATCGGCAATCCAAGCCTGCTGGTAGTCCAGCAAGACGGGTGGCGGGCCATCGTCATCATCTTTTTGCAGCAGGTTTAAGGGGTCACCCGGCTGCAGACTTGCGGCTACAGCGGCGCTCATGGGGCGCTCTCGGGTGGAACTTTTTGCGGTGCATTCTTGATGCCCAGAATATTGGTGCGAATCTCTTGCACCGTGCGGGCATCCATGCCGCCTTTCTTGGCGAGCTTTTCTACCCTGTCGGCAACGGCCTTTATGCGCCCCTCCAGCTCCAGTCGCCACTGCGACTGGCTGACACGGGCGCGGCTCAAGGTGGCGATGTTCTTGGCGGCCTTGCTCATGGCGGCCATGCGGCTCATGGGGTCTTCCATGCTTTCGGCCGAGCGCAGCTCAAACATGCACTCATACATGTCTGCCTCCACCATGCCCATGATGGCCTCACCCCGGGCGTTGGCGTCGTCGCGGGCGCTTTCGCTCATGAGCTTGGCTTGCTCGGTCACGGCGCGCATGACCTCTTGAGCGCGTCTGACCTTTTGGCTTTCGGCACCCACGGCGGATTTGCCCACATAAATGGCAACGCCGCCTTCGCGCAGCTTGGCGTTCAGCTCTTCAGTGACCTGAACGATGTCGCCAAAGCCGCGGTCGACAAAGGTTTTGTGCAGCCATTCCCGCACGTCGGCGGGCATCTTGGCGATTTTGCTGATGGGTGGCATGGCAGTCCTGGGTCTACAGGCCGGGCTGTGGCCGGGCTACACCGGGCACCACGCTACGGCCATTGGCCACGTCCAGCCCACGCTCGGTCAGCGTGGCGATGATGACGCCGCCCGGCGCAGGGGCTTCGTGGAATGTGACCAAGCCTTGTTCGCCTAACCAGGCTAAGTCTTGGCGAACCCGGTCAGCACTGGCGGCCACGCCCATTGATTCACAGAAGCGGCCCAACAAAATGGAGTTAGCGGTGTAGCCGCTGGCACCTTCCAGGCCGCGCAGCAACACCAGGCGACGGTCTTGGGTTTGGAATTCGGCAAAGTTCATGGCGTTACTTCTTGTGCAGCAGGTAGGTTTCGATGCGGGTGAGTTGATTGGCCAAGGCGTCCATGCGTTGAACCTGGGCCTCGCCTTGGGCCTCAATCACTTTGACCATGCCAGCGAGTTCCTCCATCTCCTGTGAGGTGGGCACGTTGATGATCTTTTGCTCCAGCACGATGACGCGCTTATCCAGCTCGACCAGGCTCTTGGTGGCTTCTTCACCGGGCCGTCTGGCAAACAGCACCAAGGCAATGACCACCATGCCGATGACCTGTAGCAGGTCAACCCAAAACCGTGGGTCTGAGAAATTGATAAGCGTCATGGGGCGTTGCCAGTGGTGGATAAAGAGCTTGCGCCCTGCGGGGATCGGCAAACCTGCAAGGCATAGTCCTGCAGGCCTGTCACTTGGTCTCTAAGCTGTTCAGCCGCTGTTGCCACTGCTGCATATCGGTCTGCGCAGCTTGCAAAAAGCTCTCGGTAGGTGGTGGCTTGGACAGCGCAGGCGGCAGCGCCGGGATCGCTGGGGGTGGCGGGCAACTCACGCCCGGTGAGGGCTTCAAGGGTTGCGCGCAGCCGACTGTGGCTAGCAGCCAGATCAGCAGTGCGGCGCGCTCTAGCCAGCTCGCGTTGGGCGTCTTCATGGGCGTTTCTTTCAGCGTTACGAAACTTGGTGAGTTCATCTGCACGGGCGGCTTGCGCCAGGCGCTGGGTTTCAGCCTGGTCAACGAGCTTTTGGGCGTCCCAGCGGGTTTGTACTTGGGCTTGGCCCTGTTCAATGAAGTGGCTGCGCAGTGCAGCCAAGTAAAGCGCCAGCAGAGCCAACATGAGGCCAACAAGGCCGATACGCAGCCAGTTCATGGCGACACCCCCGCCGCCAGACAGTCGGTGTATTCATCCTGCCGCCTGTTCATCAAGCCTTTGTTGGGTTTGCCTGCCACCTGGTTCCAGCGCAGGATTTGGGCGCAGGCTTGGGGGTATTGCCCCGCATTGAGCAGGCGCACCAAAGTGCTGTTGCAAAAAGCGTGTACGCCTATGTTGTAGGCCAGGCTGACGTAAACATCTAACTCGCCTTGGGTTAAGGGGACCAGGACACAGCGCAGCACACCGTTGACGGCGGTTTGCGCGTCGTGGAGCAAACGCTCAAGTGCCTTGGGTGGACTGGTCTTGTCCCCAAGCTTGACGCCTTGCGTGGTGCCAAAGCCGAGGGTGGGCACATCGCCCGGCACAGGGATGATGGCGTTGTCGGAGTAGCCCTCGTACTGCGCAATGCCGACCAGGCCAGCAGCGGACAGGGCTATCGCGCCAATGATGTTGCGCGAAGCAGCGCCGAGCTGGCGCAGTGCAGAGAATCGAAAGGGGTTTAGGCTTTTGGCAGGCATGCGGGCAGTGTTGCCCGTGCGCGCGCAAAGCTAAAGATAAAGCGCTTTAATGAATTCACCTGCCGTATGGACTGAGCTGGGTTGACGCGGCATAGTTTGGACATGGTTAAAGACTTCCTGCACTATCCGCCCCTACCGGGCCCGCCCACACCGCCCAGGCCGCATACACCTTGCGCACCTCAAGCCAACGCCTACCCGTGGCAAGAATGCGCATTAGCCGTGCTGAGTCAAGAACAGATGACGCGCATACGCAATCAGGGCGTTCGTGTCCATGTCGCGCTTTTCGAAAAAACAGAAGGCGCTGAACCCATCGAACGTGCCACGCTGTCGGCGCACGGCGTGGCCGCGTGCACCAGCCTCTTGAATGAACTGATCCACCCAGGCGTTGTAAGCCTGCCAGGGGCGGTGGAGCGTGGGGGAGCGCGACGTACGCAGCAACTGTGCGTAACAGGCCTCTTCCATGTCAAGGAGGGCTACTTCATCGTAAACGCTATTCATACGCAGCCTTTGTTTTGACGATCATGGCCTCAGACTCACGCTACCCACGCCGATCCACCATCCAGCGCAGGCTGAATGACCACAACAAGCGAGTTCGCTTCCAGCAACTTATGGAAGTTCGGCGGGTCATTCTTGAGCTGCGATGCTTTCAAACGAGTCCCGAAAGGCCGCTGACGGTTTGAAACAGCCTATTGCAGGCCGAACTGCGCCTTCATCACAACGACATCGTTTTGCAGCATCACACTCATGTTGCCAACACCTTCCTCAGCCATCCAGTGGTAGGACTGCGTTCGAATCCCCGCAAGTTCAGATTCAACATCCAGGACGCCTGGGGAACCCATGATGAGTGCTACGCGGTCATAGGTCATGCCGTTCTTAATGGCATCAAAGTTCTTCATCACGACTTTGGGTGCGACGTAGTATTTCTTGGTCTCAGCACTACCAGACCTGTCACCACATGCACCCAACGACAGCAATGCGGCCAAACCCACTACAGTGATCTTCAACATTCCCAGCTCCCTTTCAAAAATTGGCTCATTTACCTCGACTTGCCTTGTGCGTGGATCAAGCGCTCCGCAAGGTAGCGAAGAGCCGCCACGTCCTCGGCGCTGCAATGCCGCAGCACTTTGACCAAATCGTCAACATCGGGTCGAGGCTGCTCAGTGATTCCTGCATCTATTTGAATTAACTCGCGTACAGCCGCAGGGTTGTCAGCTCCGAGAACCCGAATCGCTGCATCCACCGATGGCCGCAACAACCCAGCCCGCTGGCCTGTAAGCACGTAGGTCACATCGATATCTAGTTCTGGGCGCTTGGCGGCAAGGGCATATAGCTCCTTTTCCGGGAACGATTCACGAGCCTTCCTTGCAACGAATGCCCGTTCCTTCATGCCAAGCAGTTCAGCAATTTGTTTATTTGCTTGGAGACCCGTCCGCTCTTTGAGGCGAAGCAACGCTGCTCCGAATTGAATATTCATAAAAAACCCTTGCAAAACTACAAATGTCGTTTTAAACTACATGCCAACAAATTACCAAATCAGTTTGACATAGGAGTAAGCCCAATGACACCCGATCAAATCAAAAACCAATTCCGCCAACGTGGTGACACCTTCAGCCAATGGGCGCGTGAGCGCGGCTATCGGCCACAACAGGTACTTCGAGTTCTCAACGGATTCGACAAAGGCCACCGGGGCAAAGCCCATGAGATTGCCGTGAAGCTGGGCCTCAAGGCCTCCGTCTAAATCGCCATTGTCCCACCCGAAAGCCCACTATGCAAACCAACACCAACCCCATTCAAGCCTTCGCCTTCGACAGCCACGCCGTGCGTGTGGTGCAGATCAGTGGTCACCCCTGGTTCGTCGCCCGGGATGTGTGCAGCGCACTTTGCATCGGCAACAACCGCATGGCCCTTGAGCGTCTCGATGACGACGAAAAGGGTGTCAGTTCAATTGACACCCTTGGTGGCCCACAAGAGCTGACCATCATCAATGAATCAGGCCTTTACAGCCTGATTCTGGGCAGCCGCAAGCCAGAGGCAAAGAAGTTCAAGAAGTGGGTCACCGCCGAGGTGCTGCCCTCAATTCGCCAGACCGGCAGCTACACCACCGCTGGCGCAGATACAGCCCTCAACGCCAAGATCGACAAGCTGCTCGACCTCATGGAGCAGATGCTCAAGGTGATCCCGAAGCTGCTGGAAGCCGCCCGCCCCTCCTCACGTCGGGGCATTGCGCGCAAAAAGATGTACACCGAGGACGTGGAACGCATCCTGGCCCTGCGCGCCAAGGGCTACTTGTTGGATGAGCTGGTGGCTGAGACCGATTTCAGCCAGAGCCAGTGCTGGTCCGTATTGGTGGGCCGCTACAAGGTGCTGGAGAGCGGCCGCGTCAGCATTGACTTGCGCTCCGACGCGGTTCGTGCCGCAGAAGCCGCCGCCAAGGCGCAGCGCGCGTCAGGGGAGACCGTATGACGCCACTGCCCAATTCATCCGTTGCCCGGATTCAGGCGAAGCGCAAAAAGCTTGCGAACAATGCCCGCTTCAACAAAGTCATCGCCCAAGTAATTGCGCGGCGAGCTGAAAGACTGTTGCTGTCATTTGGGACCTATGCCTATGTGCCAAAGCTTGAGGCGCCACAGACTCAGCCCGCTATCTTCATCCCGAGCATGGACAGCGCAAACCGCGCTCACCCTAATGGAACACACCGCCTGGACTGCCTGAGGCCGGGGTGCCCTTATGTGCAAAGTGAAGCTGGGCGTTGCCCTTGCCTTCAAAACCGTGCCGAAGGCTCGAAATGAACAGCGCTGCAAAAGGTCTCACTTGCCTTCAGGCATGCCTTCGCCTGTCTCAATTGCTGCAGCCCGGATGCGTTCGGCCAAGCCTTCGGCTAGTTCAGGTGTCTGAGCAAATACCTGCGCAATCTCAGGGTCAGCAAACACGGCCTGCAGCTCAGACACGAAATGTTTTGCATCTACCAGCTCGGCGCGATGGAGACGAGCTATGAGCCAGCCCGACTACACCAACGACGGCCAGCAGCGCATCTTGCGTCTGCTGAATGTGCTGGCAGGGCATGAGGTCAATGGCCTGACACCCAGCCAGATCGCTCAGGAGCAAGGCTGCAGCGCCAGCCTGGTGACCCGCGACTTGGCCAACCTGAAGACGGCGGGCTATGCCGAACAGGTGCCCGACACGGGGATGTGGCGACTGGCCCCCCCGCTGGTGCAAATCAGCATCAAACACGCCACGGCCTTGGCCCGTGCGCAATCCCGCCTCGACGAGGTTCAACAACGGTTTTCTAGGAGCTAAACCACATGGCACGCAAAGCAGTAAAGCAAGACATCACGGACGTGGCCCTCAACGGCGAGGCACTGGCCGACGCAAGCACGGCACTGACCACCCTGGGCGAAATCCAGCGACAGGCGACTGAGAACGCTCAGGCGCTGGCAACGGATTTCAACTATTCGGGCGAACTGAGTGTTCCCGCGCTTGAAGATGAGATTCGATTCTTTCAGCGGCGGACCGCAGAAGCCTGCTTGGAGCTCGGCAAGCGCCTTCTGTTTCTAAAGGAACTGACCCCACCAGGCGACTTTATGTCGCGTGTTGAGTCCCTTGGTATTCACAGACGTATGGGACAGCGCTTCATGTCCGCAGCGCTCAAATTTTCCAAAAGCGACAAAAAGTCGCTTTTGAACGCCGCTGGCACTCAAACAAAACTGCTCGAACTGGTCACGCTCGAAGACGAAGAACTTGAAATTCTGAATGAAGGTGGCTCGGTTCGCGGCATCACTCTTGACACGGTGGCCCAAATGGGTATGTCGGAACTGCGCGCCAAGCTGCGCGAAGCCGAGGCTGATAAAGCCGCCAAAGACAAGCTGCTGGTCGATAAAAACACTCAGATTGACACACTTACCGATGCTGTCAATCGAAAGTTCAAACCCAAAGACGGCAGCATTGCTACGACTACCGAAGAGGCAACATTTCTCAACGGCCTGAATGAGCATGTCAACGGCGCAGAGGTGCATTTCGCACGGCTGGGGGTGGTGGTGGCGGAGTTGATGGAGTCCGGCCCCAGGGAAGCCATCCGAGATCGTGCGCAGCAAACCATTCAATACCTTGTCACGCGCATGCGCGAGATCGTGCTGGAAAACCAGCTTGAGGTGAACGTGGAATCTGATTCGCTGGGCGGTCGCCCCGAGTGGCTTAACGCTATCAATTGAGTCGTGGAAGCCCTACCCATGACCCCCAACCAAACGCTCTATCTGATGGAGCTGCAAGCCGAGCTTAGCCGCACGCCACATCGCTCGCGTGGGGATCGCATGGCTGTGGCTGAACAGCACCTGGGTTTGAGCCACAAGACGATTTATCGCTGGCTCAAAGACAACACGCCGCACGGTGATGGCCGAAAAAAACGCACAGATGCTGGCGTGCGCGGCGTGACCCGTGACCAGCTCGAAAAAATCAGCGCCGCCCTGGTGGGCAGCTACCGCAAAACTGGCAATCGGATCATGACTTTTGATGATGCGGTGGAGATTCTGCGGGCCAATGGCGAGATAGACACCACGCTGTCTACAGGCCGATTGGCCGCTATCTTGACCGAGCAAGGCTTGCACCCCAGCCAGCTTGTGCGCCCCACACCATCGGTGGAGCAGCGCAGCTTGCACCCCAACCATGTGATGCAGGTAGACGCTTCGGTCTGCGTGGCCTATTACCTGAGCAATGCCACGGGCCTGCATGTCATGGACGAAAAGAAGTTCTATAAAAACAAGCCGGGCAATTTGACGCGGATTCAAGAGGAGCGGCTGATCCGCTACGTGGCGGCAGACCACTACACGCATGAGTTGCTGGTGCGCTACTACCTGGGCAGTGAATGTGCCTTGTCGTTGACGGACTTCTTGATCTATTGCTTCGGTCAGAAGCAAATTCATATCGTGCACGGTGTGCCATTCATTGTGCAGATGGACATGGGCAGCGCCAACACCAGTGCGCAGACGCTCAACTATTTGAAGCGCATGCAGTGCGAGGTGATCGTTCATCAGCGCCATAACAGCCGCGCCAACGGTTCTGTGGAGAAAGGTCACCACCTTTGGGAAATCTACTTTGAATCAAAACTTACGCAGGCGCACGTGACTGGCCTGGATGACCTGAATCTGAAGGCTGAGAAAGTTGCTAACCATTTAGGTGCAACCCATGTTCATTCACGTTACAAGAAGCCTAGGCATGAGCTGTGGCTGACGATCCAGCAGGAACAACTTCGTCTTGCGCCTGAAGAGAAGTTCATGCGTGAGCTGGTCTCCACCGAGGTGCAAAAGCGCACAGTGGACAACAACCTGTGCATCTCTTATGCGACCAAGACGCTGGGTAGTCATGACTATGACTTGCGCTTTGTGCCTGGCGTGATGCCGGGTGCCAAGGTGGATGTGGTCGTGAACGCCTTCCGTGCCCCGGCCATTGACGTGGCCTACGCCGATGCCGATACGGGCGAGATTCACTGGATGGTGGTCGAGCACACAGCACGTGGTGAAGATGGCCGACGCTTGGATGCCCCTGTGATTGGTCAGGACATGCGCAGCGGCGCACGCGGTGCGGTCGACCATAACCGGGATGCCGTGATGAAACTGGCCTACGGTGGCGACACGGCAGAACAGGCGGCGCTGAACAAAGAAAAGGGTGCCCTGGTCTTTGGCGGCAAGGTCAATCCGTTCAAGCCTGCAGAAGATGCCCAGCTGCCCACCTACCTGCCCAAGCGTGGCACGGCATTGGATGCTGAAAAGCGTGAGGTAGAGGCCAAGCGCCTGACGGTGGTGGAGGCTTGCAAACGGCTGCGCGCAGCGCTGGGAACGGACTATCGACCCGAGGTGTATGCCTGGGTGTCGCAGAAGTTTGGGGAAGCTGGGGTGCCAGAGGATCAGATTGAGGCCTTGACGGCCCAGTTCCGGCCATCAGATGTATCGCCACAGGACCTGGCCCAAGGTCTGGCTGATGGCACAACAGGCCTGCGCCTGGTGGGAGGTGCAAGGTGAGAACACCTGACCAACTGCCACCTGTGCCTTTGCGGCTGAAGCGTGTGTCTGAACGTTTGCACCTGGGTGTGCGCACGTTGGCCAGCGCCGCAGGCATTGGCAGCACACCTATGCACCGCCTGCTGAACAACAGCAAATGGCCTGTGCGATCCAAGCGCAAGACCATTGAAGACGGCATTCGTGCCGCACTGATTGACGCCGGGGCTAGGCCCTCGGAGTTGAGCCATGTTTTTGAGTCGGTCGTACCTGCATGCAAACCAGGTCAGGCCAAAAAAGGTGCGACGGCAAAGGGTGCAACCGATGCCGCCGCGTATTCACCCGCCCCACGTCAACAGGACCAGGAGAACGACGATATGGTAATTCCAAAACAGCCCCTAAGTCACGAGGCTCGCCGCGCATTTGAGTTGATGACCAACCCGTTTGACGGGGAGGTTAGCAACTTCGAAGAGATGTTTCAAAACACTGAGTTTCGGTATTGCCGCGAAGCCTGCTGGCAAGCTGCGCTGCATGGCCGCTTTGTGGCCGTGATGGGTGAATCTGGCGCAGGCAAGACCACGTTACTGGGCGATCTGCGTGAGCGCATTGCCTCTGAGCGCCGACAAGTGGTGCTTGCGATGCCCAGCGTACTGGGCATGGAAGACAACGACAAGGCGGGCAAGACCCTGAAGGCCAGCGGCATCATGGACGCCATCATCTACACGCTGGACCCGCTTGAGACGCCCAAGCGCACGATGGAGGCCAAAACACGCCAGTTGCAGCGCATGCTAGAGGACAGCGCCAAGGCGGGCAATGTGCATCTGCTGCTGATTGAAGAGGCGCATGCCTTGCCTATCAACACCCTGAAGCACCTCAAGCGCCTGCACGAGCTGCGCATGGGCAGACGGCCATTGCTGGGCATTCTGCTGCTGGGCCAAACCAAGGAATTGCGCGCCAAGCTGAACGAGAACCGCCACGACGTGCGCGAAGTGGTGCAGCGCTGCGAAGTGGTGGAGCTGATGCCCTTAGACGGCGACTTGAAGTCGTACTTGCAGACCCGCCTGAAGCGCGTGGGCAAGACGGTGGCTGACTTGATGGACGAAGCCGCAGTGGACGCGGTGCGTGCACGGTTGACGGTATCTGGCACGCGCCCTGGCAATGTGCCGATGTTGAGCATGGTCTACCCCTTGGCGGTCAACAACTTCATGACGGCAGCACTGAATACAGCAGCGTCTTTGGGCGCGCCGCGCCTGACGCGCGATGTGGTGATGGGGGTATGAACATGAGCCAACTTCGCACATTCCTCCAAACCGGGTTTGTGGGCTTGCTGTACAGCATCAAGCTGGCCCGCATGGAGCGCCGCATGCAGCGCCTGAATCAACGCATTGCAGCGGAACGAGATCTGCACCGCGAATACCTTGCCCAACTTTATGCCGAGAGGGCTGAACTGGCGGGCAAGCAACTCAGCGTCAACGTGGCCGCAGGCCAGTTTGCAGCAGCCTGGGCGCAAGCCAGCACGGGGAGCAAGCCATGAATAAGTACCTGATCACGATCACCATGTGTGACGGCTCATGCGGCCAATGCAAGGGCATCTTTGCCAATGACTGGGATGCGATTGACGCTGTGCTGACGGCTTTTCACGAAGCGACCCGCATCACGACACGGAGGCTCCCATGACGACAAAACCCGTCACGATGGATCAGATTACCCATCTGATTCCTACTGGCAAGCACCAGGGGCTGCATGCTGACATGCTGGCCTACGTGGTCAAGTCCGGCCCTTGCACCCGAAAGGTATTGCTGGCCATGTTTGGTGACATGCCTGCCACGCCCGCCAATACCAAGCACATCGACAACATCATTCGCGTATTGTCAGACAAAGGCCTTTTGGTCAATGTCGCCAAGGCTGGCATGAACTTGTGGGTGGTCGGGGACGGCTCCAACGCCATTCTGAGACCGCATCAACTGAAAAAACCTGCCAAGCGCGTAGTGTTGGAGGATGCTTACTCAGGCTTGACGATCACACCACCGCGTCAAATCGATGTGATGGGTGGGCCGCCTTATCAACCTGGGCCCAGTGTGTGCCACCGCGCTGGCGCGATGGACTACCGATCCATCCCAAGTCGCGGTTTCCGCTGCTGAACATGATCCCTATGACATGCCCCCAATGTGGCCTGGAAGGCGATGTATCGCTGTGGCTGGCTAGCAGCGAAGCGCGCACCGCATTGCTGGACCTGATCGCCATCAGTGTGCCCGATGCCATGCTCGTGATGCAGTACATCGGCTTGCATGCCCCAGCCAAACGCAAGCTGAGTCTCAAGCGTGCCGCCAATCTGATTGGCGAGGTGTTACCCGGCCTGCAGACGGAATCTGTGGAGTTTGATGGCCGAACCTGGCAGGCCCCGCGTGCAGCCTGGCGCACTGCCATTCAAACGATGCTGGACCACCGCGATGCGGGCAAGTTGACCCTGCCGCTTAGCAACCACAACTATCTGTACCGCATCTTGACCAGCCAGGCCAACAAGGCAGAGGCGAAGGCAGAACAAGCCGTCGAGGTGCAGCGCCGCACGGGTGCCCAGCGCGACGAGGGTGTTTATAGCGGTCCGGTCAATGTGGACCGTGGCTTTACCAGCGTGGCCGACATCTTGGCCGAGCAGCAACGACGGAGGTCCCTTTGATGCCAATCACCGAATCCCAGGTCTTGACCGAACTGGCGCACCACATTGGCCGCGACAACGGTATCCATGTGCGCGAGCTGGTGCGGCGCATCACGGGCCTGCAAGCCCCAAATGAACCGATGGAACGCAAGGTGCGCGACATCGTGCAGGCCCTGCGCATGGAAGGCCACCACGTGTGTGCCCACCCAGCGCATGGCTATTTCATGGCGGCAACTGTCGATGAACTGAATGCCACTTGCAAATACCTGCACGACCGGGCAATGACCAGTCTGAGCCAAGTCGCGCGGATGAAGAACGTCTCGCTGCCCGATCTGCATGGGCAGCTTCATTTACCTACCTGAACCGGAGTTTCAACCATGTCAGAAAAGACCTTACCCCCAGCACCTTCCGTACCCCCAGGCTACTGGGCCGACGCCAATGGCAACCTGATCCCAGTGGGCAAAATCAAGGACATTGACAAAGACCGCCATAAGGTGGTGACTGGTCTGTGTTTGGCTGCGAAGGAAGAGAGTGCCCGCTTGTTCGGATTTAAAGCGAGCGCCATGCAAGAAATTAGCGATTTCATTGACCGCAGCTTGGCCGCATACGACGTCAAGCACGGCGGCAAAAAGGGCAATGTGACCCTGCCCAGCTTTGACGGTCGATTCAAGATCGTTCGTCAGATGGCCGACACCATCACCTTCGATGAGCGCCTGCAAGCCGCCAAGGCCTTGATCGACACATGCATCCACGGCTGGAGCAAGGGCAGCAATGACAACATCAAGGTGCTGGTCAATGATGCGTTCCAGGTCGATGCGGCAGGCAAGATCAGCACAGGGCGCGTGCTGGGGTTGCGCCGCCTAAAAATCACTGATGAAAAGTGGTTAGCTGCGATGCAGGCCATCAGCGACAGCATGCGTGTGTCCAGTACTAAGCCCTATGTTCGTTTCTATGAAATGAACGAAACCACGGGCGAATACATGGCGATCAACTTGGATGTGGCGGCAGCATGATCCCCGTATCAACCCTCGCCAAAACAGCCTACGAAACCTTTGCCAAAGCCCAGCTGGCGCGACATGGTGGATCGGCCAAGATTTACCCCTGGGAATGCCTACAGGGCCACGAGCAAGCCGCCTGGATCGCCAGCGTCCAGGCTGTGCGCAACCAACTTGCAACTGTTCAGTAAAGGGGTTCCTCATGTTCAAAAACGCAACGCTTTACCGGGCAATATTCCCAACAACATTGACGGCGGCGCTGATCGCCGATGCCCTCGCAGGTGACACATTCACACCTGCAGGCCGCAACGAAGTCAAATCGGTCGGCTGGACACCTCCACGCAGCATTGAGCATGCGCCGCTGTGTGAGTCAATCAACGGTCAATGGATCATTAAGCTGATGATTGAAACGCGCACAGTGCCAGGCGATGCAGTCAAGCACGAGGTCAAGACCCGCGTGGCGGCGATAGAGGCCGAGACAGGGCGCAAACCAGGCAAGAAAGAAACCCGCGATATCCGCGAAGATGCCTATCACGCGTTGCTGCCCTATGCGTTTTCCAAGCTGGGCGCATCTCTTGTCTGGATCAACCCGAAAACAGGCATTGTGTTGGTTGATTCAGTTAACAGATCGCGCACGGACGAGGTCTTGACGAGCTTGGTGAAAGCGCTGCCTGGCGCTTCATTCAGTCTATTGCAAACCACGGTATCAGCCTCGTCTGCAATGGCCGAATGGCTGCGCTCTGGCGAGACGCCTACGGGCTTTTCTGCGATGCGAGCTTGCGAGCTGAAGGCCACCGACGACTCCAAGGCCGTGGTGCGCTATGCCAATCACTCGCTAGACATCGAAGAGGTGCGGCATCACATTGAGTCTGGCAAGCTGCCCACCAAGCTGGCGCTCAACTGGGATGACCGGGTCAACTTCGTTTTGACTGACGATTTTCAGATCAAGTCGATTGCTTTTGAAGACGTGGTCTTTGAAACCAAGAAAGGTGCTAGCGATGTAGACGGCTTTGACACTGATGCCGCGATTGCTACTGGCGAGTTGGAGAAGCTGATCGGCGACCTGGTCGAAGGGCTGCAGGGTGAGCTTTCAATCGGTGGGGGTGCTCAATGAGTGACATCCCAGTCCAATGTTGCCGCTGCAAAAACAAACACATGGAGTCTGACCGCATCTCCAAGCCAGTGAAGTCAGCAGGCCCAATAGCCATGTCTGAGCTGCTCTGCCCCAAGTGCAGTGCTAAGAGCTTCTTTGATCTGACGCCACAACTTGCATGGTGCTGGTCTTCCGGTTTGATCGAATTCGGTAGTGCCATGCCAGCCAATGAAAAGGACGGCGCTGGAGCGATCAAGGTTGCAACTGGCCCTGCTGCATTCCTAAAAGGCCAATTGGCGGTATTTGCAAGACACGGATATATACCAGCGGTGCTGTTGGTCCCTGGTGTGCCTGAAGCAAAAACACCGCAAGAAAAAGTTACTGCCTTGTCCGCTTGGCTGAAATTTTGCGCTCGGGGCAATGGCAAGAAGAACCGCCACGGCGTTCAGTTTTCCCAGGAAGGTGCGCCGCTATGAAATTCATCTACCTGGCCAGCCCCTATACCCACGCCGATCCCGAGGTGCGAAAAACACGTGCGACGCTCGCTGCCCTTGCGGCCGCTCACCTGATGCTTGCAGGCGTGACTGTCTATTCACCTATTGCCCACGGCCATGCGTTGGCGCAAGTAACTCCTGTGCTGGACGCTCAAAGCCACAGTTTCTGGATGGATCAGTGCTACCCCATGCTGCACCATGCAAATGCACTCTACATCTTGCGGGCACCTGGATGGGAGCAGTCCAACGGCGTGGCGCTGGAGCATGTCTATGCAGAGACACATGGGAAGCCGATTTTTGTGTCTTACAACGGGGTGGATTGGAATCCAGCATGAGCGCCAATACAAAAATAGAATGGCCCACCCACACGTTTAACCCGTGGGAAGGGTGCCAAAAGGCCGGCCCAGGTTGCGACCACTGTTACGCCGAAGCCCGCAATGCACGCTTCGCTGGTGGCACCGCAATTAACTGGGGACCGGGCGCACCACGTCGCCGGACCAGCGAAGCCAATTGGAAGCTGCCGCTGCGTTGGAACGCCGCTCATGACACCTTCTTTTCGCAGTACGGACATCGCCAGCGGGTGTTCTGCTCAAGCCTTGCAGATGTGTTCGATAACGCCGTTGATCCGACATGGCGTGATGATCTATTTGCGCTGATAGCAGCCACGCCAAATCTTGACTGGCTGCTGCTGACAAAGCGAATTGGCAATGCGGGGAACATGTTGCCCGTGCCGTTTGACTTCGATAAGCATTTCCCGAACGTCTGGCTTGGCGCAACGATCTGTACCCAGACCGAAGCGGATCGAGACATTCCCAAGCTGCTGGACTTGCCCGCTGCAAAGCACTTCCTGAGCATGGAGCCGTTGCTTGGACCTGTCAGCTTTGAAGGCATGTTTGCCAGCAGAAACCCGGCAGATGGCACCAACATGCTTGAAGAGTTGGATTGGGTCATCGTAGGCGGTGAAAGCGGCCCCGATGCCCGCCCAATGCACCCAGACTGGGCCAGGAGCCTGCGCGATCAGTGTGTGGCTGCTGGTGTTCCGTTTCTCTTCAAGCAGTGGGGTGAGTGGTCACCTGGTCATATCACACCATGCGGCACGCCAGGACGATTTGCCGTGATGAGAACAAAAGGGTTGTATGGCGACTCAACATTGTTTTGTGATGAATATCCACGAGCATTTACTTCTTTCGGAGCAACAGTCGTTTCTCGCGTCGGCAAAGTTAAGGCAGGCCGCTTCCTCGACAACCGTACCTGGGACGAGGTTCCTGTATGAACACACCTGTCAAAACCCGCCGCGTCATCACCCCACGCAACACTGAGCTTGGCTGGATTCACCAGGCCAAAGCAAAGTTGCAAATGAGCGATGCGGATTATCGGCAGATGCTGTGGACGCAGGCACGCGTTCACAGTTCAAAAGACCTAGATGCGGGTGGGCGTAAGCGGGTTCTGGCCTATTTTGCAAGCCTGACAAACCGTCCAGTTGCACCACAACGGGCCAAGAAACCGCTCAGTTCGATGGAAAAGAAGGTCTGGGCCATGTGGTACGAGTTGGAGGCCCAAGGTAAGGTATCAAAGCCAGCCAGCACCCATGCCAGGGCGGCAGCGTTACGGGCCTTCGTGAAGCGACAAACTGGCGTCGATGCACTTTCATTCTGCAATTCCGCTCAGCTCGTCAATTTGGTCGAGTCGATGAAGGAATGGATCGCGCGGAAGGTGTCGGCCCCTGGAGCCCCATCATGAGCGCTGAAAACAGCGGGCCACGGCTGCGCATCTTTGTTGAGAATGCAGTGAAGGTCATTTCATCGCAGCTTATTTCTAACTTAAAGCTCGCAGATGATGCCGCGCTTGAGATCGCTCGGAACATGACGCACGACCTGTGCGAGATGCATGGCGGCGACTATATGTACGTGCCAAAGGATGTTGAATTTGAAATGACCAAACGCGACCAAGCCATCTATGAGCGCTTCAATGGTCGGAATCTGCACCAATTGGTGAAAGAGTTCGGGATCACCCACACTCGGATTTACCAAATCGTTGCCCAGATGAAAAAAGTAGAATTTGCCCGACGCCAAGGCCGTCTACCCGGCTTAGACGATTGATCTGATCTGGCGATTGGCGTACATTGCCACTTTTGCCAGACAAAACATTCTTTTCTTTACCCCCCGTTTCTTCCAACTTCTTCCGGTTTCTTCCGGCCCATTTTTCTCATTGAATGGGTTTGAATATCTCAGTGGTGTTCATCTGGACAATTTCAAGCCACTGAATGATTTGCACGGTCATATGGCAGGCGATCTTTTGTTGATAGAAGTGGCACACCGCTTGACCGCAAGTGTGCGTGAAATCGATACGGTGTCGCGGTTTGGGGGCGACGAGTTTGTCATTTTGTTAGGCGACCTGAGCAGTGATCCCCTTGCGTCCAAAGCGCAGGCAATGAACGTTGCAGAGAAAATTCGCAGTGCTGTTGCCGAGCCGTACCAGCTCAGCATGGAGGGCCGAGACCTGGTCTCTTCAACCGTTACCCACCGATGCACGGCCTGCATTGGCGTGGTCTTGTTCATCAATCACAGCACAGCCATTGACGACCTGCTCAAACAAGCTGACGCCGCCATGTACCAGGCCAAAGCTGACGGCCGCAACCGTGTGTGTTTTTCACAGGCGTGATGCAAGCGCCGAAGCCAATCCCGTCAGAGGCTCAGGCACATGCCATAGAAAGCCCTGGCCAAAGTCAACACCCAGTTTTTTCAGATCGGCGCTGACAGCCTCGGTCTCAACCCCTTCTGCAACCGTGGTTTTGCCCGTGGCATGGGCGACTTCGCAAATGGCCTTGACAGCCACTTGGTCGTAAGCACTGTCGCATAGATGCTGCATGAATTGCCCGTCAATTTTCAGGTAGTCCACAGGAAGACTCTTGAGATAGACAAAGGACGACATGCCACTGCCAAAGTCATCCAAGGCAATTCTTACGCCTTGACGGCGCAAAACGTCAAAGAAATTGACGGATGCTTGTAGATTGGTGATGGCTGAAGTCTCCGTCACTTCAAGGCAGAGCTTGCGCGGGTCAATAGCAACAGACTTGATTCGCTCCAGTAAGAAACCTTGAAAATCAGGATCACTGATCGACTGACCCGACAAATTAATGGCCAGCGACGCAATGCCTTGATGCAAGTCTTGGTGGACTGAAAGCCAATCGAACATGGTTGTCACGACCCAGCGGTCGATCCGGGACGCCAGGGCGTAGCGCTCGGCAATGGGCAAAAATGCTGAAGGAGAAATCAACGCCCCGTCTTCGGACAAGCGCAGCAAGATTTCGCCCGTGATGCCTATCTTGTCTTGCCCTTGCAGCGGCACGATACGCTGCCAGTACAACTGCAGTCGGCCTTCGTCCATGGCATTGACCAGGCGACGTACCCAACTGGTGTTACCGCGCTGCTCATCCACCGCAACGTCAGATTCTCGGTAAACATAGACGCGGTTTCGCCCCGACTCTTTGGCGAGGTAGCAGGCAGAATCCGCCGCCTGCATCACCATGCTGGGAAGGTGCCACGTGTGTGGCACCAACACCAAACCAATGCTTGCGCCCACATGAAAACTGTAGCCCCCGTGCAAGAACCGGTATTGGTCCACCAGCTGGCAAATTTGCTCGGCAATGTGCCGCCCCTGGTGCAGGCCGCAACTGTTTAAGAACACGGCGAATTCGTCGCCACCGATGCGCGCCAGAACATCGCTGGCGCGAATGGGTTTGGCCATCAGTTTGGCCAAGTCACGCAACAGTTGATCACCCGCCAGGTGCCCGCAGGTGTCATTGACCACCTTGAAGCGGTCCAGATCGATGTAGAGCACGACGTTTTCTGGGGAGCGGTCTCGGCTGGTGCTCATGCTGGCATCCAGGATTCGCTCAAACTCATCCCGGTTGGTCAGCCCTGTTAGCGAGTCATGTGCAGCGCGATGGCTGACCTCTTCATGCAGCTTTTCAAGTGCATGGCTGCGCGAACTGGCCAGGCGCATTTGGCGGATGGCCGTGACGCCAAAGCCCATGGACACCAACATCAGCAAGCCACAAAAAATCCAGGCCACGATGGCTTGGTGACGGGCAGCCGTGAAAAATTCCGCATTGACCTTGGCGCGGGCCTGATTGCTGTCTTGCACGACGTCCCGCACAACACTGCTTGCGGCGTCAAGTGTTTGCGCAATCTTGGCAATCTGCGCATGGTTGTAGGCAGGGACAATAGATTCATCGCCCAGATAGGCATCTGCGGCCTGTCCCAGTGACTTCATGGCACCGTCCAGGTTTTGCATGCTAGGCCGACCTGCTAGCAATTCGGCGTTCTGCCCCGTCTTCAGCAACTCATAGCGGCTTTGGAAAATGTTGTAACGCACCACCAGTTGACGCATCACCTCGGGATTGGCACCGTCGTGAAAACTGGCATCCATTTGCGCCCGCAGTTTGAAGTGTTCCAGTTGAAACTGAAAGACCTCCCACTGCGCGGTGGTTCGACCGTCGCCATTGCTTTGGTCGATGGCCTTCCACTGCGAAAACTGAACCGCTGCAATCCCACTCATCGCCAGCAGCACAGCGACAACCAAAGCGACCAATAAGCTCTGGGTGCTGAATTGCCAGGGGCGCGCAGGTGTGCTCAAACTTACCTCACATGACGTTGATTCGGTTGAGTTGCCAAATGCAGCGGGCGTAATAGACGTCGTTGCGGATTTCTGGAAAATCATCAAACGGGTACATCAGGAACAAGGGTCCCTTGTCACGGATGCCAAGTACTTTGCCGTTGATCTTGCGCGCAAGAACGGGACGGTACTTGGCCACATCCGATACCGGAACTTCTACCGCGTAATCATTCAGCGCCACCATCTTCAGTTTCTTGCCCGTGGCACCCACCGCGTCCAGCACGTCTTTGAGCAGTGGCCCCGAAAACGTCTGCGATTCTTTATACCAAGGCGTGGTTGCCTTGACACTGTGCTCAGGTAAGGCATCCACCATGGCGGCGTCAAAACCTACACCGCCGCTTGGGTGGCCTGAGATGTCACCCGTCACCGTCAAAATCAGCGGGCCAGTTGGCGCGCCCGCGAGCGGGACTTGAGCCATCAGCGGGGTATACAAAAAGGTACCTAACCAGGCCAAGGTGGCCCTGCGGGTTGATGTCATGTCGTTGTCTCCTCGATTGCTTGTATTTGCGCTATCCGCTCAGTGCCAATTTACGCCCAAATCGGCGCGCCGTACGGAATCCCCCTTGCGCCATATCAAGCGAATGCTAAATCACTTCGGCTCCCTGCAATCATGCCCTGCGCGCCAGGTAGACCCCCCAAACGGCAAGCACCATGCCCACAAGCGCCAAACCCGAAAACGTCTCGCCAAACAGCAGCCAAGCCACCAGCGCGGTACATGGCGGCACCAGATAGAACAGGCTCGCCATGTTGACCGCATTGCTGTTGCGAATCAGCCAGTTCAGCAAGCTGATGGCACCGATGGACAGCACCAGCACCAACCAACCCAGGGCAAAAACGAATTCCCCCGTCCAATTGACATGAAAACTCTCCGTCAATGCAGCCACTACCGCAGTGGCCAAGGCGGTGGGGATGAACTGAACAACAGAGCCTGTGCGCCAGTCCAGACTGGGGCAAAACCGTTTTTGGTAAAGCGTGCCAGCGGTGATGCCCAGCAATGCCAACACGGCGGGCACCAGTGCATGCGCGCCGAACTCCGCCCCTAACTTACCCCACACCACCAGCCCAACACCGCAAAAACCGAGCACCAGACCAAGCCACTGCCGCTTGAGTACCGCCTCGCCCAACAACCATCCGGCCCCCACTGCCGTGAGCAGGGGCTGAACGCTCACCACGATAGCGGCCACCCCTGCAGGTAAGCCCCAGGAAATGGCTTTAAAGACGCCGCCTAAATACACCCCGTGAACCAACAAGCCCGCCACGCCAATGTGAAACCATTGGGACGGCGCTTTAGGCCACGGCGCGCGCATGGCTAGCGCAATGAGGGTCATGCAGACAATGACAGCGATGTAGCGGATCAACAGAAACGTCATCGGCTCGGTGTGGGGCAGGCCCAGGCGGGCACCGATGAAACCTGTAGACCACAAGGCGACGAATAGAATTGGAAAGAAACGGCTGAAGCGAGTGGGCATGGGTAATATTTAGTTCTAAATTGATAGCAATTAATGATTACCTGTATTGCCGAATTGCGTATTTATCTTCTCTAAATATGCGGACTCGCGCTCAGCCATGATTTTGTCATGTACCCGTAGCAGCTTCACAAAGGTTTGTGCCGCGTCAGACAAAGAGCGCCGACGCAGGCGGACCACGCCAAACTGTCCCGCAGAACCGATGTCAATGTTAGGTATCAGACAAAGCTCTCCGCGCTTGAGTTCGTCAAGCACCATAAATGCGTTGACAAACGTAAAGGCGTCACTGTTAGCAACAATGCTCTTAAGCACTGAGGAACTGTCGCAGGTGATCCGGGCCAATCCTTGTCGGCTAAGCTGTGAACGCAAATCTGGCGGCATGTGAAAGAGCAACTGCTCAGCCGCACTGATCGGTAATTCGGGGGCCGCCATGGGAAACTGAAATACCTCCCGCAAGCTTGGTTGCGCCTGCTCAGTCAGTGGATGCCCGGCTCGGCATACCAGCACCATGGGGTGCGCCCCCAGCGGCACGACCTCAAGTTCCTCGTTAGCGTGTATTTCACTGACGTTGACGATCGCCATGTCAATCTGTCGCGAAGCCAACCGAGATGGCAGCTCTTTCCAGGGGCCGATCAACAAATTGAATCTCAGCTGCGGGTGCTTCAAGCTGATGGCACCCACGACTTCGCTGACCAACATCGCTGCACCCCAAGGACCAACCCCAACCTTTAGTTCGCCCTGCGCCATCCCTTTGGCAAGCTCGATTTCACGCAACAAATCGTTCGCGGCCACGTCCAGTTCGCAGGCCCGCTCCAGTAGCAAATGGCCATAAATTGTCGGCTCTACCCCGCCCTGGTCTCGGTCAAACAAACGTACACCCAGTTGCCCCTCCAATGTCTGGATGCTTCGGCTCAACGCGGGCTGAGAAATATGGAGCGCCTGCGCTGCCCGAGCAAAATTCTTGTGCTCGGCAAGGCCAATGGCATGTCGCAAGTGACGAAGCTCGAACATGATGCGCAATAGGTATTAATTTAATCAAAACAATGCATTGGACGAATTATGCAGCCCTATGAACAATACCGCCATTCAATGCGAGGCTGATCATGAATTCGGAATTTGACTATGTGATTGTTGGCGCTGGTTCTGCCGGTTGCGTACTCGCCGCGCGCTTAAGCGAAGACCCAAGAGTCACTGTGTGCCTATTGGAAGCCGGCGGTCCCGACAAAGGCGTCTTGATACATGCGCCCGCTGCCGTGGTGGCGATGGTCCCCAGCAAGATGAACAACTGGGCGTTTGAGACAGTTCCTCAACCTGGTCTGAACGGTCGACGCGGCTACCAGCCACGTGGCAAGACCTTGGGGGGATCGAGTTCGATCAACGCGATGCTGTACGTGCGCGGAAACCGTTGGGACTACGATCATTGGGCATCTTTGGGCAACCCTGGCTGGACATACGACGAAGTGCTGCCGCTGTTCAAACGCAGCGAACACAATGAGGAGTTCAGCAACACGTTTCATGGTCAAGGCGGCCCATTGAATGTGATGTACCAGAACCACCGGAGTCCCATCAATGCGATGTTCCTGGAGGCTGCCGGACTTGACGGCTTACCCCTGAACCCCGATTACAACGGGGACACGCAGGATGGCGCGTTCATGTACCAGGTGACCCACAAAAATGGTGAGCGCTGCAGTGCGGCCAAAGCCTACCTGACGCCCCACCTTTCACGACCGAATCTAAAGGTCTTGACCCACGCGGTATCAGCCAAAGTTGTGATTGAGGGTCGCATTGCCAAAGGGGTGGCCTATATCCAGGGAGGCGAGCGCAAAGAAGTCCGCGCACGCCGTGAAGTGATTGTGTCTGCCGGTGCATTTGGCTCACCGCAGCTGCTTCAGTTGTCCGGCATCGGTGCCCCAGAAGAATTGGAGCAGCACGGCATTGACGTTGTGCAGGCCTTGCCGGGCGTTGGCAAAAATCTGCAAGATCACATCGACTATGTGCAGTCATGGCGCGTTCCCAGTGATACTGAATCCTTTGGTTTGTCCTTGCGCGGCGGAGGAAAGGTGACCAGTGCGATGCTGGAATGGCGAAACAAACGCACGGGCATGCTGACCAGCACTTTCGCGTCGGCTGGCGCCTTCATCCGTTCAGCACCCGATCTGCCAGCACCGGATTTGCAATTGATCTTTGTGATTGCATTGGTTGACGACCATGCGCGCAAATTTCACATGGGACACGGGATTTCCTGCCATGTGGATGTGTTGCGACCTCATAGCCGTGGCGAAGTGCGTTTGCGCAGCAGCAATCCGCACGATGCGCCCTTGATTGACCCCAAGTTCCTCTCTGATGAACGTGACTTGGCCTTGCTGCTCAAGGGCGGTCAGCTTCAACAGAGGATTGTGGAATCAAGCCCGTTCAACAAAGTGCGCGGCGACATGCTCTACCCGGTGGACATAGCGGACACCAAAGCCATGGAGCGTGACATTCGCCAGCGGGCTGACACACAGTATCACCCAGTGGGCACTTGCAAGATGGGCCCTGACAGTGACCCCATGGCCGTGGTGGATGCCCAGTTGCGCGTGCGAGGCATTCAGGGTTTGCGTGTTGCGGACGCCTCGGTTATGCCGACCCTGATTGGGGGAAACACCAACGCGCCAAGCATCATGATTGGCGAGAAGGCGACAGACTTGATTCGCGCTACGCATTGACACTTGAAGCGAAAACTAATTGAGACATAAGGACACAACATGAAAAACTTTCAAATGACCCTCTTGATGGCCGCCGTGATTGCATTGGCCACCGGATGCAGCAAGACATCAGATACCGGCAGTACAAGCAGTGCCATCAGCGACGCTGCGCCTGCCACCTTAAAAGCCAACGCCGATATGGCCCAGTCGCTCAAGCTCGACGACAACCAGGACTTTGAAGACGCAAAACGCGGCTTTATCGCCAGCCCCACAGGCAAGGTGCTGGCGGCCGATGGCAGCGTTCTGCACGATTACGATGCCTACAAATTCGTAGACGGCAAAGCGCCTGATACCGTCAACCCGAGCCTGTGGCGCCATGCCGTGTTGAATGCCCAAATGGGCTTGTTCAAGGTGACTGACGGCATCTACCAGTTGCGCGGCTTTGACATTGCCAACATCACCCTGATCGAAGGTAAAACCGGCTGGATTGTGGTGGACACCTTGACCAGCCGCGAGAGCGCGTCTGCTGCCATGGCCTTTGCACGCAAACACCTGGGCGACAAACCCGTCACGGCCGTCATCTTCACCCACAGCCACGGCGACCATTTTGGCGGCGCACTCGGTGTGATCTCTGCGGAAGATGTCGCGAAGCGCAAGGTGCCAGTCATTGCGTCCGCTGGATTCATGGAAGAGTCCACCAGCGAAAACGTGATGGTCGGTACCGCCATGGCGCGCCGGTCCATGTACCAGTTTGGCAAGAACCTGGAGCGCTCTGCCAAGGGCAACGTGGACACGGGCCTGGGCAAGAACGTGGTCTATGGTGCGGTGGGCATTTTGGAGCCGACCCAACTGATCACCAAGCCCACCGAAGAGTTGCTGCTGGACGGTGTGCGCTTTGTATTCCACAACGTACCCGGCGCAGAAGCACCCGCCGAGATGACTTTCTCAATCCCCGACAAAAAGGTTTACGGCGGCGCAGAAAACCTGGCCATGACCATGCACAACCTGCTGCCCATTCGCGGTGCCAAGGTGCGCGATGCGCTGCGCTGGTCCGAGTACATGCAGCAAGCGCTAGAGCAGTTGAGTGACGCCGAGATTTACGTCGGGCAGCACAATTGGCCGATCTGGGGCAAAGCGCGCATTGCCGAATTCATCACCATGCACCGCGATGTTTACAAATACACGCACGACCAAACCGTGCGTATGCTCAATGCCGGCATGACGCCGCGCGAGATTGCCGACAACATCAAGTTGCCCAAGTCGCTTTCAGGCTACTTTGGATCACGCGGCTACTACGGCGACTTGCGTCACAACGCCAAAGCGGTGTACCAGTTCTACTTAGGCAATTACGACGGCAACCCAGCCAACCTGAACCCCCTGCCCCCACAGGAATCCGCCAAGCGCTATCTGGAACTGATGGGCGGAGCAGACAAGGCAGTTGCTGCGGCGCAAAATGCGTATGACAAAGGCGAATTTCGCTGGGCGGCAGAGTTGCTCAACCAAGTCACGTTTGGCCAACCCGACCACAAGGCCGGGAAAGAGCTGCTGGCCAAGACCTATGAGCAAATGGGCTACATGTCAGAAGCGGCCACCTGGCGCAACAGCTACCTGACAGCGGCGACAGAGCTGCGCAACGGCCCCCCCACCAAAGGCATCAGCCGGGCCGATGTGATTGAAATGCTGTACCAAACACCCGTAGAGCGCTTTTTGGAAGCCATGGCCGCAGGCCTGAACGGCCCCGACGCCGAGGGCAAAGACCTGAGCATCAACCTGGTGCTGACGGACACCAAGGAGTCGTATGTGCTGTGGATTGAAAACGCCGTACTGCACTTCAAGAAAGCACCTCCTTCCGACAAAGCCAATGCCACCTTGACGTTAACCAAGCCGATCTTTGTGAAGATGATTGCAGGCACTGCGGGTGTCAAAGACACGCTACTCAGCGACGACCTGAAAATCGGTGGCAGCAAGATCGACTTGGTGCGCTTCTTTGGCCTGATCGAAAAAGCGCCGGGCACCTTTGCCATCGTGACCAAGTAAGGCCAGGCAAGACTTCAGCTGCGCGTCTTGCGCAGCTGGGGCATCAGCACCGCCGCCAGCACAGCCATGCTGGCCAAGCCAAAACCTGCCACGAAAATGGCTTGCGTGATGCCAGCAGATCGCACCACGGCTCCGGCCATCACACCTGAGGCAGCGGGAATGACTTGCGAGATGATGGAATAGATCCCCATCACGCGCCCGCGCAGAGCTGGTGGTGCTTGGCCTTGAATGCCGGCAACCACCAGACTGATCACCATGCCGCCCAGCACCCCCATGCAGCCCAGCGCTGCGGCCGATGCGGCCGCGTTGGTCCAGTGACTGAGTGACGCAAACAGCAGACTGGCCACAGTGGTTCCCGCAAAAATAGCGATGCCATGATGCAAATGCTTGCCCAGCAACAAGGCGGCCACGCCTCCCATGATCAGGGTCAAGGCCATCATGCCCAGGTAGGCACCGCGCTGAAGCTCCGACAAACCCAGCACCTCTTTGGCCAGCTTGGGCAACAAGATTTGCATGGGCCCGGTCATCGCAAAAGCCAGGACCGCTGCCAGCACTAACTGCTGCAACAGTGGGTTGGCACGCACGGCACCAAAGCCTTCTGCCATCTCTGGCAAGACGCCTCGGCTTGGCTGCGCATTGCCCGCTGTCTTCATCCCCCACAGCATGAGCGAGGCCAGGACAAACAGCGATATGGCCAAAGCAAATACTGCCGCCCAGCCACAGTGGCTGCGCACCAGCCCAATCAGCACAGGGGCCAAGCCAAAGCCCACCAACACCTGCAAATTGAAGATGATGGACGCGGGCTTCAGTTTGTCGGCGGGCACCATCTGCCCCAAGGCAGCCAAGCGGGCGGGACCCAAGAACGACCAAGCCAGACCGCTCAAGAAGGCAGACAGCAGCGTACCTGCGACCTGCGTGTGTGCTGTGGCGCTGCTGTCTGTCCACCACAGGCCCAACAGACTCAGGATGAACACCGCATGCGCGGCGTGAATCACCCGAAGAGGCGACACCCGGTCGCACAGCACGCCTGCAAACCAGCCAAAGACGATAGAGGAGCCAAACGACAAGCCAAAGCCTATGCCCGACAGCAGGTCTGAGCCCACCTTGTCTTGCAGGTACAAGATCACCGCGTAGTTGATCATGTGCCCGCCTGTGAAGGCGAGCAAAGACGACAGGTAATACGCGGTCATCGAGGCGTGAGCTCGATCAGCGTTGGTTGGCCATCCTCAATGTGCCAACTGGGGAAGGACGCACTCGTCAAATACACCTGCCCTGTGGGCGATATCTCGACATCCCGAGTAAAGGTCACCCGGCGCTGCATGGGGTATTGCGTCCAGGTGTTTGAAGCAATGTCTAGGCGGTAGACCGAGTCCGAATTGGTCCCGTTCACCCACACCTGGTGCTTGGCCACGTCCACATTCAGGGCATAGGGTGTCTCACTGCCCTTGGGCACCAGGGGCAGATCGAAACGTGTGAACTCTTGCGTCTTAGGTGCATACCGGGCAATTTGCGAATCGTTGAAAGCCACGATCCACAAGTTGCCATCGCGGTCGGTGCGCAGGCGGCGCGGGCCCTTGAATGGGGTTTTGACCATGGTGACGGTGCCGCTCTCTGGGTCTACCGAGGCAATCTCGTCGGTGTGCAGGCGCGCCACCCAGGCTTTGCCGTCGGGTGTGATGTCAATGCCGTAAGGCAGCGGCACGCCGGTGGACACATGGTCCACCTTGACCCAGTTGGCCACAGGTATGCCCCAGCTCATGAGCTTGAAAAAGAATGGTGTGAGCTTGACGGTGATCTGCTCCATCAGACTTCTGAAGGGCAAGTCGTAGCGTGTGTACTTGCCCGTGCTGCGGTCAAACATGCCCACTTGATTCGACAGTGCCAGTGTGAACCAAACACGGTCCTTCTGGTCGATGCGAACGGTGTGCGGGTAAAAACCGCCATCCATCTCGTGCATTTTGAAAGACTTGTTTGCGGGGTCAAATTCAATCAAGCGTCGTTGATACGACGGCGTGATGAAGATGTGACCATCTTTGCGCGACTCCGCCAGCGAATGGATACCCTGGTAGGTCTCGTGCTTGGGGAAGTCCTTCAGACGGCCCGCCAACAAGCCGCCCAAGTTGTCGCCCGGTTGGGGCGGGATCTTGTAAACCGTGTATTTGCCTGTTGCCGGGTCAATCTCGTACACGCGGTCTTGCAGGTTGTCGCCCACATACACCAGCCCATTGCTGTGCAGCAGCAAGTCGTGCATTTGCGACATGCTGTCGCCTATCGGCATTTCACGGATCGTCACGCCCGCCAGGTCGGACGACCAGGGCGTGCCTTTGGGCACCAGGCTGGGGTTGGCATTGATTTTTTTCCAGTGCGCTTCAAGCATGGTGGGAATCTTTTCCATGCCTTCGCCCGACAGGCGGGACCCATAGCGCACCATGCGTTTCATGGTGCTGGCCCAGTCCTCAGCTGTGCGGTCGCGCCTCAGCAAGGCACTGCCCTGCTGGTGGCAAAAATTGCATTGCAGCAAAAACTCTTTCTTTAAATTGGCATCGCCAAAGTCGATGGTGGATGCCCAGGCGTTGGCGGGTTGCTGTGCTGCCAGTGCCGCAGCGTCGGTTTCGGGCTGCATGAGCAAGGGTTTGCCAAGCTTGTCGTCGGCGACGATCAGATCTTTAAAACCGGGTTTACGCAGGCGGATTTGCCACGGGTGATCCGCTGCGGGTAAGTCCGTGCGGCCAGCGGCATCGGTAAATCGTGCCATCTCAAAAAAGGCTTGTTGCGGCGTCCCGCTCGCGGGATAGCCATGATCCGATTTGTCCACGTTGGCAGGCTTGACGGGTTGACGGCTCACCATCACGGTGGGCAAGGGCTTGCCGGCACTGTCTTGCACCACGATGGATGCAGCCAGGGCTTGGCTTGCCAACAGGTTAAATACAGCGGCAGTCAGAACCGCAACAGGTTGAATCGCAATAGCTTTCATAGGGCACGTCTCCATCAATGCGGTGCAAATTCGGCGCTCACACGCCGCGTCATGGTCCGGGCATAAAAATCAGGTGCCAACTTGTTCACCCACCACGCTAAGCGGGAAGTGGTGTCCGGCAGCAGCAGGTCTTTGCCTTGCGCAATGGCCGAAAAAATGCGCAGCGCAATATCGTCAGGCCGTGATTCGCCACCGGCGGTTACCCGTGGCGCAAGGGTTGCACCACCCTGCCCGCCCATCGCCGCTCTGCCAATGCCCGTGGCAATGAATGAAGGGCACACCAGGCTGACCTTGACGCCTTGTGGTGCCACCTCGGTCCGTAGACTGTTAAAGAAACCGTGCAACGCGTGTTTGCTGGCGGCATAGCCTGTACGGCCATAGAGGGGTGCAAATCCGGCCACGCTGGACACTGCCGCCACCGTGCCACGGCTTTGAATCAGATGGGGTAAGGCCGCGTGCGTCATCTGCAGCGCACCAAAAAAATTGACCTCCATCACGCGCCGTATCACATCGGGGTCGGTCAATTGCAGCAAGCTGCGGTGTGAAATGCCCGCGTTGTTGATCAGCACATCCAACGCGCCAAAGTGATCCACTGTTTGCGCCACGGCTGCGGCGCAAGCAGCCGGGTCAGCAATGTTGCCTGCTGTGCTGCCGCCAATGGTGAACAGGCGGGATGCCTGTGGCCGATCCATGTCGCCCGACATGTCCGCCTGTAAAGCCGCTTGCAGGGCGACAAGCTGGCCAGCATGAATATCCATGGCCACCACATGTGCACCCGCCGCCACATAGCGTCTACACAGCGCCGCCCCCAAGCCGCCAGCGGCCCCGGTGATCAGCACCACTTTGCCTTGAAATTTGTCTGCCCTCATGTCGAAGCTTTGGCGAGTTCAGCGGCGCGCGCTGCGCGGTAGAGCTCAAACACCTGAGCTGAGGAGAGCTTGGGGGTGTAGCCAAACTCTTTTTTCAGGCGCGTATTGAGCAGCACGGGGCGGTAGCGTAAAAAATCCAGCTGCTCTGGGCCGTATTGGGTCAAGCCCAGCTTCTTCAACACCCACAATGCGCTTTGCAACAAGGCGGCCGGCAGCACCAGGCAGCGCTTGCCCAGTCGCTCTGCAATCTCGTAAATACTGAGCTTGCCGTCGCCCGCCACATTGAAAATGCCAGATTTTTCAGAATCCACGCCATGCAAGATGGCCCCGACCACGTCTTGATCATGAATGAACACAAAAGGGCTGTCGGAACCCGCAATCGCCAAGAGGCGGGGCTTCTCGAACAGATCAGTGATCTGGTTGCGCACGGTGGGCCCCAGGATGGTGCCAATGCGGAAAATGGTTTGCTGCAGGGCCGGGTGTTTGCTGCGGTAATCGGCCAGCATCTCCTCGACCAAGCGCTTGTGGCAGGAATACGCAAAGGCGTCGTTGCCGCGGATGGCGTCAGTTTCGACCAGCCATTCCGGGTTGTCAGCGTAATAGCCATAAGCCGCCCCGCTCGAAGACACAATGATGCGCTGCACGCCATGTGCCACACAGGCGTCCAAGATGTTGCGCGTGCCGTTAACGTCTACGTCGTATTCAAATTCGCGATTGCTGTTCTTGCCCGGTGTGACGATGCTGGCCAGATGCACCACCACGTCAGGCGCATGGCGGGCAACAATGCTGCCAAGGTCAGGCGAGCGAATGTCGGCCAGTTCGTATTCAGCGCCAGGTGCCCGCTTGAGCGGCTCGCGCACATCCAGCGACACCACGTGCATGTCACCCCTCGCGGCCAAGGCTGCAACGGTCAGGCTGCCGAGATAGCCGGAGCCCCCTGTGACCAAGACTTTTTTGAGCGTCATCTTTTCAGTTCCGTTCAGGTGCCAGCGGCTTGTGGGTTGCGGCGGCTCCAATAAGTTGCCAGCGTTAGGCCTGACACGATGTGCCAAATGCCCCACCAAGCGGTGATGATGGCCATACCACCCAGGCCGTCGAACAGGTTAAAGATCAAGATCAGCCCCAGGCCTGAGTTTTGAATGCCCATCTCGAAAGTCACCGCGCGTCGGTCACGGTTGTTCAGGCCCAGCAAGGTGGACAGTGAATAGCCCGTCACCAAGGCCAAGCCGTTGTGAATGAACACCACCACCACGACAAACTGGATGTATTCCATGAAGTGCTTGAAGTTGGCGGCCAGCGCCCCCACCACAAAGAGCGCAAACACCACCATCGAAAAGCGCTTCATCGGCGTCTCGGCGCGTTTGGCAAAACCAGGGAACTTGTGTGCCACCCACATGCCCAACACCAGTGGCAGCCCCAGCAAGATGAAGATGTCCTTGAACATCACCAAGGGGTCCAGCGAAATGGTGCGCATCAGGTCATGTGTGATGGGATGCAGATTGCCCCAGAAATTAAAGTTCAGCGGTGTCATCACAATCGCCAAGGCGGTGGACACGGCACTGGCGCTGACCGACAAGGCGGTATTGCCTTTGGCCAAATGCGTCAGAAAATTCGACAAATGCCCCGCTGGGCAAGAAGATACCAAAATCATACCCAGCGCAATGCTGGGCACCGGGTTGATAAGCCAGATCAGCCCGTAAGTCATGGCCGGAAAGATGATGTGGTGCCCCACCGTGGCCAGCAGCAGCCCTTTGGGTGACTTGAAAGCGATGCGGAAGTCCGACACGCGCAAATCCAGCGCAATGCCAAACATCACCAAGCCCAAAATGATGTTGAGCCCGGCAAGTGCCGCAGGATTGAAATGCAGTTGTACCTGGTCGATGGGTAGCATCTTGTCTCGTCCTTGTTGTCATGCCCCGGTACTGTGGTGTCCAGGGCTGCGGCAATGCTAAGCCATTGCCCCCTAGGAACACTTGACCCATAATGCCTTTGATTTGTCAATTCACGCCAAACTGGAGGCTGATCTGGAAGCTTTGAGTACAGTAGGTGCGGGCTTTGTGGGTGGGCTGTTTGATGTCTGTGAGCGTCTAGGCGTGCCCCGTGCTGCGCTGATTCAGCATGCAAACATTGATCTGATGCGCCGTGGAAAAGATCATGGCGACGATCGTGGCGCAGATGTCCGCCCAGCCAACCGGCAGGAAAGTCGCCCTGACGCACGCTGGCCGATGCAGGAGGTGATTGCACTGTTCAACGCCGCCACGACTCTCACGGGCAAGGTCGACCTGGGCCTGGCCTTTGGCCAGCAGACACGCCCTGGCACCTTTCATGTGCTGGGCTATGCCCTGATGACCTGCAAAACCATTGGCGAAGCGATTGAACTGGTGCCCCACTACCGCCGCCTGGTGTTTGACATTGGCTATAGCGAGATGCAGTTCCGCAGCACCGCAGACGAGGCCCAACTGGGGTGGGAAGTGGTGTCCAAGGCCCTCCCCTACTGCCCCAGCTTGGCCGAATCGCTGATCGCCGCCTGGTACAGCTTTGGCCGCTGGATCGCAGGCGTTGATTTGCCGCTGAAAGAGGTCCGCTTTTCGCACGCCGGGCCAAAGGACGCTCTGTCGTATGCGCAGTACTTTGGCTGTCCGGTGCGTTTTGGCACGAACGACAACGCTTTGGTGTTTTCGCGCAAGCTGCTGGCCATGCCGCTGGTGCAAGCGGATGAGACCCTGCACCTGGCGATGCGCGAGCAAGCCCGAGCGGCCATCGAGAAGACTTTCAATGCCGGCGACATCGCCCCGCGCCTGCGCCAAGCCCTGATTCCGCTCATGCCCAAGTACGAGGCCACCCTGGACAAAGCATCAGCATCTCTCGCCATGTCAGCGCGCACCTTGCAGCGGCGCTTGGCTGAGCAAGGCCTGCAGTTTCAGGATGTGCTGGACGCTACGCGCAAAGACTTGGCCAAAATTTATCTCAAAGATCCCAGTCTCGGCATGCTGGACGTGGCTTTGTTGCTAGGATATTCAGAGCAAAGCTCATTTACGCGGGCGTTCAAGAGTTGGTTTGGTGACACCCCATCAGGCTGGCGGCGGCAGACGCAGATTAGACTGATTGCATGAGCACCCCACCGATTCGCCCCCCCTTTCGCCAGCAATTCCCCGTCCTCTGCGCCGACGATGTGCGCCGCCTGGAACAAACGCCACTTGCGCAAGCTGTCCCGGTACAAAGCATCTACGAAATTTTTGTCAATTCGGCGGCAGCCTTTGGCGACCGACCCGCGCTGACCTTCCTGCGCACGGCCAAGCTCGATCCAGGACCAGATGAGCAGCCGATCACCTGGAGCTTTGCCCAGCTTTTGGCAGGCATCCACCGCATGGCCAATGCCTTGCACCGCTTGGGCTTTGGCCCCAGCGATACGGTGGCGGTGTTGATGCCGGGTAGCCTGCCCTATCACCTGGCGCTGTGGGGTGGGTCTGCCGCGGGCATTGTTCAACCGCTGAACCCTTTGCTGAGCGTCGAAAAGCTGTGCTCTCTTCTCAAGGCCAGTGGCGCTACCGTGTTGATCGCCTGGGGTGCGGAGGATGACTCTGGCTACTGGACTAAGGCGATGGCGCTGCGGGACCAAGTGCCTGCGCTCAAGAATATCTTGCATGTTGCGCCGCTTGAAGGCACTGGCGTTGCCCCCCTTCTAGCGGGGGTTTTGGATCTGAACACCCTCATGGACGCCGAGCCCGCAGATCGTCTGGTCAGCGGTCGCAACATCGTCGCCAACGACGTCTGCGCGTATTTCCATACCGGCGGCACCACCGGGTCGCCCAAGCTGGCTCGCCACACCCACGGTGCACAGGTGTTCATGGCCTGGTCCTATGTGCAGTTGCAGGGATTGTTACCTGGCGATGTTGCCATCAATGGCTTTCCGCTGTTCCATGTTGCAGGCGTGTTGCCGGGATCGCTGGCGGCATTGTCTGCGGGGGTGCATGTAGTGATCCCCACTACAGGGTTGTTCCGAAATCGCGACGTGATTCGCAATTACTGGAAGTTGGTGGAAAAGTACCGCGCCACCGTGTTGTCTGGCGTGTCGGCGGTGCTCACCGCCTTGACCGAGGTACCTCTGAACGGCGCCGACATTTCCAGTCTGCGCTACGCCCGCACCGGGGCCGCCCCCCTTACGCCAGAGCTGGCGGCGCGGTTTACCAAGCTCTTTGGCCTGCACATTTACGAAACCTATGGCATGACCGAGATGGTGGGCACCAGCACGGTCACGCCCCCAGGTTTGAAGCGCGAAGCGGGTTGTGTCGGCCTGTGCCAACCCTATAGCCAGATGCGCGTGGTGGCCCTGGATGAGCAAGGTGGTGCCAGCGACATCGTGCAGCCCACAGGTCAAAGTGGCATGGTGCAGTTCAAGGCACCCAATGTCTTTGCGGGCTATCTGAACCATGATGACAACAAGCACGCCTTCAGCCATGACGGCTGGCTCAACACCGGCGACCTGGGCTACATCGATGAACAGGAATGCCTGCACCTGAGCGGCCGTGCCAAAGACCTGATCATTCGCGGTGGCCACAACATTGATCCGCGCGTGATCGAAGAAGCACTTGATACGCACCCAGCCGTGCAGACGTCTGCCGCCGTTGGTGCACCTGACGACTACGCCGGCGAGCTGCCCGTGGCCTATGTCACCCTGGTTCCTGGGGCTCAAGTGACCGAGGCTGAGTTGCTGGACTGGGTTCGCGAACGTGTGGATGAGCCCCCTGCCCGGCCGCGTTGGGTCCATATCATTCCTGCCATGCCTTTGACCAATGTCGGCAAGATTTACAAGCCAGAGCTGCGAGACCTCGCAAAGCTTACCCTTCTACAAACCAAATAACACTTAGACACCGGAAGCCTCCATGAAGAAAATCGGAATGATCGGCATTGGCCTGATGGGCCATGGCATTGCCACCAACATCGTCAAGCACGGTTACCCACTTCGCGTGCTGGAGCATGCGGGCAACCAACCCTTGGACGCGTTGAAAGCAGCAGGCGTCACCACCAGCCAGACGCCCAAGGAACTGGCAGCAGAATCTGAAGTGATTATTTTGTGCGTCACGGGCACACCACAGGTCGAGGCCGTATTGCTTGGCGATAGCGGCGTGCTCAAGGGCATGAAGCCGGGCACCATCATCATTGACTGCTCCACCGCTGTGCCCAGCAGCACCGAAAAGGTGGCCCAGGCCGTGATCGCCGCAGGTGGCTTCTTCCTGGACTCGCCCATGACCCGCACGCCCAAAGAGGCTGCAGAAGGCCGATTGAATCTACTGGTCGGTGGTGATGCGGCGCTGTTTGAACAGTGCAAGCCCATCTTGCAATGCTTTGCCGAAAACATCACCCATGCTGGCCCCATCGGTGCAGGTCACCGCATGAAGCTGCTGCATAACTATGTGTCGCTAGGCTTTGTGTCGCTGCTGGCAGAGGCTGCCGCTTGCGCTGAGCGCGCTGGCGTTGATCCCCAGACCTTTGTGAATGTGCTGGCGGTGGGCGGTGGCGGCGGTGCCGCATTGGAACGGCTGAAGCCTTATCTGCAAAGTGGCGACGCCAATGGCCTGCGCTTCAGCATTGCCAATGCACTGAAAGACCTGACCTATTACAACGCCATGGCCGAAGACAGCCAAGCAGACCACACCATTGCCAAAGCCGTGAAGAGCACGCTGGACCAAGCCACCCAAGAGGGTGACCCGAATGACTTCTTGTCGCTGCTGATCCCGCGCCTCGTGGCACGCAATGGCGCTTAAGAACATCGCCAAACCGGCCTTAACACCAGCATGACCACCTACAACATCGTCACCATTGACGGCGACGGCATCGGCCCCGAGGTTTGCCAATCTGCGGTTCAAGTCCTGCGCGAGGCCTGCGGCGCAGACCTGCTGCGTTTTACGGCCCATGACGGCGGCGCCACGCATTACCAAAAGACGGGCCAGGTGCTGCCGCCAGACACCTATGAAGCCTGCTGCACATCTCACGCCATCCTGCACGGCGCTGCCGGTCTGCCGGGCGTCACTTACCCCGATGGCACGGAGGTGGGCAACGACCTGCATCTGCAACTGCGCTTCAAGCTGGACTTGTTTGCCAACGTGCGCCCGATACGACTGTACAAGGGCGTCAAATCCCCCTTGTCAGACTGGAAGGCCGGGCAGATCGACTATGTCATCGTGCGCGAGAACACCGAAGGTCTGTACGCCAGCCGTGGTGCAGGCGTGGTGCTGCGCAACGAACTCGCCACCGATTCGCTCGTGATCACCCGCAAAGGCGTGGAACGTGTCGCCAAGTTCGCGCTGGATCTGGCGCGGCGCAGAAACGGTGCGCCGCGCGACGGCAAGAAGCGGATGACCGTCTGCGACAAAGCCAACATCCTGCGCAGCTACGCCTTCTTTCGCGCGGTGTGCCAGGAAGTGGCACTTGGCTACCCCGATGTAGAAATGGACTACGCCTACGCCGATGCCATTACCGTTCACATGCTCAAGAAGCCTGATTTCTACGACGTGATCGTGGCTGAAAACATGTTTGGCGACATCATCTCGGATCTGGGTGCTGGCACCGTTGGCGGTCTGGGCATTGCCGCATCCGCAGAACTGGGCTTAGAGCACGGCCTGTTTCAGGGCGCGCATGGTTCAGCACCCGACATTGCCGGCCAAGACCTGGCCAGCCCCTTGGCAACGATTCTCTCTGGCGCATTGATGCTGCGCTGGTTGGGTGATCGGCACAGCGACGCGGCCTTGAGCACAGCCGCCAACCGTATCGAAAAGGCCGTGGAAGACATGCTGGAAAACGGCGACGCCGTGCCGCATGACCAGGGTGGCTCCGCACGCTGCAGCGAAGTGACCGCCGCAGTATGCAAGCGGCTGCGCTAGGAATGCATTAACGCTGATTGCCAAACACGGGCAGGCGCTTTTCCAGGTTGGCTTTGACGGCCTCTGCCTGGTCTGCGCTGCCAATCAACTGCGACTGCTCCACCGATTCCGCCATCAGCAAGCCGGCAGCAGAGTCATCCACAGAACAGTTCGCCTGGTTAAGCAGGCGTTTGGCCGCGCGGATCGCGGAGGGACTGCGCAGCGCAATGGCTCGTGCCATCTCATGGGCAGCGGCCAGGGGGTCATCGCAAATGCGGGTAGCCAGTCCCAGCGATACCGCCTCTTCGGCTTCAACCACCCGCGCGCTGTAGACCAAATCACGCATCTGATCGTCCCGCACCAGACCGCGCATCAGCGCCATGCCCGCCATATCTGGCACCAAGCCCCACTTGAGTTCCATCACACTCATTTTGGTGCCGGGCGCTAACAGACGTACATCAGCGCCCAGTGCCACTTGTAGACCGCCGCCAAAAGCCACCCCATGCACTGCAGCAATCACCGGCACAGGCAAGCTGCGCCAGCCCATGCCCACAAATTGCGGGCCATTGGACATGCCATGCTTGCGGGGAATCAGGCGGTCAAGCGCACTGGACGAATCCTCTGACGCTTGCGCCATGCCTGCAAATCGGCCCATGTCCAATCCCGCGCAAAAGGCTTTGCCCTCTCCATGAAGCACGACCGCCCGTAAGTTCGGCGTGGTCTCTAGTTGCTTGATGGCGGATTGCAAGGCTTCGAACATCGCGACATCGAGCGCGTTCATTTTGTCGGCTCGGATCATCGTCACCTCGGCAACGCCGAGGTCATCGATTTGAATGCGTATCCGGTCTTCCATGGGTTCTCCTGTTAATGGAGCTCATTCTATGGAGGGGTATCGGGCCAGTAAGTCACCTTCGGCAACAATCCCTAGCGATTACCCTAGGATCACAACTCATAGACTCGTCATACCATCAGACCATCACATCTGTTACGAGGATTTATGAGCACTTCGATTGCACTCTTTGGCGCTGGCGGAAAAATGGGCGCGCGCTTGTCCAAGAACCTGATGGGGTCCGCGTACCAGGTTCGCCACGTCGAAGTGGGCGAGGTAGGCCGCAAGCGCCTGAAGGACGAATTGGGGATCGAGTGCCTGAGCGTCGATGACGCGCTGAACGGCGTGGATGTGGTCATCCTGGCCGTGCCAGACACCTTGATTGGCAAATTGGCCGCCGACATTGCGCCCAAGCTGAAGGCGGGCACCATGGTGATGACGCTGGACGCGGCCGCACCCTTTGCAGGCCATCTGCCCAAGCGTGATGAGCTGACCTACTTTGTGGCCCACCCCTGCCACCCCAGCATCTTCAGCCCCGAGGTGCACACCCCTGGCGCGCCCGATTACTTTGGCGGTGTCACCGCGCCGCAGTCCATCGTCAGCGCGCTGATGCAAGGGCCAGACAGTGCCTTTGCATTGGGCGAGGACATTGCAAAAACCATTTACCAACCCATCCTGCGCTCTTACCGTGTCACGGTGGAGCAAATGGCCTTGCTGGAACCTGGTCTGTCAGAGACCGTGTGCGCCACCTTGCTGGACGTGATGCGCGAAGCCATGGACGAAGTGGTGTCGCGCGGCGTGCCCGCTGAAGCGGCACGTGACTTTCTGCTGGGCCACATGACGATTCTGTCGGCGGTGATCTTCAAACAAATCCCAGGACAGTTCTCGGACGCCTGCAACAAAGCCATTACTTTTGGAAAGCCGCGCCTGATGCGCGACGACTGGAAGCAGGTGTTTGACCGCCAAGAGATTGCCGACAGCATCGAGCGCATTACCTGATGACAGCCCCATGAGCGAACGGATTTACGCCAGCTATTGGTTGGAAACGGGTGACGACCCACTGCGCACCGCTGAGGTGATTGCGGGCGAGCAATCCAGCGGCACTTTTCTCAAGCTGGCTAACGAGACGCCAGAGCTCAAGGCGCGCTCGGGCGCGGTCGTGGAAAAGCTGGAGATCTTGGGCACATCGCCCACGCCCAGCTTGCCCGGCGGCATGGCGTCCAAGGTCTATACGCAGTGCAAGCTGGAACTGTCCTGGCCGATTGAAAACATTGGGCCTTGCCTGCCAAACCTGATGTCCACGGTGGCAGGCAATTTGTTCGAGCTGCGCCAGGTTTCTGGCCTACGCATTCTGGACATGCAACTGCCACCCTCGTTTGCTGCGGCCTATGCCGGCCCGGCCTTTGGCATGCGCGGAACACGGGAACTGTGTGGCGTGGCCCATGGTCCGCTGATTGGCACGATCATCAAGCCCAGCGTTGGCTTGAATCCGGCCGAAACGGCTGAACAGGTGCAACAGTTGGTGGACGGCGGCATTGACTTCATCAAAGACGACGAACTTCAGGCCGATGGCCCACATTGCCCGTTTGACGACCGGGTCACCCGAGTGATGCGCGTGGTGAACGAGGCCGCCCAGAAGACGGGCCGTAAAGCCATGGTGGCTTTCAACATCACTGGCGACCTGGACCAGATGAAGCGCCGACACGACCTGGTGCTGTCCCACGGAGGCACCTGCGTGATGGTGTGCTTGAACTCGGTCGGCGTGGTCGGTGTGACCGAGCTGCGCAAACACAGCGCCCTGCCCTTGCATGCACACCGCGCAGGTTGGGGGTATTTAAGCCGCAGCCCGCACCTGGGTTGGGACTTTGCGGCCTGGCAGCAAATTTGGCGATTGGCAGGTGTGGACCACCTGCATGTGAACGGCCTGCGTAACAAGTTCAGCGAGCCCGATCAGGTGGTGGTGGGCGCAGCGCAGTCGGTGGTGAAACCTTTGTTTGCCGACAAACCCATGACAGTGGTGCCTGTATTCAGCTCTGCTCAAACCGGCTTGCAAGCGCACGACACCTATGCAGCAGTGGGCAGCGCTGACCTGATCGTGACCGCTGGTGGCGGTATTTTTGGTCACCCTGACGGTGTAGCCGCAGGGGTGACCGCTTTGCGCCAAGCCTGGGAGGCTGCCATCAAGGGTGTTGACTTGGCCACCTATGCCCAAGAACGCCCGGCCCTGCAACGGGCGCTGACATTTTGGTAAGCCATTCTTCGCACAATGACATTTTCTGAGCCTGCAAACCACAGCGACCATTGGCCGGACGGGCTGTTACTTACCTATTACGGTGACGACTTCACCGGCAGTACCGATGTGATGGAGGCCTTTACCGCTGCGGGTGTGCCTACGGTATTGTTTTTGTCGCCTCCGCGTCCCGAAGACTTGAGCCGCTTCGGTCATGTTCGCTGTATTGGCTTGGCGGGTCAATCGCGCAGCCAATCTCCAGCATGGATGCAACAGAATTTGCCAGCAGCCTTTGAGAGCCTGGCGCGCCTGAATGCACCGATATTGCAATACAAGGTGTGTTCAACCTTTGACTCTTCCCCCACTTCGGGGTCGATTGGCCAAGCCATCGACCTGGGCGTGCAACACGTGCTTGAAAACTGGTCACCCATGATCGTTGGCGCACCCCGCTTGCAACGCTATCAAGTGTTTGGCAACCTGTTTGCAGCAGCGGCAGGCGAGGTTCACCGCATTGACCGCCACCCCACCATGTCGCGTCATCCGGTCACGCCCATGGATGAGGGCGACCTGCGACTGCATTTGGCCAAACAGACTCGGCGGCGCATTGGTTTGCTTGACATTGCGCAGCTTGCCAGCGCTACGGGTCAGACACAGCTAGACAAACTGCGATCTGCCGAACAACCTATCGTGATGATTGATGTGGCGGATGCTGCCACGCAGCAAGAGGCAGGCCGGTTGGTGTGGCAGAACCGGGGGCACGGGCTCTTCTCCGCATCCTCTTCTGGCCTGCAATATGCGCTGACAGCCTACTGGCGCAGCTTGGGCTTGTTGCCCGCCAAGTCCAGTTTGCCTGCAAGCACTAAGGCAGATTGCATTGCCGTTGTGAGCGGCAGTTGCTCGCCCATGAGCGGCGCGCAGATTGAATGGGCGGGGCGTCACGGTTTTTATACCGCGCGGCTTGACATTGCGAGTTGCCTGGAGGCCGCACGCCGGATTAATGAGATCGAACGACTGGTGAGCGATGCGGTCGCACAAATCGCTGGTGGTGTGTCGCCGGTGGTGTTTTCTGCGCAAGGGCCAGATGACCCCGCTGTGACCGGCTTTGACGCTGTGGCGCACGCTGCGGGCTTCACCCGCGAGGACGCCGCCAGAAAAGTCGGGGATACGCTGGCCGAAATCATGCGCCAGATACTGGACCGCTCAAACGTGCGGCGCGTTGTGGTGGCAGGCGGCGACAGCTCGGGCGCCGTCGCCAGTCACCTGGGCATTCAAGCTTTAACCGTTGCCAGCGCCATCGCACCTGGCGCGCCGCTGTGCCGGGCATGGTCACACCAATCCAAACGCGACGGCCTGGAGATCGCCCTGAAAGGCGGACAATTGGGCTCAGTGTCTTTTTATGGAACGGTACGTGATGGTGTCAGTGACAGCAGTTGAGCAAATCCAGCGTCGCAAGCTTTACCAAGAGGTGGTAGACCGCCTGATGCAACGCATCGAATCGGGCTCACTTGCCGTGGGCGATCAGTTGCCATCCGAGCGCGAGTTGATGGAGGTTTACGGCGTGGGCCGCGTGGCCGTGCGCGAGGCGCTGCAGGAAATGGCCCGCTCAGGCATCGTGGAAATCTCGCACGGTGAGCGTGCCCGCGTGGTCGTGCCCACGGCCAAGCTGCTGATGGGCCAAGTGGCCGAAGGCGCCAAGCATCTGCTGCGCATGCAGCCCGAAACCTTGGACCATCTGAAGGAAGCGCGCTTATTTTTGGAGGTGGGCATGGTGCGCATGGCGGCTGAGCGCGCCACCGCTGAGGATGTTGAGCGCTTGCAGCAGCGTTTGGAAGATCACCGCAACAGTGAGCTCGACCAGTTCTTAAAGCGCGACATGCTGTTTCACCGTGAGATTGCCAACATCACGGGCAACCCGATCTTTTCGGCCACGGTGGAGGCCATGTTCAACTGGGCCAGCGAGTATTACCAGTCCATTGTGCGTGCGCCAGGTGCTGAGGATTTGACCCTGCGCGAGCATCAGCTCATTGTGGATGCGATTACCGCGCACGACCCTGACAAAGCTGCCAAGGCCATGCACGATCACCTGACGCGGGCCAACGCCCTGTATGGACTCGTCGGCGTCGTCTAGGCCAATTTACTGAGCCTCAATCTTGGCGTCGTGAATCGCCTTGGCCCACTTGATGGTTTCCTTGGCGTTGCGCTTGGCCAAATCATCTGGCGTGCCAGGCTCAACGGCAAAGCCCAGGGGCGCAAATTTTTCTTGCAAGTCCTTGCTGTTGGCGGCGGCATTCGCGGCCTGGTTCAACTTGGCAATCACATCCGCGGGCGTGCCCGCAGGAACATAGATCGCAAAGTAGGCAATCAATTCGTAGTCTTTGGTGCCCAAGGCTTCATTGACAGTGGGCAGGTCGGGCACGGCTGCTGAGCGTTTAGACGACGTCACAGCCAGCCCGCGAATCTTGCCCGCCTTGACCTGCGGCAAGGTCACCGCAAAGTCAGCGCTGAACATCATCACCTGGCCGCCAATCAGATCGGTCATGGCAGCAGGGCCGCTCTTGTAAGGGATGCTGTTCATCTGCACACCAGCCATGCTGATCATCATGCTGGCGGACACCAGCTGCGATGTGCTGGCGCTGGCGAAAGTCACCTCACCGGGTTTGGCCTTGGCCAGATCCACCAGTTCGCGCAGGGTCTTGGCCGGTACATTGTTGTTGACCGCAATGATCAGTGGCACTGAGCCCAGATAGGCCACAGGGGCAAATGCTGTGTCCTGGTCGTAAGGCAGCTTTTTCATCAAACTCTTGAGTGCCGCATTGGTGCTGTTGGTGCCAAACATCAGGGTGTAGCCGTCGGCTGCCGACTTGGCGACCGCATCCGCGCCCAGCATACCGTTCACGCCAGCCTTGTTTTCGACCACCACCGTCTGGCCCAAGGTTTCAGACATCTTTGCCGCAAAGGCTCGGCCAATCTGGTCCGTGGCACTGCCTGCAGCAAACGGCACGATGGCCTTGATCGGCTTGCTGGGGTAGCCTTGGGCAAAGGCGGCAGTACCAGCGGCAAAAGAGCAAACGGCGAGGCTTGCCAGCACGAGGGAGCGGAATTTCATGAAGTTGTCTCCAGGGAGCGAAAGGACGAAACGCTTAGTTTAGAGTGTGTTCGTGAATTCTGATGAAGGGTGAACTTTATGGGTGTGCGATAGTCCTAACCGTTTGCACAACACTTTGAGCTATTTCCTCATGAATCGACGTCATTTTTCCTTGGTGGCCAGTTCCTCCCTGGTCACGCCTTTGCTGTTTCCCTTGGTGGCGCAGGCCGCTGCCCCGCAAGCGGGCAAAGACTACGCCACATTGGCCAAGCCCGTCCCTACCGCAGTGGCAGGCAAGGTGGAGGTGATCGAATTCTTTGGCTACTGGTGCCCTCATTGCAACCACCTGGAGCCCAAGCTGCAGGCCTGGGTCAAGACATTGCCCGCCACGGTTAATTTCCGCCGCATCCCCGTGTCTTGGCAAGCCGGCCACGCGCCTTTGCAAAAGCTTTACTTTGCGCTGGAGCAAATGGGCGCGCCCGAAGCCGTGCATGCCAAGGTCTTCTCTGGCCTGCATGTTGATCGCAAGCCAGCCGCCTCAGATGCCGATGTGATTGCCCTGGGCCAGGCCGCAGGTGCAGACAAAGACAAGCTGGTCGCCGCCATGGCCTCCTTTGGCGTGGCCAACAAAATCCGCCAGGCGCAATCATCAACGCCCGCTTACCAGATTGAAGGCGTGCCCACGTTGGTGGTCGATGGCAAATTTGTCACTTCCCCCGAAATGGCCAAGGGTGAAGAACAGGCGCTGGCTGTGGTGGATGCGCTGATCAAGCAAAGCCGCGCTGGCAAGTAGCCTGCAATTGGCCTCTTAGCGGTATTTCTGCCAAGCCCGACGCCACCTCGGCTCGGGCTTTTTTTGGTGTCTGACAGCCATCAATCGTTCAGTCCAGCGACTAGCCTTTCGGCAATACCCAGTTCACTTATTTGCTATCTTTTTTGAATCTGAAGCCCTGCCATTTGGCGTCAATGCAAACGCCTCTTGCTCAAAGCAATTGCCTAAATACGGGCATTTGCCCTGACACCATGCAATCAAGCTGGCTGCGGGATAAGCCACAAAGAAGAAAACACCAAGCCGCTCGTATTGCCTGACGTGGACACGTTCATGCGACCGCAGCGCGGCCAAACCCTCATGGCTTTGCCCCACGATGACGTGGCCCAGCGTGATCCCCGCAAACGGAAAGCCAGCCGCCCACCTTGGCACCGCACCTTGATGATGCGTCAGCGCCAGCTCCACCGTGTGGTCGACCTTTTTGGCACTGCCGCCTAAAGCAAGGACCACCAATCCCAGCACGCCGCCAAGCAGCGAGCAGGGAAGCACCCAGACAAGGCGAGCCAGGCCCACAAGGCGTTGGCGCATAGGCTGGGGCATCTCTCACTTTCTGGATAACATCGTCATTTGAACTGAACAAACTTCCCTCATGAGCCTTCGAATCATCATCCTCGGTGCCAGCGGCACCTTGGGCACTTATGCCACACGTCAAGCCTTGGCCGAGGGACACCAGGTCACGGCCCTGGTTCGCAACCCGGCCAAGTTGGCCGCAGACCTGCAAGGCCGCGTGGCGGTTTGCCAGGCCGACCTGTCCAACGTGGCAAGCACTGATTTGGCTGACAAATTGCGTGCGCACGATGTCCTGATCAATACCGCAGGCTTCGTGACGGACGGCGAAGCCTTTGTGCAATTGATAGACCGCATCGTCTCAGCGGTTGAGGCCTTGCCTGCCGATGCACGCCCGGTGTGCTGGTTTCTGGCCGGCGCAGGTTTGCTGGATCTGGATGCCAGGGGGCGGCGCGGGCTCGATTTGCCTAAGGTGCGCACCACCTACTGGCCGCACGCGAAAAACCACGAGCGATTGATGCGCAGCACACTGGACTGGCGGCTCCTCTGCCCTGGACCGATGGTAGAAACGCCACCTGTCGGCGTCGAGCGACTTCGTGTCTCGCAAGAACATCTGCCCGTTCAACTCCCCCGCATGATGGCCCGCCTGCCTGACTTGCTGGCCTTGGTGTTCTTTGCCAAACGCATGCCAGAAATGATCGTTTCTTACGCTGACGCCGCCGCATTGATGCTGCACCGCCTGAAGCCGCAGGGTGAATTCTCGCGTCAGCGCATTGGCCTGGCCTTGCCCGCAGGCATGCGGGGCAGTAAAGACCAGTGGACTGCGCAGGCCGGTGCAAAAAGCAAACCGTAAGAGATCACACAGCGCCATATCAAGGAGACAACATGCCGCAAAAAAACACGATTTGTCTTTGGTACAACGGAGCCGCGCTGGAAGCTGCGCAGTTCTACGCCAAGACCTTCCCCAACAGTTCCGTGGGTGCTGTGCATCGTGCACCGTCAGACTACCCCGCAGGTAAACAGGACGATGTATTGGTGGTGGAGTTCACCGTGGCGGGCGTTCCCTGCATCGCCATGAATGGCGGGCCAGGGGTGCCGCACAGCATGGCGTTTTCGTTCCAGATTTCCACCGACACACAGGAAGAGACTGACCGCTTATGGAACGCCATCGTCAACAACGGCGGCGAAGCCAGCGCCTGCGGCTGGTGCAAGGACAAATGGGGCCTGTGGTGGCAGATCACGCCGCGCGTGCTGACCGCGGCCTATACCCACCCAGACCGCGCTGCGGCCAAACGTGCGTTTGAGGCCATGATGGAGATGGGCAACATCAACATTGCAGCCATCGAGGCAGCGGTACGCGGGTAACCGCACCCTCGCGGGGCATTGAGAAAGTACCGCCCAGCTTCGAACTGCAGCAAGTTCGCTAACTGATTCCGCAGCCTTTGCTCGCGTCACCTGTACCGACCTGACCCCTTGAAAGTACAGCGCCATTGGCGTGTTTGAGTTCAATGATTTGAGCTCGTAGTCGACGTAGTAGCGGTTCATGTATGTCATGAATAGCTAAGTTAATGTCATGAAAAGTAAACCCTGTAACGGGGTGCCGCTCGATAATGAAATCGTCACAACAGAGCGTTTTTTCGTTTCATCAGGACATCTCAAACCATGAACTTTCTCGACGGCCACCTTTACCCAGAAAACCAGCAACCCCTGATCATCACGGCCGCGCCCTATGCGCCGGGATGGATTCCGTCAGACTTCCCGGAAGACATCCCAATCACCATGGAAGAGCAGATCCAAAAGGCGGTGGACTGCTACGAGGCAGGCGCCACCGTACTGCATTTGCATGTGCGCGAAGCCGACGGCAAGGGGAGCAAGCGCCTCTCCATGTTCAATGAACTGATCGCTGGCGTGCGCAAAGCGGTGCCTGAGATGATCATTCAGGTGGGGGGCTCCATCAGCTTCGCACCAGAAGGACTGGACGGTGAGGCCAAATGGCTGTCAGACGATACGCGCCATATGCTGGCCGAGCTGGACCCCAAGCCCGACCAGGTCACGGTGACTGTCAACACCACGCAGATGAACGTAACCGAGCATGCAGGTGACGACGATTTTCGTGGTGTGTCGCGCGGTTTTGCGCAACTGCACAACACCTACAAGAACATGATCGTTCCCTCGAACCCCAGTTTTATCGAGGAACATATCCGCCGCCTAAGCGCCGCGGGCATCCAGAGTGAGTTTCAGGTTTACAACATCAACAGCTTTGAAACCATAGAGCGCATGATTCGCCGCGGCGTTTACAAGGGTCCGCTTGTGATGAACTGGGTTGCGATCAGTGGCGGCATGGACCAGGCCAACATATTCAACTTGGCCAATATGCTTCGGGCCGTGCCAGACGGGGCTGTGCTTACCGTGGAGAGTTCGGTTCTCAATGTGCTGCCTATCAACATGATCGGAATGGCCCTTGGCCTTCATGTTCGCTGCGGCATCGAAGATGTACTGTGGAAGCAGGACCGCTCGGGCAAGATGCGCTCGGTAGAACAAGTCAAGCAACTGGTGCGCATCGCCGGTGAGTTCGGTCGCCCCATTGCTACGGCCAAGCAGGCGCGTGAGATCTGCAAGATCGGCGTGTTCTACGACACCGTGGAAGAGACGCTGCAAGCCAACGGCTTCGCACCCAACCGCAATGGCGGTCATCAAGGCTTCTTGCGCAAGTCGAATGATGTTTGAAGGCGATTTTCATGACGCCCCAATCAACCAAGCAGGAGACAAACATTTGAACCACCATTTCCTCAAAAGACGCCTGGCATTGGCCATGCTGCTAGCCGCGTCCACCCCCTTTGCGGCCCAAGCACAATCGAGCGAAGCTTGGCCAAACCGTCCCATCACGCTTGTCGTGGCATCGGCACCCGGCTCTGGCGTTGACCTGACCGCCAGAGAAATGGCTCAAAAACTCAGCGCTGTCTTCAAGCAACCCGTGCTGGTCGACAACAAGCCGGGGGGAAGCGGCATGGTGGCGGGCAGCATCGTTGCCCGGGCGAAGGCCGATGGCTATACCTTGCTTTACTCAAACGCATCGTTTGTGACGGTGGCCCCGGCGGTGATCAAGACCATGTCTTACGACCCGGTCAAGGATTTGACGCCCATCGCCCAGACAGCGGCAGGCGGCATCATTCTTAGCGTAAACAAGGACATCCCGGCCAACAATCTCAAAGAACTGGTGGCATTGATCAAGGCGAATCCAGAACGCTACAGCTATGGCAGTTGGGGTATCGGCTCATCCGCTCAATTGACCATGGAATGGTTGAAGCGGCAGGCGGGTATCAAGATCACGCATATCCCGTACAAATCTACGCCTCAGATCGTGAATGAACTGGCGTCAGGGGTTTTACAGATCGGCTGGACCGATCCGGGCACGCCTGTGGCCATGCTGGAGGCCAAAATGATCAAAGGCATCGCCATCAGTGGCAATGTTCGAGTGCCACGTACCGCAGCTATCCCCACCATGGCGGAGCAGGGCTTCCCCTTCGATGCCGTTGGCTGGTTTGGCGTGTTTGGGCCAGCAAACCTCCCCAAGCCCATCCTTGAACGGCTGAGCGCTGAAATTAACAAGGTCCAGAAGTCGCCAGAGATGATGAAACGCATGGAGGGCTTGAATCTGGAACCGCCGCCAGTTAAAACTCCAGAGGAATTCAAAGCCATCATTGCCAATGATTTGAAGGTATGGGCATCAATTGCCAAAGACGCCAATATCTCGGCCGAGTAAAAAAAGCGGACCCCTGGTCCGCTCTCCATGCAAGCCCCGCCCTTTCAAACCTGGGGCGGGGCTTTTTCTTTAGCGCGACTTGTGCAAATACCCTTGATTGCCACCGTTGCGATTCGCGGCAAAGCCATTGGCCGCCAGCGCTTCATCAGCCGTTTCATAGAACACGCCGATTTTGCAAATCTCTCGCGCTTGCTTCGCCGTCGCGATGTCACGGCCAAACTCTTGCGAAATTCGAACCAATTGCTCGATCTGTTTGAGCGTGCTTTGTTTGGCCGTGCGCCGTTGGTTCCAGATCCCATCCTCGATACCGCAGCGCACATGCAGCCCCATGGCAATGCCCATCATGTTGACAGGCAGCACATTGCGCACATTGCTTTCTACAGTGACGACGGCACGGTCCGGAATGCCACGCATGAAGTTCCCCAGGCTGTAGACATTGGGCGTGTCCATGCCACCGCCAATAGCAACCCAGTTCATGACCAGCGGTCCCTTGTAGAACCCACGCCGGATCAGCCTCTCCACAGATTCAAAACTATTGGTGTTGTAGCACTGAAAGGCGCTCTGAATCCCCTTTGCGCTCAGGCGCCGCACATGCTCCTCCACCCACAACGGCGCGGCCGGGACAACCATGTCCTTGTAGGTATCAAACAGCTTAGGGTTTTCGCGCGAGGTACCGATCACATCGCCGTCTTCCATGTGATCAGTAACGTTCATTTGTGAAGTGTTCACGGTCACGGTGACCTGGTCCGGTGTCGGCTCCAGGTCGGCCAGCATGTGGCGCGTGTCATCGGACAGCCATTTGGCGGCTTCGCCTGCATTCTCAGGTGCAAAAGAGATCGATCCTCCCACCTGGATGATCATCTCGGGCACCGCCTTGCGCACGCCGGCGACCAATTCATTGAATTTGGACAATCGCTTACTGCCCTTGCCATCGAGCTCGCGCACATGAAGGTGCAAGACGGTTGCACCTGCGTTGTAGCAGTCCACCGCCTTCTGGATTTGTGCATCCATCGTGACAGGGATGTCCTCGGGGAAGTCGGACGGCTGCCAGCCCGGGGCATAGGGCGCGGCAGTGATGATCAGGGGTTGCTGGTTTTCAGGGAAAAGGTGTCCATCCAGAAAATTCATCAAGGGTCTCCAAACGAATTACAAAATCTCAAACGCCAAATGGCGCTTAAAAGGGCTGGTCGCCGACAATTGCCGCACGTTCCATCTTCCGGGGTGCAGGCCAGTAGTCCATCACCGCGTAGTGCTGGGTACTTCGGTTGTCCCAGATCGCGACGCTGTTGGGCTGCCAACTGAATCGAACCTGGTATTCAGGGATGGAAGCCTGGCTCAACAAGTAATTGAGCAAGTGGCTGGCACCGGGAGACTTATCCAGGCCAAAACGCACGTTCTCAGGCGTGTGGTAGTTCACGAAGTGCGTCGTAAAGCTGCACACATTCAACACCTTTTCACCCGTGTCGGGGTGGGTACGCACCACGGGGTGTTCCGCTGGAGGGTTGTCTGCCGCGAGCTTGCGGCGTGCTTCAGGACTCATCACTGCGCCGAAGGAGTGTTCGATGCTGCTTCTGGCACGCAGACCATCGACCTTGGCCTTAATTTCATCCGGCAGGTTCTTGTACGCCTCAACCATATTGACCCAGATGGTGTCGCCACCGAGGGGTGGGCATTCAATGCAGCGCAGCACACAGCCCAGGGCCGGTGTCTGGCGCCACAGGCCATCCGAGTGATAGTTGTTCTCGTAGTTCTCGCGCTTGTCGCTGCGGTAGATCTGGACCAGGCCGGGATGGTCGGGATCACTGCCCGCCACAGGGTGATCTTCCAGATCACCAAAGCGGCGGGCAAATGCCACGTGTTCGGCGCGTGTGATGTCCTGATCGCGAAGGAACAGCACCCGGTGCTGGAGCAATGCTGACTTGATCTTGGCGAACAGGTCTGCATCGCGAGCCGCGTCACCTAGGTGGACGCCACTGATCTCGGCCCCAATGGCGGGGGTTAATTGTCGAACGTGCATAAATGCCTCCTGGGCGAGTGGTGTCAAGTCAAATGACAAAAATGGATGAGCCTGTGGTTTTGCGTGCTTCCAGATCGCGGTGGGCTTGCACCGCATCGTCCAGTGCGTAATGCTGGTTGATTTCGATTTGAATGCGGCCAGCCGCAATGTGTCCAAAGATCTCAGCAGCGAGTTCTGCCTTTTCCAATGGGTCAGAGATGTAGTCCGCCAGTGCCGGGCGAGTCAGAAAAAGAGAGCCTTTGCGCGCCAGGATGTGAGGATTTAGGGGAGGAACCGGGCCACTGGCCGTGCCCACACACACCATCAGGCCGCGCCGTTTTACTGAATCTATCGAGGCGTCGAAAGTGGCTTTTCCCACGCTGTCGAACACCACATTCACGCCCACCCCGTCTGTGAGCTCGCGTACCCGCGTGGCTACGTCCTCATGGCTGTAGTTGATGATGTGGTCACAGCCATGGGCTTTGGCCAACTCCGCTTTGGCCTCGGTAGAGGTCGTGCCGATCACCGTCAGCCCCAGCAGCTTGGCCCACTGAGAGACGATCAAACCCACGCCGCCCGCTGCTGCATGTAGCAGAACCGTATCGCCGGCCTTGAACGGATATATACGGCGCAGCAAATAGGCAGAGGTCAACCCGCGCATGGTCATCGCCGCAGCAGTCTCCAATGGAATGCCCTTGGGCAATTTGATCAGCGGTGCAGCGTCAATCAGCCTTTCTGTGCTGTACGCCCCTAAGGTATTGGTAAAGCCTGTGTAAGTGACTTGGTCACCGACGGCCACCTCGGTAACACCGTCGCCCACCTCTTCGACAACGCCTGCCGCCTCCACGCCCATGCCGCTGGGCATGGGTATGGGATAGGTACCGTTGCGGAAATAGGTGTCGGCGTAGTTGAGCCCCACAGCAACATGTCGCAGGCGAACCTGCCCCAGACCTGGGCGACCGACTTCCACGGTTTTGCTGTACAGCACCTCGGGGCCTCCGATGTGATCGAACGTGATGGCTTTGGCCACAGACTTTCCTTTGTAGGTGTGTTTTTGAAATGGACCCTTTGAATTTAGGCCTGTTAGTCAAAAACAGACTTATCATTCGGTGACAAATATTTATCATCTGAAACCAACCTGCCGATGTAAATTAACTCGGGCGTTGGCCTTTCGACTTGGATTGGAGAGGCTGCGATATGCGCAAGAAAGCCGAGCAAGATACCGCCACACTCAAGCGTGCGGCAGTGCTGGCACATTACGAAGAAGTGGCAAAAAAACTAGGGCTCAACCCTCAACCGTTGCTCCGGCAGGTGGGCTTGACGAGTCAAATGATCGCGGTACCCACTAACATGATTCCAATGGACAGTACCATCGCTTTGATGGATCTGACCTCGCGAGCCAGCGGCTGCGATACCGTGGGACTAATGATGGCCGAAGCCAGGACGCTCGCAGATTTCGGACCCATCAGCCTGCTCTTGGTGCAGCAGCCTTCTGTGCGCGGCGCCCTGAACACCATCTCGCAATACCGGCACATGCTCAATGAGTCATTGGGGCTCTACATCGAGGATGCAGGGAAGACATCGCTGATCCGGGAGGAAATTGTGACCGACTACCCAGGCAATGCCAGCCAGTCGAGTGATATGGCGGTGGGGGTGTTGATGGTGTTGTTCCGCGCCATTCTGGGGTTGCAGTGGCGGCCCCAGTCGGTTCACTTCACCCACGAGGCACCGAAGGATCTGCAGATCCACAAGCGCCTGTTCAAATGCGCATTGCAGTTTGAGAGCGATTTCAATGGCGTGGTGTGCTTGAGTGCCGACCTGGACAGGCCCAATATGCATGCCGACGCAGCCATGGCCAAGTATGCGCAGTCATTCATGGAGGCCTTGCCCAAGCCAGGGCGCAGCTCTGTCATTCAAGACGTGCGCAGATCTGTTTACCTGTTGTTGCCCATGGGCCGGGCCAGCGTTGACCAAGTGGCGTCTGGCTTGGGCGTGAATGTGCGCACGCTGCAGCGACAACTGGACAGTGCCGGTGTGAGCTTCTCCGACATTCTGAACGAAGTTCGACGTGAGTTGGCACAGCGCTACATTGACAACACGTCCTATTCCATGGGGCGTGTGGCATCACTCCTGGGCTACGCCAATTTAAGCTCGTTCACGCGTTGGTTTACTGCGCAGTTCGATCGCGCACCTTCGCGCATGCGCACCTGATCAAACACACCCGTCTTGGGTGGCGGCATTCAGCTTGTCACCAAAAGTCAAGCGATTGCCATGAATAGATAAGCATTTCGAGCGTGCTTTTCGAATAATCGACAGCATCAGGCCACACCTATCGGTGTGCTTTGCACTCTGTTTTATCAACCCCTGTTTAGAAAATGACTCGAATGAAAACGAAACTCATCGTCCTTTGCGGCGCAATCGCGGGAGCAACTCCCAGCTTCGCCCAATCGACACTGACCGTTTATGGTGTTCTTGATGCTGCCATCAGCCGATATCAAGCCGATGGAGGGGCATCAAAAACGCTGATGACGAGCAGCGCCAATCAATCGAGTCGACTGGGCTTTCGCGGCAGGGAAGACTTGGGCGGCGGTATCTGGACAGGATTTGATCTGGAAGCAGGATTGAACAACGATTCAGGCCTTGGCCAAAGCACTAACACTAACAACCAGGCCAGTGGTAATGTCCCAGCGGGTGGACTGACATTCAACCGAAAATCAACGGTCGGCATCGGTGGATCGTGGGGCGAGTTTCGCCTGGGGCGCGATTACACCCCATCATTCTGGAACCTGTTCGTCTACGACCCTTTCCGCGTCGGTGTGGGCCTGGGAGGCATCACCAGTCAAGGCAGCACCGTTACCGTTTTCCGTGCGTCCAACAGCGTCGGGTACTTCTCACCTGGCTGTTCAACGCCGCAATGCAAAGGTTTCTATGGCCAAGCCATGTACGCCTTAGGAGAAAACGCCAGCGGCACCGCCACCTCGTCAGACGGCAAATACCTTGGCGCGCGCTTGGGCTATGGCGGCACGAATTGGGGTGCCAACGCTGCAACGGGAACCACAAACTCCGCTGCCGCTGGCAATTACCTCCAGTCCAACCTGGGGGCATCCTATGATTTCGGGGTCATTAACTTGATGTTCATGTGGGGAACCCAAAAGACAGGCCTGCCTACCGCAGCGCTGGGTGGGGGAACCAAAGCCACGCACACACAACTGGGTGGCTGGATCCCCTTTGGTTCAGACTACATTCCCGTGGCACTCACACGCATGAGTAGGAACGACGCTGCCAATGGAAAGGCCGACAAGCTGGCCATAGGTTACGTTAAGAACCTGTCCAAGCGGACCGCCGTTTACGTCACTTACGCGAAAATCAACAACAAGAATGGCATGGCCATTGCCGTCAACGCCGGTGCGGACGCCGGACCCACACCAACAGTAGGACGGTCTGCTTCCGGATTTGATTTCGGCATCCGTCACAGTTTCTGATCTCCAGCGCATAACAAAACAAGGCTTCAAGGTACTTTGGGCATTCTTCAACGAAGAATGCCCTCTTTATTTGAACCAAGCGCTACGCACGTGGCCAAGTGTTAGCTCACGATCCCCATGTGCCAGGGCACAAATTCATGGTCCCCTAGGCCCAATGCTTCGCTCTTGGTCGGCTCACCTGACGCGTGCTTGAGCAGCGCGTCAAAAATACGTTGCCCCATTTGTGGCACATCCACTTCACCGTCCAAAATCGCGCCGCAGTTGATGTCCATGTCTTCTTCCAGCCGCTTGAACATGGGCGTGTTGCTGGCCAGCTTGAAGGTGGGCGCGGGCTTGGAGCCAAACATCGAACCACGCCCAGTTGTAAAGCAGATCAGGTTCGCACCGCTGGCAATTTGACCCGTGGCGGCCACCGGGTCATAGCCCGGCGAGTCCATGAACACAAAGCCCGCTTTGTCGATCGGCTCGGCATACTCATAAACGGCCTGCAGCGGCGTGGTGCCACCTTTCATGGCCGAGCCGAGGGACTTTTCAAAGATATTGGCCAGCCCGCCTGCCTGGTTGCCATGCCCCACCACGCCGTTGAACTGGGCATTGTGGCCTGCGGTGTAACGTGCCCACCAGGCCAGACGGTCCAGCAGCTTCTGGCCTACCTCGGGTGACACAGCGCGCCGGGTCAGCATGTATTCCACACCGTGAATTTCAGGGGTTTCCGACAGAATGGCCGTGCCACCGTGGCGCACCAAGATGTCCATGGCTGCGCCTAAAGCGGGGTTGGCAGTGATGCCAGAGAAACCGTCTGAGCCACCACACTCCAGGCCGATCTTCAAATGACTGGCGGACACCGCTTCGCGGCGCGCCAAGTTAGCCTGCGGCAGCATGGCTTGTACGGCGGCAATGCCCGCCTCTATCGTGACCCGCGTGCCGCCAACTTCCTGCATGACCAGGGTCCGCAGCAAGGGCCCACGCGTCATGGTTTGCGAATCAAGCAGTGAATCGACTTGGTTGCGTTCACAACCCAAGCCAACGATCAACACGCCAGCCAAATTGGGGTGCCGCGCATAGCCCGCCAAAGTGCGACGCAGCACATCGAAATGCTCGCTGGGCGAGGACATGCCGCAGCCACTGGTCTGGGCAAATGCCACGACACCATCGACATGCGGATAGGCAGCCATGCGCTCGGCCGTGAAGTAGGCCGCAATGCTTTTGATGACAGAAGCCGAGCAATTCACCGATGACAAGATGCCAATGAAGTTGCGTGTGCCTACCCTGCCATCAGCTCGCACGTAACCCATAAAGCGGGCACGCTCAGCCTCTGGCACATAGTCGACCGCTTGTACATCCAGGCCAAAGCCTGGGTCTCGCGCAAAGTCCACCAGTTTCAGGTTATGGGTATGAACATGGTCCCCGGCTTCAAGCGCGCGGGACGCCACGCCAATGACCGTGTTGTACTTCAGAATCTTCTCGCCTTCAGCGATACGGCTGGCAGCAATCTTGTGACCCGCAGGCACTTGGGCGCGGGCACGAGCGGCAATGTCCGTCAAAGCTTGCCCAAGTGCCAGATCCGTCTTTGCCACCAAAACATTGTCATTCGGGTGCAGGCGAATCAACGGCGAATTGGCGTGAGGGTTGGCGAGGGCGTTGGATGAGGTCACAAGAGATAGGGTCACTGAATAGTCTGACTAGCTTTTCATCAGCTCTTTGAGCTTGAGCTTATCAATGAGCGCCGTCTCTTTTTGGTAAACGGTGCCCACGTATTTCTCGTAGTCCGGGCCGTCCAGGTACAGCACGGGCGCATCGATCCGGTCGGCTACCTGTTTGAACTCGGGACTGGCCACAGCCTGGCGGAAGGCATCGCGCAGCTTGCGCGTGATGGCCGGGTCCAGACCCTTGGGCGCGCCAATGCCGTTAGGTGCGTCCACCACCACGTTGTAGCCCAACTCCTTGAGCGTGGGGGCATCCTTGAAGCGTGCAGTGCGCTGCTCGCCCCAAGTGGCCAGCAAAGCCAGCTTGCCGGATTCCACATGCGGAGCCCAAGAGCTGGAATCCGCGAGCAAGTCCACGTGTCCGCCTAGCACGGCTTGCAGGGCATCTGCCCCGCCCTTGAACGGAACGTGGTTGAACTGGATGCCAGCAGCCATGGCAAATTCCTCCATGCCCACATGGGTGGCACCCCCCACGCCTGCATGGGCATAGGTCACCGTGCCAGGGTTGGCCTTGGCCTGCGCCACCACGTCTTTGAGTGATTTGTATTTGGACGCGGCAGGCGCCGCGATGCCGAAAGTCTGGCCCGATGTGCGCGCCAGGTAGGTCAGGTCTTTCAGCGGGTCCAGTTGCAATGTGCCGAGTTGCGAAAACCGCGTCACTGAAATCGGGATCTGCCCAATGGTGTAGCCATCCGGTTTAGCCGAGGCCATGGCCTTGGTGCCAATCATGCCGCTGGCCCCTGCCTTGTTCTCCACCGCAATGGATTGCCCCAGCACCTTGGCCGCGACCTGACACAAAGCGCGCATCGACTGGTCAGCCGTGCCCCCTGCTGGCCAAGGGCAGATGAAGGTAATGGGGCGCTCGGGGTAACTTTGTGCCAAAGCACTGCGCATGCCCAGGAATGGCACAGCCACTGATGCCGCAAAGGTGGCAGCAGTGCTTAAGACCCATTGGCGGCGGCCCAGCTTGGGCAGATTCGGATTAGGTTTCATGGCGCTTGTCTCGTTCGTTTTTCTGTACCGCTATTCTTTCAAGCATTCCCATAACAATCAAATCCATTGCTTGCATCAATAAATAACACTTTGGTTATCATGATTCATGGCACAAATTGACCGGGTTTTACGTTCCAACATCAAGCTGCGGCACCTGCAATTGGTGGTGGCGCTGGACCAGTTCAGGCACTTGGGCAGAACTGCAGAGTTTCTGTCAGTCAGCCAACCAGCAGTTTCGCGAATGCTGACCGAAGTCGAGGCCATGCTGGGCCTGACCCTTTTCGACCGATCAGCACGTGGCACGGTGCCCACCGCCAGTGGCAAATCACTGGTACGGTTTGCGCGCACCGTGCTGGCCGACTTTGAACGCACCCGTGACGAGATTGCGGCAGAAGCCAGCGGCGCGGCCGGGCGCACCCGAGTAGGAGCCATGGTGGTTGCGCTACCAGGCTTGCTGGCGGAGGCAGTCACGCAACTCAAGCTGCTATCAGCGCAAGCGACGGTGCAGATTGAGGAAGGTGACCTGACCCACTTGCTGCCCAAACTGCGCCTGGGCGAACTGGACCTTTTTGTAGGCCGCCTGGAGCCCGGCTACGCCGCACCAGACCTGGTCACCGAAGCGCTTTATAACGAACCGATGGTGCTGATGGTGCAAGCCAATCACCCGCTCACCAAGAAGCGGAAGATCGCCTGGGCCGACATTGCCGCCCTGCCCTGCGTATTGCCCCCGCCTTGGGCGTCCCTTCGGGTGAAGATCGAGCAGACCTTTTATCAGCATGATCTGCATCCCCCTGTAGACGTGATTGAAACGGCCTCGTTTCTCGCGCTGCAAACCTTTGTGCAGCAGCGCAACGCAGCGGGTTTCCTGGCACGCTCAGTGGGGTTGCATTTCGAGCGGCTCGGGCTGGTCAAGGTCTTGCCCCTCAGTGTTCCAGTGGACTTGCCGCCCATTGGGCTGATCACAGTTCGTGGCCGGGCCCTGACCTCAACCAGCGAACAGTTGATGGACTGTCTACGTCAGTCCGCAAAGGCGATTAAGCCGCTACCGGCGTCGCGCGCTTGATGATGGCAGCGCAGTCCACGCCGCGCGGCAGCGCGCCGTAGTTGTGATGCCCACTCGCGCCCAGGCGTGAGGCGCAGAAACCGTCTGCCACCGCCGTATTGCCGTGCTGCACCAGCATCGCCGCTTGCAAGGCAATCGCCATGCGGTCCACCACGTCGCGGGCGCGGTATTCCATGTCGGTCTGGTCTTTGAACTCACCCATCAGCGCACGCACATATTGATCTAGCTGCGCATTCGCGCCGCGTGCCTTGGCCACCTCGGCAAAGTAGGCGTCTACCACCGCTGGTGTCTTTTGCATGGCGCGCAACACGTCCAGGCACTGCACATTGCCACTGCCCTCCCAGATGGCGTTGATGGGCGATTCGCGCAACAAGCGTGGGAAAGGGCTGTCTTCCATCACGCCGCTGCCGCCAATGCACTCCATGGCTTCGTAAGCATGATTGGGCGTGCGCTTGCAGATCCAGTATTTGCCCACCGCCGTGCCCAGGCGCACCAGCAGGTCTTCATGCGTGTCGCTGCGGTTATCCAGTGCGCGGCCAATGCGCATGGTGAGTGCCAGAGCGCCTTCGGTTTCCAGCGCCATATCAGCCAGCACGTTTTGCATCAGCGGCTGTTGGTTCAGCACCTTGCCAAAGGCGGACCGCACACTGCAGTGATGTAAGGCATGCGACAAGGCCGCGCGCTGCCCCGCGCTGGAGCCAATCATGCAGTCAAAGCGGGTCATGGCCACCATCTCGATGATGGTGCGCACGCCCCGGCCCTCCTCACCCACCATCCACGCATGCGCGCCGCGCAGCTCGGTCTCGCTGGACGCATTCGACACATTGCCCATCTTGCGCTTGAGGCGCAGCACCTGCATGGGATTCTTGCTGCCATCCGTGCGCCAGCGTGGCAGCAAAAAGCAGGACAAACCGCTCGTGGTTTGCGCCAGCACCAAGAAGGCATCACACATGGGCGCGGACACAAAAAACTTATGCCCCACCAGTTCGTACAACTGCCCTGGGCCTGGCTTGCCCACGGGGTAAGCGCGCGTGGTGTTGGCACGCACGTCAGAGCCGCCTTGCTTTTCAGTCATGGCCATGCCGATGGTGACGCCGGCCTTTTGGGCATCGGGCACGTTGCGCGAGTCGTACACGCGCGAGGTGATCTTGGGCTCCCAGTACGCGGCCAGCTCAGGCGTGGTGCGCAGCGACGGAACTGCAGCAAATGTCATGGTGATGGGGCAGCCGTGGCCGGCCTCTACCTGCGTGTGCAAATAGGTGTGGGCCGCGCGTGCCACCTGGGCTCCGGATTTGGGATCTGTCCACGGCGACGAATGCAGGCCGTGTTCAATCGAGGTCTTCATCAACTGGTGATACGCCGGGTGAAAGCGAACCAGATCGACCCGGTTGCCGAAGCGGTCGTGCGTGTCCAGCTCGGGGCCAAATTTGTTGGCCAATGCACCCAGCTCCAAATATTCCGCAGTGCCCAGCTTGGCACCGAAGGCACTCAAATCTGCCTGAGCCCAGGCTGCGCCTTCGCGCTGCACCGCCTCTTTGAGTGCTGTGTCCTGCTCAAAAAGGTTGTAGTTGACCAGCTCGGTGCAGACATTGATCACCTCGTGGGTGTTGGCGAGGTACTGGGACGCTAGGGGTGGAAGTGTGGACGCGTTCATACAAGTCTCCGGGGATCATGTTTACCATGAAATTGGAAGCAATAAAGCCATACCCATATTGCCGTCAATCACTTTTTTATTGAATTTTAAGGCAGCAAGCGAATCACAGCACGCTCAATCGATACGCTTCGATCAGGCTGTTGAGTTCACCATCGCGGTCAGGCTCGTTTGCGCTGGCGTACCGTGGCTCGGGGTACACCGCCAGATGGACAATCGCCAGCTTCTGCGCCCGATTGATGTACAGGCGTTGCCCCGCATGCCCCATGGCCATGATGGCGCCGTCGTCGCGCAACCACCAGCTGAAACCATAGCCTGACAAGCCCAGCGACTTGCACATGGCGGGGTGGAAGTCGGCCGGGAGCGCAAACGCCCGGTTAGCAACGCTGTCCATCCAGCCCGGTGGTAAGACTTGGTGCCCATCGACGATGCCTTCAGACATCACAAACAGCGCAAAGCGCCCCCAGTCGCGCAGTGCCATGCCCGCGCGGCTGCCTGCAATCTCTTGTCCGTCGTCGGACTCCAGTGTGTAGAACGCATCAAACGCCATGCCGCAAGGCTGCCAGATTTTTTGCGATAAGTAGTCGGCCAGCGTGCAGGCCGTGGCGGCAGAAATCACCGCGCCCAGCAAGTAGGTGTCGCCCGTGTTGTAGTGCCACACCGTGCCGGGTTCGTGCGCCAAAGGCAGGGTTTGCAGTTGCTGCAGAACGCCGCCCGGCGCTTTGTCTGCCAGCGACTTGCTGTAGCGGTTCACGTCTGACAGCTTGTCCCCATAGTCCTCTGACCAGGCCACACCTGACGACATGGTCATCAGTTGCCGCACGGTGACACGCTCGTAGCCCGAGCCCTTGAGCTGAGGAAGATGCCGAACGACAGGATCGTCGATGTTCAGCGCACCGTCTTGCACCGCAGCGCCCACCAAAATCGCGGTCACGGACTTGACCATGGACATGGTGCTCCAGCGGTCTTGGGGCTGCAGACCCAGCCCGTAGCGCTCGGTCACAACCTTGCCGTTTTTGATGACCAGCAGACCCGCCACGTTGTTGCGGTCCATGAAGGCATCTAAAGTGCGTTCCACCCCGTCATGGCGATAGCTGGCTGCCAGCTCTGGCCCCATCGGCAGTTCGCGCACCTGGGCACCGCGCCGCACAACCCGCGTGGCGAACAGCTTGTCAACGATGCGGTAGCCGTACGACTGCAGGCAAGGTGGCCACATCAAGAAGTCTTCGCCGCGCGGCAAGTGGTGCCGGGCTTGCGCCAGCGGGGCGTCGATGTTTAGCGGGGTAGTTGAAGTTTCAGCCATGCCCTGCAGCATCGCACGAATGGCTTACTGACCGCGTTGATCCACCGGCAAAACGCTGGCTAACATGGGGGAACCGCTATCGAACATGGGCATGGTTTTATGCTATTCAATGGAATAAATTATTCAATTTTGATAGCAATAAATCATTTCAGGATATGCCGAAACGGCATTTTTAAGCACTCTTTTTGGTCTTGTACAGCAGCAAATACACCAGCGGCCCAAACGAGCCCACCGCCAGCGTCGCCACGATCCATGGCAAAGGATTTCTTCCGTTTGCTCTGGCGTCCTGCCAGATCCACACCATCACCAGCGTCAGTGCGATAACCAGATCCGCAAACACCTGCCCAGCTCCTGTGCTTTGAAAATGCGGGGCGATGATGCCCCAAAAGCCGTGCTGCCAAAGTGCCACGCCGCTAAGGCCGCCAAAGAGTACGAGGGTGATGATGAGCAAAGCACGTGGCATGGATTTAACTTTCAAGTGTTGAGGCTGGCAGTTTCCGATACACGCATCATTGACGCAATTACCTGGGAGGTCATTGTTTTGCCTGAGGCCTGTGGTTCAATTTGCGCATGAACGAGCTGACCCGCACCCTCCCCGCCACGCTGCAGCAGGCACGAAAAGCGCGCCGCGTGAGCCAACTGGAACTGTCTTTGCGCGTCGGAGTGTCGCAGCGTCACATCAGCTTTGTGGAAAGCGGCCGAGCAAAACCGAGTCGTTCACTGCTGCTGGCGTGGCTGCAAGAGTTGGATGCGCCCCTGGCCATGCGCAACGCTGCGATGCTGCAAGCGGGCTACGCCCCTGCCTATGGCGAGGCGGTGCTGGATGACCCCGCGCTGGCGCAGGCCAATTTCGCTATTCAGCATTTGCTGCAGTCGCATGACCCTATGCCTGCGCTGGTGTTTGACGCCAAGTGGAACCTGCTGCACATCAACCGTGGCGGCCAATGGTTGGCCGCCACCCTCATGCCGTGGTCGCTGAGCCTGCCACCGGGCACGCCGCTGAATTTGCTGGACATGTTGACCCACCCCGAGGGCTTCACGCGGCACATGGTGAACCTGGCTGAGGTGGGCCCCGCCGTGCTGGCCCACCTGCGCGATGACGCGTCCGTTCAGCCCAGTATCACGCCCAAGGTGGAAGCCTTTGCCGCGCTGCTGCGCGAGCGCCTCGGCCCGCAGAACCTGCAAACCGGCTGGCCACGCCCCGTGGCCCCCGTGATGACCACCCGGTTTTCCACCCCGCATGGCGAGCTGGCCTTTTTCAGCATGTTCACCACCTTTGGCACACCGCAAGACATCACGCTCGCGTCGCTAAGGGTGGAGCACATGTTTGCGGCGGATCAGGCCACGCGAGCGGTGCTGGCAGCGCAGGTGGGCTAGCTGCCTGATGTCAGCCTTCAGTACCGATGCACCTTACTGTGGCTGCAAATTTACGGACTTGGCAACCGCAGCGCCCGTCACCATTTCGCGTTCATAAAAAGCTTTAAGCTGCGGCAAGCTCATGGGCTCACCCACCACCGAGCCAGATGCCTCGACGGACTTGCGCACCTCTGGATTGGCCAACGCGGCGTAGGCAGCCTTGTGAATCGTGTTGGCAGCGGCCTCGGGCACTTTGTGGCTGACCTCTATCCCAATCCAGATGCTGAAGTTGTAGTTTTCAAAGCCTTTGGTCGCTTTGGCCAGTGGCACTTTGGCAATGCGCGAATTGGATTCGGATGATGCTTGCGCGATGGCCCGGAAGTTGCCAGCGTCTATCATCCCAGGCACGGGGCCAGCGACGGGCACCACGGCAAAGTCGATCTGCCCGCCAGCCAAGTCTTTGAGGTATGGCGCCAATCCGTTGTAGGGGATATGCAGCCCCTTTGCACCGCCAATCTGGAGCGCAGTTTCCGCCATGAGGTGGTAGAGCGATCCCACACCTGTGCTGCCAAACGACAAAGGCTTCTCGGCCTTTTTGGCGTATTCCAAGAACTCAGCCAAGGTGTTTACCGGCAAATCTTTGCGCACGGCAATCGCCATGGTGGTGTGCCCCACCAGTGCCAGCAGGCGCATGTCTTCTGGCTTGTTTTTGGCAGCCGCCACACCCAGCGGGGTGTAAATCAGCTCCAGCGGTGATCCGGCCAGAATGGTGTGACCATCCGGGTTGGCGTTCGCGGCCTTCAACACGCCCAGTGAGCCGCCCACCCCGACCACGTTGTCCACCACGATGGGCTGGCCCAGGTGTTCCTGCATGCCCTTGGCCATGATGCGGCCCAGCACGTCAGACGCGCCGCCTGCGGGAAACGCCACGACCATGGTGACCGGCTTTGACGGGAAGGTTTGCGCCAGTGCTGGACTGGCCACAGCGCCCAGGCTGAATGCCACGGCGAGAGATAGGCGTTTGAGAGTTGAGTTCATCGAGAGTCTCCTTTTAAGGGGTTTAGGAATACAAGGGAAAAGTGTTTCAGGTCGACGCACTTGTGAATGCAAAGTCCACCTCTGTCGGCAAACCACTGACGATGCGGGCAATGCTTTTGCCAGAGCCGCACGCATGTGTCCAACCCAGGGTGCCGTGGCCGGTGTTGAAGAACAGATTGGGCAGTTTGCTGCGCCCGATGATGGGCACATTGCTGGGCGTGGCTGGGCGCAAGCCTGTCCAATAGCTCGCCTGCGAGGCGTCGCCTGCGCCGGGGAAAAGCTGCTCCACCCGAAGCACAATGGCTTCGCAGCGCACACGGTTCAGGTCACGGTCATAGCCATTGAGCTCTGCCGTACCCGCAATGCGCAGGCGGTCACTGCCCTCGCCCGTGAGGCGCGAGAAGACCAGTTTGTATTCGTCATCCGTCAGGCTGACCTGGTGAGCTTTGGACGCGTCCTTGACTGGCATGGTGACCGAATAGCCCTTGGCCGGATAAATCGGCAGATGTATGCCTAGCGGCGCGGCGTACAGCGGGCTCAGCGACCCCATGGCCAGCACATAGGCATCGGCGCGCAGGCGCTGAAAGCGGCCGTCAGCGTCGGTGGCCTCCACATGATCGATCTGCCCGCCGGTTTCGCGCAATGCCGTCACTGTGTGGCTCATGCGGAACTTGACGCCCGCGCCTTCGCACAACTTGACCAACTCACGGGCGAACCGGTTGGCGTCACCGGATTCGTCTTCAGCGGTGTATGTGGCCCCTGCCAGTTGCGCCCGCATGTGGGCCAGCGCAGGCTCAAGCCTGATGGCCTCATCGGCGCTGATCACCTGGCGATCACAACCAAGAGCACGCATTTGCTCGGCAGGCTTAAGCGCCGCATCAAACTCTTTAACTGAGGTGTAAAAGTGCAAGATGCCCTGCGTGCGCTGGTCGTATTGCAAGCCGGTGGTGGCGCGCAACTCTTGCAGCATGGCGCGGCTGTACGTGCCCAGGCGCACGATTTGTTCGATGTTGTGCCGCGTGCGTGCAGGCGTGCATTCGCGCATGAACTGCAGGCCCCACAACCACTGCCGCATGTCGGCCCGAATGCGAAACAGCAGTGGCGCATCTTCTTTGCCCAGCCATTGCAAGACCTTGAGCGGCGCGCCGGGGTTAGCCCAAGGTTCGGCATGGCTGACCGAAATTTGCCCGCCATTGGCGAAGCTGGTTTCCGCTGCGGCCGAGGCCTGGCGGTCTACCACGGTGACATCGTGGCCGAGTTGAGAAAGGTAATAAGCAGAGCTGACGCCGAGCAGGCCGCTACCAAGAACGATGACGTGCATGGGGATTCCATTTGCGGGTGAGCCCGTGCGAAATGGATGCCAGATGCTGAAAATAATAGCAACCTGGCGCATCAAGCGCGGGCTGCCGCTCCCCCTGTCCTTGGTACCTGAGAGATTCACGACCGCTATCACACGGGCGTTTGCTCCTTCGGTGCACTCTCCCATGGGAAGAGTGGCTCTCCAGACGGCTGATTCAAATGTGCAGTACGACGACCTGAGCGTGTATGGGAGTTTGCACCTTCGGTGGAGCGACTGCCTTGGATTAACCAAGGCCTGCCACTCACTCTCCTGCTGGGCGGATTGTAGCGGCGTTTAGTTATAGATGATAGTTAAATAATCGATGCCACTGATTCGGGTGACAGCACCGCCACCAAAGACCACACGATGCGCTTTACTGGCGGCGACACCGTCAACCGTTGACCATGCTTTTGTCAATTTAAAAATCCTGATTTGATAGCAATAAAAGCATACTGAATATGCCGTAACGGCCGTTTTCAAAAGCCTTTCAGCTTGAATTGACTACGCCATCGGCATCAATGCCGCACGGGCGGCATCCATCACCCGCCGGGTCAATCCATCCAGCAAAGCGGATGCTGCGCGCGCTTGCTGCCAGTGCAACGGCACATCAAGCGGGCTTGAAGCGACCAGTTCCACAAGCGAGCCATCGCGAAGTTGCGATGCAATCAACGACTGCGGCTGCAGACCCCAACCCATGCCCGCAACCGTCGCCGTGACAAAGGCCGACGCCGATGGCAAGGTGTGCCTGGGCAGTTCTACATGCCGCTGGCACAGTCGCTCGACCCAGCGGGTTTGCAATTCATCCTTGCTGTTGAACACCAGGCTGGGCGCCACCGCGAGGCTTGCACCATCAACGCCATCAGCAAAATAGCGCGCCACATAGGCCGGGCTGGCCACCGCCAGGTAGCGCATGGACCCCAGGGGGCGGCTATTGCACCCGGCGGGCGGTTGAACATTGCCCGTCACAGCGGCCAGCACCGCGCCGCTACGCAGCCATTCGGCCGTGTGGTCTTGATCATCCACCGCCACATGCATGAGCACGGGCGCCTCTGCCGCAAATGCGCTCAGCGCCGGGGTAAACCAGGTGATCAAGCTGTCCGCATTCACGGCGATAGGCACGGTCACGCGGGCCACACCTTCGGGTACAAGGCCCGGCAGGGTGTCATGCAGTTCATGCTCCAGCAAGTGCACCCGGTCGATGTGCTGGCAAAGGCGGCGTCCGGTTTCTGTGGGCAAGCAAGGTTGACCGCGCACCACCAATGCGCAACCTATTCGTTCTTCCAGCAAGCGAACGCGTTGCGACACTGCGGAGGGGGTCACATGCAAAGCCCTGGCGGCGCGCTCAAAACTTCCCTCGCGCACCACGGCAGCCAGCGCAGACAATGCGGCGTAGTCGAGCATAAAATTAATTTTTCTTAATTTAAATTAGAAACGATAGTTTGTCTTCATTCTCATTTACAAGCAAGCTCGGGGCATGAATTCGTCACCTGTCATCGTTTCCTCTTTTGCCCCGGCCTTCGTCCAGGGGCTGGCCCTGAGTTTGGGCCTGATCGTGGCCATTGGCGCGCAAAACGCTTTTGTGCTTCGCCAAGGGCTGCGCCGCGAACACGTGGGTAGCGTGGTGCTGTTTTGCGCCTTAGCTGACGCGGTGCTGATTGCAGCAGGCGTGCTTGGCATGGCCCAGGCATTGGGTGAACGCCCAAACCTTGCCCGTGCCTTGGCACTTGGCGGCGCTGCCTTCTTGGCCTACTACGGCTGGCAGGCCCTGCAGCGCGCTAGGCAACCCAATCACCTACAGGCGGCAGACGGCGGCGCGGGCATTAGCCGACAAGCTGCCATTGCGCAAGCAGCTGCCTTCACGCTGCTCAATCCCCATGTTTACCTGGACACCGTGTTGCTCGTGGGCAGCATAGGTGCGCAGCAGCCCAGCGCACTGCAGGGCTGGTTTGTGGCGGGGGCCTGCACGGCCAGCATGCTTTGGTTTACGGGTTTGGGCTTTGGCGCACGTTGGCTGGCCCCTTGGTTTGCCAAACCCAAGGCTTGGCAGGTGCTGGACGGCGGCATCGCCCTGACGATGTGGATCTTGAGCGCAGCGCTCGTGCGTCAAGTGCTGATAACGGGCTGACGGACCACTTAGCCCCGGTTGATACTCAGCCCCGGTTGACGTAGGCCGTGATGCGCTGCTGCAAGCCCGGCGCCGCGGCAGAGCGCACCAGCAGTTCCAGATCGCGGGCGTCATGGCTGGGGGCATGGGCTTGCAGGGCCTGTTTTAGCGCGGCATGCGTCTCGCGCTTTGGCTGGGTTTGTGCGTCGATCCAGCCAGCCAGCGCTGCGTCGTCGGCCAGTTGCACCGTGGCTAGGCTACGTTGCAGCGCCTCTGCCGCATCCACCCGGCGGCCTGTTTGGGTCCAGTCAAGTGCTACCGCGTTACCCACCAAGTCCGACAGCCTGCGCGTGCCCAGCACCAGCCCAAAGCCGCTGGCACCGGGAAAGGCAAAGCTGGCGTCACCCAGAATGGCACGGTAGGTGCAGGCCGCAAACAAGTCAGCACCTGCACCAATGACTCTGCCATGTCCGATGGCCAGTGTGGCAAACGGCGCGCGGGCCAGCCGTTGCAGCATCAACTCGATACGTACAAAGCGGGCCAGAAGGGTGTCATCGGTTTCTTGATCGAGATGGGACAGATCAAAGCCAGCACAAAAGTGTTTGCCCTCCCCGCGCAGCACCAGGGCTGAAATGCCTGCCTGCTCGCCCTCTTGCAGGGCGGCGTCCAGTGCCGACACCATGTCGCTCGAAAGCGCGTTGCCCTTGGCAGCCCGGTTCAGGCACACCTGCCAGATCGGGCCGGTGCGTTCAATTTGCACAGCATCCGTCACGGTGTGTCCTTGTTCGCGTTGGCATAACCAGAAATGAATTCTTTGGCAGCGCCGGTCGCAGGGTCAAACACATGGCGGCGCTGGCGGCCGATGTCGGTGCCGTAGATGTGGATGCTGATCGACACCTGGTCGCTCAGCGCATTGCTGACACGGTGGATATCGCCGATGCGGGGCGACACGGCGGCCACCGCGCCTGCGGGCAATGACACCAGCGGACCATCGGCCTCTATGCCACTTGCCGTCAACTTGAACCCCTGCGCCAGCTCACGCCCACGCAGCACGCCCACCACACCCCATGCCAGGTGGTCGTGGATCGGGGTAAATTGGCCCGGCCCCCAAACAAAGCTGACCACCGAAAACCGCGCTTGCGCATCGCAGTGCAGCAGGTATTGCTGATAGTACGTGGGGTGCGGCTGGGCACAGTCGGCGGGTAGCCAGTCGTCCACGGCCACCAGCGTGCGCATGGCGGATTCCACCTCGGCCAGCAGCGCTGGCTCGTTGTCGGTTTGCGCCAGGGCGGTCTCGACCTGCGCGATGAATTGCTGAAAACGCTGGCTCATCAGTTGGGCTTTCGGTAGGGGTGGAGGACTTCGTCAGAATGCTCGCCCAGCGCGGGCGGGCCGCGTCTGATGGCGGCTGCCGCGCCGTTCATGCGTACGGGTGACCCAAAGGTGCGGGTGGCCACGCCGTTGGGCAGGTCAAGTGGGCGTATCCAGCCGGAGGCGTCGACCTGCTGATCGGCCAGCGCGGCGGCATAGTCATTGATGGGTGAATGTGGCACGCCAGCCTCGCGAAACGCCTGCAACCAATGCGCCGCACTTTGCTTGCGGAAGGCCACCTCCAGCAGCGTTTTCAACTCGCCCTGGTTCGCGGCACGGTCCAGCGTGGTTTTGAATCGCGGATCATCGGCCAGATGCGGCATGTCCACCACCTTCAGTACCTTGAGCCATAGCTGGTGATTGCCCGCTGCGATGGCAAAGAAGCCGTCGGACGCCTCAAACGCGCGATAAGGCGCATTGCGCGGGTGGGCCGAGCCCAGGCGCTTGGGGCTGCGACCCGTGCCAAAGTATTCGCTGGTCTGCAGCGCGCCCACGGCCAGGGTGCAGCCAAACATGGGAATGTCGATGTGCGTGCCCGGCGCGCCGTTCTTGACGGCCAACAGCGCAGCAGCAATGGCATAGGCGCCATACAGGCCAGACGCAAAGTCTGCGACCGGCACGCCGCATTTGACCGGGGCACCGTTTTCTTCACCGGTCACGCTCATGATCCCGGCGGCGGCCTGGATGGTCAGATCGAACCCGCCTTCGGTGGCGCGCGGCCCGGTCTGGCCAAAGGCCGATATCGAGCAATACACCAGCGTGGGGTGATCCGCCTTCAGCTGCGCAAAGCCCAGGCCCAGGCGGTCCATCACGCCAGGGCGGTTGTTCTCCACCACCACCTGAGAATCCAGAATCAGGCGCTTGGCCAGCGCCACACTCGCAGGGTCTTTCAGGTTCAGCACCACGGATTTCTTGTTGCGGTTCAGCGAGGCAAAGTTTTCGCTGAAGCCGTCGCTCAGCGGCGGCCAATGGCGCAGGCCATCGCCCTCGGGGGGCTCGATCTTGACGACCTCAGCGCCCATGTCGGCCAGCAACATGGCGCAGAACGGACCTGCGGCGGTAGAACAGAATTCGACCACGCGCACCCCTCGGAGTGGCGAGGCGGCGTCTGGGCTAGCAGTTTGATTTTCTGGATTCATGCCTGAACGATAACGCGGTTTTTGCAGTTCAGGCCCAAAGCCACGCTGGGTGTTGCCGGCGACTCATCCGGCATTCCCTGCGATAGATCAATGGCAGGGCCTGCTTTGAGCGCAAGATGGGCCTTTACAAACCAGAAAGTCCGCCATGCACGCCCTCCAAGACCTGTTCACGACCGATTACGGTCTGATGAGCGCAGCAGGCATCGTCTTCATGCTGGGCATGAGCGTCTTCTTTGTCCGCTACTTCTTCTCGAAGATGCGCGAAGACGAAGCCAAAGAAAAAGCACGAATCAGCAAGTAGGGCTGCGCGCCATGACGGCGTTGAACAGTGGCGATGCCAGCCAGTGCCCCAACCAGCGCTGGGCGCCGGGCAAATCTGCCCCATCGAACCAGGCGCTGTCGACTGCCGCAAACTGCCGGATGAACGGGAATAGGGCCACATCGGCCAAGCACGCCCTGTCGCCCAGCAAAAACGCACTGGTGCGCAAGCGCTCATCCAAGGCCGAGACAAAGCCGTCCAGCGCCGCTTTGCGGTGTTCCAGCGGCGTCAGGCTGGGGTGACGGTCTGCGTATTTGTAGCGGTCTAGCAGGGGTTTGAAGTCGCGGTCGTTTTGGGTGATCCAGTCGTCCACCCGTGCGGCGTCAGACGCAGTGAGCCAGCCGTCTGGGTCGTTTTGCATCAAAGCCCAGCGCATGATGTCCAGGCTTTGCTCGATGATGCGAACACCGCCATCATCCGGCACGACCAGCACCGGGACGGTGCCCTTGGGCGAGGCCGCCAAAAGCGCTGACGGCTTGTTGCGCAGGGCGACTTCCTGGATGCTTACTGGTACGCCAGACTGCCAAATCGCCATGCGTGCACGGATCGCGTAGGGGCAACGGCGAAAGGAATAAAGAAGCGGCAAGGGCATGGCGTGTTGACCCTAGCCGAGAACAGAGACGTCCACGCCCAGCTTGGCGCCGTAGCTGCGCAAGCTGTCGGTCACGCTGGTGATCAAAGGCACGCCGTCCACGGCGGCGGCGCGTTGTTTGGCCAGACCGGCTTGCCCGGGCAATCGCACTGCGGGGCCACCGGGCAGCGGCGGATTGGCGCGACAGGCGTCTGCCGTCCATTGGGTTTGTCGGGTAAAGGCGTCTAGGCCAGCAAATGCAGCCGGGTCGGTCACTTGAATCAGCACGCTCAAAGACATGCCCTTAGGTTGGTCCGCCCTGCCCTGGCCGCTTAAGCCCTGCGTCATGGCCTCGTTCAGCAAAGCCATGGCATAGCCTTTGTGGCCGTGGTCTGTGCCGCCCACGGGCAACAAGCTGCCTTGGCCGCTCAGCACCACGTCGGGGTCGTCGGTCGGGTTGCCCTGGGCATCCATGGCCCAGGCTTTAGGAAAGCGCTCGCCACGCGCTTTGAGCTGGCGCGCGCTGTTGAGTGTGGTGATGGAAGAACTGATGTCCATCACCACCGGGTCGCCCCGCGTGGGGTAAGCCGCTGCCACCGGGTTGGGAGTGAACAGTGCGCGGGTGCCGCCAAAGGGCGCGATGCCTGAAGCACCGGGGCTGGAGCATTGCAATTGCACGACCAAGCCACGTTCGGTCACGCGCGGCAAATACACCGCCAGTGCCCCTGTGTGGTGGCTGTTGCCAATAGCCACTGTCACCACACCGTGCTGGGTGACGCGCTCCATGGCCAAGTCCAGCGCTTGGTGGATCAACCACGCGCCGGGCAAACGTCGGCCTTCCCAGGTAATGCAACTGCCACGGTCGTTCAGCACATGGTGGCTGCCGCTGGGGGTCATGTCGCCGCCGCTCAGGGCATCCAAATACAAGGGCATCAGCGCAAGGCCATGGGTGCTGTGGCCCATGGCATCTGCGGCGACGAGGTAGTTCGCCACGCAAGCGGCTTTGTCGGCGTCCAGCCCTGCTGCCTCCAGTAACTGCCTGGCCAGCTGCGTTAGTCCCGCATGGCTGTAGTGCGAACTCTTGGGCATGATGGCATCGGTCATATGCTTCCAACTTTATAGCAAAGAATGATTATGGATATTGCCGAAATGGCATTTTTATCGCGTTTTCTTCTGCCCGCTCAGCACAGCGCCGATCCAGGTGTAACGCACCCCGACCTCGTAGCTTGCCAGCAAGATCAGCGCACTGAAGACATTGATCATCACAAACTTGACGCCCCAGTGCCAGGGCAGATCCATCAGCCAGGTTTGCAGCGCCATCACCAGCGGCAGGTGCAACAGGTACATCCAGTACGACGCATCGGCCAGATAACGAAGGGCCTTGTTTTCTCGCCGCACATAGCGAACAAACACGCCGACAAAGGCCAGCGCCCAAGCCATCGTGGCGAGGCCATAGGCGAGCGCGCAACTCAACTGTGTCGCATCGTCCAATGGCATCGCTGTACGCGCCTGCTGACCCGCCGTACCCAGGCATGCGAGCACGCCCAGACTTCCCCATGCCAAATGGACCATCCATCGACTGGCCAAGGCCTCCAACAGTTGGGGTTGGCGTTGAAGCATCCATCCCAGTCCAAACACCCAAAGGTAAATGGCAAATGACGCGGCCGGTGGCACCAGGGTATAGCCGGGGGTAGGAACCCCGCCCCACACAAACCAGCCGGGTACGGTGTAGAGCGCCAGAGCGATAGGCATGGCTAAGGGAATAGCCCCCCAAGTAGCGCTGCATGTGACGCGCAGCCATTGGTCTGCTGCGGCAAGCACTCTTGCGCCTGGGTCCACCCACCGCATCAATACTCGCACTGCAAGCGCCACGCCGTACAACCAAATCAACAGGTACAAAAACCACAGGTGCAGAAAGTTCAACCCTGTTTTCGGGTCAGGCAGCGGCGTCGGCAAATGCCCACCATTTGCCCTGGCCAGCGCCCACAGCACGGCTGCCACGATCAACACAAAACAAATGGGCCAAGCCAGCAGCAGGGGCAGCGCTATTCGCGCCGCTCGGTTCTTGCAGAAAGCGGCAATCCCCTTGCTTTGCAGCAATGCACGCCCAAGAAACCCTGCAACGAGAAAAAACACCGACATCCGAAAGACATGGATCACGAACATGAGCACGCTCAGTTCGCTGCTCTTTTGCATGTCGCTGATGGGCCAAGCGTCAGGCCCAGCCTGGGGCACAAAGGACAAGGTCGCATGCAGAGCAATGCCCAACAGGAGCGCGACAGCTCGCACGGCATCCAGGGCGGGGAGTCGAGGCATTGTTATAAAATTAATAGCAACACAAGCAGATAGGGATTGCCGCAATGGCACTCAAGGCATGTAAAAACTAATCCGGCAACACCTTGCCCGGGTTCATCAAGCCCTGCGGGTCCAGCGCAGCTTTGATGCGGCGCATCAGGTCAATCTCCAGCGGGGTTTTGTACAGCGGCAACTCGTGCCGCTTGAGCATGCCCAGGCCGTGCTCGGCACTGAAGGAACCGTTGTAACGGGCCACGGCGTCCAGCACGATGGCGTTGACAGCGTCGCTCTCATTCAGCCAGTCGCCCACCCAATCGCTAGGCCGGGCTACATTGAAATGCAAGTTGCCGTCCCCTAAGTGGCCAAAGACCACCGGGCGCACGCCGGGGTACGCTTTTTCAAGTTGGGGCAAGACCTCGTCAATGAAGGCGGGCACGCTGCTGACAGGCACCGCCATGTCGTGCTTGATGTTGTGGCCATCTCGCTGCTGTGCGGCGCTGGCGTTGTCGCGCATAGCCCAGAGTTCGTTGGCCTGCGCCACGCTGCTGGTGATGATCACGTCCTGCGCCACGCCGCTTTCCAGCGCCTGGCCCAGTGCTTCTTCAAACGCAGCTTGCAGGGCTTCGGCCCCGCTGCTGTCGGACACCTGCGCCAGCACGTACCAAGGTGGGCGCTTGTCAAACAAACTTGGCGTGCCGGGAATGTGCTTTTGCACCATGGCCACCACGGGGTCCCCCATGATCTCGAACGCGGTCACGCGGTCAGCCAGGTGAGAACGCAAGACAGCCAGCAGTTCGAGCGCGCGCTGAGGAGACGCCACCGCCACCAGCGCGAGAGTCCGGGCGCGTGGCGCGGGGTAGAGCTTGAGCACGGCGGCGGTGATGATGCCAAGTGTTCCTTCTGCACCGATGAACAGGTGTTTGAGGTCATAGCCCGTGTTGTCTTTGCGCAGGCCTTTGAGCAAATTCAGCACTTGCCCATCGGGCAAGACCACCTCCAGCCCAAGCACCTGGTCGCGCATGTTGCCGTAGCGCAGCACCTGGATACCCCCGGCGTTGGTGGCGATGTTGCCGCCGATCTGGCAAGAACCTTCGCTGCCGATGGACAAAGGGAAGAAACGATCCTGCTCTGCCGCCAGCTCCTGCACCTTAGCCAATACACAGCCCGCCTCTACCGTCACGGTGTTGTTCAAAGGATCAACCGCGCGCACCTTGTTCAGACGCGACAGCAGAAGAATCACTTGCTGGCCGGATTCATTTGGCGTGGCCCCGGCACACATGCCGGTGTTGCCCCCCTGCGGCACGATGGCTACACCATGTTCGGCGCACAGGGCAACCAGTGCGGCAACTTGCGCCGTATCGGCTGGGCGCAGCGCTGCCAATGGACGGCCCAGGTAGCGTTTTCGCCAGTCTTCGGCATAGGCGCTGAGGTCATCCGCATCGGGTGTTAACACATGGGCAGCGCCCAGCAGGGCTCGGGCTTCATCCAGAAAACGCATGCAAACACTCCAATTAAGTCGAAAATCATTGTCGCAGACGGCAAAATGGCGCATTGACCCAAAGCTTTGCCATGACCGCACCTGTTGCCCCTTCTTCCAGCCGCCCCTCTGAGCTAGACACCTCGGCTTACCTTAAGCACCACATCCGCACTGTGCCTGATTGGCCTGCGCCTGGCGTGCAGTTTCGGGACATCACGCCGCTGCTGCAAAACCCCAAGGTTTTCAGAGTGTTGATTGACAGCTTTGTGCACCGCTACATGGACCCCGCCCTGCGCCCCGACGTGGTGGCAGGCCTGGATGCACGCGGCTTCATCCTGGGCGCAGTCGTGGCCTATGAGTTGAATGTGGGATTTGTCCCCATACGCAAGAAAGGCAAACTTCCCTTCACCACCGTAGAGGAAACCTATGAACTGGAATACGGCAGCGCCACGGTCGAATTGCATACCGATGCCGTGAAACCCGGCGACCGCGTGCTGCTGATTGACGACCTGATCGCCACTGGCGGCACGATGATGGCGGGCGTCAAATTGTTAGAAAAGCTGGGCGCAACCGTGATCGAAGGCGCTGCGATTGTGGATTTGCCCGAACTGGGTGGATCTAAGAAGCTGCGGGACAGTGGGTTGAACCTGTTTACGTTGTTGGATTTTGCGGGGCATTAAGGTCATGTTGCCTGCCGAAGCCTCGCCAATCAAACAAGGTGGCCACGTCGCCCTGGTCGGTGCAGGCCCGGGCGATCCGGATCTGCTGACGCTGCGTGCTGTCCGCTTGCTGGAGCGGGCCGAAGTGGTCATTTTTGACCAACTGGTCTCCTCCGCTGTGCTGGACTTTGTGCCCGCGTCTGCTGAGCGCATTGATGCGGGCAAGCGGCGCAACAACCACACCATGCAGCAAGAAGACATCAATGCGCTGCTGGTGCGCTTGGGCCTGGAAGGCAAGAATGTGGTGCGGCTAAAAGGCGGCGACCCATTCATCTTTGGCCGTGGCGGCGAAGAGTTGCAAGCCCTGGCCGAGGCGGGGGTGTCGTTTGAGGTGGTGCCGGGCATCACGGCGGCGTCGGGCGTCTCTTGTTATGCAGGCATCCCCCTCACCCACCGCAACCATGCGCAGAAATGCGTGTTTGTCACCGGGCACCTCAAGGCCGGTGCGGGGGAGCTCGATTGGTCAGACTTGGTCAAACCCCATCAAACGGTGGTGATTTTCATGGGTCTGAGCGAACTGTCTGGCATTTGCGACAAGTTGATTCAACACGGTGCGCCCACCGACAAACCGGTGGCCGTCATCCAAAAAGGGACGACACCCGATCAAGTGGTGATCACAGGCACGCTCAACTCCATCGCAGAGCAGGTGGCGGCCGCACAACTGGTGTCGCCCTGCCTGATCATTGTGGGCGAGGTCGTCACGCTTCAGCGTGAACTGGCCTGGTTTGGCAACCGCTGACCTAGCCTGAGACAGCGCCGACACTCAAGGGCGATCAGGCCCAAAAGTACCGCTACCAAGGCATGTTGTATGACAACAATTGCTTATCGGGGACCACGAACCTGCGTTTAGACCGCGTTGTCAGTCGCTCGCCGTACAGCTTCTAAAGCACGCCGCTGGCGCTCTCGGCCATTGCCTAAGTGCAAGCGCATGGCGGCGCGAGCGCCCTCCACATCACTGCGGGAGACAGCGTCAAAAATCTGCTCGTGTTCTTGGTTGACGCGCAGCAAGTAAGCGTCCTGCTCAGGCTGCGTCAGGCTGGCTGCATTGATGCGAGCACGCGGCAGCAAGGTGTTGCCAAGCTGGCTCATCACTTCAACAAAGTAGCGGTTGCCGGTGGCACGAGCAATCTGCAGATGAAACTGAATGTCGGGCGTGACCGTGTCGCCGCTGGCCGCTACTTCGCGCGCAAAGTCATCCAGGGCTTTGCGCATTTCGGCCAGGTCTGCGTCGCTGCGACGGCTGGCCGCCAGGCCTGCGGCCTCTGTCTCCAGGCTGATACGCAGTTCCAGCACGGCCAGCACATCCATTGCCGTGGCGACATCAGTTGATGCAATGTAAAAGCTGCTTTCGGTCTTGGGTGCCAACACAAAGGTGCCCACGCCGTGCTGGGTGTCCACGAGTCCCGCAGCCTGCATGCGCGAGATGGCTTCGCGCACCACGGTTCGGCTCACACCAAAGCCCCGCACCAGTTCAGATTCGGTCGGCAGCTTGTCGCCGGGCTTCATTTCACCGGACTTGATCCGGGTAGAAAAGCCCTCCACCAAGTCGTGCGCCAGGCTTCGGGATCGGCGCCGCGGCTGCGCAGGAAACACGGAAGATGCCCGCACGGATTCTTCGGGCTTGTCCTGGGGAATGTCCGGGGGTGTGGCCGTTGACAAGGTGTTCATGCACAGATGATAATCCTCAGCACGTTGTACGACAACTGATAACAAACAAGCCCTCATCCGTTCAGCCTCTTTCTCACCTACGCATCTTTCGCCGCCCATGACCCCCACCGTCACCCCTTTGCCCGCCGCCCCCCCCATGAAACGCCTTTTGCTGACGGGGGCCGCAGGCGGTTTGGGCAAAGTTCTGCGCACCAGCCTGAAGCCTTTTGCCAACACGCTGCGCTTGACTGATGTCGCCGCCATGGACGCGGCAGGCGCTGATGAAGAAGTGGTGCCTTGCGATCTGGCCGACAAGGCGGCGGTGGACGCCTTGGTCAAAGGATGCGACGCGGTTGTCCACCTGGGCGGGGTATCTGTGGAGCGGCCTTTTGAAGAGATTCTGGAAGCCAACATCAAGGGGGTATTCCACCTGTATGAGGCCTGCCGCCGCCACGGCACGAAGCGTGTTGTATTTGCCAGCTCGAACCATGTGGTGGGCTTTCACAAACAGGGCGACATGCTGGAAGCCGATTGCGACAAACGGCCCGACGGGTATTACGGCTTGTCTAAGGCCTACGGCGAAGACTTGTCGCGCTTTTACTTTGACCGCTACGGCATTGAGACCGTGTGCGTGCGCATTGGATCGAGCTTTCCTGAGCCGCGTGACCGCCGCATGCTGATCACCTGGCTGAGCTATGCCGACCTGACGGAACTGGTGCGTTGTGCCCTGTTTGCCCCACAGGTGGGCCATACCATTGTTTATGGCGCGTCAGATAACCGCGACAAATGGTGGAGCAATGCACAGGCGGCGCATCTGGGCTTTGTCCCCAAAGACAGCTCTGAGCCTTTTCGTAGCAAGGCAGAAAGCGTGCCTGCCTTAGACCCCAGTGACCCCGTGCGCATTTACCAAGGCGGCGGCTTTGTGAAAGCAGGCCCGTTCGAGACGCTTTAGACAGATGCCCAAGCCCACGCTATCGCCCATGTCATCGCCACAAGCCGAACTGATTGCCGACGTGCGCAACGTCACAGGCGAAAGCCCGGTGTGGCATGCCGCAGAGAAAGCGCTTTACTGGGCCGACATTCCGACCGGCACCCTGAATCGATGGCACTCAAGGGACGCCCTGCTCAGCACTTGGCAGGCCCCAGAAACGCTGGCCTGCATGGCGGTCCATGCCCAAGGGGGCTGGATTGCGGGCATGCAAAGCGGCCTGTTTCACCTGATGCCGCAAACGGATGGCAGCCTGACACACACCCGGCTCGCGACCGTAGAGCACGCCCTGCCCGGCATGCGCTTCAATGATGGCCGCTGCGACCGTCAAGGCCGCTTCCTAGCAGGCACCATGGTGATGGATATGGGCCTTTCGGCAAGTGCAGGCTGCATTTACAGCTATTCAAACGATAGCAAACAGCTTCGTCAACTTCTGGACGGGTTCATCACCCCCAACGGCATGGCCTTCAGCCCTGATGGACGCACCATGTATTTGAGCGATTCGCACCCCAGCGTGCAGAAGATTTGGGCTTTTGACTACGACACCTCAACCGGCACCCCGTCCCATCGTCGCCTTTTTGTCGATATGCAGCCCCTGCCCGGCCGCCCCGACGGTGCGGCGGTAGACGTGGACGGCTGCTACTGGATTTGCGGCAACGATGCGGGCCTGGTGCACCGCTTTACCCCCCAGGGCAAGCTCGATCAGTCCCTATCCGTCCCGGTGAAGAAACCGGCCATGTGCGCGTTTGGTGGCCCAGCGCTCGACACGCTTTTCGTCACAACCATTCGCCCCAGCGGCATCGACTTGAGCGACCAGCCCCACGCAGGTGCTGTTTTTGCACTGCGTCCCGGCGTGCAGGGCATGGCAGAACCTGTATTCAATTTTTAACACTGACTTCAACCCTTTTTTCTAATCACGCTACTCACAGGAGACAACCATGAGATTCAAACAAGCCCTCATCGCCACCGCTGCCGCACTGGCAACGCTCGCCAGCTCGGTCGCCATGGCCACCGAGTTCCGCTCGGCCGACATCCATCCCGATGGCTACCCCACGGTGGAAGCCGTCAAGTTCATGGGTGAGCGACTCAAAGCCCTGACCAATGGCAAGCACAGCATCAAGGTCTACAACAACGCGGCCTTGGGCAACGAAAAAGACACCATCGAGCAGACCAAGATCGGCGCGCTCGCCATGGCCCGCGTGAACATCGCGCCCATGAACAACATTTGTGCCGAGACACAAGTGCCCACCATGCCCTTCCTGTTTCGTTCCAAAGACCACATGCGCCATGTGCTGGACGGCGCGATTGGTGAGCAGATCCTCGCGTCTTGCGCGCCTCAAGGTTTCATTGGCCTAGCCTATTACGACAGCGGCGCGCGCAGCATGTACACCGCCAAGAAGGCGATCCGCACCCTGGCCGATGCCAAGGGCATGAAGATCCGCGTGCAACAGTCTGACCTGTGGGTGTCCTTGCTCGAAGCCATGGGCGCCAACGCCACGCCCATGCCTTATGGCGAGGTCTACACCGCGCTCAAAACCGGCCTGGTAGATGGTGCCGAGAACAACTACCCCTCGTATGAAAGTTCACGCCACTTTGAGGTGGCCAAGTACTACTCGATCACCGAACACTCCATGGCGCCTGAGATGCTGCTGTTCTCCAAACGCACCTGGGACAACCTGAGCGCCGACGACCAAAAAGCGATTCGCCAGGCCGCCAAAGAATCCGTGCCCTACATGCGCAAGCTGTGGGATGAGCGTGAAGAGAAGTCTCTTGCCATCGTGAAGGCGGGCGGCGCTGAAATCATCACCGTGGACAAGGCATCGTTTCAGAATGCGATGAAGCCGGTGTATGACAAGTTCATCACGGACGCGAAATTGAAAGATCTCGTGAAGCGCATTCAAGACACGAAATAGACCCCCACGCTTGTCGCTTCGCGTACTGCGCTGCCCCCCGAGGGGGCCGCATTTCGCCTTGGGGCGGCCCGGCGGCGAAACATCCACCCTTCTTGAAGCACCATGTACACAAAAATTTGCCGCAAGCTGGCACGCAGCTGCATGTGGTTAGGCATCTTCGGGCTGGTGGCGCTGATCTGCGCCGTCACCTGGCAGGTGTTTGGCCGCTATGTGATGAATAACACGCCCACCTGGGCAGAGAGCCTGGCGCTGCTGCTGGTGCTTTACGTCACCATGCTGGGCACAGCCGTCGGCGTGCGTGACGCGGGCCATATCGGCCTCGAATCATTTCTGGTGCTGGCGCCCGATTGGCTGCGCATCAAGATGGAATACCTGATCCATGCGCTGGTGCTGCTGTTTGGTGCCGCCATGGCCTACAACTGTGCGTCGCTGGCCATGTCGGTCTGGAGCTACCGGCTGCCCACGCTGTGGATATCGGAAGGCTGGAAGTACGTGCCCGCCGCCATCTCTGGCACCTTGATCGTGATGTTCTCGATTGAGCACCTGATTGCCCTGGCCCAAGGCCGCGAAGTGGAGCCCTCTTGGGCCTAACCGATATGACCGTTGCTTTGCTTATTCTGTCGATCAGCTTTTTCGCCCTGCTGTTGTTGGGCGTGCCGGTTGCTTTCTCGATTGGCCTGTCTGCACTTGCCACGTTGCTGTATGAAGACCTGCCGCTGGCGGTGGGCTTTCAGCAGATGACCTCGGGCATGAACGTGTTTTCATTCCTGGCGATTCCGTTCTTCATCTTTGCGGGTGAGCTGATGCTCTACGGCGGCATTGCCGACCGCATCGTTAACTTTGCCAAGAGCCTGATCGGCCATGTGCGCGGCGGCCTGGGCATGTCCAACGTGGTGGCCTGCACGCTGTTCGGCGGCGTGTCCGGCTCGCCCGTGGCAGACGTGTCGGCCATGGGCGCTGTGATGATCCCGATGATGAAGAAGGAAGGCTACGACGCCGACTACGCGGTCAACGTGACCACACACGCGGCCTTGGTGGGCGCGTTGATGCCCACCAGCCACAACCTGATCATTTACACCCTGGCTGCTGGCGGCAAGGTATCGATTGCTGCGCTGATCCTGGCGGGCCTGCTGCCTGCATTGATTTTGACCATCAGCAACCTGGTCGCGGCTTATGCGGTGGCGGTGCACAGAGGCTACCCAGCAGGCACCTTCCCAGGCTGGGCCATCGTGGGCAAATGCTTTGCGGCGGCGCTGCCAGGCCTGTTTGTCGTCGTGTTGATCTTGGTGGGGATTTTGAGCGGCGTGTTCACCGCGACAGAATCCGCCGCCGTGGCCGTACTCTATGCGCTGGGCCTGACGCTGTTTCTTTACAAGTCCCTCACCTGGGAGAAGTTCATCAAGGCAGCCGCCAAAGCCGTCAAAACCACCGGCACCATTTTGTTGTTGATCGGGATCTCAAGCACTTTCGGCTACTTGATCAGTCTGTATGGCGTGGCAGAGCTCACAGGCAAAGCGCTGTCAGCCTTTACCCAGGAGCCGTGGTTGATCTTCTTGCTGGTGAATGTGATCCTGTTTGTGCTGGGAACTTTCCTGGACATGGCCGCGACGATTTTGCTGTGCACGCCCATCTTTTTGCCGATCTGCCAGCACTACGGCATGAGCTCAGTTCAATTCGGCATGGTGATGATCATCAATTGTGCGCTGGGGCTGAACACCCCGCCGGTGGGCACCACGCAGTTTGTCGGTTGCACCATTGGCGGTGTGTCGGTCGGGCATGTGATGAAGACCATCTGGCCGTTTTACGGCGCGCTGATCGCTGCCTTGATGCTGGTGACCTATGTGCCCGCGTTCTCGATGTGGCTACCCAACTTGGTTTTGAGCAAGTGATTGAATTCCCTCGATAGACATCCACGATAGACAACATTGGAGACATTGACATGAGCAAACCCATTCAACGCCGCACCGTTCTGTCCACCCTGGCCCTGGGTGCCACCGGTGGCCTCACTAGCTGGGCGCAAGCCCAGTCACTGGGTGACTACCCTTCGCGGCCCGTGGAACTGATCGTGGCCTATGGCGCGGGTGGTGGCACCGACGTGCTGGCACGCGCTTTTGCGGAGGCGTCGCGCAAACACATTTCCCAATCCATCACGGTCGTCAACAAGCCCGGCGCAAGCGGTGCCATCGGCCTGACCGATGTGATGAACGCCAAGCCAGACGGCTACAAGATCGCCATGGTGACGGTGGAATTGACCACCCTGCCCCACACCGGCTTGATCAAGTTCACGCACGAAGACTTCACCCCCATTTGCCTGCTCAATTCCGACCCCGCCGCCATCACCGTCAAGGCCGATGCGCCCTGGAACACGGTGGAAGAATTCCTGGCCGCCGCCAAGGCCAAACCAGGTGAGTTCCGCGTGGGCAACTCGGGTAACGGCTCCATCTGGCATCTGGCTGCAGCGGCACTGGAAGACAAAACGGGTGTCGGCTTCAACCATATTCCTTATTCCGGTGCTGCCCCAGGCATTTTGGCGCTGCTGGGGGGGCACATTGAAGCAGTGACCGTCAGTGCCGCCGAAGTGTCGCCAAACGTTGCAGGGGGCAAACTCAAGACGCTCGCCGTGATGTCTGACAAGCGCTTAAAGGGTTTCGAAAAAGTGCCTACGCTTAAGGAACGCGGCATTGACCTGTCCATCAGCGCGTGGCGTGGCATTGCGGCACCCAAGAACCTGTCCGCCCCGTTGACGGCATTCTGGAAAGACGTGGCCACCAAAACCGCCAATGAGGCCAGCCTGCGCGACGTCATGGACAAGCAGAACATGGGCTATGTCTTTGGGGATGACACCGCCTTCAAAGCCTTGATGGTCAAGGACAGTGCTTACTTCAAGGCGCTGATTGGCAAGCTGAACCTGAAGCTGGGTTAAGCCTCTGGCGGACCTGGGCCGCCTTGCAGACAGGGCGGCCTTACTTTTCTAGAACGGGCTTGGCGTTGTACCTTTCCACGATGTCAACGTAAGACCTCTTGGCCTGCAGTTTGGCGACGCGCTTTCGGGTCTCTGAAATAAAGGCGTCGTCAGATCGTGCAGACGTTGCAAGCCAGGTCGTCACTTCGGTCAGCGGGCCTATCTTGTCAAAAGACGACGCGTCAACATTTTGGCTTTTCATGACGTAGCTGGAGATCATCTGCGCCTCGATCCAGCCGCCAAGTCGACCCGCTTTGAGCAGTTGCAAATTGACGTCGTTGCTGGTGTTGGTTGCCACCTTCCCGTTGTACTGTTTGCTGTTCAAGGTTTGCATCAGCGCAGAGCCAAACTGCACGCCCATGGGCGTGATCAGATTGATGTCCACGCCGTGTTGCGCAACCCAGCCCTTTGGCACGTAGACATAGACGGGCGAACTGTAAATCGGTGCAACCCATTTGAAATCACTTTCACGCTCGGGTGATCGATAAATAAAGATCAGGGTGTTCAGGCTGTCGCGCGTTGCCGCAACAGCTCGTGGCAGTGGCCCAGGCACAAAGCTGGCGTCGGAATAAAGTGCGCGCCCCAAATCAACGGCTAAGCCCGTCAACTCTCCGTTGGGTGCCAATATGGATTGCGGCGGCCTGTTAGACGTGATGTTGATGACCTGCGGGTTTGGCGTTTGCGCCACGCCAGCGTTACAGACCAAACCCAAAAATAGAAAGCCTAGTCTTAAAAAAGCTAACTTGCCCATTCTTGGTTACTCCTAAATCGCGGTCAATGACAGAAGTGATGACAGAGCTGGTGCGACCAAAATTTTGGTTGAACTTGGAGGACGAACACGAAGCTTCTTACGGGCTCCAGCATGGTCTTTACCTGTCAACCGAAAACCAAGGTCAGCACAGAAGACGCTTGGTTACCACTGAGATCCCGCGCGGTCATGCGCACGCTGATGGACCCGATCTTTCCTGGCGATGCCCCTGAAAACCTTAGGTTGACCGCGTCAAACACAAGCCAGCTGGGCAAGGTCGTGCCATCCGCTAGCGTGGCACCTACCACCATCCTCAGGTTCGGGTCCACATGTCCAAAGGTATCGCCAGGCACCGCAATGCTGAACGGCAAACCCGCTGACAGTGTCAAGGGATCAAACAATTTGACACTTACAAACCCGCGGCTAGCCACGTTCGCAGACGTGAGCGGCGGCAAAGCCGTGATGGCGGCGACCCGAGGTTTCAAGTCATCGTCGTCATTCGGCGCGGGCGGCAAAGTTGGGCTTGGGCTTGGGCTTGGGCTTGGGCTTGGGCTTGGGCTTGGGCTTGGGCCTTGGTTCGGGCCTTGGTTAGGGCCTTGGTTAGGGCTTGGCGGTAAAGGCTGGATGATCCCGCCGCCCGACCCTGGCGTTGGTGCAACGGGTGGGAGCACATTCGGCGCTGGCGTGGGGACTGGCGTCGGAGCTGGCGTCGGAGCTGGCGTCGGAGCTGGCGTCGGAGCTGGCGTCGGAGCTGGCGT
>ERZ724524.32-NODE-32-length-92351-cov-10.683724_pt1 | contig 92351 bp, 86 predicted proteins | sample MGYA00376057_ERZ724524 | MGnify/ENA primary metagenome ERZ724524 (study PRJEB28724, sample SAMN07190888) | wastewater metagenome | isolation source: influent of sewage treatment plant in Hong Hong | place: USA: Christiansburg, Virginia | collected 2016-03-01 ...
TTGATGTCTTCCATCTCAAACACCTGGTCGTAAGGCACCTCGGCCTCGGCCAGCAACACGTTCATGTGGCCCGGCATGCGGCCCGCTACTGGGTGAATAGCGTACTTGACGGTAATGCCCTTCTCGGTGAGTTTGGCGGCCAACTCTTTCACGGCGTGCTGGGCGCGCGCCACCGCCAGACCGTAGCCGGGCACGATGACCACGGTTTCCGCGTTAGACAGCACAAAAGCGGCGTCGTCGGCACTGCCGCTTTTGACACTGCGCTGCACGGCACCGCCAGCAGCAGCTGCCACTGCTTCGCCGCCAAAGCCACCCAAGATCACATTGAAGAACGATCGGTTCATCGCCTTGCACATGATGTAAGACAGGATGGCACCTGACGAACCCACCAAAGATCCAGCCACGATTAGCATGGCGTTGTTTAGCGAAAAGCCAATACCCGCCGCTGCCCAGCCCGAGTAACTGTTGAGCATCGACACAACGACTGGCATGTCAGCGCCACCAATGGGGATGATGATCAACACGCCCATCACAAACGCCATCAAGGTGGCAATGGCGAAGTAGGTTTGATCGCCTGTCATGGTGAACAGGACAACATTGGCAAGCAAGATCAAGCCCAGCACCAGATTCAGTTTGTGCTGACCTGCAAACTGCACGGGCGCACCTTGAAACAAGCGGAACTTGTAGGTGCCCGACAGCTTGCCAAATGCGATCACTGAGCCGCTGAAGGTGATGGCACCAATCACGGAGCCCAGCGCCAATTCCAGACGGTTACCTGCGGGAATCGCTGCGCCTTTGGCCGCAATTTGGAAGGCCCAAGGCTCAACCACGGCCGCAATGGCAATGAAGACAGCTGCCAGACCAATCATGCTGTGAAAGAAAGCCACCAGCTCGGGCATCTTGGTCATCTCAACGGTCTTGGCGCGGTAAGCGCCATAACCGCCACCGGCCATCAAGCCCAAAAGCACCCACCCCAGGCCATTTGCCGAACCTGCAATCTGAACGATCAGCGCAGCGGTGGTGACGGTAGCGATGCCCATCCCTACCATGCCAAACAGGTTTCCCCGTATCGAGGTGGTGGGGTGCGACAGGCCCTTGAGCGCCTGAATAAAGCAAACAGAAGCTGCCAAATACAGCAGCGTGACGAGGTTCATCGACATTTAGTTGCCCTCCTTCGCGGCAGGTGCGGGTAATTTCTTGTCTTTCTTCTTGAACATCTCCAGCATTCGTCGGGTGACCAAAAAGCCGCCAAAGACATTCACCGCCGCCAATGCCACGGCCAGCACGCCCATGGTTTTGCCCAGTGAGGTTTCGGTCAGCGCGGCGGCCAGCATGGCACCCACAATGACGATGGCAGATATCGCATTGGTCACAGCCATCAAGGGGGTGTGCAATGCCGGTGTTACGGTCCAGACCACGTGGTAACCCACGTAAATGGCCAGCACAAAAATGATCAGGTTGGTGATCGTGGGGGATACGATGTCCATGTTTAGCTTCTCCTGTTGCTGTTGTGTGCGCTTGACTACTTGCGCTTGACTTCGCCGTCTTTGCTCATCAGGCAGGCGGCCACGATGTCGTCTTCCATGTCCACTTTCAAGCCGCCCTCTTTCGGAAGAATCAGCTTCAAGAAATCAAGCACGTTGCGTGCGTAAAGGGCTGACGCATCGGCCGCCACCAGCGCGGCGACATTGGTCTCGCCAATCAGGGTCACGCCGTGCTTCATCACCGTCTTTCCGGGTTCTGTCAGCGGGCAGTTACCGCCCTGAGGCGCGGCCAAGTCAACGATGACCGAGCCTGCCTTCATGGACTTGACCATGTCCTCTGTCACCAGCACTGGTGCAGGGCGGCCAGGGATCAGTGCCGTAGTGATCACCACATCGGCCTGCGCCACGCGTTTGGCGACCTCAATCTTCTGACGATCCAGCCAGCTTTGCGGCATCGGCTTGGCATAGCCGCCGGAACCTTGAGCCGCATCCTTTTCTTCAGGCGTGTCGTAAGACACGTCGATGAACTTAGCCCCCAGCGACTCGACCTGCTCTTTCACGCTCGGACGCACGTCAGACGCTTCAATCACAGCACCCAGTCGCTTGGCCGTGGCAATGGCCTGCAAGCCCGCCACGCCCACGCCCAGAATCACCACCCGCGCCGCCTTGACGGTGCCCGCTGCGGTCATCAACATAGGGAAGAAGCGTTGATATGTGTTTGCTGCCAGCATCACGGCCTTATAGCCCGCAATATTGGCTTGGCTGGACAGCACGTCCATGCTCTGTGCCCGGGTGGTGCGTGGCGCTGCTTCCAATGCAAAACCGGTGATGTTGGCACTGGCCAAGCGCTGCAGTCCAGCGGCGTCAAACGGGTTGAGCATGCCCACCACTGTGGTGCCGGGTTTGACAAGTGACACCTCATTGTCAAAGAGGTTTCGTACTTTCAGGACCAAATCAGCACCAAAAGCACCTGCAGCGTCCGTGATCTCGACGCCTACCGCGGTGTAGGCTTCGTCGGGCGCACTGGCCGCTACACCCGCACCGGATTGAATCCGGATTTGGTGGCCTTGAGCGATGAGTTTTTTGGCCGTCTCGGGCGTGACGGCAACGCGTGTTTCACCTACCGTGGTTTCGGCAGGAACGCCTATCAGCATGGACTGTCTCCTCAAAGAAAATAGGAAATTTGCCGCAGCTTACATGAGTTTTACGCAACAAAGCCGTATTTAGCGCCTCAGCGACAATGTTTGGCTTTGATTCTCATCAACACCATGTCAGACATAAAACCAGATTCTTCTGTGCCTTTGGCGGCCAGCGGGACCAAGCTTGCACGCTGGAAACCCAGCGTCACGGTGGCAGCGGTGATCGAGCGCCAGGGCAAATTCTTGCTGGTGGAAGAGCACACCCCCGAAGGCCTGCGCCTGAACAATCCTGCCGGGCATCTGGACCCTGGCGAGAGCCCTGCTCAGGGCTGCGCCCGCGAAGCTTTAGAGGAAACCACCTATACCTTCACGCCCACGGCAGTGGTGGGCGTTTACCTCAACCGCTTTACGCGTGGTGACGATGAAATCACCTACCTACGCTTTGCATTTTGTGGCGATCTAGGTGATGCAGTCCCTGGCCGCCAACTGGACACAGGAATTGTGCGCACTGTGTGGATGGACATCGATGAAATCCGCGCCAGCACTGCACGCCACCGCAGCCCCTTGCTGCTGCAGTGCATCGAAGACTACCTGGCAGGCCAGCGCTTTGATTTGTCAGTGATCCGCACCGATGACAGTATTTTTGGCGCTCCGGGTCTATAAATCAATCCGCCTTGATGCCCGCCCGTTTGACGATATCGCTCCAGGTCTTTTGCTCGCCCGCAATGAACTTGGCATAGTCAGCCGACGGGCCACCGCCGCCGATAGCGTTGTCGGTCGCAAAGCGCTCTGTCACCGCAGACGACTTGAGCGCCTTGAAGCATTCCTCTTGCAGCTTTTTGATGATGTCGGCAGGGGTTCCGGCGGGCACATGAATACCGTACCACTGCGAGGTCTCGAAACCCTTGTAGCCCATCTCCTCCACGGTGGGCACATCCGGCATGGCTGGGATGCGCTTTTGCGTGCCCACGGCAATCGCGCGCAGCTTGCCGCTGCGAATATGCGCGCCCAGTGCAGGCATGCCAGCGCTGGCGGCATCCAGTCTGCCTGCCAGCAAATCGGTCAGTTGCGGGCCAGTGCCACGGTAGGGAATGTGTGTCATGAACATACCGGTCACCAGCTTCAGGTATTCCATGGACAAATGCCCCGCGCTCGCATTGCCGGCCGAGCCGTAGTTCACTCGTCCCGGGTTCTTCTTGACGTACTCCACGAACTCCTTGAAGTTGCGGGCTGGCAGATCGGGGTGGATCACAAACACATTGGGCACCTTGGCCAGCAGTGTGACGGGCAGAAAATCCTTGTCCACATCGTAGGGCTGGTTCTTGAGCATATAGGGGTTGACTGCCATCGTGCCCACATGGGTCAAGATCAAGGTGTGCCCGTCCGGCGTGGCCTTGGATACCTCCTGCATGGCAATCGCGCCAGCACCGCCGGGTTTGTTTTCAACATACACGCTCTGCCCAAGCTGCTTGGTCAACTCGGCTGCCACCGAGCGCGCGACCACCTCGGACGTGCCGCCCGGTGCAAACGGCACCACAAAGCGTATCGCCTTGGAAGGCCAATGGGATTGGGCGCGTAGGGCAGGCGTCGCCAGTGTGGCGCTTGCAGCTGCTGCCAACTGAAGAATTTGCCGCCGCTTTGGTGAATGGGTATGCATGTCAATGTCTCCGTTGTGATCAAAAGGCCGTTAATCGGTGCCCAGTTGCAGTTGGGTGGGCTGGCGCCGCTCCACAGCGTAGCGCATGAGGGCCGCCGTGCGAAAAATGCCATGGGCAAACTTGCTGTACGGCAGCGTGGCAAACAAAGCCATCACGACGCCCAGGTGCACTGCCAGCAGGTTTGGCAGTTGCGCCGATCCCCGCCCCAGCCACAGCACCAAACCCGTCAGACTGGTCAAGAACAGCAGCGCCATGAAGCCCAAGTCCATGGGCTTTTGCGCCGCGTCGCCCTGGGCTGGGTGGCGTTGCAGATGCAGCTTGAAGAGACCCGCCGTCCCCAGCAGCAAGGCTATGCCACCTGCTGCGCCCAACAGTTTGGGCAGGCTGGGCAAGTCGTAGGGTGCAACCCAGCCCAAAGCGTAGTGGTACACCGTGCCCAGCGCCGTGGCGGCCAGGCACAGCATGAAGCCGTAAAACGTCAGGTGATGGGCACGCCTGCGGGCATGAGTGAATTCATCGTCCGCATTGTTGCAGCCGTCGCCATGTCCGCCGTCCAGGTATTTGAGCTGCAGCGCTGCCCGCGTGGCCTCACTCGCAGCCGGTGTGCTCAAAGCCGCGCCCGAGGTGGCGGGGGTGATGTCGCGCCAAAACCGCCGCACCCCCAACGCCAGGGCCAAGCAGGCAAATAGAAACACGGGCGCAAACATGCTCACCAGCAGGTTATGCGGGAAGATGGCGTAAAAGCTGCCCCCTGCGCCTGTCGGTGGGCTTTTGGCAGCCAGCACCAGAAACAGCGCCAAACCCGCCGCCAAAGCCAGCGACAAGGTCAAGCCATTGCGGGCGTACAGGCGGCCCAAGGGGGCGGGCCAGGCGTAGTCGGCATAGGTTTGCCCCCGTACCTTGGCCATGCTTTGCGGCACGTTCACCGCAAACTCGTGCGGCGGCGCGTACTGGCACGCATGCAGACAGGCACCGCAGTTGTGGCACAGGTTGGCCAGAAAGTGAATGTCAGCCTTGCCAAACGACAAGCGCCGCGTCATCGCCGGGAACACCGCGCAAAAGCCTTCGCAGTAGCGGCAGGCATTGCAAATCTGCATCTGGCGGGCCACCTCGGCCTCGGGCGCGCTGAGCGGTGAATTCAGCGGCAAGCCGCCATTGCCCAAAGCCGCAGCTTCGCGCGTCAAGGCCTCAAGCTGTTGCATGCTCAACCCTCATATCTACTCCTAAATTAGTAGCGATCAGTGACGCCTGTGCTGCCGAAACCCCGGAAATTCTTCCAAAAGCCGTGCCAATCGACATGCCCACGCCTGCCGTGTAGCCCTTGCCCAGCACATTGCCCGCCATCATCTCCCCCGCCACAAACAAGTTGGGGCTGGGCTCGCCACCAAAATGCACCGCCGCCGTCTCATCGGTCTTCAGCCCCAGGTAGGTGAATGTCACCCCGGGGCGAACCGCATAGGCATAAAACGGTGCCGTGTCGATGTGCCGCGCCCAGTGCGTCTTGGGGGGGGCCAGGTTCTTGGTGTGGCAGTCGTCCATCACCGTGTGATCAAAGGTGCCTTCAACGCAAGCCGCGTTGTAGGCGTTCAGCGTCTGCATAAAGGCATCCAGCGGCAGGCCCAGTTTGTTGGCCAGTTCGGGCAGGCTGTCCGCCTTGACACCATCAAACACGGGCGGCATGAAGCGGCCTACCGCCTTGGCATCAATCACCGAATACGCCAGCTGCCCCGGCTGCTGCGCCACCAGCCGCCCCCAGATCGCATAGCGCTTGGGCCAGAAGTCTTCGCCCTCGTCATAAAAGCGCTCACCCAAGGTGTTGACCACCACCCCCAGCGACACGCAGTCGATGCGGGTGCAAATGCCACCGTCGTACAAAGGCGCTCGGGCATCAATCGCCACCATGTGGGCCTGCGTGGGGTCGCCAATGCTGTCCGCGCCCTCGGCCAGCAGTTGCTTGAGCAGCAAGCCCTGGTTAAAGCGCGTGCCGCGAATCAAAAAGTTATCCGCCGGCCATTCGCCGCGTGCATTTTGGCCCCAGGCCTCGCGCAGCCAGTCTCGGTTGGATTCAAACCCGCCTGCTGCCAGCACGCAAGCTTTGGCGGTGATTCGTTCATTGCCTACGTGGGCTGCTACAAAACGGCTGCCGTCCAGTTCGATGCGCTCCACCGGGGCGTTGTAGCGCACCTGCACCCCCAGCGCCTGGGCGCTGCGGTAATAGGCATTGACCAGCGCCTTGCCGCCCCCCATAAAGAAGGCATTGGTGCGCGACAAATGCAGCGTGCCAGCCAGCGAAGGCTGAAAGCGCACCCCGTGGCGGCGCATCCAGTCGCGGCAGGTGCTGGATTCGCGAATCGTCAGCCGCGCCAGCTTTTCATTAGTCTGCCCGCCCGTCACCTTCAGCAGGTCTTGCCAAAATTCTTCTTCGGGGTAAGCCTCTGTCAGCACATCTTGAGGTGCATCGTGCATGCAGCGCAGGTTGCGGGTGTGCATGGAATTGCCACCACGCCACTCTTTGGGCGCGGCCTCCAATAGCAGCACACGGGCTCCTGCTTCGCGGGCCATCAGTGCGGCGCAAAGGGCAGCGTTGCCGCCGCCAATGACAAGGACGTCTGTGTCCATGGATACCGATCTGTTCAGTTGGTTGATGGTTGCCGACTTTACGCGCGGGCAGGGCTGCTGGGAAGCAAGCCAATCGCATGGGGGTATCACAAATCGTGATACCCGAGGGCATCAGTCGGTTTGCAAACGGGCACCCGTCCAGGCTTGGGTCTGGATCAGCGACTTGACGCAGTCCTTCAGCACCACCCGCGCTGCCAGTGCTGCAGGTGAGAGTTCGTCTTCCGACAGGCTGCACAGCAGATTGACGCGCTGGACCTGCTTGTCTGTAATGCGGGCAATCTCAAAGCGCTGCGCAGCATCTGGATGTCGCCCCAGCGCGGCCCAGGGTTGTACAGTGGCCCCCATCCCAGCATCCACCGCAGCCATCAGCATGGAGAGGGAATCGACTTCCATCACCACCTGGGGCACCAGTTTGGCGCGGGCAAAAGCGGCATCTAAGGTGCTGCGCAGACCATGGCTTCCCGTGGGCAAGATCAAGGGCTCGTTCTTCAGCGCTGTCATGCGCAGCGTCTGAGGCAAGGGGTTCGGCAATGACGGCGCAGGCGTCCGCCTGGCACGGATCAGGTACAGGTCCTCCTCCAGCAAAGCCTGCACCTGCCAGCGCCGTTTGTCAGCTGAGGTGTCTTGCAAATACCGTCGGGAATCGAACAGCACCGCCAAGTCCAGTTGCCGCGCATTCAACATATCGCCCAAATGACCGGACATGCTTTCCACCATGTGCAGGCGCACGTCTGGATAGCGGGTACGCATCGCCAGCATCAAGGGCAAACCCAGTACGGCCGAAGTAGTGGGGGCCAAGCCCACAGTTACAGAGCCCGACAAGCGGGCTTGCTGCGCAGCTCGTACAGCCTGGTCCGCATGCCGAAGCGTGAGCTGTGCCTCGCGGTAGAAAGCCAAGCCGGCTTCGGTCGGCGTCACGCCCTGTGGACTGCGATGCAAAAGCCGTGTGGCCAGTTCACTTTCCAGCTTGGTGATCTGTTGGCTGAGCGCAGATTGCACCATGTCCAAGTCGAGCGCAGCACGGCTCATGGAGCCCAGCTCCACGATGCGGACAAAGGTGCGGAGTTGACGCAGTTCGATGATGGTGCCTCAGTTTCTTGCGCGCAATTTCAAGGTGTCAAAGCGGTGTAACGGGAATGCAAAGCTCACATTCGAAGGTGCCAGCCTTGGCGTCGTAGCCAGCGGTTACCGGGTAATGCTCAAACAAGGGGCGAGCATCCAACTGCTTGCCGCTGGCGGGCAGCCAGTGCGTGAACAGGTACGCCCAGGCCTCGACCAATTGCGCTACGGTGCCGTTGAAAGCCAGCACAGCGTATGGGCCGCCCGGCAACTCGGCGCAGAGGGCGTCGCCCGTGGACTTGAAGCCAGCGGGCACTTCCACACAGGCGTCGTAGCGGCACTTATCCGGCGCGGTGACCGCTGGGTCGTCCAGGCTGATGCCATAGCGTGCGCGGCCAAGCAATTGGTTTTGCACCATCCAGGGGTAAACGGTCTCCTTCCAGTATTGATTCAAGCCCGGCCCATAGGCACCCGTGCGGCGCAGGTAGGCGACGTTAACTGGGGGGAGTTGGCGAATTTCGACTTTCATAGCGCGTTGTAAATCAAGGGGTTGAACACGGAGAGGATATTCGCCGGGTTCAAGCTCGCGCATCTGACCCAAATTGCTGTTCACCTGACCAGGATTGCTTTTTGCGCTGGTGCGCCATGCACTGGGGCTCATGCCAAAGCGCGCCTTGAACGCACGGGTAAATGCCTCACCCGATCCAAACCCCACGCCCAGCGCAACATTCAAAACCGAAAACTGGGGGTGCACGACCAGACGCGTCGCCGCCACCTCCACCCGCCTCCTGCGCAAATAATCGCCCAAAGTCTCGCCGCACAAAGCCCCAAACACCCGGTGGAAATGAAAGCGCGAAAAGTGCGCCACATCGGCCAGGACCTCCAGGCTCAAGTCTTCGTCCAGGTGCTGGTCGATGTAAGCCAGCACCCGGTGAATGCGGCGCTGGTATTCGGCTTGGCTGTCTTGCGGTCTCATGTCCGAAAGCTTAGCGGACTTACCTCACCAAGCCCTGCCCCGCCAACCACTTCTGTACCACCGCCGCCACTTCCAGGTTGTTCTTGTCCATCATCACCATGTGGCTGTTGCCTTTAATGCCAATGGCGGGCAGATCGATCACTTCGGGCTTGCCGCCTGCTGCGCGGATGGATTCGTGGAACTTCAGGTTGTTGGCTTTGATGGTGGGCCAGCGCGCGTCTTGCGCGATGAAGTCGCCATAGATGCTGACGTTGGGAATGTCTTTGAGCGCAGCGGCTTTGGCGGCGTCCCCCGTACCAGCGGGTTCCACCAGCACCAGGGCTTTGACCTTGTCGGGACGGGCCTGGGCGACCTTGTAGGCGAAGGGACCGCCTTGGCTGTGTGCCAGCACGATACAAGGGCAAACCTTGTCCACCAGTTCGGTATAAGCCGCGATGATGGGCGCGTCGGTGCTGGTCCAGCGCGGCACGCCTTGCTTCATGAAGTTGGCGTAGCCCTCTGTCGGGAACTGGCTGCCCGGCAGCAGCTTCATCTTGGCAGGGTCTTTGTGGTAGCTGCCGGGGCCGGCGCCAATGCGGAAGCGCTCAAACGGGTTCTCTTTGGTCAAAAAGACCGGGTCCGTCGTGAAGACATCGGGATACATGGCCCAGCCTGATCGGCCACGCTCCACCGCATCGCTGTTGTAAACCGTCCACCCTTGCTTGATGAAGTAATTGAGCCAGCCTTCCCGGCCATCGGGTGTGGTCTCGTAGGTCACGCCAGAGAGGCCGCCGCCGTGCCACATCAGCAGCGGCAGCTTGCCTTTTTCGTGCGCTGGCACAAAGTACTGAACATACATTTGCTCCACCTGGTAAACGCCGTTGGGGTCGATCTTGACGGGCACGCCACCCTGCGTCATGGTCACCATCTTGGTGGGCTTGCCACTCAGGGTGACTTCGCGCCCGCCAATGTGGAAGGAGCCCATGGTTTTAAGCCGAATAGGGTCGTTGTGGCTTGTATGGTGGGCACATCCTGCTATGAAAAATGCAGCGGATAATGTGGCGAGGCGTGTGAATAGCGTTGGTTTCAATGTTGTCTCCTCTAGTGGGTTTTGCTTGAATTTCGGTCTGGAACGAGGTTCGGGCTGTAAGCGTCTTCAACACAGGTGCCAAGTAGAATTGTGAAGGATAGTTGTCCCTTACAGACGACTTCTTTAGACGCTTTCTTTTGACGTTTTTCTCCCGCCTTGTAACCCCTCCCCACACCAAAGTCCATGCTGAAGAAACTTGCCACTTTTGCCGGAGTTCCCGGGCCTGTCGTTGTCATCGTGATGGACGGCTTTGGGCTGCCCAAGTCTGACGTTGGCAGCGCTATTGCCGCAGCCCGCAAGCCCACCCTGGATGCGCTGTTTGCCAAATACCCCAACGTCAGCCTGCGGGCGCACGGTACGGCAGTGGGCATGCCGTCCGACGACGACATGGGCAACTCCGAGGTGGGCCACAACGCCATTGGTGCGGGTCAGGTCTATCGCCAGGGTGCGGCGCTGGTCGCCAGCGCGATTGAGTCGGGTGCCATCTGGCAGGGCCAAGGTTGGCAGCAGAGTGTGGCTGGTGCCAAGGCGGGGCGCGGTGTGATGCATTTCATCGGCCTGTTCTCAGACGGTAATGTGCACAGCCACATCGATCACCTCAAGGCCATGGTGCTGCGCGCCCGTGACGAAGGCGTCAAGGCGGTGCGTATCCATGTGCTGCTCGATGGGCGCGATGTGCCAGAGACCAGCGCTCTGGACTATTTGCTGCCTTTTGAAGCCTTTTTGGCAGAACTTGTCAGTGTTGGTTTTGACGCCCAAATCGCCTCCGGTGGTGGCCGCATGGCCATCACCATGGACCGCTATGACGCGAACTGGAAGATGGTGGAGGCGGGCTGGAAGACCCATGTGCTGGGCATCGGGGACCAGTTTGCCAGTGCCTCGCAAGCCGTGGTGGAACTGCGCCAGCGTTTTCCGGGCACGATTGACCAAGACCTGCCTGCCTTCGTCATCGCAGCAAATGGTGAGCCAGTCGGCACCATTGAGGACGGCGACGCTGTGGTGTTCTTTAACTTCCGTGGCGACCGTGCCATTGAAATCACCCGCGCTTTTGAAGAAGCCACCTTCGACCGCTTTGAGCGCGTTCGCGTTCCAAAGGTCACCTACGCGGGCATGCTTCAGTACGACGGCGACCTGAAGTTGCCCAACCGCTTCCTGGTGGAGCCGCCCGAAATCCGCGACACCAGCGGTGAATGGTTTGCCAAGATGGGCATGGCCCAGTTTGCCTGCTCTGAAACCCAGAAGTTTGGCCACGTCACCTACTTCTGGAACGGCAACCGATCCAATAAATTCCAAGGCGAGACTTGGCAAGAAGTCCCCAGCGATGTCGTCCCGTTTGAGCAGCGCCCGTGGATGAAAGCGGCCGAGATCACCGACGCCATGATTGCCGCCTTGCAGTCTGGCCAGTACAAAACCCTGCGCTGTAATTTCGCCAATGGCGACATGGTTGGCCACACAGGCAACTTCCGTGCGGCCACGATGGCGGTTGAGGCGGTTGACTTGCAACTCGCACGGCTGTTGCCTGTGATTGACGCCTTGAAAGGCGTGGCGCTGATCACAGCTGATCACGGCAATGCCGATGAGATGTACGAGATCGACAAGAAGACCGGTCAGCCAGGGCGGCACCCTGACGGCTCCTTCAAGGCCAAGACGGCGCACACGCTCAATCCCGTGCCATTGATTCTTTACGACAACGCCAGTGGCGGCCGACTCAGCTTGAAGCAGACGGAAAAAGCGGGTCTGTCAAACATTGCGGCGACCGTTGCCAACTTGGTGGGTTTAGACAAGCACGAGAAGTGGGACGACAGTCTGCTCGAGATCCGGTGAGTATCTTGAAACGCTATTCACTGAGCGAAGATTCCATTGCCCACGCTGCATTTGCCACGACCTTTTGCCAGCGAGACTGTTCGGTTTGCAGCAAGTGACGCAATTCAGCGCGGCTGCTGATCTGCACCCGTGCGCCATCCGCCTCCATGCGGTGCACGATTTCTGGATCTTGCAATACGGCATTCAACGCCCCGTTCAGTTCAGTTAGAACGGCTTCTGGCGTGCCTTTGGGGGCAAACAAGGCATACCACTGCGTCAGTTCGATGCCGGGAATGCCGCACTCTTGAAGGGTCGGCAAATGGGGCCAACTTGGTAGCCGTTCCGGGCCGACAACTGCCAAGGCTTTGAGCTTGCCACTGCGCAAATAGGGCAAGGCCGTGAACAGGCTCGGAAACATGATTTGGCAGTGGCCTCGCACGGTTGACATGATGGCGGGCGCTGCCCCCGGGTGTGTCACCCCAGCCAGCTCGACGCCAGCGTGTTGTTTGAACATCTCAGCCGCAAAGTGCGGAACGGTGCCTTCGCCTGCCGAGGCATAGCTGCCGTCAGGCGTTGCGCGCAGCATGTGAATCAGCTCATGCACGCTATTGACCGGGAGATCGGCATTCACGACCAACATGGTGGGTGAATAGCCAATCAGGCCGACGGGTGCAAAGTCTTCAATGGGGTCATAGCTCAGGCTTTGCAATGCTGGGTTGATGCCGTGCGTTGCAATGTAGCCAAACATCAAGGTATGCCCATCAGGCGGTGCCGCAACGACAAATTCTGCCGCAATGCTGCCATTGGCACCCGCGCGGTTGTCCACGGTGACGGCTTGGCCCAGCAGAGGTCCAAGCTTTCGTGTCAAGGTGCGCGCCATGGTGTCGTTGCCGCCGCCTGCGCTGGTCGGAACGATGATCTGAATTTCCTTGGCCGGGAAAGTCGGCGAATGGATAAGTGCTTGGGCTTGACGCGGAAACACGTAGTCTGGCAGGTGCAATTCACCCTGCATGATCTTGCGTGCCGTGCGCACCAGGGCCGCTCGCTCTACCGACGCGTCACGCCCGACGCCCTTGAGCTCGACCTCAATGTCGATCTGCCCTGCCGGATGCAATACCACCAGCGGGTGTTTGCCCGCAGGCCGATCAACGCCGCTGGCCACGGTACCCGGCAAGGCAAAGGCAGTAGCCACGCCAATCGCACCTGTAACGGCATGCGACGCATGGCACTTCTTAGGTGTGAAGTATCGCGAAGTCACAGCGTTGGGGTGATCCCCAAGGCTCACGATCACGGGTTTAGGAATCACGCTGTCCGACACATCTCCCAGGCCCATGCGCTGGCCCGCGACACGGCGCAATGCCTCTATGCGCTCCAGCAGGGCCGCATTCGCGTCCAGTTCGGCGGGGCGCTCCCGGCCCGTCAAACCCAGGTCGCTGGCCCGCATGATCATCAGGGGCATGGCAGCATCAATGCAGGTGAGCTCCAGCCCGTCAATCGTGTCAATGCGTTGACCGGTGGGAAAAAGCTGCCCCGTCACTGCGCCCCAGGCATCCAGAAAGTTCAGCAGTATGGGGGCGGCCGTGCCGGCCACGCCGTCAATGCGAGCGTCGCCCTCATAGGTCAGTTTGCCACCAGGGGTACATACGGTAGCATCAATTTTGGAACCTGTATTGACGTTGTAGATGCGCACCGTGGTGCTGCCGTCCTGAGCGGGGATCAGGCCTTGGTCAATTGCAAAGGGTGCCACACCTGACAGCATGTTTCCGCAGTTGGGCCGGGTGTCGACAGACTGATGCCCCACACCTACTTGAGCAAACAAGTAGTCCAGGTCACAGTCGGGCTGGCTGGAGCGCGACACAATCGCCACCTTGCTGTTCAAGGTGCTGCCGCCGCCCAGGCCGTCAAGCTGCAAAGGGTCTGACGCGCCAATGGCGCCGATCAACGCCTGGTCGCGTGCCTCATCCCCCTCGGGTAACCATTCACGCAGAAAGAAGGGGCCGCGCGACGTGCCAGCCCGCATCAGTACACAAGGGATGTTGCGCTTGATCATGGTGTGCATCAGTCGGCTTGCAGCTTGGCTTGTTGCACAACGCCTTTCCACTTGGCCAGGTCTTTCTTGACCAGGTCGGCCAGTTGCTCGGGCGTGCTGGCTTCCACATCGGCACCATGGCCTTCGATCTTCTTGATGGTGTCTGGATCGGCCAGCGCTTTGTTCAGTGCGGTGTTCAGGGTGGCAATGACGTCTTTGGGTGTCTTGGCCGGTGCAAAGAATGCGTACCACTGGTCGACCTCAACGCCTTCAATGCCCATTTCCTTCAAGGTCGGCACATCTGGCAAGACGCTGGAGCGCTTGGCGCCTGCGATGGCCATGGGGCGCAGCTTGCCAGACTTGGCATAGGGCAAGGCTGTAAACAGGCTTGGGAACATCAATTGGGTTTGTCCGCCAATGGTGTCGGTGATGGCCGGTGCCGATCCCTTGTAAGGCACATGCAGCGGATTGGTCTTGGTGGCCAGCTTGAAGAGCTCAGCTGTGAAGTGCGGCGCCGTGCCATTGCCTGCGGAGGCAAAGCTGAAGTTGTTCGGCGTGGCCTTCATTTGGCTGACCAGGTCTTTGACGTCTTTGGCTTTGACGGACGGGCTGACGACCATCAAGGTGGGTGAGTATCCGACCAGGCCAATGGGCTCGAAGCCCGCAATGGGGTCGTAGCGCAGCTTTTGCAATGCGGGGTTCATTGCGTGCGTGGCCACATAGCCAAACATCACGATGTTGCCGTCGGGTGCTGCGCGTGTGACGTATTCAGCGGCCAGCGCGCCATTGGCACCAGCCTTGTTCTCCACAATGACGGTGCGACCCAGCAGCACGCCCAGCTTTTGGCCAATGGTGCGGGCCATGGCGTCGTTGCCACCGCCGGCCGCTGTGGGCACAACAATGGTCAGGGGCTTCTCTGGCGCGGCCAAGGCGGCTGTGGCCGTTGAGAATGCCAGCAGGCAGGTGGTCAGCAGTTTGAACATGGGGTCTCTTTCGGGAATGAATCGGGATGGGTGGATTGTTCAAAAGTGAGACTGTTTTGTAAATTGCATGTTTATCCATCATTAGTGCAAGAGATGCACTTAATGATTCAAAACAAAAAGGGTGGTGATCAAGGCCCGCAGAGACCCTGAACACCACCCAAAAGACCTTGGATGTCTAACTGACTGTCGTTTTAGAAGGTGTGCTTGATACCCATCGAAAATCCAGAGCCGGTGCCCTTGAGGCCCGTGCCGGCGTAGTTGCCCTTCCAGTTGGTGCTGTCAGCTTCGGCGTAAACCAGCGAACGCTTGGAAAGCTTGTATTCCAGAAACGCTACCGTCCGTTTGTAGCCGTCGTCTGTGCTGCCGGAGCGAGCGCGGTCAACGCGGTAATGTGCGAGGATCAAATCCATCGAAAGTGACAGGGCCACCGTGCCACCCAGGCCTAAAGTCTTGTTGGTGGTTTTGGCTGTTGCGGTGGTGTCTGCCGTGTGCTTGCCGTAGGTCAGGTTCAGTTTGCCGGAACCCAGCTTGGCACTGACGCCGCCGACGTAGCCTTTGAGAGACAAATCCGTCGCTGTCTTGAACTGACCGTAGGCCAAGGTGGCTGCAAACGGTCCCCCGTCATAGGCCAAGCCCAGACCGGAGGACGACAACTTGGACGCACTGCCGCTTTGCTCGCCCAGCGCATGCATGGCACGCACTGTGATGCCGCTGAACGTGCCGGTGTACTTGATGGAATTGTCCAAACGGTATGAGCCAGAAGTCGAGCCAGCAGGGCCAAATTCGACGCCCAACTTGGGCGAGCTCAGTGCGGCCACGCCGACGTTCGGGTTAAAACTGGCAAAGCGAACCCCCAGCGGGTCGACAGGGCCCAGGGCATCAGCCAACACTGTGGTTTGACGGCCAAAAGTTAAGGTGCCCCATGACGCGCCAAGTCCTACAAACGACGCGCGATCAAAAAACTTGGTGGTGTTGGCTGTGGTGCCGGAGTCAAAGTTCAAACCTGACTCCAGGTTGAACACCGCGCTCATCCCGCCGCCCAGGTCTTCGGTGCCGCGATAACCCAGTCGGCTGGTCGTGTTGACACCGCTGTTCACCATCGTGGTGGACCCGGCAGAGCCGCCATAGGCTGCGTCCAGGCCGTCGCTATAGCGAACACTGGTGTCTGCCACGCCGTAAATGGTGACGCTGCTTTGCGCTTGCGCCATGCCTGCCGCTGCGATGAGGCAGGCGGCAAAAAGAGGTGTTTTGTGGAATTTCATGGATGTCTCCGTGGGTTAAGAAAGAGGTCAGTGGCGGTGATTACGCCTTGCGTGATGCCAGCACCCTGTCAACCATTACCCCTGCTTGACCGAGGTGGTTGACCGGGTCGCACATGGCCTCAAGCTGGGCACGGCTGACGTGTCGGTTGATCTCGGGGTGGGCTTCCAGGATGTCGATCAGCGGGCGGTTTTCCTTCAAGGCCTGACGGCACAGTTCGTACACCAGGTCGTGTGCGTACTCGCGACCGATGTATGGCCCCATGCCCATCATCACTGCCTCAGACATCACCAGGCCGTTGGTCATGTCCATGTTGGCACGCATGCGGGTGGCATCCACTTCCAGCCCGGTCAGGATGAACTTGGTCTGCTTCAACGCGCCAGACATCAGGCAGAAAATCTCGGGCAAGGATACCCATTCGATTTCCCATGGACCGGTGGAGCGCTCATGGTCGGCCACCATCGCGTCCATCAGCGCGGCGGCATGTTGGCGGGCCACAGAGATGTTGGCGTGGATGTACAGGCACGAGATAGGGTTGCGCTTTTGCGGCATGGTCGATGACGATCCGCGCCCCGGTGCAAAGGGCTCAAACACCTCGCCCACTTCGGTTTGCATCAGCAGCTTGACGTCCATGGCGATCTTGCCCAGTGACCCACCCACCAAGCCCAAAAAGGCGCCCACTTCGGCAATGGTGTCGCGCACGGTGTGCCAGGAGATCAAGGGCTGGGCCAGGCCCAGTTCTTTCATCAGCCCAGCCTGGGTTTCCATGGCGCCTTTTTCCAAGGACGACAGCGTGCCAGACGCGCCACCAAACTCGCCCATCAGCACGCGTGGCTTGAGTTGATCCAATCTTTCACGGTGGCGCTCAAACCCTGCGAGGATGCTGGCCATCTTGTAGCCAAAGGTGATGGGTGTTGCTTGCTGCAGATTGGACCTGCCAATGATGGGCGTGTCGCGGTACTTGGCTGCCAGCGTGGCCAGCGCGTCCGAGATGTCTTTCAAGTCCTGCTCTACCAGGGCCAGGCCCTCGCGCATTTGCAGCACGGCGGCCGTGTCGGTGATGTCTTGCGTGGTGGCGCCCCAGTGGCAGTATTCGCCCAAGCCGTCGCGGCAGTTGGCGTTGATCTGGTTCACCACTGCGATGATGGGATAGCCAATTTGCTCGGTCTTGGCCTTGAGCTTGACCCAGTCGATTTGCGCCAGGTTGCAGTTCTTGACGATTTCGTCGGCCGCCTCTTGCGGGATGATGCCCAGCTCGCCTTGCACTTTGGCTAAGGCTCGTTCGATGTCCAGGTACTTGGCGGTGCGGTTTTCGTCAGACCAGACTTCGCGCATGCGCGCGTCGCTGAACATGTCGCCAAAGATTTTGGAGTCAATGATGGTAGCTGCCATGGGTTTCCTGAAGTGATGTTGGGTAGTTGTTTATTGGGACTCTAAGCCAGTTAGCGCGCTGCATCGGCGATGCGCTGAGCGCGCAGGAAGACGGGCTTGTCCACCATCTTGCCGTCAACCGAAATGGATCCGCTGGCGGCGTTGCTGTGCCAGGCATCGAGTACGCGCCGAGACCAAGCGATTTCGTCAGAGGTGGGTTGCAACGCAGCACGAACGGCCGCTACCTGGCTCGGATGAATGCACATCTTGGCCGTGAAGCCCAGTGCACGGGCATGCAGCATGTCGTGGCGAACCTGTTCGGCGTCAATCGCTGGCGTCACACCGGCAATTGGTGCCTCAATATCGGCATTTCGGCAAGCTAGTACTATGTTTACTGCTGCAAAATCAGTAGCAAACCCGTCGCCAAGCAAGTCCAGGTCGAGCTGGTAATCGAGCGCGCCGAATGCCAGACGGGTCACGCCCAGCGCACTGGCGATGCTGTTCACTGCCACCACGCCTTTCGCCGATTCAATCAGCGGTAGCACCGAGCAGTCTGGGCCCATTGCGGCCCGCACCAGACCCACTTGGGCGGCAGATTCACATTTGGGCAGCATCAGGGTGGTCAGGCCAAGTCCTTTCAGCGCAGCCAGGTCGTCGTGGAACCAGGGGCTTAGCGCATCGTTGATGCGAACCAGCACGCCTTGTCTGGCTTGCGCCTCAAGCCCAGCGATCCATTGGCTCACCAACACCCTTGCCGCCTGCTTGTCGGTCGGCGATACAGCGTCTTCCAGGTCCAGAATGACCCGGTCGGCACCCGCAGCTAAGGCTTTGTCAAACCGATCTGGCCGGTTGCCCGGCACAAACAGATAAGTCAGTGCGGCGCGAGCGGGCGCGGTGCTCATACAGCCTTTGCCGCGTGCAAGGCGGTGATGTGTTCTGTGCCATAGCCAAGCTCAGCCAGAATGGCATCGGTGTGTTGGCCCAGCGCGGGCACGCCGTCCATGCGCGGTGCGCCGTGCTGCCATGACCCCGGCGGCAACAGGGCAGGCAATTTGCCTGCGGGCGAATCGATCTCTGTCCAGCGGCCACGGGCTTGCAGCTGCGGGTGCGCCCACACATCGGCCATGCTGTTGACCTGGGCGTTGGCGATTTGCGCTTGCTCCAGCCGCTCAAGCACTTGCGGTGCGGTCAACTTGCCAAAGGCGTCCAGAATGATGGCGCGCAGCGCATCGCGGTGGGTACTGCGTTTGGAGTTGCTGGCGAAACGGTCGTCTTCCGCCAGTGCAGGCTGCAGCAGCACTTGGGCGCAAAAGCTTTTCCATTCGCGCTCGTTTTGCAGACCCAGCATCACCGTCTTGCCGTCACCTGCCGGAAAGGGACCGTAGGGATAGATCGTGGCATGGCTCGCCCCGGTACGCTGCGGCGGGGTGGCGCCGTCAAACGCGTAGTACAGCGGGTAGTTCATCCATTCGCCCAGCGCTTCGAGCATGGAGATGTCGATGTGCTGGCCCTGCCCGGTTTGCTGACGGTGCATGAGCGCAGCCAGGATGTTGGTGTAGGCGTACATGCCTGCAGCAATGTCTGCTATCGAAGGCCCAGCCTTGGACGGGGTGTCGGGTGTGCCGGTCACCGAGACAAAGCCAGCCTCGCTCTGGATCAGCAAGTCATAGGCTTTCTTGTCGCGATAGGGGCCATCTGCGCCGTAGCCAGAGATGTCGCACACGATGATGCCTGGCTTGATGGCCGACAGCGCCTCATAAGACAGCCCCAGGCGGGCCGCCGCTCCCGGTGCCAGGTTTTGCACCACCACATCGGCCTGTTCGACGATCAGGCGCTGCAAAATCGTCTGCGCCTCGGGATGCTTCACATCCAGTGTCAGGCTTTCTTTGGAGCGATTGGTCCAAACAAAGTGCGAGGCCAGGCCGCGTACCCTTTCGTCGTAGCCGCGTGCAAAGTCGCCCACGCCGGGGCGTTCCACCTTGATGATGCGGGCGCCCAAGTCGGCCAGTTGCCGCGTGGCAAACGGGGCCGCAATGGCGTGCTCCAGGGTAACAACGGTAATGCCTTGAAGAGGTCTCATCGAATTGGGTTCCGTGTCATGCCAGGGTTGCTGTGGCGTCCATCGTCAGGAAGCCTTCATGGTCACGACCCCACAGGCGCACGGTTTTGCCGTCAGCAGAGGGTTCACCATGGACAGAGAAGGGATTGATGTCAAAGGTGGGTCGCACAGCCTTGAACTCGAAGCCTTGCACCTGGGCATTGGGCAATTGCCTGCGCAGCAAATCCATCAACAGCGTGGCGATCAAGGGGCCATGCACGATCAGGCCAGGGTAGCCTTCGACTTCGGTCACGTACTTGCGGTCGTAATGGATGCGGTGTCCATTAAAGGTGAGTGCCGAGTAACGGAATAGCAGCACATCATCGGCCTTGATCGGGCGTGTCCAGGCAGAAGTTGCAGGTGCCAGTTGGGGTGGCGGCACCACGTCGTCTGGCGAAGGTGCAGCGCGATAGACGATGTTGTGGTGTTCGGTCAAGGCAACAGCGCTGTCGCCATTGCGGCGGATTTCGTGGCGTACTTTTACAAAAATCAGGCTGCCCGTGCGGCCTGACTTCTCTTTGACATCCACAATGGTGGAGGTGCGCTCCAGCGAGTCACCGATCAGCAAGGGCTGGTGAAATTCAAAATCACTGCCCGCCCACATGCGGCGCGGCAAAGGCACGGGCGGCAAAAAACCGCCGCGCTTGGCATGGCCATCGGCACCGATTTCCGACTGTGGATACATCGGCAAGAAGTACAGCCAGTGCCAAAGTGCAGGCAGCGGTGTGCCCGCAGCCGGGCGCAGCACGGGCCAGTCCAGGGTGGCTGATAACGCGGCATAGGGCGTAGGATTGGCTGTATCTGCGATCACTTCGGTACGGCCGATCCAGTCGTTTAACGGTACCTTGGTACTTGCGCTACCAGTGGCGTTGCTTGAGCTCGGTTGTTGTGACATCCGTCTTCTTTCAATAGGGGTGTTGATCTTGCCGAAAGAATACCTGTTCACCAAGTGCAACTTTTAATATGATTGATGCATGTCACGCATCAATTTTGATCTTCAGCAGCTTCAGGCCTTCGTTGCCGTTGCCGAATGCGGTAGTTTCCGGGCTGCGGCGGACCACATTCACCTGTCGCCCCCAGCACTGAGCCGTCGCATTGAGCGGCTGGAGTCCATCCTGGGGACACGGCTGTTCAACCGCACGACCCGTGAGGTCGAGTTAACCAGCCTGGGTCGGGTTTTCTTGGAGCGTGCCCGCACCGCCATGGACGATCTGGAAGCCGCGATGCTGGGAATCAGCGAAATATCGACCCATCGCAGTGGTCGGGTAACGGTCGCGTGCGTGCCGTCGGCGGCGCTGTACTTCTTGCCACATGTCATCAGCAAGTTCTCTGAGGCCTACCCGGCCATGCGCATACGGGTGGTGGACGAGACCATGAACCAGGTGCTGCAAAGTGTCCTGTCAGGCGAATCCGACTTTGGCATTGGCTTCATGGGTAGTCTGATGCCTGAAATTGATTTCGAACCGATTCACAACGATCCTTTTGTCGTTGCGATGCGACGCGAACACCCTTATGCCGAGCGCAAATCTGTTGTGTGGGCTGATCTTGAGGGTGAACGCTTGATCTCGGTCGCCCGCAGCAGCGGTAACCGTCAGCTGCTGGACGATGCATTGGCAAAAGAAGGCCTGAATCTGACCTATGCGTTTGAGGTTTCGCACATGGCGACGCTGCTGGGCATGGTCGAGGCGGGGTTGGGATTGGCTTTGGTGCCCCGCATGGCACTTGCCCTTGATCACCCCACAGTCAAAGGTATTCCACTGCGCAACCTGAAGGTGGAGCGCCGCCTGGGCTTGCTGCGCAGGCGCGGGGCCAACCTTCGCCCTGCGGCCAGCATTTTTCACCAGCACTTGCACAAGGCGTTGACGGCGGGCAAGGCAGAAACCAAGGTGACTGCATTGCCTGAATCTGCATGACCGTCAATAAGCAGTATTTACGCTATTTGCATTTACCTGTGGCCGCCTGGTACGCCGCCACCGGGGCACCCAGCAGGCCCATGCCATTGTCTTTAAGGCAATCTGCCTTTTCAGAATTGTTGACGGCTTCAGCCATCGGGTCTTTGGCGGGCCCACGGCGCAACTGGGCGTTGGCAAGCTCTGAAAAACTCGGTTGCTTGATGGGTCCGCTGCCATAGCGGTTGGCGTCCACCCGCGGCAGATTCAAATTGAGTTGCTTTGGAGGGGCGCTGGTGGCGCTTCCAATCGGGGCGGGTGCACTGGCCGCTGGGGCAGGCGTAGGCACGCCCATGCCCAACGCGCTGCCACCGCTGCTGCTGATGGCGTCTGCCCCCACACGGCCACCGCTTTGTCGGGGCACATCGGCCGCCGCGTTGGGTTTGTAGGTGCCATCGCCCGACGGGGTATCCGCAGGTGTGCGGGTGTAGCGGGGCACTTCGACAATCATGGGGTTGCGGGGGGCCGTTTCAGCAGGGGCTGGCGTTGCCGGGGAGGCCGTTGCTGCAGGTGCCACTGCCACGGCGGGTGTTGTTGCAGGAACTGGGGTTGATGTCGGTGCAGGGGCCACAGGCTTGACCGTGACATCAGCCGCTATCTGTGGGGCCGCAGGCGCTTCACGTGTAGGCACAGCCAGTTGAGGTGCTGGTGACAGGTTTAACGGTGGCGTGGGCGCTGGCTCTGGCGCAGCCTTTGGAGGCGTTGGCTGGGCTTTGGGTGGGGGTGCCACAGTGGCTGCAACAGGCGCGGGCGATGCAGCGGGTGTGGGGGCGGGTGCAGGCGCAGCGATAGGGGCAGCGGGTGCCACTGGGGTAGGCGGCAACACCGCTAACACGGGCGGTGGTGGCGCAGGCGGCGCCGTCCACAGTGGTGGGATTTCACGCGGCCCCGTGGCTACGGGAGCAGGGATGGGGGGCACCACGGCAGGTGGTGGAACAGGCACCGGAATCGGAGGCAAAGCAGCGGGTGGCGGAGGTGGCGCAGGGGGTGGAGGTATCACCGCCACCTCAGGGCGAGGTTCGGGGCGCGCTTCTGGTGAAGCGATATTCAATGGCGGCTCGGGCGGCTTCTCGGCAAGCTCCGTGGGCACTTTGCGACTACGGGCGGGTTTGCGCGCAGGTGCCGGATCGCGTTTGGTTGCCCGTCCATGCGCTGCGCCCCGGATGTCGGGCAACTGCGTGGTGTTAAACCAGGGCACGCTGTGGTTGACGGACAGGCTACTGATGCCCAGCTCGTCATCATTTTTCAGATCCAGACCGTCGGGAGACTTGGCGACCGTGATGGCGTTGTCAGTTGACGCCTCAGGATTTGCCGGGTCCACCAGCACCACGCTTCCTTCGACCGGCGGCTGAATCATGATCGTGATCTCTGACATCACCAACCAGCGGTTCTGAATCAACAGCCACACCAGCAAGGCGTGGCCTAACAGCACCAGAGGGAAGATCAGAAGTTTGCGTCGCTGCAGCGGGTCGCGCACAAACCGAGCGGTGCCTTGGGCCAGGCTGCGAGCTTCCTCAGAAATGACCCGCCACAGCACGCGCGCAGCCAGCCCGGGCAATTGCCAGACAGGCGGCCACGCTTGTGGGGATTGAGCTTCAGACGAGACGGACAAGATTCTGAGAAAGAGGAAAAACGGGACCCCGCGATAATCGCACACATGGGTCTTCAATCAAGTGTAAAACAGCGCGTGGTGGTCGGTTTGAGTGGTGGCGTAGATTCGGCCGTCACAGCCTGGCTGCTTAAACAGCAAGGTCACGAGGTGATCGGCATCTTCATGAAGAACTGGGAAGACGACGATGACAGCGAGTATTGCTCGTCTAACGTCGATTTTGTCGATGCCGCGTCGGTGGCCGACGTGATCGGCATCGAAATAGAACACGTCAACTTTGCTGCTGACTACAAAGACCGCGTCTTTGCCGAATTTTTGCGCGAATACCAAGCGGGCCGCACGCCCAACCCGGACGTGCTGTGCAACGCCGAGATCAAGTTCAAGGCGTTCTTAGACCATGCCATGCGGCTGGGCGCCGAAAAAATCGCTACCGGCCACTACGCCCGGGTGCGCGAGGTGGCGGGTCAGTTCCAATTGCTCAAGGGTCTGGACCCGTCTAAAGACCAAAGCTATTTTTTGCACCGGCTGAACCAGGCGCAGATGAGCAAAACATTGTTCCCGGTGGGCGAATTGCACAAGACCGAAGTGCGCCGCATTGCGGCCGAGATTGGCTTGCCCAACGCCAAAAAGAAAGATTCCACCGGCATTTGCTTTATTGGCGAGCGCCCTTTCCGCGAATTTTTGAACCGCTACATTGCCAAAGAACCCGGTCCGATCAAGGACGACAAAGGCCGCACGCTGGGCCAGCATCAGGGTTTGAGCTTTTACACCCTGGGTCAGCGCCAGGGTTTGGGTATTGGCGGCGTCAAAGCGCGCGGTGCCGAGCTGAAAGCCATTCAAGCCCAGGGCATGCGGGGTGCGGGCGAACATGAACCCTGGTTTGTCGCTCGCAAAGACATGGAGAACAACACCTTGTGGGTGGTGCGCGGGCATGATCACCCTTGGTTGCTGTCACCCACCCTGCATGCAGACAATTTGAGCTGGGTGGCTGGCACCCCGCCAGCGCCGTCAGCCTTGGCCGCGAAAAGCCGCTACCGCCAAGCCGATGCTGCCTGTGCCTTGAGTTATGACGCCGCTGGCCGCCTGCAACTGAACTTCGACACACCGCAATGGGCGGTGACACCGGGGCAAAGCGCTGTGGTGTATGACGGCGAGGTGTGCTTGGGCGGCGGTGTCATTGCCAGCACTTGCACTTGAGATGTCTCTGGTTGGCTATAAAAAAGATAGCAATAAAACCTTGCTCATATTGCCGATAGGTCATTATTTTGGCTTTATTTTGTGAATTAGCCCGTCCTCCACGAGCTGACGAAGCTCGGTCGCTGCAAGTGCAGCGGCAGCGGCTTCGCCCACATGGGTGATCAAGGTGTTGCACAGCTCTTCAAACGCTAAACCCGTGATCAGGCCACGCACAAAGTCAGCCTGTGCCGTGTCCAATGACCGCCAACGGGGTTGTAAACCTTGGCGCCAGACCAAGACGGTGTGGCTCAATTCCTGCGGTTCGGGGACGGTCTCTTCCCCGCTGTTCAGTGCGTGCCAAATCGGTCCTACGGCCCAGTGAAGCGTGAGCAACTGGGCTGATGTGTGTGCGTCAAAACGCAGGGCAGGCCAATCATCACCCGGCAGACTTGCCAAATCGGCAACGCCCAACGCAGAGCAGTCTGCGGCATCAAACGCCTGGCGCATGGCCCATTCCAGCTCGGCAAAGTCCACCATGGCGGGATGCATGCTCAAATCGGGGTTGGCCCGCATGAAAGCGGGTAGCGCATGGCCGAACCAGCGCAGCGAGTAATGCTGCGAGGGATTGGCGTTGATGTAGGCATTGGCCAGGTCTTCAAACCCGTCGTCACCCATCAACAGCGGCAGGGTCTCAAAATTCTCGCGCAAAGCGCCGCGTAGCCGGGCGCGGTAAGCGTTCAGGTAAACGCCGAATTGCGCTTCGCCTCGAGGTGTCAACAGGCCTGAGGGGGCGCTCAGGTTTTGCAACAAGGCAGCTTGCATGTTCGACTGCAAAACCGAGTGGGCGACGCTCATACAGAGCTTTCTTCAGCCTCTATGGCCAGTGCGTGGATTTGCCGTGCGATATCGAGCTCGTCCAGCAGTTCAGGCAGGGGTGGGATGTGGTCGTCACGCTCAATCATGGTGGGCACATCGCCACAGTGGGACAGCGTGAAATCGTACAGCGCCCATACTGCATCGCACACCGGGTGGTCATGGGTGTCGATCAGGTAGCCGCCCTGGTCCTCGTGTCCAGCCAAATGAATCTGACGAACACGCTCGGGTGCAATGGCGCGGATGTAGTCTTGCGCGTCAAAACCGTGATTGACGCTGCTCACATACACATTGTTGACGTCCAGCAGCAGCTCGCAGTCGGCATGGCGAACCAGTTCGGCGATGAATTCCCACTCCCGCATTTCATCAGCGGCAAAGGCGACGTAGCTGGAGGGGTTCTCGATCACCAGGCGGCGTTGCAAAAAATCCTGCACCCGCTGGACGCGATCTGCCACATGGCGCAGCATCTGCCGGGTGTACGGAATGGGGAGCAAGTCGTGCAGGTTCAGGCCGTCAACGCCCGTCCAGCACAGGTGGTCAGACACCCAGGTGGGCTGCACGCGGACGGCAAGCGCTTTCAGGTCGCGCAGGTAGGCCATGTCCAGCGGCGCGTTGCCACCGATGTTGAGTGACACGCCATGCATCACCATAGGAAAGTCGCGGCGGATGCGATCCAAATGCCACAGTGGCGCCCCACCGGGCACCATGTAGTTCTCGGAAATGATTTCCAACCAATCCACCCGAGGCTGACGATCTGATTCAAAAGCGCTGTAATGCTCGGTTCGCAAGCCCAGACCGAATCCTTGCAGGGTGTTCATGATTTGGTGTCGTTCAAAAAGAAGTCGGTGGGAGCAGGTGGCCTGCCATGTTTCCAGTGCAGGCCAACAGCGCCCCGTTTACTTGGCTACCATGCCGCCCGCAGAGGTGCACTCTTTGGCGGAAGCCTTGGACACCCAGCCTTGACCCTTGCAGCTGTTCATGCCCTTGCATTCGTTCTTGGCGGTCTTGCAGTCCGCGGTGCCCTTGCAGCTGTTGACGCCCGTGCATTTGACGGACATGTTGTCTGCAGCATGCGCAGTGGTGGCAGTGGTCAGGACAGCGCCCATCGAGAAAAGGGCTGCGGCGGTACTGGCGACGGCGATGGCGGATTTGAAATTGGTTTGCATGATGTGTCCTTGAAAGTTGCGATACGTGGAGTTAGGCCGAAAGGCCTGCAGCCACTGAGGTGTGCTGTGCACATCGCAACGGCTTGCAGTGCTAAGTCGTTGCCGCCATCGGCAACTTACACAATGCGTAAAAATATTTTCTTGAAGCCTGAATTCGGGCAATCCCTATACCTCAGGCACGCGCCTTGCTATATCGTTGGTATTAACTTGACCATTTGGTCAGGAAATTGATCAACAGGAGTTACCGTGCCTGAGAACACCCCCGATATCCGCGCAGGGCGCCTGAGCGCCGCGCAGTACGCGCAGAACTTTGCCGATGCCACGCCGCTGATGACGGCGTCACAGGCCATGATGGAGGCGCAGCGCTGCCTGTACTGCTATGACGCGCCTTGCCAGACGGCTTGCCCGACCAGCATTGATGTGCCCAGCTTCATTCACCGCATCTCTGATGGGAACCTGCGTGGTGCGGCGCGCACCATTCTGGAATCCAACCCGCTGGGCGGCATTTGCGCACGGGTTTGCCCCACCGAGGTGCTGTGCGAACAAGTCTGTGTACGCACCACCCAACAAGGCAAAGCGATTGAAATCGGTCGCCTGCAACGCTTTGCGGTCGATAGCCTGATGGCCAGCAGTGCACCGCAAGTCTTCACGCGCGCTGCATCCACCGGCAAACGCATTGCGGTGGTGGGCGCGGGGCCTGCGGGTCTGGCTTGTGCCCACACGTTGGCACGGCTGGGACATGAGGTGGTGATTTTTGAGGCCAAACCCAAAGCAGGCGGCCTCAATGAATACGGCTTGGCCACGTACAAAACACCGGACGACTTTGCGCAAAAAGAGATTGCCTGGTTGCTGTCGATTGGCGGCATCCGCATTGAGCACGGCTACACATTCAACGCATCAGCGCTGAAGACCTTGCAGGGCAGCTTTGACGCGGTCTTTATGGGTATTGGGCTGAGTAAGGTCGCCGCATTGAATTTGCCGGGTGAAGAACTGAGCGGTGTGCGTAACGCGGTGGACTTTATTGCCGAGTTGCGCCAGAGCGATCCGGCCCAGGTGCCCATGGGGCGCCGTGTGGTGGTGATCGGTGGCGGCATGACGGCGGTGGACGCTGCGGTGCAAGCCAAGCTGCTGGGCGCCAAGGTGGTGCACATGGCCTATCGCCGTGGCAAGGAGCAGATGAGTGCATCACCCGACGAGCAGGATTGGGCCCGCACCAACGGGGTGGTGGTGCACCACTGGCTGGCACCGATGGCCATTGAAGGTGAAAACGGCCACGTCACAGCGGTTCGATTCGCCGAGCAAAGCTCAGTCAACGGTGTTCAGCAACCCACAGGGCGCGAGATCAGGTTTGAAGCCGACATGGTGTTCAAGGCGATTGGGCAAAAGCTTGACGACGCCGTATTGGCGGGTACAGGATTGACGCTAAAAGACGGTCGCATTGCCACCACAGAAGACGGTGCCACCAACCTCAAAGGCGTCTGGGCGGGCGGCGACTGCCGCGCAGGCGGGCTCGACCTGACGGTTGAGTCCGTCGACCATGGCAAGAAATCGGCAACAGCCATTCATCACGCATTGATTGGAAAATAAACATGGCAGATCTCTCCACCACCTTTGCGGGCATCAAGACGCCCAACCCCTTCTGGCTGGCCTCTGCGCCCCCTACCGACAAAGCCTACAACGTCATCCGAGCCTTCGAAGCGGGCTGGGGCGGTGTGGTCTGGAAGACGCTGGGTGAAGCTGGCCCGCCTGTCGTCAATGTGAATGGCCCACGCTATGGCGCGCTGCTGTCGAACGACCGTCGCATGCTGGGTTTGAACAACATCGAGTTGATCACCGACCGAGACCTGGAGCTGAACCTGAAAGAGATCACTCAGGTCAAGCGCGACTGGCCGGATCGCGCCATGGTTGTGTCGCTGATGGTGCCCTGCACCGAAGACGCGTGGAAGGCAATTTTGCCCCGCGTGGAAGACACCGGCTGCGACGGCATTGAGTTGAACTTTGGCTGCCCGCATGGCATGAGCGAGCGCGGCATGGGCGCAGCGGTGGGCCAGGTGCCGGAATACATCGAGATGGTCACCGCCTGGTGCAAGCAGTATTCCAAGATGCCCGTGATCGTCAAGCTCACGCCCAACATCACCGACATCCGCCAGCCCGCGCGCGCCGCCAAGAAGGGCGGTGCCGACGCGGTGTCGCTGATCAACACCATCAACTCCATTATCGGCGTGGACCCCGACACCTTGCTGATGAGCCCCAGCACAGGCGGCATGGGCTCGCACGGTGGCTACTGTGGCCCAGCCGTCAAGCCGATTGCGCTGAACATGGTGGCCGAGATCGCACGCGACCCACTCACCGCAGGCCTGCCCATCAGCGGCATTGGTGGCGTGGGCAACTGGCGTGACGCGTTGGATTTCATTGCCTTGGGCGCGGGCACCGTCCAGGTCTGCACCGCAGCCATGGCCTTTGGCTTCAAGATCGTGCAAGAGATGACAGACGGCTTGTCCAACTACATGGACAGCAAGGGCTTCAAGAGCATTGACGACTTCCGCGGCAAGGCTGTGCCCACGGTCACCGACTGGCGCTACCTCAACCTCAACCACATCAGCAAGGCCGTCATCAACCAGGACCTGTGCATTGAATGTGGCCGCTGCCATATCTCTTGTGAAGACACCTCGCACCAGGCCATCACGAATATGAAAGATGGCAAACGCCATTTTGAGGTCATGGAAGACGAATGCGTGGGCTGCAATCTGTGCGTGACCGTCTGCCCAGTGCCGGAGTGCATTACCCTGCGTGACTTGAAACCGGGCGAAACCGATTTGCGAACGGGTAAAGTGGTGAGCGGACAGCATGCGGATTGGACAACTCACCCCAACAACCCCATGCGCACGGCTTGAATGTGATTAAAAATGCCTGTTACGGCATATCTGTATTGGTTTTATAGCTATTAAATCAGGAGTAATCATGAGCTCAGCAGTATTGATCCGAGGCGGCACCGTGGTGAATGCCGACCGCGCATTCCGAGCCGATGTCTTGTGTCTGGACGGCAAAGTGGCCCTGGTGGGCGAAAACTTGAGCACACCTGCTGGCACCGAGATCATTGATGCTGGCGGCCAACTGGTCATGCCAGGCGGCATCGATCCGCACACCCACATGCAATTGCCCTTCATGGGTGCCACCACCATGGACGACTTCTACAGCGGCACCGCCGCAGCCATGGCGGGCGGTACCACCACCATCATCGACTTTGTGATCCCCGATCCCAAAGAACCGCTGATGGATGCGTACCGCAAGTGGCGCGGCTGGGCCGAAAAGTCTGCGAGCGACTACAGCTTTCACGTGGCAGTCACTTGGTGGGACGAATCTGTGCACCGCGACATGGGCACGCTCGTCACGGAAGAAGGTGTCAACAGCTTCAAGCACTTCATGGCCTACAAAAACGCCATCATGTGTGACGACGAAACCCTGGTGAACAGCTTCAAACGTGCGTTGGAACTCGGCGCCATGCCCACGGTGCACGCCGAAAACGGCGAACTGGTCTTCTTGCTGCAGGCCGAGATGAAAGCACGCGGCATCCTGGGCCCTGAAGGCCACCCCGCCTCGCGCCCCCCTGCGGTTGAAGCGGAAGCAGTGCAGCGCGCCATTGCCATTGCAGATGTGTTGAACGTGCCCATCTACGTGGTGCATGTGTCCAGCGCCGACAGCGCCGCAGCCATCGCCCGCGCCCGTGCCAACGGCCAGCGCGTGTACGGCGAGGTGTTGGCGGGGCACCTGGTGGTGGACGACAGCGTGTACCAGAACAAAGACTTTGCCTTTGCGGCGGCTCACGTCATGAGCCCTCCCTTCCGTGGCAAAGAAAACCAGGCCGCTCTCTGGCGCGGCCTGCAAGCCGGGCACCTGCACACCACCGCTACCGACCACTGCACCTTCTGCGCAGCGCAAAAAGCCGCAGGCAAGGATGACTTCAGCAAGATCCCCAACGGCACAGGCGGTGTTGAAGAGCGCATGGCCGTCCTGTGGGACCAGGGCGTCAACACGGGCAAGCTCACCCCCAGCGAATTCGTTGCCGTCACATCGGCCAACGCCGCCAAGCTGTTCAACATCTACCCGCAAAAGGGCTGTGTGGCCCCTGGGGCAGATGCAGACATCGTGGTGTGGGACCCGGCGGGCACCAAGACCCTGTCGGCCAAGACCCAAAAGTCTTTGGGTGACTTCAACATCTTTGAAGGACATACCGTCACTGGCATCCCCACCCACACCTTGAGCCGTGGCAACCTGACGTATGTGCAAGGCGACCTGCGCGCTGTGCGTGGTGCGGGCCAATACGTGAAACGTGCGCCGTTCGGTGCGCAGTTTGATGCGCTGGGCCGCAAAGCCATGTTGAATGCGCCTAAAGCAGTGGCACGCTAACTGCTTGTTTTGATCCTTCTCCAACCTTCAGGAAAGACTCACCGATGAAACCTTTTGCTCTACCCCGTCGCAGCTTGCTGGCTTTGAGCGCGGCGCTGGCCTTGTCTGCACCCGGATTGGCCTTCGCGCAAGCCAAATTGAAAGTGGCGGCCATTTACACCGTACCGTTTGAACAGCAGTGGGTGAGCCGCATCCACAAGGCGCTCAAGGCCGCTGAGGCGCGTGGCGAGATCGAGTACAAAGCCAGCGAAAACGTCAGCAACGCCGACTACGAGCGCGTGATGCGTGAATACGCCACCGGCGGCAACGAGCTGATCGTGGGTGAGGCCTTTGCGGTAGAAGCTGCCGCCCGCAAGGTGGCCAAAGACTTCCCGAAGACATCCTTCTTGTTGGGATCATCGGGCAAGCCCCAGGCACCTAACTTCTCAGTGTTTGACAATTTCATCCAGGAGCCTGCTTACCTGTCCGGAATGGTGGCCGGTGGCATGACCAAGAGCAACAAGATCGGCATGGTCGGTGGCTTTCCTATCCCCGAAGTCAACCGCTTGATGAACGCTTTCATGGCGGGCGCCAAAGAAGTCAACCCCAAGGTGGAATTCACGGTCAGCTTTATCAACAGCTGGTTTGATCCACCCAAAGCCAAGGAAGCCGCCTTCGCCATGATCGACAAGGGCGCCGACGTGATGTACGCCGAGCGCTTTGGCGTGAGCGACGCCGCGCAAGAGCGCAAAGTGCTGGCGATTGGCAACGTGATCAACACGCAGGACAAGTACCCGAGCACCATTGTGTCGTCAGCCCTGTGGAACATGGAGCCCTCTATCGACCGCGCGCTCAAGCTGGTCAAAGACAAGAAGTTCACCGCCGAAGACTATGGCGTGTATTCCACCATGAAGCACAAGGGTTCCGAACTGGCCCCGTTGGGCACGTTTGAAGGCAAGGTGCCTGCTGACGTGGTGACCAAGATGCGCGCCCAAGAAAAGGCCATTTTGGCTGGCAGCTTCACTGTGAAAGTTGACGACGGTCAGCCCAAATCTACAGCAAAGTAAACTGGCGATGACTGCAGCAGGCCAGCCCGTTCTACGGCTGAAGAACATCAGCAAACGCTTTGGCCAGCTGCAAGCCAATGACGACATCTCGCTGGATTTAGGTCCGGGCGAGGTGTTGGCGCTGCTTGGCGAGAACGGCGCTGGCAAATCCACACTGGTGTCGATTCTGTTTGGGCACTATGTGGCGGATTCCGGCACTATCGAGGTGTTTGGTCAGCCTTTGGAGGCAGGCCAACCGCGTGCCGCTTTGGCCGCTGGCATTGGCATGGTGCACCAGCATTTCACGCTGGCGGACAACTTGACGGTGCTGGACAACGTGATGCTAGGCACTGAGCCGCTGTGGTGGCCTTGGTCCAAGCGTCAGACGGCCCGCGCCAAATTGGCTGATACCGCAGAGCGCTTTGGCTTGCAGGTGAACGCCGATGCGCGCGTGGCCGATTTGTCGGTGGGCGAACGCCAGCGGGTGGAGATTCTCAAAGCCCTGGTGCGTGGTGCGCGCATTCTGATATTGGACGAACCCACCGCGGTGCTGACGCCGCAAGAGAGCGTGGCACTGTTCCAAACATTGGCGCAAATGGTGGCGCAGGGCCTGTCCATCATTTTCATCAGCCACAAGCTGCCCGAGGTCATGCGTGTTTCACACCGCGTGGCCGTGCTGCGCGCAGGCAAGCTGGTGGCGCAGGCCCCGGTGGCCGAGGCCAGCGAAGCCAAGCTGGCGCTGTGGATGCTGGGGCATGCGATTGATTTGCCAGCACGACAACCTTCCAAACATACGGGCGCACCAGTTTGCTCGTTGGATCAAGCCTGTTGCGCGCCGCATGGGCATGACCGGCTCAACAAAATTTCGCTGGAGCTGCGCAGTGGCGAGATCGTGGCCATCGCAGGTGTCTCTGGCAACGGTCAAGTTGCGCTGGCGGAATTGCTCAGCGGCGTGCGACGCGTCAGCAGTGGCAGCGTGACATTCCTGGGCCAGCCCATGCATGGCTCTCCGGCCGATTTGGTGCCGTTGGGCTTGGCCCGCATTCCTGAAGACCGCCACGCTGTGGGCGTGGTGGGCGATTTGCCTGTGTGGGAGAACGCCGTGAGCGAGCGCTTGCGCAGCCCGCATTTCTCGCGCCGTATTTTGGGGATGCGCTGGGTGCGTCGTGCCGTGGCTCTTGCCCATGCCCAGCGGATCATTGCTGACTTTGACGTGCGCGGCGCTGGGCCGCTGTCTAGCGCACGTGCGCTGTCCGGCGGCAACATGCAAAAACTGATTTTGGGCCGTGCTCTGCGCGCGCCTGACGGCAGCACCCCCAAACTGATCGTGGCGCACCAACCGACCTGGGGCCTGGACCTGGGCGCAGTGGCCTATGTGCAGCAGCAACTGATTGCCGCACGCGACGCAGGTGCCGCGGTGCTCTTGATCTCGGACGACCTAGACGAGGTCATGACCTTGGGTGACCGCGTCGCCGTGATGCACCATGGCGAACTTACCCCAGCGCGTCCGCCTGAAGACTGGACACGCGAAAGCCTGGGCTTGGCGATGGCGGGCATGCACGCCCATCCCAACCAGGCTGAACAACAAGAAAGTTTGAGCGCATGAGACTTGAAAAGCGCGCGCAGGCCTCTGCGATGGCCTATGCCTTGGCACCCGTCGGTGCGGTGATGTTTACCCTGCTCGTCAGCGCTGCCTTGGTGCTGTGGGCAGGCGCGGCCGTCACGCAAACCTATGGCGCCATCCTGGTGGGCGGCTTTGGCTCGCTCTTCGCTTTGAGCGAAACCTTGATGCGCGCCGTGCCCCTGATGTTCACGGGGCTGGCTGCCGCCGTCGCCTTCAAAGCGCGCCTGTTCAACATCGGTGCCGAAGGCCAACTCTACGGCGGCGCCATGGCAGCGGTGGCCGTCGGGGGCGTGGCGGCAGGGGGTGAGCTGTTCGCGCCGACCTGGGTGGTCTTCCCGCTCATGCTGATTTCTGCTGCCGTGGTGGGCGCGCTGCTGTTGTTGGGCCCCGCTCTATTGAAGCTGCGCTTCGGTGTGGACGAAGTCGTGACCACGCTGCTGATGAACTTCATTGTGCTGCTAGGCGTGTCTGCCTTGCTCGATGGCCCGATGAAAGACGCTGGCGCCATGGGCTGGCCGCAAAGCTTGGCGTTGGCCAGCGATCTGGAGTTGTGGCGGCCGTTTGAAGGCTTGCGTCTGCACAGTGGGCTTTTCATGGCCGCGCTGCTGGCGGTGGCGCTGTGGCTGGTGTTCAAGCACGCCGTGCTGGGCTTTGATATTCGTGCGACGGGTGCCAATGCCCGCGCCGCCAGCTTTGCAGGGGTGCCCGCGTTTCGCACCAACCTGATGGTGGCGCTGATGTCCGGTGCACTGGCCGGTTTGGCGGGCGCCATTGAGGTAGCTGGCCGCACCAGCTATGTGACGATGGACATGTCGCCGGGATACGGCTACAGCGGCATCGTGATTGCCATGCTGGCCGCCTTGCATCCATTGGGCGTCATCGCTGCCAGCATCTTCGTAGCCGGTGTGATGGTGGGTGCCGACGCCATGAGCCGTGTGGTGGGCGTACCCACCTACATTGCGGACGTGATCGTGGCCACATCCTTGATTGCTGTGTTGGTTGCAACACTGCTCACGCAATACCGCGTGCGCTGGTCAGAAGGCAAATGATGCAGACACTGATCGACATCTTTGCCAACCTGTCTTTTTGGGGTGCCGTGCTGCGCATTGCCACGCCGTTGATCCTGGGTACCCTGGGCGTGCTGCTGTGCGAACGCGCGGGAGTGCTCAATCTGGGCATCGAAGGCATCATGGTGGCGGGCGCCTTCACAGGCTGGCTTACCGTCTATGGCGGGCACAGCCTTTGGGCCGGGGTCGCAGTGGCCGCCTTGACCGGCGCGGTTTTGGGCTTGCTGCATGCCTGGCTGACGGTGGGGCTGGCGCTTTCCCAGCATGTGTCGGGCTTGGGCATCACCTTGCTGGCGACGGCGCTCAGTTCCTATGCGTACCGCGTGAGCTTTCCCAAGGTCGCAACGCCGCCGACCATCGTGCCCTTTGAGCCCATGAGCGGCCTGGGCATCCCGGTGCTGGACATGCAAACCCCGCTCACCCTGTTGGCGCTCTTGCTGGTGCCAGTGCTGGCTTACATGCTGAACCGCACGCCTGCAGGCCTCGCGCTTCGCATGGTGGGCGAGAACCCGGCGGCGGCTGAAGGCCAGGGCGTCTCGGTGGCGCACACACGCACGGCGGCCATCGTGGCGGGCTCGGCCTTGATGGGCGTGGCAGGCTCGTTCCTGACGTTGGCCGCGTTCAACGCCTTCTTCTTCAACATGGCCAATGGCCGGGGCTGGATTTGTGTGGCGCTGGTGGTGTTTGCGTCTTGGCGCCCCGGAAAGGCCTTGGTCGGTGCGCTTCTGTTTGCAATCTTTGATGCACTGCAGTTGCGCTTGCAGCAAAGCGGAGACAGCGCATTGCCTTACCAGGTCTACCTGATGCTGCCCTACCTCCTATCCATACTCGCCCTGATTGTGGTCGCCCGCAAAGCCGCCTACCCTCAAGCCTTGATGAAGCCTTACCGCAAGGGAGAACGATAGACATGCTTGATTTGCTGGTTATCAATGCAACGTTGCCCGACGGGCAAACCCGCATGTCGGTGGGCGTGCGCGCTGGGCGCATCGTGGAACTGGGCAAGGGCCTGAACCTGCCTGCGCACGATACCGTGGATGCGCAAGGCCAGTTGCTGACCGCTCCCTTTGTAGATGCGCACTTTCACATGGATGCGACGCTCAGCTACGGCTTGCCGCGTGTCAACCAAAGCGGCACGCTGCTGGAAGGCATTGCGCTGTGGGGCGAACTCAAGCCTCAGCTCACGCAAGATGCCTTGATTGAGCGCGCCTTGGCCTATTGCGACTGGGCCGTGGCCAAGGGCTTGCTGGCGATTCGCACCCATGTGGATGTGTGCGACCCACGCCTGCTGGCGGTGGAAGCCCTGCTGGACGTCAAACGCCAGGTGGCACCTTACATCGACATGCAGCTCGTGGCTTTTCCGCAAGACGGTGTGCTGCGCGCTGCGGGCGCGATGGATAACCTGAAGCGTGCGCTCGACATGGGCGTGGATGTGGTCGGCGGCATTCCTCACTTTGAACGCACCATGCAGCACGGCGCGGACAGCGTGCGTCTGCTGTGCGAACTGGCTGCCGAGCGCGGTTTGCTCGTCGACATGCACTGCGATGAGTCCGACGACCCGCATTCGCGCCATGTCGAAACCTTGGCCGCCGAAACACATCGCCTAGGCCTTCATGGCCGTGTAACGGGCTCACACCTCACATCCATGCATTCCATGGACAACTACTACGTGTCCAAGCTGATCCCGCTGATGGCTGAGGCCCAGCTGCACGTGGTGTCCAACCCGCTGATCAACATCACCTTGCAAGGCCGCCACGACACCTACCCCAAGCGACGTGGCATGACCCGCGTGCCCGAGTTGCTGGCCGCTGGCATGAATGTGGCCTTTGGGCACGACTGCGTGATGGACCCGTGGTACAGCTTGGGCAGTGGCGACATGCTGGAAGTGGCCCACATGGGCCTGCATGTGGCACAGATGACTTCTCAAGCCGCGATGCGCCAATGTTTTGAAGCCGTGACCGGCGCCCCTGCGCGCGCTATGCAGCTCAATGACCATGGCCTGGAAGTTGGCAAGAGCGCCGACTTCGTGCTACTTCAAGCGCGTGACCCCATCGAAGCCATCCGCCTGCGTGCCACACGCCTGGCCGTGTACCGACGCGGCCAATGCATTGCCAGCAGCGCGCCTGCAATGACCCAATTGAACTTGCCGGGTCGCCCGACCAATACCACCATCATGCCTACGAGGAGCACAACATGAGTAACGATATCAACAATTTGCGTGTGAACGGCCAGCGTCTGTGGGACAGCTTGATGGAGCTAGCCCAAATCGGTGCAACGCCCAAGGGTGGCGTCTGCCGCCTAACCCTGACCGACCTGGACAAACAAGGTCGCGACCTGGTCAGCCGCTGGGCCAAGGAAGCCGGCATGACGGTGACCATCGACAAAATTGGCAACGGTTTTCTGCGCCGACCCGGTAAGAACAATGCCCTGCCCCCGGTGATGACCGGCAGCCACATCGACACCCAGCCCACCGGTGGCAAGTTTGATGGCAACTACGGCGTGCTGGCAGGCCTGGAAGTGGTGCGCACCCTGAACGACAACAACATCCAGACTGAAGCCCCCATTGAGGTGGCCTGGTGGACGAACGAAGAAGGCTCGCGCTTTGTACCCGTGATGATGGGCTCCGGCGTGTTCGCCAAGGCCTTCACGTTGGAACATGCCTATGCGGCCAAAGACGCCGATGGCAAGAGCGTGAAGGAAGAACTGGAGCGCATCGGCTACATCGGTCCACAAGAGCCCGGCGACCACCCGATTGGCACTTACTTTGAAACCCACATCGAGCAAGGCCCGGTGTTGGAGGACAACAAAAAGACGATTGGCGTGGTCACTGGCGTGCTAGGTATCCGCTGGTACGACTGCGTGGTGACCGGCATGGAGGCCCACGCTGGCCCCACGCCCATGGCGCTGCGCAAAGACGCCTTGCAAGTGGCCAGCAAGCTGATGCAAGAAGTGGTGGCCTGTGCGCACCGCCATCCACCGCATGGCCGTGGCACCGTGGGCATGGTGCGTGTGCACCCCAACAGCCGTAACGTGATCCCCGGGCAAGTCACTTTCAGCATCGATCTTCGCAACGCCACCGATGCGCTGTGCGAGGCCATGGACGCCGATATCCGCGCAGTGGCCGCACGCATCAGCGCCGAGAGTGGACTGACCATCGTCATCACGCCCGTCAGTGCCTACCCGGCGCAGCCGTTTGATGCGGGTTGCATTCAGGCGGTAGCCAAGGCTGCTGAACGCTTGGGTTACAGCAATATGCCTGCTGTGTCAGGTGCGGGGCATGACGCGGTGTACATGGCGCGGCTGGCGCCTGCGGGGATGATCTTTATCCCCTGCAAGGATGGCATCAGCCACAACGAAATTGAAAGCGCCGAGCCTGAGCACATCACGGCGGGATGCAATGTGTTGCTGCATGCGATGTTGGAGAGGGCTGGGGTGGTGGGATAGTTGAGAGCACGCATTGGCGGCGTTCACTGTTTCGGCATTTTCTGAATAGCTTGGACGGCGCGTTTGCCTTCTTCTGACAAAAAGGGGGCAACGCTCGCATACGGCAAGTACACATCCATCGTGCCACGACAAAATTTAAATGCTTCCGGCAAGTTCCCTTGAAACACAAAACCCTCTTGCTTGGGATAGACGTCATCCAGCCCATATTCGGCAGCTTCAAAGCACTCAGCGTCATCTTTGTGCAATTGGGCGCGTCCCGCTTTTAATATCAACTTTGCCAACAGCGTTGATTCCCATTCTTGTTTTACAAGTGCGCCCAGTTTCGGCTTGAACCATTGACGGGAAGATTCCTTTCGACCGTCTGTCAGTCGATAAGTTTCCTTTCCATCGCTACTGCCCATGCCATCACCACATTCAAATCCGATGTGGGACCTCACAACGACAAATGGCCCTGCGATATGCATCAAACTTTGCTCGAATCCGAGTGCAGGTGAGTATTCACCAAATCGTTGCCGAAAGCTGAGCGAACAGTCCAATAGGGTTGTAGTGTTGGCCAATAAGTTCGCCCAAAGCATGCGGTTAACTTTCGCCACACCAAGCTCGGTACCAAATAGTTGGATGCCCTGAATAACTGTTGCTTCGCTGCCTTGTATCTTCGGTCCGACAACAGTGAAGGTTTCACTCCTGCTGTTGGGCACTGTCTGTGCTTTGATTGGTTTCAGAGCGGAAAAACGTCGGGCGTGGTAGGCCCGATCTGGGCTGAGTTTCACTGCAACTGGAAAGCGTTTTCTGCCGTCTAATGACAGCCATTCGCCAGTGAGTTGCTTATCTTGGCATGCCAGCGTGATACGGCCTGAAGGCTTGTTGTTGTCATCAAACTCGGTCCAAACCATTTGCGCGGACTCTTGTTTGAGCACCATGTCAACCATACTTGTTCGGTAGTACAAGCTCCCACTGCGACCCATCTCTGATGTTTTGTCTGGGGCAGGATCTAGGGATATGGTGACGGGTACGTTTCCGATCTTGCCGAAATAGACGCCTGGATCGCAATCGTTTTCCTGAGCAGCGCAGGCGCCTGAAATGCAGAGCACAACAGGTAGCATGAAAAATCGGCAACGAAGCAGTGACATTTTCACAGTGAGGACACTCTTTGTCCGATATGTCAGTTCCATGCTTAACTTACCTACCGTTTCGCATCCTTCAATAACAGCAGCAACTGCTGAGGCCGCAAGGCCGACGCCGTAAACCCAAAACGCGCATAAAACTGGCCCGCTTGTTCGTCTATTGGATGTGTCAACATGGCACGAATGCCCGCCTGCTCGGCAATCAACACGGTGCGACGAATCGCGTCCTGCAGCAAGCCAACGCCAAGGCCGTGCTTTTGGTGGTCAGTCGACACTGCAAGATGCGCCAAAATGACCACTGGAATCGGATACTGCCCCATGCCTTTGCGCACGCGCTCTGGCGCGTCCAGCGTATCTACTTGCCCAACTGTCAGGCTGTAGTAGGCGGCGATGCGTTCGCCGTCCAACACAACAAAGGTTCTTGCCGATCCGCTGCTTTGGGCTTGCTTGGCGTGACGCACGAGCCAGTCGTTCAGTGCAGGCTTGCCGCAATCAAATGGCTCTAGTCCATGCTGCGCGTTCAGCGGTTGTGGGCCGCTCAATCTCACGGAATTGCCCAGGGTGCAGGACGGGAGAACAGGTCACGCAAGCCTTCGTTGTCTTGTGCCGGGCGGTCCAGCAAGGCCATAAAGTCGTCGTATTGCTTCCCGGACACGGTGAACAGGCGCTGGTCTATCAGGGTTTGCTCGGCGGCGCGGCAGGCGCTGTCCAAGATGTAGTCCGTCAGGGATTTATGCGCAACGTCTGCAGCCCGACGCAATACGGCTTCTTGGGCAGGCGTGGCCCGCAGACCTAGGCGTGCAGAGCGGTGGGTTGGGACAGCAGAGTTAACGGTGTCAACGCGCATAGTCAGGCCTCGGGAAAACAAGTGGATTTACGGATGTTAGTACAATAGACGCACAAAGTCGAGTGAGGATTTCAGGAGGATATGCTTATCTGTTTGGCAAAATTTGCCAAAAACGATACTATCTTCTACATGAGCACGATGAATATTTCTTTGCCCGACAGCCTGAAGGACTTTGTTGACGCGCAACTCGGCTTGCGTGGTTTCGGAACCAGCAGCGAATACATGCGCGAGCTGATCCGCAAAGACCAGGATCGACAGCAGTTGCGTGGCCTACTGCTTGCAGGCGCCCAATCCGCACCCACGGCCCCGGCCGATTCGGCGTACTTTGATGCGCTGCGCCAGCGTATCAATAGCCGGAAGCAAAAGTGAAACTCAAACCGCTGGTGCAGCGCGAACTGGCAAGCAGCGACATTGATCAGGCAATCACGCATTACCTGGAGCGGGATGCCCCAGCTGCAGCGACTGGCTTTGTGAATGCGCTGGAGCGTGCGTATGCCCATATCAGCAAACATGCCGCCACGGGGTCGCCACGGTATGCGCACGAACTGGACATTCCTGGACTTCGGTCTTGGCCCTTGAACAGATACACCTACCTCGTTTTCTATGTTGAACGCGTCGACCACGTCGATGTGTGGCGTGTGCTTCACATGAAGCGTGACATTCCGGCCTGGATGGTGGACGAAGCCGAAGGCCCATGAGATCTGGTTAAAGTCCCATCATGCACATCGCCATCCTCACCTTTGACGGCTTCAACGAACTCGATTCTCTGATCGCCTTGGGCATTCTCAACCGCATCAAGAAGCCCGACTGGCGTGTGTCGTTGGCCTGCCCGACGCCAACGGTTACGTCGATGAACGGCGTCACGCTCCATGCGCAGTGCTCGCTGGCCGATGCCTGCGCTGCAGACGCTGTGCTGGTGGGCAGCGGCATGAAGACGCGGGACGTGGCCAATGATGCGGCACTGATGGCGCAATTGCAGCTTGACCCTGCGAAGCAATTGATTGGCGCGCAGTGCTCGGGCACGTTGCTACTGGCCAAGCTGGGGCTGCTGCAATCTGTTCCGGCTTGTACCGATTTGCTGACCAAGCCCTGGGTGCAAGAGTCGGGTGTAGATGTGCTGAACCAGCCGTTCTATGCCCAGGGCAATGTGGCCACAGCAGGTGGTTGCCTGGCTTCGCAGTACCTGGCCGCCTGGGTGATTGCCCGTTTTGAAGGGTTTGAGGCCGCACGGGACGCCATGCATTACGTGGCGCCCGTGGGAGAGAAGGACTTGTATGTGGACCGGGCCATGACTAACATTGCGCCCTATTTGCCTACAGCTCCTTAGCGGATTCAGTCGCAGGTGCGTGGCAGGCCACGCAGAGCTTGTTGCCGTCTGGGTCTCGAAAATAGGCACCGTAGTAGTCCGCATGGTAGTGCGGGCGCAAGCCCGGCGGGCCTTCGCAGGTGCCGCCAGATTTCAACGCGGTCTCGTAGGCCATTTGTACTGTGGCACGGTCTACAGCGGCAAAAGCAAGCATCTGGCCGTTGCCGGGATCGTGGGGTGCGCCGTTATAGGGCTTGCAAATCACAAACAAAGGTCGTGTGCCGCCTTCACAGTGCCAACCTGCCCAAGGTTTGGCGGGGTCACAAAAGTGCTGGGCCAAGCCGAGGCTCTGCATCACGGCGTTGTAGAACCTCAGTGAACGGTCGAAGTCGGTGACGCTGACAAATACGTGAGAAAACATGGTGCTCTACCTTCATGGGGCACGGGTGACGCAAGTTTTCCATTTTGCCGTCTGACGAAGCCTCTGTAGCGGTGACAATCCATTTGCTGTTTATTGCCTTCCCATTTGATCAGGATTTCCGTGGCCACTGCTGCCCAGTTCACCGCCAAGACGATTCGCCCTACCCCCGAGCAAACGGCTATCCAGACCAGTGACGCCGACACGCTGCTGGTGATGGCCAATGCAGGGGCGGCAAAGACGACCAGCTTGGCCCTGCGCATGGCTGAGGGCTTGGCGCGTGGGCTTGCGCCCAAAAGCATGTTGGCCTTGACCTATACGGAGCCCGCCTGCGACGCTTTGCGCCAGGCTTTGATCAAAATTGGTGTGCCTGCAGCGGAGGTTAAAGGCCTGTGGATCTCGACCTTTGAGCGATTTGCCCGTTATGTGCTAAAGGCCAAGGAGGGCGTGGAGCCCTCGCATTTTGATCAACCCGAGCGCGTCGAGAGCACGGTATGGGAGGCGATCCAAGTCCTAGGTGGGTATTCGCTTTGGCCTGATCAGTTGCATCTGCCGGTGGTGGGAGACACCGGGTTTGTGGAGCGCTTTTTACAGGCCAGCTTGCGCATTAAAGGGACGCTGGCGCGCGAGCGTGTGTTTTGGGAAGGTGACACCATCACACCCGACGTGGCCGTCGATTTGGGTCATGACTTTACGTACTTGAGCCTGCTGGGCACCTATGAACGCCTGCGCTGCCCGCCCGAGGATGACGCGCCACGCTTTCGTGCCCCCATGGATGCCACTTACGATCTGGCACGCTTTGTGTCGGACCCTGATCAGCCCGATTGGATAGACCTGTTCCCCAACTGGCCGCGCCACGTGAATGCGCTGCTGGTGGATGAAATGCATGATTTGAATGCCGCCATGTTTGCGGTGTTAAAGGCTTTGCTGGTGGTCAACCCGCGTTGCTATGTTTGCGGTGTGGGTGACGTGGATCAGGTCTTGTATGCCAACGCAGGTGCGGATGCACGTTACATGGATGCCGCGGTTTGGTCGCAAGAAACGGGACGCCAGGTGACCCAGTTGCCCCTGAGCGCCAGCTACCGTTTCAATGCCGAGGTGGCAGACCTGGCCGGGCATTTTGCGAACAAACTGTATGCCAGCCACGCAGCGCATCACACCCAGGTGACGACGCTCACCTATACCGACGACGAGGAATGTGCCCAGGCCGTGGTGAAAGTGGCGCAGCAATGGCAAGCGGCCAAACACAAGATGAGCGAGCTGATCGTGTTGCTGCGCCATCCGCACCAGTCGGTGCTGATCGAGAACGCCTTGCTGGCAGCCGATTTGCCCTACAGCACGCGCGGCATGGGACTATATGTGCAGCGACCAGAAGTCTTGTTGGTGCGTGCGTTGTTGGCGATTGCCACCAAAGACTTTGCCGCAGTGCAAAGCGCCAGCACGCGTCAGCGCATGGTGGAAGAACTGGTGTCTTTTTGCCGAGTGGAGTTGAGCTTTTCGATGAATGAGCAGGAATCCGCACACGACCGCCTCATGGAAGCCGTGCGCCATGTGGTGCTGGACCCGTCTGCGCTGACGCCTTTCTTTGAAGGCCAGATTTTGCGCAACACCGATCCAAAGTTTGCTAAACGCCTGATGCAGGCTGTGGCCATTGCGCAGGATGATCAGTCGCCAACCAGCTTTGACCGCATGCTCGATGCGCTGGACATGCCAAGCTGGGCCGCCACGCATTGGGTAGAAGCGCAGCGCCGCGCCGATGCCGTGGCCCACCTGGAAGGTCTATGTATCGCCGCCAAACGAGTGGGCAGCGCGCAGGCATTCTTTGCCGAATTGAATCGCGCAGAACTGGGGCTAGAAGCCTTGCAAGCCAAGGGGGCAAAAACAGCCAAGACGTCGGCGCTGTGTCTGGCTGACATCGCCTCGGTGAAAGGCTTGGAGTTCGAGCATGTCGTGATGCCGTTCCTGGCGCAGAACGAATTCCCATCGCGCGAACGCACCTCCATGGCGGACGAAAGAAATCTGTTTTACGTGGGACTCACGCGGGCACGCAGTGCGTTGACGCTGGTAGCCAGTAGCGTCAGGCCTAGCCCATTCTTAGGTGAGCTATGACTGTAGGCCGCAACCGCGCAAGATGAGATTAACCACGTGGGTCGTCGCACGCTCATAGTCTGCTTCGCGCAATTCAGACTTGCTCAGCACGGCACTGACCTGCAGGTCAAAGTCGGCATAGGTTTGGGTAGACGCCCAAATCGAAAAGAACAAGTGCGTGCTGTCCACGGGTGCCATCTTCTTTTCTGCAATCCATTGGTCAATCACAGCCGCTTTGGCCTTGACGATGGGGCGCAGCTCGGTGGACAGCAATTCACCAATCACGGTGGCCCCGTGTAACAGTTCATTGGCCCAGACCTTGGACGCATGAGGGCGGCTGGCGGACAGCGCCATCTTGCTGCGGATATAGGACTCAATGGCTTCGCGCGGGTCCGCCTCGGGCACGATGCCGTGGGTGGGCGCGAGCCAGTCTTGCAGGATGTGCGCCAGCACTGCGCGATACAGTGCCTCTTTGTTGCCAAAATAGTAATGAAGATTGGCCTTGGGCAGGCCACTCTCCTCCGATATTTGCGCCATGGTGGCACCGCTGAAGCCCGCGCCGGCAAAGACTCTCTCCGCCGCCTCCAGGATCTTCAATTCATTCGCTTGACGGATTTGCCCCTTGGTGTCCATGTCAGTTAGCTATTTCCATGACCAGCGATGCATGAAGGCGAACGGGCACCAGTGGCCGCCGCGGAACTGGCTTTGCCAGGCCGCTGGCGGCGCCCCCTGCAAGGGGGGAGGCGGCTACACGAAGTGAGCAAGCAACGGGGGTGTTCACTTCTTCTGTGCGGCTTCCCAAATGACGTGGCTCATGGCGGCCTTGCCTGGATCCTTCTTGATCACTGGCGAGCTGCCACCGCTCATCAGCACCTTGACCGTGCGCTCATACGCAGCGGGTTCCAGGTAGCCCATCTTGGGGGTGTTGGCGGTCTTGATCAGTTTGGCCACGTTCTCCATCTGGCGCTTTTGCACCGGTACGGTTGCGCTGCCGGATGTGTCTGCGGCCACCACGATCTTGGCAGCGCCTTCGGGGTCTTTCACGGCTTCATTCCAGCCCTTGAAGGTGGCGCGCAGGAACTTGGCCATCTTGGCGACGAAGGCAGGGTCCTTCAGCTTGGGTTCCATCACGTACAGGCCGTCTTCGAGAGACGCCACGCCTTGGTCTTCATAGAAGAAGGTAACCAGGTCGCTCTCTTTAATGCCCGCGTCTACGATCTGCCAGTATTCGTTGTAGATCATGGTGGACACGCAGGCCGCCTGGTTTTGCAGCAGTGGGTCCACGTTAAAGCCTTGCTTGAGCACCTTGATGTCGGTGTCTTGCTTGTAGCCCAGCTTGCTCATCCAGTTGAGGAAGGGATATTCATTGCCACCAAACCAGACGCCCAGGGTCTTGCCCTTGAAGTCCTTGGGGCTGGAGACGCCGCTGGCCTTCTTGCAGGTCAGCATGAGGCCAGAACGGTCAAACACCTGGGCCACGTTGACGAGTGGAACACCGGCTTCGCGTGCGGCCAGAGCGTCAGGCATCCAGTTGACGACGATGTCAGCGTTGTTGCCGGCAATCACCTGAACGGGAGAGATGTCTGGACCACCGGGCTTGATGGTCACGTCCAGGCCTTCGGCTTTGTAAAAGCCTTTTGCTGCGGCGACGTAGTAACCCGCAAACTGGGCTTGGGGCACCCACTTGAGCTGGACCGTTACTTTCTCTTGCGCATATGCAGAGATGCCGCCAAAGGCGAAAGACGTGGCGACCGCAGCGGCTGCCAGGCATTGACTCAAACGGAAATGTTTTTTCATCAAAAGCTCCTAGGGGTGGTTAGTGGAAAGGGACAGGAAAATTTATTGGGTTGAACGCACAGACGGATGCCAGAAAGCAAACTTGCGCTCCAATTGCACAAGCAGGGCATAAGCGGCGGAGCCCGTGATCGCAGCGACCACGATTGCACTCCATACCAGCGACATGTGCATTTTGGACGCCTCGGTCGAAATGCGAAAGCCCAGACCTGCGGTGGGCGAACCAAAAAATTCCGCAACGATGGCGCCAATCAAAGCCAATGTGGCGTTTACCTTCAGCGCGCCAAAAACAAAGGGCAGCGCGCAGGGCAAGCGAAGTGACAGCAGCGTCCGACCATAACTGGCGGCGTAGGAGTGCATTAACTCGCGCTCCAGCTTGCCTGCAGCCTGCAAGCCCGCCAGGGTAGACACCAGCATGGGGAAGAAGGTCATCAAGACCACGACAGCGGCTTTGGAAGGCCAGTCAAATCCAAACCACATCACGGCAATGGGGGCAACGCCCACCAGCGGAACGGTACTGGTCAGTGAGGCTATGGGCAACAAGCCTCGCTGCAGAAAAGGCATGCGGTCAATCGCCACGGCCACGCCAAAGCCTAGCGCACAACCCATGACCCAACCTGTGAAGACCGACTTGACAACGGTCTGCACAAAGTCGCCCCACAGCAAATCCCATTGCTCCACAAACGAAGCCATGATGGCCGCAGGCGCTGGCAGCAGCACGCGCGGCACTTCAAAGGCTGTCACCAGCAGTTGCCACAGATACACCAGCCACAAACCGAAAACCGCAGCCGTGATCAAGCCGTAAATCTTGTGCCCCTCTAACGCGGCGCAACGCTGCACCGTGATGACCGCCAGCGCCAAGATGGTGATCAGACCTGGCCAGAAAAAGGCGTGCTCCGCCGAAGCGCCAGCTCCGGAATTCAAAAAGCCCACAGCGATGACAAAGGCCAGCAACAACAGAGCGGCAACGCCAGAAGGTTTGTCCAGCTTCATTTGTCCGCTCCCGGTTGCTTATTCTGGTTGCCATGCGTGCGCAGCACCATGCGCTCAATCAGAGCGACAGTTGCCGTCAATCCCAGGCCCAGCAGGGCAGACATCACCAGCGCCGACCAGATGCCCACGGTGTTACCGTAATACGAACCCGTGAGAAGCTTGGCACCCAGCCCCGCCTGTGCGCCCGTCGGCAGCTCTGCCACCATGGCACCCACCAGACCGGCAGCAATGCCGACGCGCAATGCTGGGAACAGAAAAGGCAAAGCCGCAGGCATGCGCAGTACCCAAAAGGTCTGCCAGCGCGATGCCGCGTAGGTGTACATCAGTTCAGTGTCAATCTTTTGCGGCGAGCGCAGTCCCTGCACCATGGCTACGGTGACAGGGAAGAAACACAGGTACATCGCGATCACGGCCTTGGGCAACACACCCGAAAAGCCCAGGCTGCCCAAAATCACCAGCACGATGGGCGCAATCGCCAACACAGGGATGGTTTGCGACGCCACGATCCAGGGCATCAAGGCTTTGTCCAGCGTGCGTGAATGCACGATGCCTGCTGACAGCAACAAACCGAATGCGGTGCCGAGTACAAAGCCCACCAGGGTCGACTGCGCGGTGACTGCAACGTGGTACAGCAAGTTGCGTGGTGAATCCAAAGGCCAATCCACGATGCTGTTCCAGAAATCAATCGCTACTTGGTGTGGCGAAGGCAGCACTGGGCGCTGCATGCTCATGGTGGCCTGGACCAGGTCTTGCCAGGTGTAAGTGGCACCGGGTTCTAGTCGGGGCGTGATAACCCGCTCAATGGCACCGGGGGCGTTGAGCCACACCGCGCCTGCATACCAAAGCACGATCACCACCAGCACGATCAAGCTGACGGGGACGATGTTTTCAAAGCGCTTGTCAGTGGTGGCCATCGGCGAGCGACTCCCGTACCTCGTGCGCAAGCGCCATGAACTCCGGCGTGTCACGCAGTCCCAAATGGCGGTCGTCTGGCAACGTGGATTTGATGACCTTGACGATGCGACCAGGGCGCGGTGACATCACAACAATGCGCGTGGACAGGTATACCGCTTCGGCTATCGAGTGCGTCACAAACACCACAGTGCGGCGCTCACGCTGCCAGAGTTGTTGCAATTGCTCATTGAGTCGGTCACGGGTGATTTCGTCCAGTGCGCCAAAGGGCTCGTCCATCATCAACAGCTTGGGCTCAAACGCCAAGGCGCGCGCAATCGACACGCGCTGCTGCATGCCGCCAGAGAGCTGCCAGGGGTATTTCTTTTCAAACCCGGTGAGGCCGACTTCCTTCAGGTGGTCCATGGCAACTTTTAGGGCCGTTGTCTTGTCGCGGCCCTGGATTTGCAGCGGCAGCATCACGTTTGCCAGCACTGTGCGCCAGGGGAAAAGTGCTGGCGCCTGAAACACATAGCCATAGGCTCTGGCCAAACGTGCATCATGTGGGGTCACACCGTTCACCAAAACGGTGCCTGAGCTGATCGGTTCCAGATCAGCAATGACCCGAAGCAAGGTGGTTTTGCCACAGCCAGACGGGCCGATCAGTGACACAAACTCACCAGGCTCGATTTCCAAATCCACATCTTTCAGCGCATGAACCGGTGTATCTGCCGCAGGGTAGATCACGTTGGCCTGGCGTACCTCTACTGCCAATGCGGCAGAGGCAGCAGGGCTGGCAGCACCTGCGGTCGATTCGGAAAGCTTCATAAGGAAAGGGAGTTCAGGCGCTGGACAGAGATTGGCGATCACTATAAACCTAACCAAACGGTCAAGTTATTGGGGTTTATAGCGAGATCTGTGCCAACTTTTCAATGCTGGCCTGCAAGGCTTTGGCATTGAGGGGCTTGGACAAATGATCGTCCATGCCAGCGTCTAGACATGCCTGTCGGTCTGTGGCCATGGCATTGGCGGTCATGGCCAGGATTGGCGTTCGGTGCCCGGCGGGCTCACTTGCCCGGATCAGGCGCGTCGCCTCCAGGCCTCCCATGACGGGCATTTGCATGTCCATCAGAATCAGGTCCCATGCTTGCGTTGGGAACAGGTTGACAGCTTCTTGACCGTTTTGAGCCAAGGAGCAGTCATGGCCCCACTTCTTAAGCAACACCATGGCGAGCTTTTGGTTCACCACGTTATCTTCCACCAACAAAATGCGCAGGCTGCGTGACGGTGAGGGGGTTTCGTTCAAATGGCTTGCCGATGTCGCACGGTTCGCGGTCAAACTTGGTGCATCGTTGGATGCATCTACGGCGAGGAGTCGAACCGTGAAATGAAATGCACTGCCCTGTCCAGGCTCGCTTTTCACCCATATCTTGCCCCCCATCAGCTCCACCAAACGTGCGCAAATGGTCAGGCCCAAACCGGTTCCACCGTACTCACGGGTAGTGGACGTGTCGGCTTGATTGAAGGCACCAAATATGGAGGACAGTTTGCTCTCGGGAATGCCAATGCCCGTGTCGCGCACACACAAGTGCAGCTCATGTTGATGATTTGCCAGGCGACCCCTGCGGGCTTCCACCGTAATGCCGCCTTTTTCTGTGAATTTGATGGCGTTGTCGCATAAATTGGTCAGCACCTGGCGGATGCGCCCTGGGTCACCAAAGGTGGACGCAGGAAGGTCTGCATCCATTGCGCACTGCACGGTTAGCCCCTTTTTCTCAGCCCGCGCGATAACTGCTTTCAATGTGTCTTGAATGATCCCTGCGGGTGAAAACAGGACACTTTCCACTTGCAACTTGCCGGCTTCAATTTTTGAGAAATCGAGAATATCGTTCAAGATCACCATCAAAGCCTGCGCCGAGCTTTTGACAACGCTCAGGTATTCCCGTTGGGCGTCGTTCAGCGTTGTGTCCAACGCCAGATCTGTCATGCCAATCACCCCGTTCATGGGGGTGCGGATTTCATGGCTCATATTGGCCAGAAAGTCGCTCTTGGCCTTATTGGCTACTTCGGCTTGATGCTTGGCTTCGCGCAGTTCTGAGTTGACGCGGTTACGATCCGTCACGTCCAGGATGGTGCCGACCAGACCCGTGATCTCGCCACGTTCATTGGTGAGCGGCGCCTTCCAGTACAGGCCTTCGCGCAGGGCACCCGTCTTGCGGTTGGTAAATGCTGCCTCATAGGTTTGCACTTCTCCGCGCTCAAACAGGTCTAAATCCTTTTGATGCATCATCGCGGCTGCATCGCCTGGAACCAGTTCAAACACAGTCTTACCAAACCAGTGCGAGCGGACAATGCCAAACAACTCTTCAAACGCCCGGTTAAAGCGCACATATCGACCTGTGCGGTCTTTCAGATAGATGGCTGTCGGGGTAGCTTCCAGCAGGATTTCCACAAAGTTGAGCTGCTCGGCCAGTTGAGCCTCTACCGCCTTGCGGGCTGTGATGTTGGTGCGAATGCCAATGTATTGCTCGGGTAAACCATTCTTTCCGAGCAGCGGAACGATGGTGGCATCCACCCAATATTCGGTGCCGGATTTATGTCGGTTGCATACCTCACCGTGCCAAACACGTCCTTCCGTCAGAGCTTCCCAAAGTTCGGCAAAAAACGCGTCTGAATGTTTGCCTGACTTCACGATGCGGTGATTGGCCCCTAGTAATTCGGCGCGCGTGTAGCCGCTGATTTCGCAGAAGCGGTCATTGGCATAGGTGATCTCGCCGTTGAGGTTTGTGATGCTGACAATGGCGTGCTGATCCAGCGCAAATTTTTGATTGTCCAGCGCACGGTGGCCCATTTCGCGCTCATTGACCAACGAAACCACGCTGCCAATCAAGGCGTCCAGGTCATGATGGTTCTGATTGGCGCTGGCATCAGTCGCTTGAAATGTATTCAGCACCTGCTGCAGCGATTCCAGTGCACGCTGGCGTGATTCCAGTTCGGTTCGCAGTTGTTGATCCAGCGCGTGTTGTTGCGTCACGTCCCGAATCGCCACCACCTGCCCGACCAACTGATGCCCGGCCGCATAAATAGTGGACATGGTGGTGTCCAGTATGACCGGCTTGCCGTTGGGGCCGGTCAGTTCAATGCGCTTCATCATCCAGTCGATATCATCGGTATCGCTTGGAAATGCCGCTGGCAGCAGCGTGCGGATGTCTTTGCCAATCAATAGATTTGCGTGCGAAGCCAGCATCAGTTCGGCTGCCGGATTCGCATAGATCACACGGTGATGTTCGTCGGTTGTCAGCACGCCATCTGTGATGGCATTCAGGGTGACCGTCGCTTCTTCGCGCTGGGCGTCCAGGCGGCCAGCGGCACGCTTCAAAATGTCAAAGATGTGGCGAACCTCTATAGGGGCATCGCGGTCAAGCAAGGCATCCATGTTGATCGCGCCAGACAAAATCTCACGCTCATGTGTGCGAACCCGGTCAAAGTTGCCGAGCCAGCGCTTGAGGGGCATACGGATCATGGCAGCGCCAAACAGCAGTGAGCCCAGCGCCATACCCATCACCACCAAGCCCAAATGCCACAGGTCCCCGGCGACTTCGTCAACCGCAAAGCTCAATCGGATGATGCCGTAATCTTTGCCGCCAACGGCCACGTTTTGGTTGACGTTGTCCAGTTTTGTCTGAACCAGGCCTTCAAACCAATGGGGGGCAGACAAAAACACTTTGGACGCACGCGTTGCCTTCAATGCGCCGCCCTTGGTGTCAATGAACTGGGCCTGCGAAAACCGAGACCCCGTGATCGTGCGTTCTAAAGTCTTGGTAATGGTGTCATAGTCGCCAAGCACCGCACTGTCAGCCACGCTTTGGGTGGCCAAGTTCATCATCACATCCGCAGCAGCGACCTGAGCATCAATTTCGCGGGCAAACTGAAAGTTATAGAAAAGCACCAACCCGATGGTGACAAAGGTCATCAATGTCACCAGGTACAGCGAGAACACCCGCCCGACCAACGATCCGGGGAGCAGGCGTGACAGGAAGGGCTTCATCGCTTACGAAAGCGTTGCTCAGTGCAGCGAAATAGGTGCTGACTGAAAGAAGCGTCTATAGGCTGCGTAATCAGCGCCAGTGGCCGGGATGAAATAGGCATCTTGCGCCAGGCCGACTTCCTTTGATGCCTGATGCAAGATGTCGCGACCCGCAGGGTCTTTGGACATCTGCATAAACGCCGCAGATACAGCTGCTAAATCTTTGTCAGGTACTTTTGCTGATGCCATTAGCGCCAAGTCTTGAAAGTTTTCCGAGCTCCAAAGTATGCGAAACTTCTTTCCCTCGCGGCGTGTGTAGCCTTCCACCAATTGCGAATTGCCACCTGCGGCTTGCACCTTACCGCTGAACAACTGGGCAAATGCGGCATCTTGATTGCCTGCAAACACCACTTTTATGTCAATCTTTCGTGCCAGCAAATGCGCGTAAGGCACCTTGTAAACGATGAAGGCTTCCTTGCCTGCAAATGCCACTTCCTTGCCCGCAAGTTGGGAGATGTCGGTGATGGGTGAGTCAGTGGGCACAACGATCTGGCCTTGTAGCGCAGGTGTCTGCCTGCGCCCAAAAACCTTCCAGCCAAGCTGGTCGCGCTCGGGGCTGAACAGGTGGTTCGTGAATACAAAATCCACCTCTTTGGCCAGCACATAGCTCGTGGTGTCGGCGGAAGTACGGCCAATTTTCAAGTTGAGCTTGACGCCGCTTTTTTCCGACACGTAAGCAATGATCGGATTCCAGTAAGCGGCGGTGAGGTTGACCCCGAACTGGTTAACAGGCGAAAAGTTGTAGCTGCCAGTGGCGTTCTGTGCCAATGCCGGTACGCTGCCCAAGAGCCAACAGGCGGTGCTTGCCAACACGACGCCGATTCGACTCAAAAATTGCCGTTTCATGAAAACTCCCTGCTCAAAATTGGGCGGGCTTCATGCCCACGAGAGCAAATCTACACCGTTGGGGCCATTTCTGCCGTGGCTGCTGACATAACCCCGGCACTGAACGAGGTTGATTTGCACAAGTATGTGGCCGGGGGCAAAAGGAGAACGCCTGCGCTACAGTACTTTGCTTGACAAAAAATCTGTGAATTTGTTCCGCTGCGATGATGTCTAGGCTGAGAGGTAGTCTTTGATTCGTTTTTCTGTTGTGTTCTGGCGAGTATTGATGCGCTTGACCCTGGCCACGGGCTTGCTAGCGGCCGGATTAAATACTGCGTGCGCGGAGCAGATTGAACGCGTTTTCCAGGTTGGCGTGACAGCGTTCCGGGACAAAGCGGTGACGGAGCGGGAATGGACGCCCACCATGACTTACCTGAACGGCAGGGTCAAGGGTGCCCGGTTTGAGGTGGTACCTGTGATTCTTTCTGAGTTGCAGGAAGCGTTGGCCAAGAATCAGTTTGACTTCATCATCACCAACCCAGAGCACTACATCATCTTCGAGGCGAAGTACGGTTTCTCCCGGGTGGCTACCTTGGTCAAGGGTGAAAAGGGCAAGCCCGTTAACCGCTTTGGCGGTGTGATCTTTACCCGCAGCGACCGCGCAGATATCCAGAAGCTCGAAGACCTGAAGGGGCGCAAGATTGCTGCAACCGACAAGACCTCTTTTGCCGCCTATCAGTTGCAGTCAGACCTGCTGGAGGAGCATGGCCTCAAGCTCGAACAGGATGCAAAGGTGCAATTCCTGGGCTTTCCTCAAGACTTGAATGTCAAAGCTGTCTTGAATGGGCAGGCTGATGTGGGTTTTGTGAGGTCAGGACTGCTGGAATCCATGGCAGAAGAGGGCTTGATAGCACTGTCAGCCATCAAGGTCATCAATGTCTGGTCGCCGCCAGACTACCCTTTCCAGCTGTCTACAGGGCTTTTCCCGGAGTGGCCGCTGGCTGTTGCGCCGCATGTGCCCATGGATGTAGCGAATCAAGTGGTGGCATCTCTACTGCTGATGCCACCTGAAACTGATGCCGCAAAAAGTGCACGCTACTACCGCTGGTCTTCGCCTGTCGAATACCTGAGCGTTGAGCGTCTGATGCGCCGTCGGCATGTCTACCCCTTTGACAAACCCGAGCCAGTGGCTTTGCGTGATTTGGTGCGCGAGAACGCGGCGGTATTGGTTCTGGCGACCTTGGCGGTTGCTTTGGCCATGGGGGTTTTGTACTGGCGAGCCCGTAAGCTCAACGCTGCCTTGCAACGGTCACGTCAGAGCCTGCGTGATTTGGCGCACCATGACGGATTAACAGGGCTGCCGAACCGCATGCTGCTCGAAGACCGGGTGTCGCGGGCTTTAGCGATCAGCCGCCGCAGCAGCAGGCCATTTGCGGTTTGCCTGTTGGACCTAGACGGTTTCAAACCCGTCAATGACCAATTTGGCCACAAGGTGGGTGACGAACTTTTGCAAGAGGTGGCCAGGCGGTTAACCGCATCATTGCGTGAAGGCGATACCGTTGCACGCTACGGTGGCGACGAGTTTGTGATGGTGCTGGCCGATGTGGTCGACAAATCCAGCGTCAACGACGTTCTAGACCGTGTACTGCAGACCATCGCCAAGCCATATACGGCATGCGCCAGTGCCAAGGTAAGCGCAAGCATTGGCGTGAGCGTATTTCCATCCGATGCCAGTCAGGCAGCAGACCTTTACCGCCACGCAGATGCTGCCATGTATGTGGCCAAGAAGGCTGGCGGCAATGCCTTTGCCTTCCATGAGCCAGCTGCGCCCTTCAGTTAGGCCTCAAAAACCTCTGTCTCAAAACGGGATATCGTCATCCATGTCCTCAAAGCCCGTGCTGGACTTTGCCGCTGGTGCCTGGCGTGGCGCGGGTGCGGCCGATGGTGGGCGGCTGGCGGGCGCGGGGCGACGCGGGGCCTGAGCCTGCTGCTCGTAGCCATAACCTTCATCGTCCCCTGGGCCACCTTGACCACCACCACCTGCTGGCCCTGGGCCACCTGAACCTTGGCGGCTGCCCAGCATTTGCATGTTGTCGGCGCGGATTTCGGTGCTGTACTTTTCCTGACCGTCCTTGTCGGTCCACTTGCGGGTGCGCAAGCTGCCTTCAACGTACACCTGAGAGCCCTTGCGCAGGTACTGGCCTGCTACTTCGGCTTGGCGGCCAAAGAAATTGATGCGGTGCCACTCGGTGATTTCTTTGTTTTCACCGGTCTGCTTGTCTTTGTAGCGGTCGGTGGTGGCAACGGTGATATTGGCCACAGCGTCGCCGCTGGGCAGGTAACGGATTTCGGGGTCGCGGCCTAAATTGCCGACGATGATGACTTTGTTGACGGACGCCATGGCGTTCTCCAGAAAGGGGGCAGGTCTAAACCCGCCATTAAATCATGGCCGCCTTTTCTTCGATCAAGATCAGGCAGCAACTTGTTCAGGTGAGCTTGGCGCTACCGCTGTTACCGGTTGACGCATGGGCCAGGCAACAACCAGCCAGAGGCCCATCAAGACCGTCCCGGTCAGGAAAAGCCCAGTTACGCCGTAGGCTTTGAGCACCAGTCCACCAGCGGCACCGCCTGCAAACAGGCCAAACGACATCAGGGTGTTGTAAACCCCCATGGCAGCACCTTTGGCATGCGCAGGCGAGAGTTTGGAGACCAAGCTGGGCTGGCTGGCTTCTAGCACGTTAAAGCCGCAGAAAAACAAAAACAGCAGCGCCGACAGGCACATCAGGCGCAATCCCGGTGCACTCTGCGCCAAGCTGGAGGCCACCCCCAGCAAGCCGAGTTGTACGAGGGCGACCGTGCCAATCGCCACCAAAAACACGGCCCTCAAGTAGCCGCGCTTTTCCAGAGGGAACAAGGTCATGCCCATGACGACAAAAGAAGCCAGCACCGCCGGCAAGTACACCCACCAGTGGTGCTCTTGGGCAATGCCTGCCTCCACCAGCATGGCGGGCAGTGCCAGCCACATCGCCATCTGAACGGCGTGGAGGATGAATACCCCTACATTCATGCGGACCAAAGCGGGGTCGCGCAAGACCTGACCTAGGCCGCCGCGCGGGATGTCTGCATGCTTGGTGGGTTCTGGCGGAACGGCCCAAATCACCACAACGATGCCGATCAGTGCCAGGATGCCTGTCAATACAAACAGGCCCGGTAGGCCGATCAGGCTGTTAAGCAATGGTGCTGCCACGAGCGACAACGCAAACATCAGCCCAATGCTGGCACCTACCAGCGCCATGGACTTGGTGCGCACACTGTCGCGTGTTAAGTCGGCAAGCAAAGCGGTCACAGCAGCAGATACCGCCCCCGCGCCTTGCAAAGCGCGGCCAATCATCAGGCCTTGCAGGCTGTCTGCAGCGCCAGCGACAAAACTACCCAGGGCGAAAACCAACAAACCAGCAACGATGACACGTTTACGTCCCAAGCGGTCGCTCGCCAGGCCAAAAGGCAATTGCAAGGCCGCCTGCGTCAGGCCGTACAGGCCCATGGTCAGCCCGACCAGACTGGCGTCTGTGCCACCGGGGTAACGGGCCGCTTCAATGGCAAACACCGGCAGCACCAAGAACATGCCCAACATGCGCAGCGCAAAAATGCTAGCCAAAGTGCCACTGGCACGACGCTCAGTGGGTGTCATCAGATTCGGATTCATGGTTCCATTCATTGGCATTCAGCCCGCTTGCGCACGCTTTAGCCCAACTGGGCCAAGCGTTCCGGCGTCCCTACATCGGTCCAGGCGCCGGTGTAAAGCTCGCCGCTGACGCGGTTTTGGGCAATGGCCGCGCGTAAAAGCGGTGCCAGTGCTGCTTTGACGCCTTGCGGATTACCTGCAGGAATGTCGCAGAAAGGGGCTGAAAACAAGTCCCTATGGTAAAGCCCGATGGTGCTGTAGGTCTGACGATGCTCTGGTGCGTTGCTCAGTAACCCATCGGGTGTCAGCGCGAAATCACCTTTGGGGTTGTGCGTGGGGTTGGGCACCAGCCACAGGTGCGCCAGCATGCCGCTTTGGACAAACTGCGTCACAGCAAGAGGCGAAAACACAAAATCTGGTGCAAAAACGTCACCCGCCAAGACCCAAAAATGCTCTCCCAGGTGCGGCAGCGCCCGAACGATGCCGCCCGCCGTTTCCAGCGCGCCGCCAAAGTCTCGACCTTCATGCGAGAAGTAAATCTTTGGTATCGAATGCTCTGTATTTAATAGCGAACTATTGTTGTCTGATGTGCCGAAACAGCAAAAATAGTCTGAAATCTTGTCGCCAAGCCATGCGGTATTGATCACCAGATCGGTAAAGCCGCCTCGCGCCAGTGCCTCCACGGGCCACTGCATCAGCGGCTTGCCGCGCACGGTGAGCATGGGTTTGGGTGTGTGGTCGGTCAAGGGGCGCATGCGCTCGCCGCGCCCGGCGGCCAATATCATGGCTTTGATGCTCACGGCAGGCTTCCTCGGTTCAGTTGATGGTGCTCCGCCCTAAGCGGCGTGAACAGTTGCTCAAGCGCGCGCATCAGTGAGTGAGCCTTAACGGTGTGGTCTGCACCAAAGTTGCATACGTAAACATCCAGCGTCACGGCACGTTGTTCCGGCCAGGTGTGCACGCACAAATGCGATTCCGCCAGCAGCACCGTGGCCGTGACACCGCCAGGCCCGTGTGTCGAAGCTGGAAAGCTGTGGAACAGCTGGCCCACCGCCTGCAAACCTTGCGCATTGACCGCATCTACGCAATGTTTTCCCAAGCGAGCAGCGTCCGTCAACCAGGTGCTTTCGCACTGGCAGTCGTACAGATCGGCGGTGAGATGAAGGCCTTGCATCGGGGGAGTTTTGGTGCGTGAAAGGGCGCGATGAAGAGGGCTAACTTTGGCCGCAAATGTACAGCCTAGTAAAATTGCGGGTTTACCCCAAACAGCATACCCCCATGGCAGACACCCAACAACAAGCCAACGCGATCCGCGCGTTGACGATGGACGCAGTTCAACAGGCCAATTCTGGTCACCCTGGCGCCCCCATGGGCATGGCTGATATGGCCGTCGCGCTGTGGGGCCGTCACCTGCAGCACAACCCCCGTAACCCTGCATGGGCAAACCGTGACCGCTTTGTGCTGTCCAACGGCCACGGCTCGATGTTGATTTACGCGCTGCTGCATTTGACCGGCTACAAATTGCCGATTGGCGAACTGAAGAACTTCCGCACCTTGCACAGCAAGACGGCTGGCCACCCCGAAGTGGGCGTCACGCCTGGCGTGGAAACCACGACCGGTCCTCTGGGCCAAGGCATCACCAATGCCGTGGGCATGGCCTTGGCTGAAAAGCTGTTGGCAAAAGAATTCAACCGGGAAGGTCATGCCATCGTTGACCACCGTACCTACACCTTTATGGGTGACGGCTGCCTGATGGAAGGCATCAGCCACGAAGCTTGCGCCCTGGCAGGCGCCTGGAAGCTGAACAAGCTAATCGCGCTGTATGACGACAACGGTATCAGCATTGATGGTCAGGTCACACCTTGGTTCGTGGACAACACCGCCTTGCGTTTCACGGCCTACGGCTGGAACGTGATCGGCCCCGTGGATGGTCACGATGTGGATGCCGTGGACCGCGCCATTGCCGACGCCAAGCACAGCGCCGACAAGCCCACACTGATCATCTGCAAAACCCACATTGGCAAAGGCAGTCCCAACCGCGCGAACACCGCCAAGGCCCATGGCGAACCCCTGGGCGCCGAAGAGATCAAGCTCACACGCGAATCCATCGGCTGGGCACATGCACCGTTTGTGATTCCCAAAGAGGTTTATGCCGATTGGGATGCCAAAGCCAAGGGCACCGAAGTTGAAGCCGCCTGGGACGTCAAGTTTGCGGCTTATAAGGCCGCCTTCCCAGAACTGGCCAAGGAATTTGTTCGCCGAATGAAGGGCGATCTGCCCAAGGCCTTTAATCAGGTGGCGTTTGACACCGTGGTGGCTGCACACACCAAGGGCGAAACAGTTGCCAGCCGCAAGGCAAGTCAGTTGGCGCTCGAGTCCTTCACCGCTGCCCTGCCTGAAATGTTGGGCGGAAGCGCTGATTTGACTGGCTCTAACCTGACCAACACCAAGGCTACCCCCGCCTTCCGCGTTGATTTGTCCGGCGAAGTGGTGACCACGGCCGAAGGTCAAATTGGCCGCCACATCAATTACGGTGTGCGCGAATTCGGCATGGCTGCCATCATGAACGGTGTGGCGCTGCACGGTGGTTACATCCCTTACGGCGGCACCTTCCTGACTTTCAGCGACTACAGCCGCAATGCCATCCGCATGGCAGCACTCATGAAGCAGCGCGTGATCCATGTGTTCACCCACGACTCGATTGGTTTGGGCGAAGACGGTCCCACGCATCAAAGTATTGAGCACGCGGCCAGCCTGCGCCTGATCCCTAACCTGGACGTCTGGCGTCCGGGTGACACGGCTGAAACCGCCGTGGCCTGGGCCGTGGCTTTACGCAACAAAAACAAACCCACAGCGCTGCTGCTCAGCCGTCAGAACATTGCTTACGCCCCTAAGGGCACGAGCGAAGTCGCGCCAGATGCCGCTGGTTTGGACGCCATCAGCAAGGGCGCCTACATCGTGGCGGAACCCGCTGCAGCAGGCCTCAAGAAAAAGGCGCAAGCTGTCATCATCGCAACAGGCTCAGAAGTGCAACTCGCGCTGAAGGCGCAGGCTGTGCTGGCTGCCCGCAAGATTGCGGTGCGCGTGGTCTCCATGCCCAGCAACACCACCTTTGACAAGCAGGACGCCGCCTACAAGAGCCAGGTACTCCCGCAAGGCGTGCCTCGCGTAGCGGTGGAAATGGGCTCCACCGACGGCTGGTGGAAATACGGCTGCGCGGCAGTCGTGGGCCTGGACACCTATGGCGAATCGGCCCCCGCGCCGGTGCTGTTCGAACATTTTGGATTCACTGCAGATAACGTGGCAGACACGGTGCAGGCTGTTTTGCGTAAGTGATTTTTAACTTTCTGGAGAACTGATCATGACCATCAAAATCGGCATCAACGGCTTTGGCCGCATCGGCCGCAACGTGCTGCGTTCCGCGATTCAAAATTTCAGCGACATCGAAGTTGTCGCCATCAACGACTTGCTTGAGCCCGACTATTTGGCCTACATGTTGCAATACGACAGCGTCCATGGCCGTTTCAAGGGCACCGTGACGGTTGAAGGTAACAACATCATCGTCAACGGCAAAAAGATCCGCCTGACCCAAGAGCGTGACCCCGCCAACCTCAAGTGGAACGAAGTCGGTGCTGACGTCGTCATCGAATCTACCGGCTTGTTCCTGGACAAAGCTTCGGGCGAGAAGCACTTGGCCGCTGGCGCCAAGAAGGTCATCTTCTCTGCGCCTTCCAAAGACGACACCCCCATGTTCGTCTTCGGTGTGAACGACAAGACCTATGCGGGTCAAGCCATCATCTCCAACGCCAGCTGCACCACCAACTGCCTGGCCCCGGTTGCCAAGGTCTTGAACGACAAGTGGGGCATCAAGCGCGGCCTGATGACCACAGTGCACGCCGCCACTGCCACCCAAAAAACCGTGGACGGCCCCAGCAACAAAGACTGGCGCGGCGGACGCGGCATTCTGGAAAACATCATCCCCAGCAGCACCGGAGCCGCCAAGGCTGTGGGCGTGGTCATCCCCGAGCTGAACAAGAAGCTCACCGGCATGTCCTTCCGCGTACCCACCAGCGACGTGTCTGTGGTGGACCTGACCTGTGAGCTGAACAAAGAAGCCACACTGAAGGAAATCTGCGCGGAGATGGAAGCCCAAAGCAAGGGCGCCCTCAAAGGCGTGCTGGGTTACACCAACGACAAGGTGGTTGCCACCGACTTCCGTGGCGAGACCTGCACCAGCGTGTTCGATGCCGATGCGTCCATCGCCCTGGACGGCACCTTCGTCAAGGTGGTTGCCTGGTACGACAACGAATGGGGCTACTCAAACAAGTGCCTGGAAATGGTGCGCGTGGTGGCAAAGTAAGCTGCCCCAGCGTTAAAAAAAACGCGCCCTCGGGCGCGTTTTTTGATTCTGGACCTTACTCAGTAATGCGGCGGCAGCTCGTCCAGCATGTTGCGGGCCGGGCTGCTCACGGAACTGCTTTCCACCTGTTCAATCAGCATGCCCAATCGGTGCTGCAAATGTTCAATGTCCTGCTGCTGGCGCACGATGACTTGGTTCAGGCTGTCCACCAGCTCCTCCGTAAAACTGGCCTTGATTTCCAGGTCGGTCAGGCGTTTATCGATGGCGCTGCTGTCGGTCATGCGGGTCAATGGTGATGGCCATGCTCGCCGTGCACATGGCCATGGGCGATTTCTTCTGGAATAGCGGCGCGAACATCGGTAACTTTTAGCTTGAAATTCAGCACCATGCCAGCCCAGGGGTGGTTGCCATCCAAATAGACCGTGTCGCCCTTGATCTTCATCACGGTGAAAACCTGCTCTTTACCTTCGTCGTCAACACCTTTAAGCGTTCCGCCTAACTTGACGCCAGGGGGGAAGCTGCTTTTGGGAATGGTCTGCTGCAGATTTTCGTCGCGAACGCCAAAGGCTTCTTCAGGCTGCAGTGTCAGGTTGGTTTGATAGCCCTTGGTTTGGCCATTGAGCGCGGCTTCAATGGGTGCCAGGGTATTGCCGTAGCCGCCATGCAAATAGGCCATGGGTTCTTTGGGGTCGTCCAACACTTTGCCTTGGGCATTGCTGACTTGGTAGCGAAGGGTGACGACAGTGTCTTTGTCAATGTTCATGGTGTAGGGCTAGAAGGTGTTGAAAAGGTTCAAGTTCTCATTTTCGCTGACTTGATGTGATGTTCATCACACGCAAGCTATGCTACAACCGGGTATGAGACGAATTTTTATTGCCTGTGCCCTGTTGGGGCTGACCGCACTGCCTGCCCAGGTGGTGTTTGCGCAACCTGTACAAAGCTTCATCGTCAAGCTGAAATCGGCATCAGCGCCGACGCTTGAGACCCCGCAAGCGCTGCAACTCAGAGAGCAGCAGCGGGCCCAAGGGGTTGCCAGGGATTTGGGTGCCATGCAAGCTGCGCCAGACCCAGTTGGCACCAAAGCCCATTTGATTCGCCTCGATGCGTCAGTTCAAGGCAGTGGCCTTGCGCAGACTTTGGACCGTTTGCGGCAACATCCCGATGTTGAGTGGGCTGAACCCAATGTGCGGCTCAAACGCATGGCGCTGCCCAATGACCCGGGCTTCAGTTTTCAGTGGCATTTGCAGGCACCTAACAGCTTTGCGTCTGGATTGAACATGCCGGCGGCATGGGACAAGACGACGGGCACAAGCTCAGCCACCGTCGCTGTGTTGGATACCGGGGTAAGGTTTAACCACCCGGATCTGGCTGGGCGACTTCACCCAGGCTATGACTTCGTCAGCGAGGTGACTTATGCCAACGATGGCAATGGCCGAGACAACGACCCCAGCGATCCCGGCGACTGGGTCAGCAGTACCGACCTGCGAAGCGCTGCCTACAGTGGGTGTGCGATAGAAAACAGCTCTTGGCACGGCACTTTTATTGCCGGGCAAATTGCGGCAACTGCCAACAACAGCCAAGGCATTGCAGGGATCAACTGGAACGCCAAGGTCTTGCCATTGCGCGTTTCCGCGAAATGTGGCGCTTTGCTGAGCGATATCCTGGACGCCATGCGCTGGGCCGCAGGTTTGAGCGTGACGGGAGTGCCTGCTAACCCGAACCCAGCCAAGGTCATCAATTTGAGCTTTGGGGGTGACACTGCTTGCACCAAGAGTTATCAGGACACCATTGATGAAGTCGGTCGCGCCGGTGCATTGGTGGTGGTGGCGGCGGGCAACAGTTCCGGCCCACTCACGCGGCCTGCGGATTGCGCAGGTGTCTTGGCTGTAGGGGCGGTTCAGGCAGACGGGGCAAAGACTTATTACTCTGATTTTGGTAGCAATGTTGCGCTGTCTGCACCTGGCGGCGACACCAGCCCGCAAACGCTGCGGCTGTATTCCACGAGCAACTCGGGTACTCAGGGACCCGTGACGGACAACTACGCGTACAAGATTGGCACCAGTTTTTCCGCGCCCCTTGCGGCAGCTGTTGCATCGTTGATGCTATCGGTCGATGGCACGCTGACCCCAGCGCAATTGATTGCCAAAATGAAAGCGTCGGCACGTCCCTTTGTCGCGAGCGGTGCTTATCCGCAATGCGGTGCGGGTGTCACCGTTGCCTGTAATTGCACCGCCAACACTTGTGGCGCTGGCATGCTGGACGCAAATGCTGCCGTGATCCTCGCGGCAACGTCTGGGGGCAGCGTTCCCCCTACAACATCGACGACCTCGACAACTGCAACCACTTCATCCGGCGGCGGTGGCGGCGCTAATGGCTTGTGGGCAGGTTTGGGACTGTGGGCGCTGGCTTTGTTGGCCCTCTGGTCAAGCCGGAAGCGGCCAACGGTCAAACAGGCGAACGGCACAAGGCTCGCCCCATAGCAGGATTTCTGCAGGCGTTCCCTGGTGGCCTTGCTGGGCCGCATCTCCGCGAACATAGGCTAGGCCCACACAGGCATTGGCCAGCGGACTCCAGCCCACTGAGCTCAGTTCCCCAACGGACTGACCTTGCAGCAGCAAGGTTTCGCCTCCCCAGGCGTAGGGCTGGGGAGATGTCATCACCACACTGACTAATTTTTTCCGCAAAGGCTTATTCATTGCAACGCGCAAAGCGTCTTGCCCGATGAATGTGCTGGGCTTGTCCAGTTTGACGGCAAACATCAAACCTGCCTCCATCGGTGTTTCATCCGGGCCAAGCTCAGCACCCCAGGCCCTTCGGCCCTGCTCAATTCTCAGCGCATCCAAAGCGTAATACCCAGCGTCTTTGAGACCTACATCCGCACCAACCTCATGTAAGGCAAGGTAAACATGGCGGGCCATTTCCACGGGGACGTAAAGCTCAAAACCCGGCCCGCCGACATAGCTCATGCGGGCAGCGCGCACGCGAACTTGGTCCAGGTCAATTTCACGTGTCCACGAAAACTTAAGGCTTTGTGGTGACAAATCATCTGGGCTTAAACGGTTCAACAGTTCTCGCGCATTCGGCCCCATGACGGAGAGTACGCTGTACATGGCCGACACGTCAGTCAAGAAGGCGTGTGCGTCGCTTGGTATATGCCTGCTGATCCAGTCCTGGTCGCGCACAGTTTGTGCTGACCCTGTGATGATCAGGAAGCGGTCAAGGGCAAGTCGAATCACGGTCAAGTCACTTTCAAACCCACCGCGTGAATTGAGCATAGGCGTGTAGACCATCTTGTCGATGGGCACATCCATCTCGTTGGCACACAGCCGCTGCAGAATCGCCAAGGCGTCGCGGCCTTGAAGCAGCAGCTTTGAAAATGAGGTCTGGTCGTAAATTGCGACTGCTTCACGCGTAGCAGCTTGCTCCGCTTGCATCCAAGGCAACCAGCCTGGCGCACCCAGGGTATAGGGTGGGCGTGGCGTACTGGCAGCTGGTTTGAAATAGTTCGCACGCTCCCAGCCGTTCTTGCTGCCGAATTCCGCGCCTTTCGCCGCGAGTTGGTCATACAGTGGTGAGGTACGCAGTGGACGGGCGGTTTCCAATTCCTGGCGCGGCCAGCGCATGGCGTAGTGCAGCCCGAGTGTTTCTGCGGTGCGAGCACTTAAGGCGCGGCGGTTGCCGGTGAAGCCGCCAAAGCGGCGAATGTCCACCTCCCACACGTCGGCGCTGGGCTCGCCAGCTGCAATCCATTCTGCAATCAAGCGGCCAGCGCCGCCACTGTTGGCAATACCTGCCGAGTTGAATCCAGCGCACACGAAGTAATTGCGCAGCTCAGGTGCTTCCCCCAAGATAAAGTTGCCATCGGGCGTAAAGCTTTCCGGACCATTCAAGAGCATTTTGACGGGCGCGGTTTCCAGGCAAGGCGTGCGATGGATGGCATTGCGCATCAAGGGTTCGAACTGTTCCCAGTCTTCATCCAGCAACTGGAACTGGAAGTCTGCAGGGATGGGGTCAAGCTTCCAGGGTTTGGCGACGGGTTCAAATCCGCCCATCAGCAATCCCCCCACCTCTTCCTTGTAATAGATGAATCCATCAGGGTCGCGCATGACTGGCAACATCGGGTGCACACCCTCAATGCGGTCGGTCACGATATAGAAGTGCTCGGCTGAGTAAAGTGGAACGTTCACCCCGGCCAATCGGCCAAACTGTCGTGCCCATTGGCCACCGCAGTTCACCAAGGTCTCGCAGCGCAAATCGCCCAGACTTGTGCGTACTCCGACAGCACTGCCGTTCTCAGTCAATACGCCGGTGACTTCAACATCTTCCAGAATTTGCACACCACGCTGGCGTGCACCTTTGGCAAGTGACATGCACAGGTCGGCTGGATTGGCTTTGCCGTCGCCCGGCAACCATAGCGCGCCATGCAAGTCGTCGATTTGCATGACGGGATAGCGTTCTTGGGCCTCTTTCGGTGTGATCAGGTGGCATTCGACGCCGAAAGCCTTTGCCATGGCCAATTGTTTCTTGTAGACCTTCAGTCGATCAACCGATGCGGCAACATTGACACTCCCGCATTGCTTCCATCCCGTTGCTAGCCCTGTTTCTGCTTCAAGCGTGGCGTACAGCTCAATCCCATATTTGCTCATTTGGGTCATGCTGCGGTTGGGCCGCATCTGGCCGATGAGGCCTGCCGCATGCCAAGTGGTACCGCTGGTGAGCTTGCCTTGTTCCAGCACCAGCACGTCGGTGATGCCAAGCTTTGCCAGATGGTAGGCCGTGGAACACCCCGCTATGCCCCCGCCGACGATGATGACTTGGGCCTGGGTTGGTCGTTGGGAGGTTGTGCTCATCAGTGAACTCCGAAATCAACTTAATCGCAATGCCATCACGCCTGCCACGATGGCCAAAGTGCCGGCAACGCGTCGCGGTGTAAAAGCTTCTTTAAGAAACCAAGAGCCCAGCAGGGCCGCAAACAGAACTGAGGTCTCACGCAGTGCGGCTACAGTTGCCACAGGCGCCTTGGTCATGGCCCAAAGCGCAATGCCGTAAGAGCTGAGCGACGCTGTCGCCGCAACCAAGGCCACCGGCCAGCGCTTTTTCGCGTAAGGCAGTGAGGTGGCCAAACCACGTCGATAGAGCACAAGCAGCGCAAAGGGCCAGCCGTCCAGCAAGAAGAGCGTCGCAACGTATTGCATGGCGTTGCCCGATGCTCGCGCACCCAATGCATCGACAACGGTATAGATGGCGATGACCACGGCGTTCGTCAGCGCAAAACCCACAGCTCGCTTGGAATCAAGTGCATGACGCGACAAGCCCAAGGTCAATACCCCGCAGCAAATGCCCAGCACGCCTGCCCAGGCCAGAGGTGATAAGACTTCACCTACCGTCAAGGTAGCTGATAGCGCCACCAGCAGCGGCGCGGTGCCACGCATCAAGGGATAGGTCAATCCCAGGTCACCGTGCTGATAGGCCCCTGTGAGGGCAATGTAGTACGCCACATGGATGGTCACTGACGCCAGGATGAAAGGCCAACTGTCCGCTGAAGGCCAACCCAGCCAGGTCACCAAGGGAATAGCGCAAACAGAGCCAATCAAATGGATCAGCGCCGTATCCAGTGCTTTATCTTGGCTCGACTTGACCAAGACGTTCCAGCTGGCGTGCAGCAAAGCCCCAAGCAATACGGCGAGCACCACGGGCCAAGTCAAGACCATCAAAAAAGCTCCATCAGGTACGCGAGCATCGTTTTGCGATGTTCATGTAATGTTGTAGCGTTGGCGTGCGCAGACCTTCAGCCTTGGCAAGATCATCCCATTCACGCAGCTGAACGGCGTCTTGTGCGCCGGGCAGGGCCAGGAATGCATCTGCTTCAGCGGATGAAAAAACGCCACCTTGCAAGGCGAGTGAGCGCACGGAGTCCGCCGACAGTTGAGCAAAATACGCAGGCCGCGCCGCACACAGGTAGCGCTTGGCATCCACATGCAGTTTGATGGGGTTCAGTACCTCGTCACTGAACAGCGTACGCAAAAACGGCAGCGCACGGTACTGATGAACATCATCCACGCCTTGCAAGGTCGGCGTCTCACCTAGGTCATGCAATAGGTGACCTAAGTCATGCAAAAAGGCCGCTGTGATCAGGCTGTCGCTGGCTCCTGACTGCTCAGCCAGCAGGCCAGACTGCAGTGCGTGTTCCAGTTGCGTCACAGGCTCGCCACTGTATTGCTCGCCCCCTTTACTCGTGAACAAATCTTCGATGTCTTGCAGCGAAAGGGCCATGACACGTCCTTGACTTAGGCAATAGCTTCCGGCTCTTTCAGCCGGGTCTTACTCAACGCGCCAGCCGCTTCGAGAATGGGGTAAGCGATGGAGCAAATGTGCGAATTGATGCGCTTGAGATCGCTGATCAGGTCAATGTGCAAGGAACTGGTACCAATGCTTTCCGGTGTGTTGTCCTGCAGCCGACTAAGGTGAGTAGTGGCGTATTCGCGCTCCAGTTCTCTGAAATGGGCTTTTTCTTCCAACAGCTTTTGTGCATCGCGTAATTCGCCGTTCAGGAACACGCTCATGCCCAGGCGTAAATTGGATACCAAGCGCTCATGCAAGTGGCAAATTTCGGCCATACCTGCATCCGAAAAGCTGCGGCCTTTGCGGATCTTCTTGTCTTCCACGTCTTGTAAGACGCGCTCGATGATGTCGCCGACCTGTTCCATGTTGATGGTGAAGGAAACGATGTCGGTCCAGCGTCGGCCTTCACGCTCCGACAGGGCTTCGCGAGAAATCTGCGTCAGGTAAAACTTGATGGCGGAATAGAGTTCGTCCACCGTGTCGTCTTGTTTACGCAGTTCTTCGGCCAGCGCCAGGTCATTGGTGCGGATCACCGTCACAATGCCGCGCAACATGGTCTCCACCACATCGGCTTGATGCAGCGCTTCACGAGCGGCACACGAGATGGCCAGTGAGGGTGTCGCCAGTGCTGTTGGATCAAGATGCCGAGGACGGTTAACAGGCCCCTTCTTAACAGGTACGGGCATCCACGTATCAAGTCGCTTGCCCAAGAGCTGGGTGAAGCCAATGAAGGTCATCGCCAAGGTCACGTTGAACAGCAGGTGAAAGCTCACCACCAAGCTCAATGGCGAGGGAAAGTAGTTGGTGACAGTCTTGAGCACTTGCGGCACATAAGGCATCAAGACCAGCATCAGGCAGCAGCCAATGGCCTTGAAAATCAAGTTGCCCATGGGCACGCGACGCTCGGCAGGGCCTGACTTGGCAGTGGACAACATGGCCAACAAGCCACTGCCCAAATTTGCCCCCAGCACTAAACCCAGCGCAATGGTTAAAGGCAGAATGCCCGATGCCGCCAATGCCGCCGTCAATAAAACGATGGCCAGGCTGGAATACGATAGAACCGTCAAAACGGCCCCTACCAGGATGTCCAAAAGCACCTCGTTGGGCAACGCCGCCAGCAGACTTTGCACCAGAGGCGACTGCGTCAAAGGCCGAGTATTCGACACAATGAGTTGAAGCGCCAGCGTGATCAGTCCCAAGCCAATCAAGACCCGGCCAATACGACCCGCCGTGGTGTTTTGGCGTGATGTGAACAAGAACACCCCCACCACAATGAGCAAAGGGGAGAGCCAAGACAGGTCAAAAGAAAACACCACCGCCATCATGCTGCTGCCCATGTCCGCGCCCAGCATCACGGCCAAGCCAGCGGCTGTGGCGATCAAGCCCTGGCCGACAAAGGACGACACAATCAAGCATGTAGCGGTACTGCTCTGCACTAGGCCCGTCACGCCCAGGCCCGCGAGCATGGCTGTCAGGCGGTTGTCGACGCTGCGTTTCAAGACTTTGCGGAGGTCTTCACCTAAGACCCGAAGAATCCCAGTACGAACTGTGTGTGTGCCCCACACCAACAAGGCGATGGCGGCCAGGAGATTCAGCAGATGTTGCATGCGGTGTTACGGGCGGGGCAAGTGACTGAGCAAAGTTAAACCCAGGGAAGCGAATAGGTTTTGAGGTTGGTAAAGCTCTTGATCGCTTCTTGCACACCTTCTTTGTAGCCTAGGCCAGAATCCTTGATGCCGCCAAAGGGCGTGAGCTCCAAACGGTAGCCTGGGACCTCGCGCACGTTAACAGTGCCTACCTCCAGCTCGCTCACAAATCGCGTGATGTAGTCCAACCTATTCGTGCACACCGCGCTCGACAGACCATAAGCTGTGCCATTGCTGATGCGAATCGCGTCATCGATGTTCTTGAAGCGGATGATGGGAGACACGGGCCCAAAGGTTTCTTCACGCGCAACGGCCATGGACAAATCCACGCCGTCCAGTACGGTGGGCGAGTACTGCGCACCGCGCCGCTGGTTGCCCAGCAGCAATTTGGCACCTTGGGCCACTGCGTCGTTGACTCGAGATTCAAACAGCATGGCCGCCTGTTCATCGATCACCGTGCCCATGTCATTGCTTTTGTCCACGGGATCGCCATGCTTCCAAGCGCGTGATTTCTCCACGACCTGTTCTACAAAGCGATTGGCCACCGCTTCGTGTACCAGCATGCGTTTGATGGCGGTGCAGCGCTGGCCCGAATTTTTGTAAGAGCCCTGCACGGCAAGCGTAGAGGCCTCGTCCAGATCGGCGTCTTCCATCACAATGATCGGATCATTGCCGCCAAGCTCCAGCACCATGCGCTTGTAGCCTGCCTTGCTGGCGATGTATTTGCCAATCGAAACGCCTCCGGTGAAGGTCACCAGATCCACTTGGGGGTGGGTGATCAACTCGTCAGCAATTTCGCGTGGATCGCCAGTGATCACGGACAGCATTTCAGGCGGCAGACCCGCTTCGTAAAGAATGTCAGCAAACAAGATGGCTGAAAACGGCACCTTCTCCGATGGTTTCAACACCATTCGGTTGTTGGTGGCAATCGAAGGGACGATCTTGTGCGCGACTTGATTGGCAGGATGGTTAAAGGGCGTGATGGCGGTGATGACCCCTAGCAAGGGCGAACGCTGTGTGAAGACCCGGCGCTTCTTGCCATGGTGGGTCAGGTCGCAACTGAAAATCTGACCATCATCCTTCAGAACTTCATTGGCACCAAACAGCAAGACGTCAGCCACTCGTCCCGCCTCATACATCGAGTCCTTCAGGCAAAGACCTGACTCTGCTGTGATCAACTGAGCCACTTCGTTGACGCGGCTGTTGCAGATCGCGGCCGCGCGGTTCAAGATGGCGGCACGGTCGAAGCGGCTCAGGTTGGACTTGTAGTGGTGCCCAATGGCAAAGGCCTCACGCACTTCTTCCAGCGTGGCCTTGGGCACGCTGCCAATCTGCTTTTCGGTATAGGGGTTGAAGACAGGAATAGTACGGTCGCCACTGCGCTCAGCGCCTACCTTGCGCCCCGCTACGCGCATGCTGTTGAGGTGATGATCCAGGATGTACTGCTTGATATCGCTCATGGCTCCCCCCCCTATTGTGCGTAGTTCAGTGCCAGATCAAATGCATCGAAATTTCGGAACCGCCGGCTGTGGTCCAAGCCAGGCAGCGGTCGGTTGACGATCAGCGGCACACGCTGTTCCGTGACGCCGCCGTGTGAGCGCAGCGGGGCATCTAGTCCACTCAAGTCATGTCTTGCGGCAGACGTGCCGATCACCTTGGACCGCTCCGACACGACCACCAAGTCGCCAATGCGGTCAGCAGGTAACTCAAAATGCGCTGCTGCTTGCTCGCGCGTCAAGACCTGCTCCATGCCCTTGACAGCGCTGAGTTGTTGTTGCATCTCGGCGACGCTGACACCCTCAGGCAAATAGACGGTCGCGAAAGATCCCAGCGCCCCGTGGTGCACCACATAGGGGTCGGTGATTGGCAAAATGACGCGTGCACGCCCCGTGCCGATGGCCGCATCAAACCAATCCTGCAAATAGATCACATCGGGTTGGCCGTCCATGCCAATCTTGGCGTTCATGCCGTGATCAGCTGTGAGCACTATCACCCAGCCCATCGCGTCCAGTTGGCCCAGGTACTTGTCCATCATGCGGTAGAAAGCATTCGCGCCCTCGGTGCCAGGTGCATGTTTGTGTTGGATGTAGTCCGTGGTGGACAGGTACATCACATCAGCTTGTTTGGTCTCGGCTAATTTAACGCCAGCGGCAAACACAAACTCAGACAGGTCGGCGCTATAGACGTCCGGGATGGGCATACCCACCAGGCCCAAAACATCAGCAATGCCGTTTTCTTCCAGCGTGACTTGGTCCGATTTCTCGGATGAAAAGCAGATGCCGCCTTTCATCTTGTGGCCGAGCAGCTTGCGCAATTTGTCTTTGGCCGTCACCACCGCCACGCGCTTGCCTGCATCAGCCAGCGCCGCCAGCAAAGTGGGTGCACGCAACCACTTCACGTCATTCATCATGACTTCGGTGCCACTGGCGGTATCAAACAGATAGTTTCCGCAAATGCCATGCACGCTCGGCGGCGCACCCGTGACGATAGACAGATTATTAGGGTTGGTGAACGTGGGCACCACACAATCTGCCACCAGGCCGACGCCTGCGGCCAGTGCCTTTTTCAGCCACGGCATTTGGCCCGTGGCGACCGCCTGGCCCAGGTAATCAGGTTCGCAGCCATCCACGCAGACGACAACGGTGGGTTGTGTGGGCAGTTTGTATTGGCGATGGTTGATATCAAGCACGTTGAGCTTTCTTCAAGACGGTTTCTGTGGAGGTATTGGCATCGACGCGAGCTTGACGACGCAGATCGTTGGCAATCGTGCGTTCCTTGCTTTCAATGACATGGTCAAACATGGCACGCCCTGCAGCCTGGGCGTCGCCAGATGCAATGGCCTTGACGATTTGTCGGTGCTCATTGGCTGAAATGGGCATCAACCAACCGTCGGCCAGATTCAAGCGTCGAAAAAGCGAGAGCTCTTTGATCAGCTTGCGGTAAATCGAGGTCAACTTTCGGTTGCCCGCCATTTCCACCAATCGGTCGTGAAAAGTGAGGTTGAGCAAGTGGTATTCACGGGCATCTGCCGCTTTGACGGCCTTTTCCATGGCGTCGACCAAAGCCTTGATTTCTTTCAGCTGCGCAGAGGTGATGTTGGTGGCCAATTGCCTGCCCACCAGTTCGTCCATGGCCGCACGCAGATCAAAAATTTCGATGGCTTCATCGATCGGGATGTCTCGGACAAAGACCCCCCGATTCTTTTCAAAGCGCAGCATGCCGGCTTCTTCCAACATGCGAAAAGCCTCGCGAATCGGACCGCGAGACACGCCCAATTTGTCGGCCAAAGCAGCTTCGGTTAGCTTCGTACCTGGTGCATATTCGCCCACCAAAATGGCGCGTTCGATTTCCTGCTGCACCACGGTGGTGAGCGAACTGTTCTGCAAAAGGGCGATCTTGGCGTGGTGGTCTGGATCCATCAAAAGCGTGCTCATGCCTGCATTGAATCAGAAAACACCAGATTGTCAACAATCAGCAAAAAACAATTGACAAAGCATTTCACGTAGGCGTTAAATCTGTTTTCAGACAGGCTCAAACATGTCATCAGATTGACATACGCGGCCCCCAGCATTGCCAGTTTTGTTCTACACAGGAGTCACGCATGCATCCGTTTTTCCGTCCTTCGACGCTCGTTAAAACCCTGGGGCCTAAAACCTTGGCGCTTTTGGGTCTTCTCACCTTGGCGGGGCTGGCCTCGGCTCAAAAGACCCAATTACTGGTCTACACCGCGCTGGAGACCGATCAGCTCAAGGCCTACCAGGAGGGCTTTAACAAAGCCTATCCCGACATCGAGCTCAAATGGGTGCGGGATTCCACGGGCGTGATTACCGCCAAGCTGCTGGCCGAAAAGGCCAACCCACAAGCCGACGCGGTCATGGGGGTTGCTGCATCTAGCCTGGCATTGCTCGACAAGCAGGGCATGCTGGAGCCCTATGCGCCAATCAACCTTGACGCGATCATGAGCCAGTACCGCGACAAGAAAAAGGTGCCGGCCTGGGTGGGCATGGACGTTTGGGGTGCCACCATCTGCTTCAATACAGTGGAAGCGCAAAAGAAGAACATTCCCAAGCCCGAGAGCTGGAAGGACTTGACCAAGCCTGTGTACAAGGGCCAGATCGTCATGCCCAACCCTGCATCCAGCGGCACGGGCTACTTTGACGTGACAGCCTGGCTGACCTTGTTTGGCGACGACGCTGGTAAAGGTGGTGGCTGGAAGTTCATGGATGGCCTGCACGAGAACATTGCGCAGTACACGCACTCTGGCTCCAAGCCCTGCAACATGGCCGCGAGTGGCGAATACGTGATGGGCATTGCCTTTGAGTACCGCGCCAATGCCAACAAGGCCAAGGGCGCGCCGATTGACCTGGTCTTCCCCAAAGAAGGCCTGGGCTGGGACCTGGAAGCCTTTGCCATTCACAAAGGCACCAAGAAGCTGGATGCTGCCAAGAAGCTGGCTGACTGGGCATCGGGCAAAGACGCCATGTTGCTCTACGGCAAAAACTTTGCGATCACTGCACAACCCGGCGTGGCCGCACCGCTGGCCAATGTGCCCAAGGACTATGAGAACCGCCTGGTGAAGAAAGACTTCCAGTGGGATGCTGACAACCGCGAGCGCATCCTCGCTGAATGGACCAAACGCTACAACGCCAAGTCTGAACCCAAGAAATAAGATGGTGACTGCGTCGGACGCCAGTTTTCTGGACTTGCGCTCCGTGCGCAAAAGCTTTGGGGGATTCACTGCACTGCAGGACATTCACCTGAGCATTCCCAAGGGCGAGTTTGTCTGTTTTCTTGGCCCCAGTGGGTGCGGCAAGACCACCTTGCTGCGCATCATTGCGGGGCTGGAAGTGCAGACCTCGGGGCAGGTGTTTCAGGCGGGGCGAGACGTGTCACGCCTGCCACCTGCGCAACGCGACTATGGCATCGTGTTTCAAAGCTATGCGCTGTTTCCCAACCTGAGTGTGGCGGACAACGTGGCCTATGGCTTGGTCAACCGCAAGGTGGCCAAAGCTGATATCACCAAGCGTGTGAAGGAACTGGTGGCGTTGGTTGGCTTGCCCGGCAGCGAGCAAAAGTACCCAAGCCAGCTTTCGGGCGGGCAGCAGCAACGCATCGCCTTGGCCCGTGCCTTGGCGACGTCACCGGGTCTGCTCTTGCTGGACGAGCCGCTGTCGGCGCTGGACGCCTTGGAGCGTGTGCGCCTGCGGCAGGAGATTCGAAATCTGCAGCAACGCCTGGGCGTGACCACCATCATGGTGACGCACGACCAGGAAGAAGCCCTCAGCGTGGCCGACCGCATCGTGGTGATGAACCACGGCGTGATTGAGCAGGTGGGCTCACCGCTGGACATTTACCGTGAGCCCGCCACGCCTTTCGTCGCCGACTTTGTGGGCAAGATGAATGTCTTTGCCACCCAGGTGGTTGGGGGCCAACTGCACTTAGGACAATTCCTGTTGCCCGTGACACAGGCTGATGGACCAGTAAAGGCCTATTTGCGCCCAGAGGACATTCTGGCCCGCCCGATTGGGCCGGACGACGCCTGCCAGTTTGATGCGCAGATCGACAAGATCGAGTTCCTCGGGTCGTTCTGCCATGTGCATGTGACGGCGCCGGCGCTGGGTCAGCCTGTGGTGGTTTACCTGTCGCTCAACTACCTGAGCGAACATTCGTTTGAGGTGGGCTCCACCGTTCGGCTCAAGCTGATGCCTGAACGCGTCAAGGTCTTCTAGCATGGCTGGCGCGCTCACCGGCGCAGCCACCGTGCTGCCTGTCAAGCAAAAATCAGATCCTTCTGCCTGGTTTGGGCACATTGCGCTTGCCTTGATTGCTCTGTTTTTGGTAGCGTTTTTGGCGCTGCCCTTGCTGGCGATCCTGCAGCAGGCGGTGCAAGACAAAGAGGGCGCATTCAATGGCGTCGCCAACTTCATCGCCTACGCCCACACCCCCGCCTTGCTGGAGAGCGTGTGGAACAGCCTGTGGGTGTCTGCGCTGGTGACGCTCATTGCCGTGCCCTTGGCCTTTGGTTTTGCTTATGCGCTGGCCCGCTCATGCATGCCTTTCAAAGCTTTGTTCAGAGGCATCACGCTGGTGCCGCTGTTGGCCCCGTCCCTCTTGGCTGCCATCTCGCTCATTTACTGGTTTGGCAACCAGGGCGTGCTCAAGGATGCGATGCAGTCTCTCGGTATCGAGCAGATTTACGGTGCCCCTGGCATCGTGCTGGCCGAGGTGTTTGCCGTGTTCCCGCATGCCATGATGATTTTGGTGACCGCGCTCAGCATGGCCGACGCCCGCCTGTACGAGGCAGCCAACGCCATGGGGACCAGCGCCGCGCGCAAGTTTTTCACCATCACCTTGCCAGGTGCCAAATACGGCCTGATCTCCGCCGCGCTGGTGGTCTTTACGCTGGTGATGACAGACTTCGGTATCCCCAAGGTGATTGGCGGAAACTTCAACATGCTGGCCACCGATGTGTTCAAGCTGGTGATTGGTCAGCAAGACTTTGCCAAAGGGTCGGTAGTAGCCATTTTGCTGTTGAGCCCAGCGGTGCTGAGCTTTGTGGTGGACCGCTATCTGAGTCGCCGTCAAACCGCCATGCTGAGCGCCAGAGCCGTGCCGTACACGCCGTCCCGCGCGCCTGTTTTTGATGCGGTCATGACGCTGTACTGCAGCCTCATCGTTGCCTTGATATTGGCGCTGCTGGGCATGGCCATCTTCGCGTCATTTGCCAAGTTCTGGCCGTATCAACTCACTCCGAGCCTGCAACACTATGTGCTGGGGCTCGTGGATGCCGAGGTGGGCGTCGGCTTTATCAACAGCCTGAAGGTGGCAGCAGGCACGGCGGTCTTTGGCACGGCGCTGGTGTTTGCGGGTGCCTATCTGCTAGAGAAGACCCAAGGTGCTGACGCGCTGCGTGGCCCTGTCAAGATGCTGGCCATGTTGCCCATGGCTGTGCCGGGCCTGGTGCTGGGTTTGGGTTACATCTTTTTCTTCAACGCGCCGGGCAACCCCTTGGGTGGGCTGTACCACACGGTGGCCTTGCTGACACTTTGCACCATCGTGCACTTTTACACCACGGGCCAGTTGACAGCGGTCACAGCACTCAAAGGCCTGGACGCCGAGTTTGAAGCGGTCAGTGCCTCGCTCAAGGTGCCGTTTTACGTGACCTTCTGGCGCGTTACCTTGCCCATCTGCACGCCCGCCCTGGTGGACATTGCGCGCTATTTTTTCATCAACGCCATGACGACGATATCGGCCGTGGTGTTCTTGTATTCGCCCGAGACCAAGGTGGCGTCCATTGCGATTTTGAACCTGGACGAAGCCGGTGAAATGGGTGCTGCGGCGGCCATGGCCGTGTTGATTGGCTTGGTTTCCACCGTGGCAACCTTGTTCTTTTGGGGCTTGAGTACTTATGTCAACAAACGTACCCAGGCCTGGAAGGCCAATACAAGATAACGGAGCACAACATGCAGACAAGAGATCACATCCTTCTCACCCCCGGCCCTCTCACCACCACCTTGCGCACCAAGCTCGCCATGCTGCGCGACTGGGGTTCATGGGACACGGACTTTATCGCCGTGACCGCCAAGGTGCGCAAGAGTTTGCTTGACATCGTGCATGGGCATGACACCCATGTGGTCGTGCCTTTGCAGGGCAGTGGCACCTTCAGCGTTGAGGCCTCGGTTGCCACCGTGGTGCCACGGGATGGCCACGTACTGGTGCTGGACAACGGCGCGTATTGCAAACGCGCAGCCAAGCTCACGCAAATGATGGGCCGTCGATGCACGGTGATCGGCTTCCCAGACAACGAACGCATCAGCGCAACCGCCTTGGACGCGCACCTCAGCAGCGATGTCAGCGTCACCCATGTGATGATGATCCACTGCGAGACCGGGGCCGGGGTGCTTAACCCGCTGCAGTCCATTGCTGATGTTTGCGCCAAGCATGGCAAGGGCTTGATCGTGGACGCCATGAGTTCCTTTGCAGCGCTGGAGATTGATGCACGTAAGGTCCAGTTTGACGCGCTGATCGCGGCCAGTGGCAAATGCCTGGAAGGCGTGCCCGGCATGGGCTTTGTGTTCATTCGTAAAGCGGTGCTGGCGCGCTGTGAAGGCCAAAGCCAGAGCCTAGCCATGGACTTGTTTGACCAGCATCAGTACATGGAAAAGACTGGGCAGTGGCGCTTTACGCCGCCGACACATGTGTTGGTAGCGCTGGCCGAAGCCATTGCGCAATTTGAGGAAGAAGGGGGCCAACCAGCACGCTTGGCCCGCTACACCCGAAACTGTGAGACGCTGGTGCGAGGTATGCAGGCGCTGGGCTTCAAACCCTTCTTGGACCCCGCCATTCAAGCGCCGATCATCGTGACCTTCCACGCGCCGAGTGACTCCCGCTACGAGTTCCGCAAGTTCTATGAAGCAGCCAAAGCCCGTGGATTTATCTTGTATCCCGGCAAACTGACCGAAATAGAAACCTTCCGTGTGGGTTGTATTGGCGCGATTGACCAGAATGAGATCGAGCAAGCGGTTCACGCGGTCGCCCTGGCTTTGCAAGACCTTGGAATTGAAACTGGCAAACCCGCCAACTGATCACAGGAGACTGCCATGGCCAGTGCCAACAAATCCGCCAAGATCACTCAGCGTCATCCAGCGCTTGAAGCTATCAAGAAATCCGGCGCCACCAAGGTCAAAGTGGCTGTCAGCGATATCGACGGCATCTTGCGCGGCAAGTACCTGCACCCATCTAAGTTCGAAGGTGCAGCAGACGGTGGATTTGGCTTTTGCTCGGTAGTGATGGGCTGGGACGCACATGACCAGTGCTATGACAACACCACCGTCACGGGCTGGCAGCATGGTTACCCCGATACCTTGGCACGCATCGACCTGGACACAGCACGCCGGGTGCCGTGGGACAACAACGTGCCCTTCTTTCTGGGCGAGTTTGTCAACGACGACGGCAGCCCATTTGCTGTGTGTCCGCGGCAGACCTTGAAGCGTGTGCTCAAGCGTGCCGAGAGCATGGGCTTCAATGTCATGACCGGCATGGAATTTGAATGGTTCAATTTCAAGGAAACGCCTCAGAGCTGGGCGGCCAAGCAAGGTGTCAATCCTCAGCCGCTCACGCCGGGCATGTTTGGCTACTCGCTGCTGCGCATGGCAGACGAGAGCGAATTCTTCAATGCCTTGATGGACGACATGGCAGCATTCGATGTGCCCATTGAAGGCCTGCACACCGAGACGGGACCCGGCGTCTATGAAGCAGCGATTGGTTTCAGCGAGGCGCTGGCACAGGCAGACCGTGCCATCCTGTTCAAGACCGGCGCGCGCGAAATCGGCAAACGCTTTGGCATCATGCCGAGTTTCATGGCGAAGTGGAGCCAAGCCTTGCCAGGGTGCTCGGGGCACATTCACCAAAGCCTGGTGAAGCTTGGGGATCAAAGTAAGACTAACTTGTTCTTTGACGCCAAGTCGCCGCGCAAGATGAGCAAGCTGTTTGAAAGCTACCTCGCCGGGCAGGTCAACTGTCTGATGGAATTTGGCCCCATGTTCTGGCCCACCATCAACAGTTACAAGCGCTTGGTGGATGGATTTTGGGCGCCTGTTAAGCCCACCTGGGGCATGGATAACCGCACGGCCAGCTTCCGGGTGATTGCGGGCAGCCCTAAGGCGACGCGGCTGGAGACGCGCTGCCCAGGTGCTGATGTGAACCCTTATCTGGCCATGGCTGCGGTGATTGCCGCTGGCCTGGACGGTATCGAGAAAGGGCTTAAGCTCACGGCGCCGCCCATCACGGGCAGCAACCAGGGCTCGGAACATATTCCCCGCGCCCCGCGAACCTTGATCGAAACCACGCGCAATTTCCAGGCCTCCAAGATCGCACGCGACTGGCTGGGCGACACTTTCGTGGACCACTTTGCCGCTACCCGCGAATGGGAATGGCGTCAGTGGCTCGACGGTGTGACCGACTGGGAATTGAAGCGCTATTTAGAAATCATTTAACACGAGTCCACCATGAGCATCAACGGTTTCTCCTTTCCCACCCCCATCCAGTTTGGTGCCGGTGCGCGCAAACTGGTTGCTAAACATTTGCTGGATCAAGGCAAGAAGCGTCCCTTGATCGTTACCGACCGCGCACTGGCCGCGCTGCCCGTCCTCGCTGAATTTCAGACTCACTTGGCGGGGCTGAGTGTTGCTGTTTTTGGCGGTGTGTTTGGCAACCCCACCTGCAGCCAGGTGATGGACGGCGCTGCCGCCTACAAGGACCATCAGGCCGACTGCATCATTGGCTTTGGCGGTGGAGCCGCGCTGGACGTGGCCAAGGTGGTTGGCGTTGCAGCCACGCACGAAGGCGATATCCTGGAATACGTGTGGGATCACCCCCAGGTGCGCGCGATCACAAATGAGTTGCCCTACTTTGTGGCGCTGCCCACCACTTCTGGCACTGGGTCAGAGGTGGGGCGGTCGTCCGTTGTGAGTGAAAACGACACGCATCTGAAACGCGTGGTGTTCAGCCCCAAGATTCTGGCGCGCTGCGTCTTTGCCGACCCCGAACTCACGCTAGGCCTGCCCGCACACGTGACCGCCGCCACAGGGATGGATGCGTTGACGCACAACATTGAGAGCTACCTCTCGCCCGCTTACCACCCCCTGTGCGACGGTATTGCGCTAGAAGGCACGCGCATCGCGGCTGCAGCACTGCTTACTGCCGTGAAAGAACCCGGCAACTTGGCAGCCCGCAGTGACATGATGATGTCGTCCATGATGGGGGCGATTGCCTTCCAGAAAGATTTGGGCGCGGTCCACTCCTGCGCTCATGCTCTGGGTGCTGTGTGTGATCTGCACCACGGCCTGGCCAATGCGCTGATGATCGATACCGTGATGGCTTGGAACCAAGACGCCGTGCCCGCCAAGTTTGAAGAACTGGCCCATGTGTGCAAGGTAGCTGGCGGAGGCCCAGCCTTTGTGCCCTGGCTAAAGGCCTTGAAGACCAGCGTCGGAATCACAGGGGGGTTGGCAGCACATGGTGTCAAGCCTGAGCATCTGCCGCGCTTGGTTGAAATTGCCACCCAAGACATCTGCCACCAGACGAATCCGCGCCCCTGCACCGCTGCGGATTTCGAGAGATTATTCAAGGCCGCCATGTGATGAAAGAACGCCCCAAGATCGGTATCAGCGCGTGCTTCATGCACCCAGACCAGACGCGCAACACGTTTGCGTTCAAGACTCTGCAGTACATCGAACAATCCATGGCGCATTGGGTGATGGCGGCGGGGGCCATGCCTGTGCTGATTCCTTCACCGGCAGGTGACACGGCCCGGGGGGACATCACCCTGGCTGATTACGCCGATTGGTTAGACGGTGTCGTCATGCACGGTGGCGCTGATGTCTGGCCGGGCAGCTACGGCGAGGAGCCTTTGCGGCCGGAATGGTCAGGTGACCGCATTCGCGATGAGTACGAGATCGCCTTGGTCAAGGCTTTTGTGGCAGCGGGCAAGCCGGTGCTGGGCATTTGCCGCGGCTTGCAACTCATCAACGTGGCCTTTGGCGGCACGCTTTACCAGGACACCAGCACTCAACGCCCTGGCGCGCTGGTGCACCGCGATGGTCAGGTGTACGACCAGCAGTTTCATACCGTCAAAATTGAAGAAAAAACCCGCCTTTCGGCAATACTGGCTGGCGCTTCTAGCTGCAAAATCAATAGCATTCACCACCAAAGCATCAAAGACTTGGCACCGGGCTTTGTGGTGGAGGCGCGCTGCCCGAATGATGGTGTTATTGAGGCCATCCGCCATACGGATAGCACAGGAGCCGGACCCTGGGTTGCTGCGGTTCAATGGCATCCTGAGTTTCACAAGCCAGAATACGGGGTGCTTGATGACACTCCCATCCTCAATGACTTTTTAGCCGCCGCAGTGGCGGCCCGTAACAACCATGAACACGCTTGACATTCACAACCCGGCGACTGGCGAATTGATCATTTCGCTGGCCGCAGACGATGCCACCAGCGTCGCCCACAAAGCGCAAACCGCTCGTGCCGCGCAGGCTAAATGGGCGGCGTTGCCACTGGCCGATCGTCTGGCCTGCATTCAGCGCTTTCGCGCAGCAGTGGTGAGCCAGCTGGATGCTCTGGCCTTGGTGATGACGCGTGAGACGGGTAAACCCATCGGCATGTCTCGCAATGAGCTGAATGGCTTGCTGGGACGGTTGGACTTTTTCATGGCGCAATGCGCACCCGCTACGGGCACCGAAACCGTGTTTTCCGAGGGCGGCATGACAGAGCAAATCCAGCACATTCCGCTGGGTGTGGTGGCCAATATCTCGGCTTGGAACTACCCCTGGTTTGTGGGCTGCAATGTGATCGTTCCGGCGTTGTTGACGGGCAATGCGGTGCTGTACAAACCATCTGAGTTTGCGACTCTGACAGGTGTGGAAATCGCACGGCTGTTGCACGAAGCAGGCGTTCCCAAGGACGTGATGGTTTGCATTGTGGGTGCTGCATCAGCAGGCGCGGCCTTGCTTGCACAGGATGTGGATGGAGTGTTCTTTACCGGATCTGTGGCCACCGGCGCAAAAATAGCGCAAGCCATGGGGCAGCGCTTTGTCAAACTTCAACTGGAGCTGGGCGGCAAAGACCCTACCTATGTGTGTGACGATGCCGACCCGGTTGCGGCAGCGGCGTCACTGGCGGATGGTGCGATGTACAACAGCGGCCAAAGCTGCTGCTCGGTCGAGCGCATTTACGTGCACGAGAAAATTCACGATGCCTTTGTGGCAGCGTTGGTGAGCACCGTCAAGACCTTCAAGATTGGCAGCCCTGAATCGGATGACACCTACATTGGTGCGATCACGCGTGAGCCTCAGCTGGACGTGCTGGCGGCACAGGTTGCCGATGCCGTCGCCAAAGGCGCCAAGCTGTTGATTGGCGGCAAGCGCGTATCCGGCCCTGGCAATTGGTTTGAGCCCACGGTGTTCAGCCATGTCAACCACAGCATGGATTTGATGCGTGAAGAAAGCTTTGGGCCCATCATTGGCATTCAAAAAGTGACTTCAGACGCCGAAGCCGTTCAATTGATGAACGACACACGTTACGGCTTGACGGCTGGCGTCTACACCCCTGACGAAGCCCGCGCCCGGGCACTGCTGGCCCAGGTCAATGCGGGGAGTGTCTACTGGAACTGCTGTGACCGCGTCAGTCCACGCCTGCCCTGGAGTGGTCACGGAGATTCCGGCGTGGGGCTGACCTTGTCAACTTACGGCATTCAAACCTTCACGCGACCCAAGGCGTGGCACCTGCGTCAGGCATGACGCAGTCTTTATTCTCTGTAAGCATGACGAAGCCCGTTTCACGCATTGCCCTGTTTGATCTCGACCACACGCTGCTGTCCGGTGACAGCGATGTGCTGTGGATTGAATTTCTGATCGCCCAGGGCGTGCTGGACAAGCAAAGCTTTTCCGAACGCAATGCCGAGATGGACGCGCGCTACAAGGCCGGAGACGTTGATGCTCAGGAGTTTGCCGACTTCTTTGTGGCCACGCTGGCAGGCAACACGCCCGCCCAGTGGGAACCGCTGCGTCAACGGTTCCTAAAGGAGCAGATCATCCCGCGCATTCCACTGGATGCGATCAATATGGTGAAGTCTCATCAAGAGGCGGGTGACCTGGTGGTGCTCACGACGGCCACCAATCGGTTCATCACCGAACTGACAGCGCGCTATTTGGGTATTGAGCATTTGATTGCCACCGAGCCACAGTTGCAAGACGGTAGCTTTACGGGGCAAACAGAAGGCCAACTCAACATGCGGGAGGGTAAGGTTCTTCGCCTGAACACCTGGTTGGAGGGCCGCAGCCTGAATTTGGCAGAGTTGGACAGCGTGGCCTACAGTGACTCGATCAATGATTTGCCCCTTTTGTGTGCGGTCAATCGTGCCGTGGCGGTCGATCCCGACGCCAAACTACGCGCTGAGTCCGATGAGCGTGGTTGGCAGGTGCTGACCCTGAACAGAGCAACGGCGGCCAAGGCCGGGCCAGCGCAGCCCCGAAACCCGCTGCACAACGTGACACTTGAGCACATGGTGACAGAGCTCAGCACCTATTTTGGTTGGGAAGACCTGGGTATGCGTATCCCGGTGCGCTGCTTCACCCACGAGCCCAGCGTGAAGTCGAGCCTGAAGTTTTTGCGCCGCACACCTTGGGCGCGTGAAAAAGTAGAGAGCCTCTACCTCTTCATGCAGCGGGAGCGGCAGCGCAGCCGGTAATCCCCACGCTGGGAGGCAGGTATTGCCTGAGCGGGCTGCAGATTTGCCACTGCTGTGATTCAATTTGTGTGTCTTTCCCTGTTGGGACAGCAGGGAGATGCATTTGTGTCAGCGTTCATCGGTGGAGTTGCTACGCCCATTTCTTCTGTCATGAATCGGCTTTTGCGCCCCGCAATCCGGGCGATGAACAAGCTCGACTATTCGCGCAAATTCGCGCTGCACGGGTTGCTGTTTGCCGCTGCTGGGGCCATTGTGTTGGCTGAACTTTTAGGTCAGCTGCGCCTAACGCTGGACAAACTCAGTGCGGAGCGGGAGGGCAATGCCCTGGTCGTCAGCATTTCCCATGCGATTCGAGATGTGCAGCAACACCGGGGTATGTCGGCTGCGGTGGTGGGCGGCAACACGCGCATGAATAGCGTTCGGGCGGCAAAAGAGCTGGAAACAGATGTCAAGTTCGAGGCCATGTTGGCCGTATTGCGTTTATCGCGTCTACCGTCAGCTGAGGTGGCGCAAGTGGCTGATCAGTGGCAATTGATTCGCACGGAGGGTCTGCGCTTGTCGGTGGCCAAGAGCTTTAACGCACACAGCGACTTGATTGCGCTCATGTTGAATCAAATGATGACGGTAGCAGACCGCTATGGACTTCAGCTGGATGAGGATGTCAGTACGCACTATTTGATTGACGTGGCGGTTCACGAACTGCCATCTGTGCTTGAGCGTTTGGGGAAGATCCGTGCACAAGGCTCCGGGATGATTGCCGCGCGTGACGTTTCTGAGCAGCAGCATTTTCAGCTGCTCTACTTGATCGCTGATTTTCAGAGCACCTTGAACTCGATGCAGAACCATTTGTTGCGGGTGCGGAAACACAATCCTGCGTACGACGCCCGTTTGATGCGGGCGGGTGTGGTGATAGAGGGGGCGGCCTCGGACTTTACATCGGTGGCTACCCAACAGATGCTGGAGCGGATGTTTACCCTGACACCAGAGGCCTATTTTGCGCGTGTGACGCAGTCTATCGACACCATTTACGGGGAGCTGTTTGACACTTTCCACCCGGCAGTGGATGAAATGCTGCGTGATCGGTACCGCCAGGCTCTGCAATCCGCTGCCGTCACGCTGGGGCTGGCCTTTTTGTTGGTGCTGGCGCTGGGCTATGTCGCCATGGCGTCGTATTCCGCCGTGATGCAAAACATCAGACGCTTGGCGGAATCGCTACAAGCCTTCGCTGGGGGGGAACATCAGCGGCGGGTCAAGCTCGATACGGGGGATGAGCTCCGACAAATTGGAGAGCATTTCAACACCATGGCGGAGGTCATACAGGGTTTGATCGCGACCAATCGACAAGACCTGCAACACCAAAAACGTCTGAACGTTCAATTGCAACTGGCAGGGCGTGTGTTTGACTCGGCACACGAAGGCATCTCTGTCACGGATACGAAGGGCGCGATCCTCCAAGTTAATCCGGCGTTTTGCACGATCACGGGCTACGGACGAGACGAGTTAATCGGCAACACGCACGCCTCGCTTCAGTCAGAGCGCGGGGAAGGGCCAGACAATTCTGAATTGCGCCAGACGTTGATGCAAACTGGCGAGTGGCAAGGCGAGGTCTGGAACCGGAAAAAAGACGGCACCGAATACGCTGTGATGATGAGTGTTTCGGCGCTGCGTGACGACGACGGGATGGTGCGCCAATACGTGTGCCTGCTGTCTGACATTACAGAGTCCAAGGCCTACCAAGAGCGTTTGGAGCAGCAGGCGCACCATGATGCGTTGACAGGCTTGCCTAACCGCATTCTGTTGTCTGACCGGATTCAGCAGGCCGTGATCAGGGCGCGGCGAACAGGAGAAGTGATTGGCGTTGTGGGTTTGGATTTGGATGGTTTCAAGACCGTCAATGATGTGCATGGTCATGGGGCAGGCGACCATTTGCTGATCGAGATCAGCAAGCGGCTACAAGCCAGCGTACGCACCAATGACACCGTGGCACGTTTAGGGGGCGATGAGTTTGTGATGATCCTGGCGGACGTGACCGGGCAAGCAGATTGCGAGCGCACCTTGGCGCGGGTGCTGGGGCACATTGCTTTGCCTGTGCGCTTGAGCAGTGGTCAGGTCGCCAAGGTCTCGGGCAGCATTGGCTACACCTTGTTCCCTGAGGACGATGCTGCGCCGGACACCTTGTTGCGTCATGCTGACCTGGCCATGTATGCGGCCAAACAGTCCGGAAAAAATCGGTTTACGCGCTTTGACATCCAGCTTGATCATCGCCAGCGTGGCAATGCCACGGTGCTGAATCGCATGGAAAAAGGGTTGATGCGTGGCGAATTCGAACTCTATTCGCAGCCCAAGGTGGATTTGCGCAGTGGCACCATCGTTGGGGCCGAGGCCTTGATCCGGTGGAACCATCCGGTGCGCGGAATGATTCCGCCTGGTGAATTTTTGCCACTGATCGCTGACAAGCCTAGCTTGTGCTTAGCCTTTGATGCTTGGGTGCTCGCCGAGGGGATCCGGATATTGCAAGCGTGGCAGCAAGCGGGACTGGATGTCCCGCTCAGCTTGAATATGAGCAGCCATCAGCTGCAGGAGCAGGACTTTGGCGACAAGATCGCCAGCGCGTTGGCCGCCGCGCCTGACTTGAAGCCCAATCGACTGGAGATTGAGATCATTGAATCCGCAGCATTGGATGATTTGCAACGTGTTGTTCAACTGATCGCAAAGTGCCAAGCGCTGGGCGTTCGGTTTGCGTTAGATGATTTCGGGACCGGATACTCCACCTTGACCTATCTGAAGCAAATGTCTGTGGACACGCTCAAAATTGACTGCAGTTTTGTGCGCGATATGGAGCAAGACGCCAACAGCATGGCCATCGTTCAAGGGATCATTGCGCTGGCTGCTGCATTTAAGTGTGAGGTGGTTGCTGAAGGGGTTGAAACCTGGTCACAGGCACAGTGTCTGCTGGACCGAGGCTGTAACAACATTCAGGGCTATGTGGTGGCGCGGCCCATGCCAGCGCAGGACATGGTTGCCTGGGCTGTGCAATTCAAATGCCCTGTGATGACAGGAGTGATGGCATGAATGCGAGTGACGATCTGATTTTGTGGGGCCCTGAACTGATGACCGGTGTTGACCTGATCGATGAGCAGCATCAGGTGTTGGTGGATATGTGCAACGAGGCCAATAGACTGATGCAGGGGCATGTGGACGCCGAAGACGTCAAGCGACTGGTTCGCGACTTGATGAGCTATGCGATGTACCACTTCGAGGCAGAGGAAGAGCTGGCCATTGACCAAGGTTACGGGGAATCTCATCAAGCCGAGAATGACTTGCACCGTGAACAACATCGTCACTTTGCAGCCACTGTGGCTGCCTTGCAGCAAGACCTGGCGGCAGGTAAAGTCATCACGCGTGAAACCTTGCTGGGTTTCTTGAATTCCTGGCTGATCAACCACATCCAGGTCACGGACAAAAAGCTGGCGCATGTGATCCTGGGAAAGGGCTGAGCCAGCAGTGCCGTCATACTCGGGGTTAACTTGAAAGAAAACCATGAGTGATTGGGCAGAAGATTTCGCCGCCGCGACGGCGACCGCAGAACGCACGCAGGCTGCTGAAAACGAGGCAGAAGGTCTGTTTGACCGGGTGCACGACAAAGCCCAGGCGGACGGCAACAAGGGGCATGCGCTGACCACCGATGAGTTTCACAATTGGATGGCTGCTCGCCACGCTACCGACGCAGCTTGGGGCGCTTGGTCAACCGTGATGGACGCGAAGCCCGTTTGACCGGTTCAACTTAAGGAGACAACGATGAAGATGCAGATTCGTACCATTGCCCGTTTTGCGTTTGTGTCATGGATGCTGGCGCTGGCCAGCAGTGGCCTTTGGGCGCAAACCAAGCCCAAATTGCAAAGTGTGGGCATGGAAAACCCGAGCTCTGCGATTTACATCGGGAACAGTTTTTTCTACTACAACAACAGCATGCACGGCCACGTGGGTGCGTTGATCAACGCGGGCATGCCAGGATTCAAACACCGTGCCAGCTCGGTCACCATCAGTGGATCAGGCTTTGACTGGCACGACGTGGGTTCGTACTTTCGACCCAGTGCCATCGGTTCATATTCCTTTGGTGCCAACAATTCGGTGAGTTTCAACAAACTCGACAAGTTGTTTGACACGGCCATCATGATGGATTGCAGCCAGTGCCCGCTACACCCGCAACTGAAGGGCGTGTTTAACGACTACGCCAAAAAGCACAGCGATACTGTGCGTAAGAACGGTGCCTTGCCCGTGTTCTTTATGTCCTGGGCTTACAAAGACAAGCCCGAGATGACGGCGCAGTTGGCGGAGGCCTATACCCAGGCGGCAAACGACAACAATGTTTTTGTGATTCCGGCTGGCCTGGCGTTTGCGCGCTCCATCGCGATCAAGCCAGAGCTGGAGTTGTACGCCTCAGATATGCGGCATCCCAGCCTGGCGGGAACTTATCTTGCGGCTTGCACGACCTACGCTGCCTTGTTCAAGAAGTCACCCGTAGGCCTGACCTATGCCGCTGGACTCGATCCTGTCGTGGCGACGCATCTTCAGAATGTGGCGTGGGACACTGTGCAAGACTATTTCAAACCTTGAACGAGTCTAAAAGCCGTGCTGCGGCATAACTGGTAAAGGTTTATTGCTATCAAAGTGATAACTGAAAGTGCAAACCGTCGAGGCATTGTTGCCATGGCGCTGGCCATGGCCAGTTTTGTAGCCAACGATGCGTTGGTGAAATTTGTAAGCCAATCGCTGCCAGCAGCGCAGCTGATCTTTCTGCGCGGGCTGTTCGCAGTTGCCTTGCTGCTGTGTGCAGCGCATCTGATGGGCCTGCTGCGCACACCCGCCAAAGGGATGTTGGGGCCAGTGCAGCAGGTGATGCTGAGGCCTGTGCTGATTCGATCAGCTTTGGATGCCTTGGCCACCATGGTGTATCTGGCGTCGCTCTTTCATCTGCCCTTGGGCAACGCCACGGCCATCAACATGGCAACACCGTTGATGATCACACTGTTTGTCGTCTTGGCTTGGCATGAAAAAGTCAGCATGGGGCGTTGGGTTGCCATTTTGATAGGCTTTGCTGGTGTGTTGATGATCGTTCAGCCCGCTGCAGACAGCTTCAATGCCTGGGCGCTTTTGTGCTTTGCAGGTACCGCACTGCATGCCGCACGTGACTTGTGCACGCGCAAAATTCCTGGCCATGTGCCGTCTGTGTTGATCACACTGGGAACGGCCGTCGCCGTCACGACATTGGCAGGCGTGCTGAGTTTGGCCCAGGGCTGGCAAGCGTTCACGTCAGTGCAACTCGCCCTCTTGGCCACCGCCAGCGTGTTCCTGAGTGTGGGTTATTACCTTTTAATCCTCAGCAACCGTGCGGGTGACATGAGTGTGGTTGCGCCATTCAGGTATGTTGGTTTGCTGTTTGCGCTGATTCTGGGCTGGGCCGTGTGGGGCGATTTGCCCAATGCACTTGCTTGGACGGGCATTGCGCTTTTGCTGGGTGCAGGCTTGTATATGCTGCGCCGGACCTGATTAAAGCTTGACCGTGCCGTTAGAGGACGACTTTGACCATAGGATGGGTTGACAGCGTTCGGTAAAGCTCGTCGAGCTGTTCACGCGACGTAGCCCGTACGGTCACGGTCACGCCAAGGTAGTTGCCCCCTTTGCTGGGACGAAGCTCAACCTTGGTTTCGTCCAGCGATGGATCGAAGTTGCGGCAAACGGAAATCACCGCCGCTGCAAAACCGTCAACCTGTGCGCCCATCACCTTGATGGGGAAGTCACACGGGTAGTCGATCAACGAGTCTTTGCGGGGTGCGGCGGGCGGCTGACTTGTCATGCGCTTGCCTTGGCTTGTTGGTAGCCGGCATACAGTCGGGCATAGATTGGCCCAGGAACGCCATTGGCAAAGGGTTTGCCGTCCAGTTGGGTGACGGGGAGAATTTCTTTAGTAGCCGATGAGAGCAGCAGTTCGTCCGCTGAGAGGACCTCTTCGCGTGTCACTCGGCGCAATTCAAACGGAATATTCAGGGATTGGCACAGTTCCTCCATCAAGCCAAAACGAATGCCTTCCAGCACCAGGTTGTCTTTGGGCACACCAATGAGCTTGCCATTTTTCACGATCCAGACATTGCTGGCTGCCGCTTCACTCAAATAGTCATTGCGGAACATGATGGTCTCCAGCGCCCCGGCGTCAGCGCTGATTTGCCGCGCAAACACGGCACCCAGCAAGCTGGTGCTTTTGATGTGGGCCTTTTCCCAGCGGAAGTCATTGGCAGACACGCAGGCGACACCTTGGGCACGTTGGTCTGCGTTGGGCAGCTTCATGGCATTGCTCATGACGAAGACCGTGGGGGGGACGCCCTGAGTCATCACATGATCACGAATGGCGACACCGCGGGTGACCTGGATGTAGACCAATTGCGCCAATTCTTTGGGATCACCGCCGACAGTTGCTGCGTAAGTGGCAATCAATTTCAACGCGATGCCCGCCCATTCTTCAGGTGTCAGCGGGTTATTGATGCGCAATTCTTTTAGGCTGCGCGCCAAGCGCGCCATGTGTTGCGCCATGCGAAAAGGCTTGCCGCCATAGACAGGAATGACTTCATAGACGCCATCGCCAAAAATAAAACCCCTGTCCATCACGCTGATCTTGGCCTCACGTATGGAACTGAATTCACCGTTCAGATAGCAGGGAAGGTCGGGAAGGTTGTGACTGTTCATTGGGATATTGTGGCGTCAATCTGGTCTGGAATGGCAGGGGTTTAAGTCTGATTCACCGCACAAATACAGTGCGCGGAAAAGTATTCGTCGTGACTGATGTCACAAATTTGATTTTCGGGGCGGGTTTTTACTTATAATCAGGGGCTTTGCAGAAATTGCAAGAGGCCGCAGTGGCCATAAACTGGGTTGTTCATCACAATGATGCCAAACTTGACCGCTGTAAAGCCTGTGCAAGCCACTTCGGCAAAAATCGAAGAGGAAGAAGAATTTAAGCCGCTGAGCGCTGAAGAGGCGCAAGCGTTGAGGGAGAAGAACCCGTCGCTCTCACCTTGGTGGGTGGTGGCAGGTCAGGTGGTTGTTGGCTTGGTGGTGGCGTTAGCTACCTTAGGGCTTACAGCAGACCCATCAAAGGCTTGGTCGGCTGCGTGGGGTGCATTGGCGGTGGTTATCCCCGCGGCACTGTTTGCGCGTGGCCTGAAGAGTCCCTTGGCATCGAGAAATCCAGGCGCTGCGGTGTATGGTTTCTTTTTGTGGGAAACGGTCAAGATTGCCTTGACGCTGACGATGTTGTTCGCGGCGCCAAGGGTGGTTAACAACCTGAGCTGGCCAATGATGTTGGTTGGTCTGGTGTTGACAATGAAGGTGTACTGGGTGGCGTTAATTCGTCGCCCGCAACGTTAACGTGAAAGACTTATCCGCTTCTGAGCGCATTGCGCGGCGGGCAGATAAGTTAGGTCTGATGAGGATTTGTTAAAACATGTCTGCTGAAGCTGCTGTCGCGGGCGCCGCGCACCAAGGTCCAACGGCCGGTGAATACATTGTTCACCATTTGACGCATTGGCAAAACCACCCCATGAAGGGTGTGATTGACTTTTCGGTTGTCAATTACGACTCTATTTTTTGGTCTATCTTGACGGGCTTGATTGGTTGCTTCATTTTGTTCAAGGCGGCCAAGGGTGCAACGGCTGGCGTGCCTGGACGCTTTCAGGCGGCCATTGAAATGCTGGTCGAGTTTGTCGACACGCAGGCTAAAGGCATTGTTCACAACGCCAATAGCCGCAAGCTGGTGGCTCCTTTGGGTCTGACAGTGTTTGTCTGGATTTTCCTGATGAACTCGATGGACTTCTTGCCAGTTGACCTGATCCCCAAAATATGGGACATGATCGCCGGGCATGATGGTCACCATACCTACATGCGTGTTGTTCCCACGGCTGACCTCTCGGTTACGCTTGGCATGAGTGTCTCCATTTTGTTGATCTGTGTTTTCTACAACATCAAGATCAAAGGTTTTGGGCACTGGATGCATGAATTGTTCAGCGCGCCGTTTGGCGCCAAGCTGGGCCCCATCAACTTCTTGTTTCAGATGATCGAATTCGTCGCTAAGACCGTCTCTCACGGCATGCGACTGTTCGGTAACATGTATGCGGGTGAACTGGTGTTCATGTTGATCGCGCTGATGGGCAGTGCCTTGGCGGCTTCGGCATCGGGCATCATGTTGCCGATTGCCCATATCATCGCGGGTTCTGTCTGGTCCATCTTCCACATTTTGATTGTGGGCCTGCAGGCTTTCGTGTTCATGATGCTGACCCTCGTGTATGTGGGTCAAGCACACGACGCGCATTGATGCCTCGCTCAGATTTTCGTTTTTCCCTTTCCATTCACCATTAACTTTTTTATCCACAGGAGCTTTAAATGGAACACGTACTCGGCTTTGTCGCATTGGCAGCTGGTTTGATCATTGGTCTGGGCGCAATCGGCGCTTGTATCGGTATCGGCATCATGGGTAGCAAGTACCTCGAAGCAGCTGCTCGCCAGCCTGAACTGATGAACGAATTGCAAGGCAAGATGTTCGTTTTGGCTGGTCTGATCGACGCTTCTTTCCTGATTGGCGTTGGTATCGCCATGATGTTTGCGTTCGCCAACCCCTTCATCTTGAAGTAATCCGCAGTCAAACGCTAGAAAGGTGTTGTCGTGAGTATTAACGCAACCCTGTTCGTCCAAGCGATTGTTTTTGCGATTCTGGTGTGGTTCACGATGAAATTCGTGTGGCCACCCATCGCAACTGCGCTGGATGAACGTGCCAAGAAAATCTCTGACGGTCTGGCCGCTGCCGACAAAGCCAAGTCTGAACTCTCTGCTGCGAACAAGCGCGTAGAAGACGAACTGGCCAAGTCACGCAACGAAAATGCCGCACGCCTGGCCGACGCCGAGCGTCGTGCACAAGCCATCGTGGAAGAGGCCAAGGCCAAAGCCACGGAAGAGGGCAACAAAATTGTTGCCGCTGCCAAAGCGGAAGCTGATCAACAATCCGTCAAGGCGCGCGAGCAATTGCGCGAGCAGGTGGCCGCATTGGCCGTCAAGGGTGCCGAGCAGATTCTTCGTAAGGAAGTGAATGCCAGCGTTCATGCCGACCTCTTGGGTCGCCTGAAGACCGAGCTGTAAGAGAGGGCTGACACCATGGCTGAATTGGCTACCATTGCCCGCCCTTATGCTGACGCGCTGTTCAAGGCTGTGAGTGCAGCTGACGCTTCTGGCGTTGCTGCACAAGTCGCCGAGCTGGCGGCCATTGCGGCCAACCCGCAGTTGCGTCAGTTCTCGGACAACCCAAAGACACAGGCTAGCCAGGTTTTTGACCTGATCACTGGGGTGGCTGCAAAGCTCAACCTGGGTGACTCAGCCAAGAACTTCTTGCGTGCCGTGATTGATAACGGTCGCCTTGAGGCTTTGCCCGAAATCGCTTCGCAGTTCCAGCGTCTGGTCAACAGCCGCTCGGGCGTGTCGGATGCAGTGGTGAACAGCGCGTTCCCCATTGATGCCAATGCGCTTGCAGAACTCGGTGTGGTGCTTGAAAAGCGCTTTGGCCGCAAGCTCCAACTCTCGGTGAACCTGGACCCTGCCTTGATTGGTGGAATCCGTGTCGTGGTGGGAGACGAAGTGCTCGACACTTCGGTCAAGGCCCGTCTGGAACAAATGAAAGTCGCGCTGACCGCCTGAACGCGGGGTGCCCATTAACGAAAGAAGGAAAGAGTCATGCAACTCAATCCCGCAGAAATTTCTGAACTGATCAA
>ERZ724524.34-NODE-34-length-83084-cov-9.047477_pt1 | contig 83084 bp, 69 predicted proteins | sample MGYA00376057_ERZ724524 | MGnify/ENA primary metagenome ERZ724524 (study PRJEB28724, sample SAMN07190888) | wastewater metagenome | isolation source: influent of sewage treatment plant in Hong Hong | place: USA: Christiansburg, Virginia | collected 2016-03-01 ...
TCCAGGCAAGACGGCAGTTTCCTGCCAAAAGACCGTTTACACAAAACTACTTACATCCCCGACGGGTCATTTTTTGCGCTGTTTCTTCTTTCTGGTCTTTTTCAATTCTTTGAGGTCACCCATTGCCTCTCGGTGCAATGTCGATTTCTGAGCATACTTTTCGGCAAGCTCATGCTCCTTTTGGCGCTTGCAAGCCAGTCGCATCTTGTCGTACAAAAGTTCGTATTCTCGGTGCAGTGCGGCACCACGTGCTAACTCATCACTTTTGTTGGCTGTGTGCTCCTGTACATAAGACGGAACACGTTCAATCAATCGGTCAAACTCAGCCATCGCTTCTTCAAATCGCCCGGCCTGTTGTAAAAACGTAGGCAAGCGCACCATGCGGGTCATATCGTTCCAGCGGTTGTGGGCGGCATCTAGCACGGCGGCCTTTTGCAATGCTGCAATTGCCGTGGGCCAGTCTTTGCTTTTGCTCTGGGTTGCTTCCTTGTGCAGCGCTGTGATTTGCAAGTCTATTGCTGATGTGTCAGCGCTAGCCGAAGAAAGGTAGGTCGCTTTGATTGGTGTGGGTTTGCTCGGTGTACCTATTGCTAAAGCGATTTCCTGTGTTTCGCGCAATCCAGGTTCTGCGGCATCGTCAATCAAGGTCGACGGTTCTTGGTTTTGAATGACCGTGCTTTGCAAAGCTACGGTATCAAGGGCTGAATGAATTAGGCTGTCACGGCGGATGGTGTCCACCCATTTACCTGCCGCATTGAATTCACCGTGCTGTGTTGGGTTGAAAGCACGCGCTGACCGATCCACCGCAGGCGGTGACGCCTTGCGTGACCTGCTTTTTAAGACCAGCCAGATCACCAAGCAAACCAGCACGAAAGCGACGATCAGGTCGCCAGTCATCTCATTTCCATCTTTATCATCCGCAGTCCATACTGATTGACAGGCCGAGTTGCAGGCCGATTCATAGACCGAAAATAATGTTACCAGGGCCGCCTTTACCGCACAGGCTAAAGGGGATTGAGTGCCGTGGACCTGAGTCGCACCAAGGCTCTGACAAAGCCGTGGTCTGAGCGGGCGCGGTCGCGCCCTTCATGAAGGTGGTCGTTGAAGTAATCCACCCGACGCACATCCCCAACGTTGAAGCGGCTGCCGCTCACGTATTCCTCACTCACCAGGATTTGATCCAAAACTTCGGGGAAGCCTTGGTGAATGTGTGAGTAGGCAACGTCTTTCTTCAAGGCGGCGTCACCCTGAACTTCGTATGCATTGAACAGCGCAACGTCTCTTGAGGCTTTGTTGTAGGCAATCTCTGACGTGGCCGCCACGATTTGGGTTGTCACGCTGTGCGGGCCGTCGTTGAAGTCTCCCATGGCGACCAAAGGCTCACGCGTGTTTCGCAAGACATCGACCACAATGCTGCGCAAGGCAGTCGCTTCCGCACCGCGCATGATCAGACTGCGAAGTGTGGCGAGCGCCTGAATTTTGGGGTCGTCGCGATCTTCCTGCGGTGCCCCGTTGATGTCTTGAAGAAACTTGGGTCGTTTGGATTTCAGATGCGCCGTCAATACGTGCAGCGCGTGGCCGTCTTTGGTATGCAGCGTTGCCAACAGTGGAGAGCGCTCAAACGCGCTGTGCGTGCCCAAGCCTGGCACTTGAACGGCCAAGCCGGATGCAAACGCCTTGAAGGATTCCACTTTGTCAACTGCCAAGCGAGTGATCAGACCCACGCATGGCGTGCCTTGTGCCCCGCTGGACAGATTTGCCTCATCTGCACGATCTGCCTGTGGTGAATTCTCAGCGCCGGGCGCGGTCACGGTGCTGTAGCGCAGTCCGCTGCGGACGACTGCAGCCTTTAAGGCGGACTCATCCCAGACCTCTTGCACGGTCAGCACATCGGCATTGAGTGCCTTGAATCGTTCCCCCAGCCAAGCAATCTTGCGCTCGTACTCCGCATTGCTGTAGACATCCTGATTGGGATAAAACAGGCGATGCGGATTGGCCAAATTCAGGACATTGCAGGTGGCCAGTGTCAGCGTGCTGAACGGGGCTTGTGCTTGAGGCGGACGCTGCGCTGGCGGGCGAGCTTGAGGCATGAGGTATCTCCGTGAAGGGACGCCTCGATCTTAACGATTGGTGATCAGCGGCCGTAGCCACCACCGCCACTGCGGTTGCCGCCACGGTTTCCACCGCCGCCGCCATAACCACCCCCACCGCCGCCACCACCACGTGGGCCACCAAAGTTGCGACCACCGCCGCCCCGTGGGCCACGAGCGCCCGCGCCCATGATGTCCACACTGGTGCGCATCGGATCTGGTTCACGCATTTGGCCAACCTTGGCTTGTTCGGCACGCAGTGAGCGATTCACGGCGCTGTTCTGGGTGTGCAAATGAGCGCCTTCGCGCGGTTGCCGCTCGGCACGGTCGCCGCGGTCACCACGGTCCATGGGAGGAGCACCTGGCACAAAATCACGACGTGGCGCGCCACCACCACTATTGCGGCGTGGTCCGCCTGGGCCACGACGTGGTCCGCCGCCATCGGGGCGGGCAAAACCGTCTGCGCTGCGCTCTGGCGCGCCAAATTGTGGCTGCTGGCCATCACGTTGGCCCTCAAATTGGCGGTCTCGCTGACCATCACCACGTGCTGGGCCGCGTCCGCCGCCATTGCGGTTTCCGCCGCCGCCGCCGCCAGGGCCGCGTGCGGGCTTGTCGCCCTTGGTTTCGCGGATGCGTTGCATCATGTCGCTACGTGCAGCCTTGGCGGCTGCGGCCATCACGTCACGGCTGGGCGGGCGACCAGCGCCGCCCCACAGGGTTTGACGGCCCATGGCGATGGGCTCAGCCTTTTCACCAGGTTCTGGGCCAAAGCCTTCAATGGCGTGCACCTGAATTTCTTGCTTGGTGAAGCGCTCGATTTCTTGCATGAAACCTTCTTCGTCCATGCAAACCAGGCTCACCGCTTCACCGCTGGCACCAGCACGGCCTGTGCGGCCAATGCGGTGCACATAATCTTCGGCGACATTCGGGATTTCGTAATTCACCACGTGCGGCAAATCATCAATGTCGATGCCACGTGCGGCAATGTCAGTCGCCACCAGGGCACGCAACTCGCCTTTTTTGAACTCGGCCAGGGCTTGGGTGCGGGCGCTTTGGCTCTTGTTGCCGTGCAGGGCCATCGACTTGATGCCGTTTTTGGTCAAAAAGTCGGCCACATTATTGGCGCCAAACTTGGTGCGGGTGAATACCAGCACCTGGCTCCAGTTGTGTTCCTGGATGATGTGGGCCAACAAGGCCTTCTTCTTGCCGCGGCCCACAGGGTGGATCACCTGCGTGATCAACTGCACGGTCGTGTTGCGCGGCGTGACTTGGATGCTTTGCGGGTTGCGCAGCAGGCCATTGGCCAGATCGCGGATCTCGTCACTGAAAGTGGCCGAGAAAAGCAAGCTTTGCTTTTGCGATGGCACCATGGCCAAAATTTTCTTCACGTCATGGATGAAGCCCATGTCGAGCATGCGGTCGGCTTCGTCCAGCACCAGCATCTGCACGGTGGAGAGGTCCAGAAAGCCTTGTCCCGCCAAATCCAGCAGACGCCCTGGGGTGGCCACCAGAATGTCCACACCTTTTTTGATGCGGCTGATTTGTGGGTTCATCCCTACGCCTCCAAAGATGACGGTAGAGGTGAGTTCCAGGTATTTGCCGTATTCGCGGACAGATTCTTCTACTTGGGCGGCCAGTTCACGCGTTGGCGTGAGCACCAGGGCACGGATGCCATTTCCGCCAAATTTGTTGGTGGTCGCTTCACCAAGGCTTAGCTTTTGCAGCAAAGGCAGCATAAAAGCTGCAGTCTTGCCGGTGCCGGTCTGTGCACCTGCCAACAGGTCTTGTCCTGCAAGCACCGCAGGAATGGCCTGTGCTTGAATGGGTGTTGGTGTCGTGTAGCCTTGTTCGAGAACGGCTTTAAGGATGGCCGGAGCCAGGTTCAATTCGTCAAATGTCATTATGGATGCGTCCGTCCTGGACGCTGGGGGGATCGGCCTGCTGCGACTAAACCTGGTAACCAGACTCATCGCGCCAGTGGGCGGGCTGAAAGCTTCAAAATATGGAGCACATTGCAATGAATCTGCTCCCCAGCAGGGCGCTGGTGCGCGGCCAACTGGAGGCCACAACAACCTGCATTATTGCATGCGTCGATAATTGCATGTTTTGAATCCTCACAAATAACCCCAATGGCTCAATACGTTTTACCGAAACAACTGCCCGCCTTAGGCGGACTCCACTCACTTTGCTCGCGGAGGACCATGTAATGGCTCAGTATGTTTTCTCCATGAACCGCGTCGGCAAGATCGTGCCGCCCAAGCGTCACATCCTCAAAGACATCTCGTTGTCCTTCTTTCCAGGGGCCAAAATTGGGGTGCTAGGCACCAACGGTTCAGGCAAGTCGACGCTGCTCAAGATCATGGCCGGTCTGGACAAAGAGATTGAAGGCGAAGCCATTCCCATGGCGGGCTTGAACATTGGGTACCTGCCGCAAGAGCCTCAGCTTGACCCCACGCAAACCGTGCGGGAAAGCGTCGAAGCCGGTATGGGTAAGGTGTTTACCGCCAAGGCTCGCCTTGAAGAGGTCTACACCGCTTACGGCGAAGAAAATGCCGACTTTGATGCTCTGGCCGCCGAGCAAGCCGAGCTGGAAGCGATCATCGCTACCGCTGGCACTGACTCTGAGCACCAGCTCGAAATCGCAGCCGACGCCCTGCGCCTGCCACCGTGGGATGCCAACATTGGCGTGCTCTCGGGTGGTGAAAAACGCCGCGTGGCGCTGTGCCGTCTGCTGCTGTCCAAGCCCGACATGCTGTTGCTTGACGAGCCGACCAACCACTTGGACGCTGAATCCGTGGACTGGCTGGAGCAGTTCTTGCAGCGCTATTCCGGGACTGTGGTGGCCATTACCCATGATCGCTACTTTTTGGACAATGCCGCCGAGTGGATTCTGGAAATGGACCGGGGCTCCGGCATTCCCTACAAGGGCAACTACAGCGACTGGTTGCAGCAAAAGCAAGCTCGTCTAGAAGCTGAGCAAAAGGGTGAAGAATCCCGCGCCAAGGCCTTGAAGAAAGAGCTGGAATGGTCGCGCCAAAACCCCAAGGCGCGCCAGGCCAAGAGCAAGGCTCGTTTGGCCCGCTTTGAAGAGCTGAGCGATTTTGAGTACCAAAAGCGCAATGAAACCAACGAAATCTTCATCCCCGTGGCAGACCGCCTGGGTCATGAAGTGATCGAATTCACCAACGTGACCAAGTCCTTTGGTGACCGCGTGCTGATCGACAACCTGAGCTTCAAGATTCCGGCCGGTGCCATTGTGGGCATCATTGGACCGAACGGCGCGGGTAAATCCACACTGTTCAAGATGATCGCGGGCAAGGAACAACCCGATTCCGGCACGGTGAAGATTGGCCAAACGGTGAAGATGGCTTTTGTTGACCAAACCCGTGACGACCTGTCCGACGACAAGACTGTTTGGGAAGATGTCTCCGGCGGCCTGGACATTCTGAACGTGGGCAAGTTCCAGATGGCCAGCCGGGCCTATTGCGGTCGGTTCAACTTCAACGGTGGCGACCAGCAGAAGAAGGTGGGCATGTTGTCAGGCGGTGAGCGCGGACGCTTGCACTTGGCCAAGACACTGATTGCCGGCGGCAATGTGTTGATGCTTGACGAGCCTTCCAACGACCTGGACGTTGAAACCTTGCGCGCATTGGAAGACGCGTTACTCGAGTTTGCGGGCACGATGTTGGTGATCAGCCACGATCGCTGGTTCCTGGATCGTATCGCGACCCACATTCTCGCTTGCGAGGGCGACAGCCAGTGGGTGTACTTCGACGGCAATTACCAGGAATATGAATCTGACAAGAAAAAACGCCTGGGTGAAGAGGGTGCCAAACCTAAGCGCATGCGGTATAAAGCTCTCAAATAACTGAGGGGTGTTGTGTGCTGAGGATTGATTGCCGTGTCTGAGCAACATGTGACACAAACTGTTCGTCCGGGCCCGGTGTCGGCCAAGCATGCAGCGCTGCTGGAGTTGTGCCTGCGCGAAGCCGCGCTGGCGGGCAAGCCAATGATGGAGCGTCTGGTGAAGAGCGCTCAACAGGTGGCGACTCAACCCTCGGTTGACGCCGCAAGGCGCGACCGTTTGAATCACTCCATGGGGCTCTTGCGCAGTTTGGCTGTCGGCTTGGGCGAGCGCTTCCCGGCCCACTTAAACCGCGCATTCTCGGCCAAGCCGGTCGCGGCAACGGCACCCAGTCTGTCGCAACTGCGGTATGACGAACTCGAGCTGATGGATGAAACCCAGGTCGAAGAAAAAATGGAGATCGCCCGCGCCCTGGGCGTGATCAACAGTGAGGTGGACGCCAAGCTCAAAGCGCTGAATTCGCTCATGAGCACGATTCAAGGCTACAAAGCGGTGCTGCCCGAGCGCAACCCTCTGCGGCCAGAGTCTTACCTGGATGCACTGATTCAACTTTTCAAGCAAAGCGAAGTGGGTTCTGACGTGTGTGTGGACTGGTTGCAGTGCATGACACCAGAGTTATCGCGGGCATTGCAAGATGAGTATTCCCGCTGGGGCGTTGCCCTCAAGACAGGCGGCGTGTCAGCGGCGGATTACACCGTGTTGATGACGGCAGGTGGTTCGTCTGCAGGCGGGGCAATCCAATCTACGGGTGATGAGCGCATCGACAACCGCTTGGGCCAATCTCGCTACAGCGCGGCCCTGGAGCCCTCGCCGCTGGCCGATGCGCGTTTGACCGTCAAGCAGTTGCGCCGCCTGGTCATGGGTGAATTTGACATGCGCCGCCATGGCGATGAGGGCGACCCACGCATGGTGCCCGCCAGTGGTGACCGCCGCAAACGCGGACAGGCTTTTGAAAACACCATCCCTGCTGCGCTGCAAGCCTTGGAAGAAATGCACAGGGTTGACGACGCGATGCAGCGACTTGCACAGCGCGAAGGCACCGGCTTAACCCCTGCGGCGCAGCTGGCACGAGGTGCTGCGCCGGAGCCGATTGAGGGCTCGGACCCGATGGAGCTTGCACAGCTGGAAACGCCCGAGCTTTATGCCCGACTGCGCCAGGAATCCCGCTCCGTAGGGGATGTGTTGAGTCTGGAAGTTGTGGCCTTGATGGTGGAGAACATCGTCAGCGATACGCGGCTATTGCAGCCCGTGCGTGACATCGTTGCGCTGCTCGAATCGCCTTTGTTGCGGCTGGTGATGTTTGATCAGCGCTTCTTCAGCGAAAAAGATCATCCGGCGCGGCGGCTTTTGCAAACGATTGCCGAACGCAGTGCAGGCTACGAATCGGCTGACAATCCCGCGTTCGTGGCGTTCTTACAGCCCTTACGCCAAGCGGTGCAGGAACTGGTGCGCGTGCCCATTGAAAGCGCGGAGCCTTTTGAATTAACGCTTGATTTATTGGTGCCCATTTGGAACGATCTGCAGCAACGTGAGCGTGACCAACATGCCCAGGCTGTCAAGACGCTCATGCATGCTGAACAGCGCAACATTGAAGCAGGCAGTATTGGCAAAGACTTGCGCTCCCGACCAGATTCCGGCGATGTCCCGGAATCTGTCTTGGCTTTCGCCGGGGGCCCGTGGGCGCAAGTCGTCGCGCAGGTCAGGGTGCTGGCCAAAGTGGCTGAAGATGACGCCCCCGCTGCGGCATCACGCCTTAAAAAGCAAGCCAACGACTACGCTGCTTTAGTGGGCGATTTATATTGGAGCGTGTGCCCCGAAAAAGTCGGCAAAGACACAGACCGCTTGCTGCGCCTGATTCCTGGCCTGCTCAACAATTTGCGTGCCGGCCTCAAAACCATTGAATATCCCGCCAAAGAGGCCAGTGCATTCTTTGACAAGTTGATGACCTTGCATCAACGCTCCCTTCAAAAGAACGCCCAGGTGGCCCAGCGCAGCGGCTGGGGCGAACTTGCTGAAGTCTCTAGCGCCCGTGAAAAGCACGCCGAAAATCATGATGCGGGCAAGCCAGGCGCGGTTGAGACCGCCAACGTGTGGCTCGCCCCAAATGAGGCCCATTCGTCTGGCTACCTGGAAGATGTAGGCATCGATTTCACATCTGTTGAAGAGCCTGAAACCCAAGTCATGGCCTATGACGAGTCAGTGCATGCCAGTAGCCAATTTGTCTCCATGGACGAAGTGCAAGACATCACGGCCGCTGAAACGGCGTCGACAGCGAAGTCCAGCGGTGGCATGGTTGCCATGGCCATGGATGCATCGATGGACGCCAGTGTCTTGCGCCAGGGTGAATGGGTCAACATGTTGCGCGGCGGCTCGGCCACCCGGGCGCAACTGATTTGGGTTAGCCCCGAGCAGACGATGTACATGTTTACCACCTCCACCGGGCGCAACCAGTCCATGTCTCGCGGCACCTTAGACCGTCTGATCAAGCAAGGGCATGTGCAACTGTTGGTGCCCGCAAACGTGATGGATAACGCGCTCAACGCGGTTACTCAAACCGCCATGCGCAACAGCATGGACTCTGGCGGCTCACCACAGCGTTGATGATCACCGATCCGGTTTTTTACGCGGTGTCGGTCCCCGCTGTGCTGTTGCTGGGCATCAGCAAGAGTGGCTTTGGGGCCGGTTTTGGCTCACTTGCTGTGCCCATGATGGCCATGGCGGTTACGGTGCCTGAGGCCGCAGCGATCTTGATGCCGGTGCTTTTGGTGATGGATGTGCTGGGCATGGCCGCCTTTCGCAAAGACTTTGACCTGAAACTGCTCAAGTTTTTGCTGCCCTGCGGCCTCGTGGGTATTGTCATTGGGGCTTTGCTTTTCAAGGCGCTGGACGCGCGCACGGTAGCCGGCATTGTTGGCTTATTTACCTTGCTGTTCTTGGCGCAGCGCCTGCTGTTCCCGCCCAAGCCCAACAGTGCGCCGCCACCCAAATGGTTGGGCGCGATGCTCACCGCCACGTCTGGCTTTACCAGTTTCATTGCCCATGCAGGCGGCCCGCCCATCAATGCTTATGTGATTCCGCTCAAGCTGACACCCATCAAGTTCACAGCCACCATGGCCTTCTTTTTCTTTGTGATCAACCTGGCCAAATGGCTGCCCTATGCTTGGCTTGGCCTGTTGGACATGCGCAATTTCAGCACTTCACTGGTGCTGCTGCCCCTCGCGCCCTTGGGCGTTTGGGTGGGCGTGCGCATCGCCAAGCACATTCAACCCACCCTGTTCTACCGCATTCTTTATGTGGGCATGTTCCTGACTGGTCTCAAGCTTATTTGGGACGCCTTCAAATAGCGTGATTCAGTTCTTCGGCGCTTAACCAGCGGTAGGAAAACTACCCGGCAGCAAGATGCTCTTGTCCACTGCCGCCATTTGCGTACGACCACAAAATGCCATCGACAAATCCAGCTCTTTGTGGATGATCTCGAGTGCTTTTGTCACGCCAGCTTCGCCCATGGCGCCTAGGCCGTAAAGGAACGCGCGGCCAATGTAGGCCCCTTTGGCACCCAGCGCATAGGCCTTCAGCACATCCTGACCGCTGCGGATGCCGCCATCAATGTGCACTTCGATTTGCGAACCTACCGCTTCCACAATGGCGGGCAGCGCGTTGATGGAGGAATCGGCGCCGTCCAGTTGACGCCCTCCGTGGTTACTGACGATCAGCGCATCAGCACCCGCTTGCACGCACAGCTTGGCGTCTTCCACGTCCATGATGCCTTTGATGATCAGCTTGCCGCCCCAGCGTTTCTTGATCCATTCCACGTCGCCCCAGTTCAGGCGCGGGTCAAATTGCTGGGCGGTCCATTCGCTCAAACTGCCCATGTTGGACACGCCCTTGACGTGGCCCACGATGTTGCCGAATTCGCGTCGCTTGGTGCCCGCCATCCCTAAGCACCAGCGCGGCTTGGTGGCCATGTTGATCATGTTGGCAATTGTCAGCTTGGGCGGGGCCGACAGGCCGTTTTTCAAATCTTTGTGGCGCTGACCCAGCACTTGCAGGTCCAGCGTCAGCACCAAGGCCGAGCAGTTGGCCGCTTTGGCGCGGTCGATCAGGCGCTCGATGAAGTCGCGGTCGCGCATCACATACAGCTGAAACCAAAAAGGATGGTTGTCTGTGCCTTTGGCCACGTCTTCAATCGAGCAAATGCTCATGGTCGACAAGGTAAAGGGCACACCGAATTTCTTGGCCGCACGCGCCGCCAGGATCTCACCATCGGCATGTTGCATGCCCGTCAAGCCCGTGGGGGCGATGGCGACCGGCATGGCCACGTTTTGTCCAATCATGGTGGTGGCGGTGCTGCGGCCTTCCATGTTGACCGCCACGCGCTGACGGAATTTGATGGGTTTAAAGTCGTCTTCGTTGGCGCGGTAGGTGCCCTCGGTCCAGCTGCCCGAATCTGCATAGTCGTAAAACATGCGGGGCACGCGTTTTTGCGCCAAGACGCGCAGGTCTTCAATCGTGGTGATAACGCTCATGGGGTGTCTCTCCTGGTTTTGTTGGCTTGAGCGCAAGCTTAATTGCAAGCGCTAGCGGCCGGTGTGAAGATTTTTCTGAGGCCTTGAAATTCTGCTCATGCCTGCGTTATTGCTGACGCAACGCCCGTAGCAAGGTCTGGGGTGTTCAATGTTTCAGTGGCGGTATCAAAGCCCTGTTGCTGCAAATGGGCCACCAGCCCCGCGTCCATGCTCATGGCATGGGGCATGAACCACTCCAGCAAGGCATCTGTTGCACGGTCGATGTACTGGGCGTCGCCTGCGCGGGTCAAGCGCTCAACTTCTTTGAGCACCTGCAGCACGTCGGCATGTTGGTTGAAATGGCAGTGCCCTGCGGGGATCCCCGTGGCCAGCATCCAGCGCTCTTCCTGGGCAAAGTGTTCGGCCGTATGGCCCACCAGCTCAAAAAAGCGGGATTCTTTGGCCGTCCCCACTGTCTGCCGGACATCGCGCACGATCTCCAGCATTTCCAGGTGAGTGGCATCGGTGCGCGCGTCGCCAAGGCGCAGTTCAGAGGCGGAGAGGGTCTGTTCAGTCATTGCAATACGGTAAGCGTGATGTGATTTTGCCCGATGCCGAGCGCACGCCAAGCCAGGAGCCCGCTTACACTGTGCAGCTTTGCGATGAGCCCAGCATGGAGTCCATCGTTTCAATCATTTCACTCCGTTTTCCACGATGCGACTTCTGATCCTTTTTGCGTTTGCAGCTACTGTCCTGGTCGGTTGTGGCGGCGGCACTAGTTCTGGTAGTGCGTCCAATGTGGCAACGGCACTTAACGCCAGTTTTTTCTCGGCTTGCACTGCCAAGGGCAACGAAACGGATGCCACCGCCAGCTTTGGCAAGTACACCGTCACCACCAATGTCTGGAACCCTTCCGCTGCGGGGTCTTTTAGCGAATGCATCAAAGCGAAGCACGATAACGTGACAGGCCTGATTGATGCGGTAACCACCTGGAGCGTGCAAGAGTCCAACAACCAGGTCATGTCTTTTCCTAATTTTGCCTATGGCTGGCGCGTGGGCACTGATCAGGGCAGCACCACCAAGAAATTGCCTGCCACGCTGGACAAGTTGGAAGACATTCAGGCCAGCGGCAAAGTTGACACCGTCTGCGCACCGGGCGTGGAATGCGTGATGAACACGGCCTTTGACCTGCTGTTTTCAAATACGGCCAAGCCCGATACCTGGCCGCCAACTGGCGAGCTGATGGTCTGGGTGCAGGCCACGTGCAAACATTGCAACGCGGGCAAGCTGGTGGAGGTGGTCAGCATTGATGGTGTGAAGTTTGAAGTCTACAAAGGCCAAGTGACACCGCCCACTGGCACAGCGTCTTGGACCTATGTGGCCTATGTGGCCGAAAGCACGGTGACCCAGTTCAACTTCAACATGAAGAACTTTGTCGCCGATTCGCTTAAGCGCGGCTACCTCAAGCCTTCAGACTATTTGGCGGTGGTGGAACTAGGCACCGAAATCACCTCCGGCCAAGGCTCGACCACACTCAGCGGCTATTCCATCCGCTGAATGCGCCCAGAATTCGGCGTTGATCGACGCCATACCGCGTAAATCTAAGGCCAAGCTGTTAAGCTTTTCGCACCGAGGAGAATGACCACATGATGCAACTGCTGACCGATCCCCAGGCCTGGATTGCCTTTGCCACCCTGACCGCGCTGGAACTGGTGCTGGGCATAGACAACATCATTTTCATCTCCATCCTGGTCGACAAGCTGCCGCTTGCACAGCGCGAGACGGCGCGTCGGCTGGGCCTGTTCATGGCCATGTTCATGCGCGTTGGCCTGTTGCTGGTGCTGGCCTGGATCGTCGGCCTGGTGGAGCCGCTATTCAGTCTGATGGGCAAGGGCATTTCGGGCCGCGATTTGATTTTGATCTTGGGTGGACTGTTCTTGATCTGGAAGAGCACGGGTGAGATTCATCACTCGCTAGAGGGCGAAGAGGAACAAACGGCCAGTGCAGTTCAGGCGGGCTTTGCCGCCATCATCTTGCAAATCATGGTGATCGACTTGGTGTTCTCGCTGGATTCCATCATCACCGCCGTGGGTATGGTGGACGATGTCAAAGTGATGATCGCTGCAGTGATCGTGTCTGTTGGGCTCATGATGCTGTTTGCTGGCCCCATTGGCCGCTTTGTTTCAGATCACCCCACCATCAAGATGCTGGCGCTTTCGTTCCTGGTCGTCGTGGGCGTTGTGTTGGTGGCCGAAGGCTTTGGCCACCATGTGCCCAAAGGCTATGTTTACTTCGGCATGGCGTTTTCGCTGGGTGTGGAAATGCTCAACATCCGCATGCGACGCAAAAACGGTAAGCCCGTGAAGCTCAAACCTCCGCACGTGCCGGGGAGCTAACACGGTTTCACTGGGCGAGGGGTTTGGTTCTCTCGCCCGTGCGCGCACCTTCGCGCACCCCCGCGCCACGCACCTCAACCCTCACCTCATCCAACTTGCTGCCGTCAGGCGCGACAAGGCTCAGCACGTGTCGGCCGGGCCAAGGCAGCCATTGCGCAGTAGCGCCTTTGGCCAAAGGCTTGCCATCAAGCAGCCAACGCAACTGCGCGGCTTGCGACGGGCTCACCGCGCTGGCTTGCAATGTCACCCGTTGGCGCTGAGGGGGGATGTCCGGGTCCAGCGCCAGCACACTACCTTGCGTTGGGGACAGGATTTTTACGTTATTTAGGCTGTTTCGGCTTGGTACATAAGCGTTATCAGCTATTGAATCTGTAGCAAATAAGGCTTGCACTGTGCCTGGCAAGAACCATTCCTGGCGCGGAGCCTCCAAATCGTCGCCAAAGCGAACCTGCTGGCGGATCAGGGGAATTGGCGGCGTCGGTTCGTCCTTGGCGCTAGGCGGTAGGCCTCGGTGCAAGTAGCCCATCACGGCAGCCCAGACCGGTGCTGCGCCCGATGTGCCGCTCACATCATGCATGGCCGCGCCACTGGCGTTGCCTACCCATACGCCGACGGTGTAGCGGCGGGAATAGCCCAACGTCCAGTTGTCCCGCATGTCTTTGCTTGTGCCAGTTTTCACAGCCGACCAGCGGCGTGTGGCCAGCACGCTGTCGGTGCCGAAGGTACGGGCGCGCGCATTGGTGTCCGCCAAGACATCGCTGACGATGAACGCCGCGCCGGGGGCAATCACCGCATCGCTTTTGCCGGCGACGGGCGCATCTGCCAACGCGCGCGTTGCGCTCCAGACGCCGCTATTGGCCAGCGCACGGTAAGCGTTGGTGAGGTTCAGCAGCGACACCTCAGCGCTTCCCAGCGCCAGGCTGTAGCCGTAAAAGTCGCCAGACTCTTTGATGGCGAGACCAAAACGGTTCAACTGCGCCTGAAACCGCTCAGGCCCCACCATCACCAGCGTGCGAACAGCGGGCACGTTCAGCGATGCTGCCAGTGCGGTGCGCACCGATACCCAGCCTTTGAACTGGTGGTCGTAATTCTGGGGGATGTAAAGACCGCTGGCGGTGGGAATGTGGGTGGGCGCGTCCTCCAGCAAGGACGCCACTGTCAGCCGTTTCTCGGCCAGTGCCTGTGCATACAGGAACGGCTTGAGCGTGGAGCCAGGCTGGCGCAGAGCCAGCACAGCATCCACCTCTGCGGCTTGACTCAGTTCTCCAGAGGTGCCGACCCAGGCCAACACATCACCGGTGCGGTTGTCCAGTACCAGCACGGCACCATCCTCCACATGGCGGGTACGCAATTCGCGCAAATGCTGTTGCAGCGTTTGAACCGCAAAGCGCTGCAAACCCGCATCCAGCGTGCTGCGAAGCGCAGCTTGAGGTGGCGCGGATTGGCGTTGCAGCTTTAACAGGCGGCGCGAGAAATGCGGCGCGATGCCACTGCTGGCATCAAATGCGCGGCGCTGCAGCGCGCCAGTGGCAAACAGGTCCAAGGCTTCGCAATCCACTGGGCTAGATGCCTTGGCCTGCACCGCCATGGCTTTTTCAATGCCGCAGGCCCGCTGCGCCACTTGTTGCGCCTTGGCATTGGGGGCGCGTAGCAGGGCAGCTGCTACAGCCGCCTCACGCTGGTCCAGGCCGTGCGCAGCTTTGTCAAATAGCGTGCGACTCAAGGCATCCACACCCACCAGTTCGCCGCGAAACGGCACCAAGTTCAGGTAGGCCTCCAGGATCTGGTCTTTTCGCCAGCGCCTATCCAGCACCTGCGCCGCCACGGTTTGCCCGAGCTTTTGCCCAATGCTGCGCCCGCCACTCCCCGAACGCCAGTCTTCGTCCAGCAAGCCCGCAAGCTGCATGGTCAATGTCGATGCCCCACGCGTGCGTTGATGCCACAAGTTACCCCAGGCCGCAGCAGAGACCGCTTGCCAGTCCACCCCGCTGTGCTCGTAAAAGCGCTTGTCTTCGCTCAGCACCAGTGCCGTGCGCAAAGCGGGCGACACCTCCGTCAAGGCGAGCCACTGGCCACGCCGAACCGTGGCATCAGTACGAATGCGTTGTATCTCCTCGCCGTGACGATCCTGCACACGTGTGTCAGACGGTCGGTACGCTTGGCGAACCTCTTCAAAGCTGGGCAGGGCCCTGGCACCCAGCGCAGACAAGCTCAGCACCCCGGCCAGAAAGGCAGGCAAGCACCCGGGCAAACGGGGGCGCGGCCTAGGATGCACATCGGGTGCGAGCGTGGACTCAAAAACCATGTCTAAAAATGTGCTTATGGCACGTTATATATGGCTTTGTTGCTATAAATACAATTGCAAAAACGGTGAGCTTACCGCTAAAAACACCAGCACATTCACGATAACCGTCAACCAGAACACCGCGCGAAAGGTCGGTTTAACGGATTTATGTCGCAACAGTTGCTGCGCCAGCAGTGCGCCCGGCCAACCACCACCCAATGCCAGCATGTGCAGGGTTTTCTCTGGCGTGCGCCAAGTACCGCGCACAGCTGCGGATTTGTCCCAGGCGTACACCGCAAACGTGATGACGCTCATCGCCAGGTAAAGCGCTGCAAACCACCAGGGTGGCTGCCACAGTAGGCTGACCAGCGCGTAAAGCAGCACAAACCAAGGCACAGCAAAAAGCGTAGCTGTGTTCCAGTGTTCCTGTTTGGATTGATGCAAATTGCGGTGTCGCAAACGGGGTTGCTGCGAAGGGCTGCGTGATGTCTTCATGGCTGTTGGCCATTGTGGCATCCGCCCAGCGCCAATAACGCGCATGGCATGAGGGCTTTGAAAAGATGTCAAACTCATCGATAGACAGCCAACCGTTGCGGATATCACCATGACCACCAACACATTTGACCCCAAGCAGCGCAAGAAAGCCCCCGCTGCGGAGGGTAAGTTTGAATTGCTTTTGTTTCGGCTGGGCACCTCTGATGATTCAGACCGCAGCGAGCTCTTTGGCATCAATGTGTTCAAGGTGCGCGAAATTGTTGTCGCACCCAAAATCACCAAGATTGCCAACGCACCGCCTCATGCGCTGGGCCTTGCCAACGTGCGCGGGCAGATGATTCCGGTGATCGATCTGCCCAGCGTGGCAGGTTGCACCCCTAAGACCAACTCTCAAATTGTGCTGGTCACTGAATTTGGGCGGACGACGCAAGCCTTTATGGTGGATGAAGTGGTCGAGATCATTCAACTCGAATGGAAACACCTGCTGGCCGCCGAAGGCAGTCATGCGGGCATGCTTTCGGGCTATGCCCGGGTGGATGGTGACGCTGAAAACTCGCGTTTGGCTCAAGTGTTGGACGTCGAACAGATTTTGAGAGATGTCTTTCCCAGCTCTCACGGTGTCGAAGACGACACCAGCGGCATCCCTGAGATCACCCTGCCTCAGGGTGCGCTGATCCTGTTTGCAGATGATTCGCATGTGGCCCGGCTGTTGGTGGAAAAGGGCCTGGAAGCCATGAACGTCAAGTTCGAGTCAGTGCACAACGGAAAAGTCGCCTGGGAGCGTCTGGGCGCACTTCACACAGAAGCCTTGGCGCAAGGCAAAAAGGCCAGCGACATCGTTGCGCTGGTGCTGACCGATCTGGAAATGCCCGAGATGGATGGCTTCACGCTGACGCGCAATATCAAAGACGACACCCGGTTTGAAGGCATTCCCGTGATCATCTATTCATCGCTGACCGGCACCGCAAGTGAAGGCCATGCCAGTGCCGTCGGTGCCGACGCCTATGTCGCTAAGTTCGAGCCCAAAGAATTGGCGCAAGCGATACGCACCACCTTGTACAACCGAGGTTGGAAGACCTGATTCCCTTTCTAAATCATCCGTGTCGTTGTTGCCTAGCCTCGCCGCGCGTCAACACTGGGTTCGGCTTTTCGCCTAGACACCCGTGATTTAGAGATGGAGCACGGCGGCTATTTGTTTGCCTCCACTTTTATCCTGGCATTCGGCCATTCGCCAAACATCTCGGGCGCATACATGGCCTCGACGCGTGAGGGTGGCAAAGCGAAGTCGCCCACATTGTTCAAACGCACCGTGTACTCCATCTTGACCTTGCCCTTGGGCAGGTACTCGTAATAGCTGCGGAAGGCTTCAAAGCTGCGTTCTTCAAACGCTGGCCAACCTGCGCCACTGCGCTTTTCGCCGCTGCTGGCGATCTCGCTGTCCCGGCCTAAGCCGCTGCCCAGAATCGTCGCGCCGCCCGGCACGGGGTCGGTGATCGCAACCCAGGTCATGTCAGCGCTGGCGTTCACTTCCAGGCTGATGCGCAGCACGTCGCCTCGGGAGTATTTGCCGGGCGTGGCTTGCTCTACAGGCGTGATGGTTTTGCTGATTTGGTAACCCGCTGCAAAGGGCGCTTTCAACTGGACCGCTGCCAGTGACTGCAAGGTGAGCCAGGGTTTGCCGCTCCCTTGCTGTATGACGTTCAGGGTCTCCTTGGCCGCGTCTTTGTTCCAGGGCAAAAAGGCGGTGTTGTTGCGCAGGTTGCCTGGGCTGGCGGGCGCGCCGAACAAGCTCGTCTGGTGAGGCGCACCGCTGGCGTCACTGGTTTTGACGCGGTCCACCTTGGCCCAGTCCACCTGGGCGCTGTTGCTACCCAAGGTGGCCTTGGTGATGCCGCTGACCGGCGTGGCTTCAAACTTGGCGCTGAACTTGTCCAGGGCCAGGCCGCCCCACAGATTGGCGGTGGTGGTGTGCCAAGCGCCGCCTTGCTGGCGCGCGATGAACCCATTGGCCAGGCGGCCCATGTCGTCCTTCCAGGCGGGGTCGTCCATCACGGCCAGCATCAGCTTGGCGGTGTTGAGGTCGCCGCTCACCATTAGCCACCACCAGTAGTCGCTCTGCTCGGTGCTGAAGATCAGCTTGGTGCCTTGGTAGCTCAAACGGCTCTTCAAGACTTGCGTGGCTTCGGCCAGGCGCTTGTCGCGCTCGGGGATGTCACTCATGCGTTTGAGGATGTTCAACCAGTCAATCACCGTGTGGGTGGGCCATTGGTTGGGGGCGACCGTGATGCTGCCCAACATGCGGGCCTGCGCCTTGCCGTAGCGGGACAGGGCTTCCAGCGCGGCGATTTTGCGCATGTCCAGGTCTCCACCCTTCCCAGCTCTGGGGCTCCAGAAATCGCGCTGGATGCGGCCCTCCACAAAGGCGATCAGGCCGCGCTCCATCGGGGCGCGTTGCTCGTCGCTCAGCGCAAACGCCGGATAGAGGCTGGAAGCTTCGTGCGTGGCGGCCAGCACGTAAGCGGTGAGGGCGTCGCTGCCCCGGTTGGCTTCGCCGTCGCGCGGCGGAAAGTAGTTGGCCAGGCCGTCGCCGTCCAGGTAGGTTGGCAGCTGCGCGGCCACGCTTTGCCAGAGTTTGGCGTCGCGCAGGCCCACTGCTTTGCTGGTCTTTTGCTCCAGGCAGGCAAAGGGGTAATTCGCGAACCAGTCGCGGATGGCTGGCAGGCCCTCGGCCAACTTTGGCTGCATGGCCAGGCGCAAGCCGCCCCGGCCTGGAATCGCGTCCGCTGGCGGGGCGACCTCCATGTTGAACGGACCGTCGAGTTGCGCCAGCGTGCCTTGCTGCACCGTAAGCGGCACAGCTGGGATGATGCGTTGGCGTGCCTTCAGAGCATCTTTGGCCCCGCTCACCGTGTCTTTGACCTCGATCTCCCACAGGATCGCTTCTGCCCGCGTTTGACCCAACTGAGCCGGTGCGGTGACATTCCACGCAACTTCTCTGGCCTCTCTGGCAGGTATATCAAGACTTTGCTGCTCTAAATTTAATAGCGTAGCCCTTGGCGTCACCTGCACCTTCATGGCCGCTTTGGTGGTGTTGCGCAGGGTGAACTGGGCACGGAACTGGTCGTCCTCGCGCACCAGCGGCGGCAGGCCACTGATGATCTGCAGGTCTTGCGTGGCTTTGATGCTGGTGCTGCCGGTGCCAAAGAGGCCAGTGCCCATGTCGGCCACTGCAACGATCTTGACGGTGGTCAGCGCATCGTTGAGTGGCACGGTGATGCTGGCCCTGCCATGGGCATCCAGCACCACCTTGGGGTTCCACAGCAATAGCGTGTCCAGCAGCTCGCGCGTACCGCTGCGGCCACCGCCACCGCCCGCTGGCACGGCTTTTCGCCCATAGTGGCGCCGACCAATGATTTCCATTTGTGCGGTGCTGGTCTCTACACCCCAGGCGCGGCGCTGCAGCATCGCGTCCAGAATGTTCCAGGTGCTGTTGGGCATGAGTTCCAAGAGGGCTTGGTCGACAGCCGCCAGCGCCACCTCCGCGCCCGCAGCAGGTTTGCCGTCGGGCCGGGTCACGCTGATGTTCACTTGGGCCTTGTCGCGCACCGGGTAGCTCTCTTTATCAGCCGAAACCTTCACATCGAGTTGGTGCGCCTTGGTGCCCACGCGCAGCTCAGCCATGCCCAGGCGGTAGGCGGGCTTGCTCAAATCCACCAGCGCGGTGGGGGCGATGTATTCACGGCCCTCGTACCAGAAGGATGTCCACCATTCGCGCGGCGCCTTGAAACCCCAGGTAAAGAAGCTGTACCAGGGCACCTCGCGCAAGCGGCCTCGCAGTGCCAGCACGCTCACATACACGTTGGGCCCCCAGCCTTCTTCGATCTTCAGGTGCACAGTGGGGTCTTGTCCGTTCAGCTGGACCACCTGGGTGCTCAAAATACCTTCACGCTCGACAGCAACCAAGGCAGTTGCAAAGCGAAAGGGCATGCGCACTTGCAGATTGGCAACTTCGCCCGGCTGGTAGGCCTTTTTCTCGGGCAGCAAATCCATGCGGTCATGGTCTTCACCACCGAACCAGAGTTCGCCTTGCTTGGTGACCCATACACTGGCGGCCGCCTGGATGCCATTGCCCTGGCCATCCTTGGCGGTGACAACCAGTTCCACCTCGCCCGCGTCGCTCAGCTTGGTTTCGCACAACAGCAAGCCCCGGCTGTCGCTCTTGCCTGAGCAGACTTCGCCCAGCTTCTTCAGCTCAGTCTTGTTGTCGTAGGTGTAAAAGCCGCCCACCATGCGCTTGCGGCTGGTGGTGGTAATGCGTGCCACCGCCGTCACGCTGAGCGGCACATCGGCCTGCGGCTTGCCGTCCAGGCTCAAGGCCAAAGCCTGGAACTTGATCTTCTGCGCGCTGGACACCCAGCCTTCGGTCTTGATGCCCGCAATCACTGCTGCGGGCCAAAGTGATTGGGTGCTGCGCAGCGTCTGGATCTCGCCATTGGGGTCGGCGTAGGTGGCTTCGAGCAAAAGCTCTTTGGGTTGCTTGTCCAGCAGTTTGGGCGGCAGTTTGTCGATGGTGACCTTGCCCGTGCCGTTTTTGTCGAGGGTGAGCGGCAGCTTGTCCGCCACCACGCGCTGGTCCTGGGGTGCGCTGGCCTCTTCTTCATCCTGATCCGGGTTGCTGCTTGTGGCATCGCGCGGTGGGGTGAAGCTGAAGGCGTCGTAATCATCAAACTGCAAATACTTGCCCCGCACCAGTGCAGACACGCGCACAGGCAGATTGGTGGCGGGGCCACCCGCGACATAGTTGACCTGTACCTCTGTGGGAATGCTGCTGGGTTTGACCAGTGCGGTCTTCTGTACAGGCGCGACCCGGCCTTGCAGCACTGGCAGGCGGAACTCTTCCACGCGGAAGAGGGCGGTGCTGAACGATGGCGCGTAGCGTTTGGCGTCAACTTCTTTCAGCTCAATCTGGTATTGGCCCAGTTTTGCGGCAGGGGGAATCTGGAACTCGCTCTCGGCACTGAATCCCCCTGTGCCTGTTTTGCGCCAGGTAACTGCTTGTTTGAACTGTTGGCCGCTGCCGACATGGGTAATGGTCAAGCTGCCAGGCCCTTTATCTGGCAGGCCAAAGCCGCTGCGATTTTCCGTGCGCAGGTAATGCTTCATGGACACGGTTTCACCGGCGCGAAGCAGGCTGCGGTCCAGCACCGTGTGTGCACGCCGGTCGGGCACCGGGTCTCGGCTGGTGGGCGCATTGAATCGCCAGGATTCAATGCCACGGTTCCAGTCGCTCCAGGTGAATGCCAAATCGGCCACGCCGTCGGCGCCCTGGTGTCGTGCGCTCACAAAGTAGGCTGACGCGTTGCTTCCATCCTTGTCATTGCAGCTGGGCGGCTCTGGCGACAGCCCGTCAAACATGGCCACGCCTTGTGCGTTGGTAAGGGCCACGGCCAACTCTTTGCCCCGGCAATCGGACACGCGCACGCTGGCGCCCGCGACCACTTGGCCTTTGTCCAGCGTGGTAACCCAGGCCGCTGCGTTTTCGCGGCCCAGCTTGAAATGCACCCCCAGGTTAGTAACCAGGGCTGAGGTGCGCACGTACATCGTGCGTTGGGGGCCAAGCTTTGGGTCAAGCAGCGAAGCGCCCAGCCTTGGAGATGCAATCTCCACCACATGAAAGCCGGGCGTCAGCGGAATCCCCACCACTTCAAACGGGCGCGATTGTCCGGCGGGGCTGGGCGGCAGGTCCAACTGTTTGGGCTTGACGGACTTGTCCAGCAGGGGTACCTCGCGGGACTCGTTGTTTCGGTTGTTAAATGCCTGTGTCCGCAGGTACCACCTGATGATGTCGCTATCATTTTTGATGCTTAGATCGGCAACCTTGGCACCTGGCTGCAGGGTTTTTGCCTTCAGGTCATGCTCAACATTGCGCAGGGTCACGGGCAAAAGCGCCAGCGGATTGGGGCCGGGCTCGGCCAAACGTTCCACCACGCCAAAGCTGCTGGCAGAAAACTTGACCAGGGGTGGCTGGCCACCCGTACGCACCGCCATCGGAAAGCTCTGCCCATTGCTCAAGCTGCGGCCAGCGCTGTCGGTGAAGTTGGCAGGCAGCTCCAGCTTGAAGTCTGTGTCCTCGGCGAAGGGGGCGTCAAACACCACGCTGCTGATTTCGGCCTCGCCAGCTTGATCAGCATCTTGTTTGGCTTTAATGGTCTGCTTGGCGGACACCAGGCGAATCTCACGGGCCTTTTCGCGGCTGATGCCCGCGTTGAAGTTCAGCCGCATGGGCCGAATGGGCAGGCAGCCTGATTGTGCGTTCTCACGCTCGCACGCAAAGCTGGCGGCAAACGGGTCGCGCACCTTGAAGGCGAAGCGGCGCTCGACCGAGTTGGCCACGCCTGCCTGTCCGCCAAGGATTGGCGTGCGTATGCCTTTGCCCCAAACCAATTGAAGCTTGGCACCAGCGCTAAGGCGGCGACTGCATTGCAAAGCGACAAAGGCCAATGGCTCTGCAGCGGCGGCTTTGGTCTGTCCAGTGGCTTGCAACAAGGCGGCCAGCTCCTTACCCGCCAGCAAGCGCACGGGAATGCGTTCGCCCAGCCCTTCGGCCACGCACCAGGCGTTGGCCGTGACGCTCTCCGGTGCGGCTTGGCCGTTCAGGCTCAGCAAAAAGTGCTGGTTTTCATCAATGGTTTCGCTGACGTCGGGGAAAGTTGTCTGAACAAAGGGGCCGCCCGTCGAAAAGCTGAAGCTTGCTTTGCCGCTGACCTCAGCCCCTTTGGGGGATTTGAACGAAGGCACCGTTTGCACCGTGCAGCGCAATCCAGGCGGTAAATCGTTGTCAAAGTCGAACACCCATTCCTTTTCACTGGTCCAGCGGCCGCTGCCTTTTGCAAAACTCTTGCTCGCATCAACGGACGGGCAAGTGACTGACAAAGGCGCTGGCGCCTTGGGATCGCCGAAATTGACAGCGGCTTCGTCCCACTTGGCAACGATCTGGCGCACCCGGGCGACCTCGCCTTGTGGCGACAACGCGCTGACCTGCAGGGCATGAGCTGCCTGACCCAGGATGAAGGCCAGCAGGCCAATCACCATGGGATACATGCGAATTCGACGTCCAAACCCTGTCATAAAGCCCCTTTTTTGTTGCTGCCAATGCCCTTTTGTGCGCCTGCCCTATTGTGGCGCTGGCCTGCACGATTGTCTGGATTGGATTAGAGTTTTCAGCTACCTAGCAGGAACACCGGAATCCACCCCATGCGTATCGACAGGAGCAGCAAGCTGATCACCATAGCTGTATTGGTGTTTTCTGCGCTCTGCATCGGCACCCATCTGGCAGCTGAATACTTCGACGAAAAGCGTGTAGAAGCCTTGGAGTTTGAGCTGGAAGTGGTGCAAAACTTTCATCAACTGGCTAAAAGCAATGACAAGCTTGCCACAGCGCTGCGCCTGTTTGTGCTGAGTGGGGATGAACGCTTTCGTGACGAATATTTTCAGGAGACGCTTGAAAGCGTCGCCCGTGACAAGGCCATAGATCGCTTCAAGAACATGACTGCCATGGAGCCCAATGAGCTCTTATGGATAGACGGATTTAAGGACGAATCAGACAGCCTGATCCGCACTGCCAATAAGGCCATGTCGCTATACAACATGGGCAGCGAAAAGGCCGCAAAGGAGCAGCTTTTTGGGCCCGAGATCCGCGACACGTTTCGGCGCGCCAATGAAAAAATAGCCCAGGCGCAAGCGAGCGTCATCATGCGCAACCGCAGTTTGTCGCAAGATCTGGGAAGAAAAATGGAGCTGGCGTCTGGCGCCGCAATGAGCTTCTTGCTGATTGATTTGGTCTTGGTGCTGGTCAGCTTGCAACTGATTTTGCGTCGACGAGTCCTGACGCCTATCGTGGCCTTGACGGGTACCGCGCAAAGCCTGGTGGCGGGCAAGCTGGATGTGCAGTTTGGACATGAAAACGTCCAAAACGAAATTGGCGACTTGGCGCGGCAACTCGAAGGTTTTCGCAAGGTCAGCACCGAGCTGGAAACACAGCGCCAGATCAAAACCGCTTTGACCGATATTTCGCAAACCAAGTTTGGCGAGACAGAGGCCGAATTTGCATCGCCACTCCTGGCCAAAATTGCGCCTTTGATGAACTGCGGCGCGGCTGCCTTGTATTTGCGCTCTGAAGGCAGCGAGCAGTTTCACTTGGCCGGTGGCTTTGGTTTGGGCGGTGCACATACCGCGCTAACGCCTGGCGTTGCCACGCCCGAGTTGGTGGCGCAAGTGGCGCAAACCCGCGCTGCACTGGTGCTGCAGGACATTCCGCCAAGCTACTTCAAAATCGGCTCAGGTTTGGGGGCTGCGGCACCGTCAGTGGTGACGGTGGTGCCCATCGTTTACCAGACCGAGGTGTACGGTGTGATGGAGCTGGCGTCGTTTTCAGCGCCCAGTGCATGGCAGCTGGCGTTTTTGAGCGAGTTTTCGGCGGTTATTGCGCCGCGTCTGGCGAGCTTGGAGCACAGTGTGCGCACCCAGGCACTGTTGAATTCTGCACAGGGCCAGATGGCAAGCTTGACAGAGCAGGCCACGCTGCTGGAGCGCCAGGCCAAAGACCTGGAATCAAAACAGGCGGTGCTCAAAGCGACCGAGGAATGGTACTGGGCGATCATCGAGTCCGCCCCCGATGGCTTGCTGGTAGAGCACGAACAAGGCCAAGTCCTGTTTGCCAACTCGCGCATGCAAAGTCTCTTTGGCTATGCGCAGGCTGAGTTGATGGCACGGTCCATGGTGTTACTGGTTTCACCCCACTCCCAAGACGAATTAGCGCAAATCCGGCAAGATTTTTTGGGCCGCGAGACCGAGCAGCATTTGACGAGAGATCTGGATTTGATGGGCTTGCGTGCAGACGGCACCGAGTTTCCCATCGAGATCAGTATTTCCAAGCTGCCCATGAGCGCAGAAACAGGGCGCTGCATTTGCGTGACGGTGCGCGATGCGACTTCCCGCAAACAATCCGAAGCGGCGCTGACCTCTGCGCGAGGCATTGCGGAAGCATCCCGTCAACAGATCATGGCTATTTCGGACGCCTTGCCCCTGGCGGTGTTCCAGCTCAGAACAATGCCGCATCAGCCGACGGTGTATTCCTTTGTGTCCAGCCGCATAGAGCAGATTCTGGGGATCTCCGCAGGCGAATTGATGTTGAATGCGCAGGTGGGGTGGGCATTGGTGCATGCTGATGACGTGTCACAAGTGACCGCGCATTGGCGCAGCCACGTCAAGGCAGTCACTGAAGGGGAGTCCTTCGACCCCTTGGAGATGACCATGAGAGTGGTCCGGGGCGGGCAAATCAGCTGGATATTTGTCACCGCCTACCCCGATCCGCCTTTTTCGGACGGCACAGTGGTGTGGAGTGGCTATTTTCAGGACATCACCGAACGCAAACGGGCCGAACTCGCTCTGCAAACCGTCAACGAAGAGCAAGAGGCCATTCTGGGCGCGGCCACCGTGGGCATCACCTTTACCCGCGACGGCCAGATTGTGCGTGCCAACCCTCGATTGGCTGAACTGTTGGGGTACGACTGTGCCGAACTGGTGGGCATGTCGCCGCGTGATTTTTACCTGGACAAAGAGATTCATTTGGGGCGGGTGGATGTCAACCGGGAGATCTTCAAATCGGGCCAAGCGGTTCAGTATGAAACCGTACTCCAGCGCAAAGACGGCAGCACCTTTGATGCCATGCTCAAGGGCCGCGCGGTTGATCCGAACGATTTGAATGACGGCATTGTCTGGATGATTGACGATGTGACCGAGCGCAAGGCCTCTCAAGAAGCGCTGATTCGAGGCAAAGAAATGGCCGAAGACGCGGCCCGCGCCAAGGCGGACTTTTTGGCCAACATGAGCCATGAAATTCGCACCCCCATGAACGCAGTGATTGGCATGGCGCATTTGGCGCTGAATACTGAGTTGACACCCCAGCAGCACGGCTATGTGCGCAAGATTCAGGAGTCCAGCCAGCATCTGTTGCGCATCATCAACGACATTTTGGATTTTTCCAAGATCGAAGCGGGCAAACTGGGGATTGAGAACACAGAGTTTGTGCTTGAGAAAACGCTGGATTCCGTGGCTAATTTGCTGCAAGAAAAAATCAGCGACAAAGATCTGGAGCTGATTTTTGACATAGACCGCGATGTGCCCTTTAGCCTGATTGGCGACGGCTTGCGCGTGGGGCAAATTTTGGTCAACTTTGGCTCTAACGCTGTCAAGTTCACCGAAAGCGGTGAAATCAAAATACATGTGAGCCTGCAAGACCGTGGGCCAGACTTTGCGGTGCTGCGCTTTGCGGTCTCGGATACGGGTATTGGCCTGACACGCGAGCAAATGGGCAGGTTGTTCCAGAGTTTTCAACAGGCGGATTCGTCCACCACCCGAAAATATGGTGGCACCGGACTGGGCCTGGCCATCAGCAAAAACCTGGCCGAATTAATGGAGGGGCAGGTGGGGGTGGAGAGCGAATTTGGCAAAGGCAGCACCTTCTGGTTTACCGCGCGCATGGGCATTGGCGCAGAAAACGCCCCCAAAATCCCAGCCACTTCGGATTTGCGTGGCCGCCGAGTGCTGGTGGTGGACGACAGCGATAGCGCGCGCCAAGTGCTCAATCAAATGCTGAGCAGCATGAGCTTTGTCGTTGACGAGGCTGATAGCGGGCGCCGCGCCATCGCCATGGTGGAAAACGCAGCTGCCGAAGGCGTGGCCTACGACATTGTGTTTTTAGATTGGCGCATGCCAGAGCTGGATGGCCCCGGCACAGCGCAGCACCTGCTGGCGCTGGGCTTGACACCTGCGCCGCACTTGGTATTGGTCACGGCCTATGCCCGAGATGAGGTGTTGTTGCAAGCCAAAGAAGCGGGTATCGAAGAGGTGCTGGTCAAACCCGTGAACTCGTCGGTATTGTTTGACACCGCCATGCGCTTGATTGCTGGCACCTCGGATGCTGCGGCCTACCGACTGCCCACCGTCCACGTCAAGGCCAAAGAATTCCAAAAACCCCAACTGGGCGGGGTGCGGATACTGCTGGTGGAAGACAACGAGATCAACCAGCAAGTGGCCAGCGAGTTGTTGGCAGAGGTGGGGTGCGAGGTTGAGATCGCCGGCAACGGCCTGATTGCCGTCCATAAAGTGCAGCAAGCCGAATACGACATTGTGCTCATGGACATGCAAATGCCTGTACTGGACGGGGTGGGTGCGACGGAGCAAATTCGCCAACTGCCCAAACTGCGCGATACGCCCATCATTGCGATGACGGCCAATGTGATGAGCCAGGACCGGGAGCGTTGTATCGCTGCTGGCATGAACGATTTTGTGGGCAAACCGATTGACCCACAGGAGTTGTGGACCACCTTGCGCAAATGGGTCAAGGGCAGCATGGTGCGCAAGATCGTGACCCAGGCAGACGATGCCAGCCAGGACGCAATGCGTTTGCCCGAGGGCATTGAGGGGCTGGACGTGCGCTTGGGACTGTCGAGGGTGATGGACCGCAAACCCCTTTATTTGAGTCTGCTGCGCAAATATGCCAGTACGCAGCCAGAAACCCTACAGGAATTGGGAGATGCCATTTCGGCACATGATTGTTCCAAGGTAGAACTTTTGGCCCACACCGCCAAAGCCGTGGCCGGCAATATTGGGGCCACTCAGGTTCAAGTTTTGGCGGGTGAATTGGAAAAATCGGCGCATGAAAGAGCCCCTGAGGATGTGCTAGCTGCGGGATTGGCCGCTTTGGCGACGCCATTGCAGGCGCTGGTGGCGTCATTGAATGTTCAATTAGAGGAAATTCAGGTGCCAGCAGATGCGGCCGACTTGGCGGATGTGATGGAAAAGTTGAAAGCCTTGTTGAGCCAAGACGATCCAGAGTCGCTGGAAGTGTTGACAAACCATGCGCCCATGTTGCGACAGGCGCTGGGCAAAGATTTTGGTTCTTTTGCGACGGCGGTGAAAGCCTTTGATTTCGATGTGGCTTTAGGCTTTGTCACAAGCATAAATTTGGACGGAGGGCTAAACTAGCTCAAGACTATGGAAGATATTCACAACCTGTCAAAGAAAGCCACCATTTTGGTGGTGGACGATACGCCTGACAACCTGATGCTGATGCACAGTTTGCTCAAGACCGAATACAAGGTCAAGGTGGCCAATGGCGGCGACAAAGCCCTCAAAATCGTCCAATCTGACGCGCCGCCAGATTTGATCCTGCTTGACATCATGATGCCGGACATGGACGGTTACGAGGTGTGCAGGCGGCTCAAGGCCAACCCGGCCACACGGGATATTCCCGTCATCTTTTTGACGGCCAAGGCCGAGATTGAGGATGAAAAACGTGGGCTGGAAGTGGGTGCGGTGGACTACATCACCAAGCCCATCAGCCCGCCCATCGTGATGGCACGGGTGAGAACCCAGCTGACCTTGAAGTCTTCTGCGGACTTCTTGCGCGACAAGGCGGACTTTTTGGAGCAAGAAGTCACCCGCCGTACCCGCGAGGTGGCGGCCATCCAGGATGTGACGATTCTGACCATGGCGTCGCTGGCCGAGACTCGCGATTCCGATACCGGCAATCACATCCGGCGCACCCAGTACTACATGCAGTCGCTGGCCAAAAAACTGCAGGACCACCCCCGGTTCTCGTCGTTCTTAACCAACGCCAACATCAATATGCTGTTCAAGTCGGCGCCTTTGCACGACATCGGCAAGGTTGGCATCCCGGACAAAATCCTGCTCAAGCCAGGCCGCTACGAGCCGCATGAGTTTGACATCATGAAAACCCACACCACGCTGGGGCGGGACGCTATTGCCCATGCCGAGCAGGCACTGGGTGTGCAGGTTGACTTTTTGAAGTACGCCAAAGAAATCGCCTATTCCCACCAGGAAAAGTGGGATGGTTCGGGCTATCCAGAGGCTCTGGCAGGCGATGACATCCCTATTTCAGCGCGTTTGATGGCCATTGCCGACGTGTATGACGCCTTGATCAGTCGGCGCGTTTACAAAGAAGGCATGCCGCACGAAAAAGCCGTGCAAATCATCAAAGAAAGCCGTGCCACGCACTTTGACCCCGATGTGGTGGACGCCTTCATGGAGATTCATGAAGACTTCCGCGCCATTGCACAGCGGTTTGCAGACTCTGACCAGGATCTGGCTAAGAAGAAGGAATACCTGGACATCAAATAGGTATCCAGGCAAGTGTCAGTAGAGGCCGGTGGAACCTAGCCACTTGGCCTTAAGGTCGACCTCAGTTTGCTTTTTTGTTACCTAGCCGCGCCTTGTGGCGTGCGATTTGCGCGCGAACTTGGTCCGGTGCTGTCCCACCCAGCGTATTGCGGGCTTTGAGTGAGCCTTGCAGGCTTAAGCACTCAAACACATCTTGGGTAATTTTCGGGTTGAAGGCCTGCAAATCCGCCAGTGCCAGCTCACTTAAATCCACGCCCTTGGCCATGGCCGTTTTCACGGCATGGGCCACCACTTCGTGGGCATCGCGGAACGGAAGGCCCTTTTTGACCAGGTAATCTGCCAAGTCGGTGGCGGTGGCATAACCCCGTTTGGCAGCGCGCTCCATGGCTTCGGGTTTGACGGTGATGCCGCCTTCTTTTTTTCCTGTTTTGGGGTTGACCTGACCGCCCACCATCTCAGAGAAGATGCGCAGCGTGTCTTTGAGCGTGTCCACCGTGTCAAAGAGTGGCTCTTTGTCTTCCTGGTTGTCTTTGTTGTAGGCCAGGGGCTGGCCCTTCATCAGCGTGATCAGCGCCATCAGGTGGCCCACCACACGGCCGGTCTTGCCGCGCGCAAGCTCGGGCACATCGGGGTTTTTCTTCTGCGGCATGATGGAGCTGCCCGTGGTGAAGCGGTCGGCAATCTGCACAAAGCCAAAGTTCTGGCTCATCCACAAGATCAGTTCTTCGCTCAGGCGGCTGATGTGCACCATCACCAGGCTGGCCGCAGCGGTAAATTCAATCGCAAAGTCGCGGTCGCTCACGGCGTCCAGGCTGTTCTGGCAGACAGCGGGGTGGCCTTTTTCGTCCACCATGCCCAAGGTTTTGGCCACGCGCTCGCGGTCAAGCGGGTAGGTGGTGCCGGCCAAGGCGGCTGAGCCTAGCGGCAGGCGGTTCACGCGGCGGCGCACATCGGCCATGCGTTCAGCGTCTCGGGCAAACATTTCCACATAAGCCAGCAGGTGATGACCAAAACTCACGGGCTGGGCGACTTGCAGATGCGTGAAGCCCGGCAGGATGACCTCGGCATTCTTTTGGGCAACCTCGACCAGCGACTTTTGCAGGTCGTTCAGCAGGCTGCTGATCAGGTCAATCTCACCACGCAGCCACAGGCGAACGTCGGTGGCCACTTGGTCATTGCGGCTGCGTCCGGTGTGCAGGCGTTTGCCAGCATCGCCCACCAAGGCCGTCAAAGCGGCTTCGATGTTCAGGTGCACGTCCTCCAAATCTAGCTTCCAGTCAAACTGGCCTGCCTCAATCTGTTGGCGGATTTGCGCCATGCCGCTTTTGATGGAGGAATAATCCTTTTTGCTGATGATTTTCTGTGCAGCAAGCATCTCGGCATGGGCCAAAGAGCCCACAATGTCAGCTTGCCACAAGCGCTTGTCAAAGAACACACTGGCGGTATAGCGCTTGACCAGATCGCTCATGGGCTCGGAGAACAGCGCAGACCAGGCCTGAGATTTGGTAGCCAATTGGTTGTCAGAGACCGCCTTGACAGGTTTGGCTGACGGAGCGGTGGAAGATGCTTTGGCAAGAGCGCGCTTGGGAGAAGAACTGGACATGAATTTGAGCGCCGCAGATGCGCACCTTTTGAGATGAATGACTCGCAAATTTTATCGGCCTTCCAGCCGCCGCTGACAAACAAGGGAAAAGATAGCCCCGCTGCGGCGGAATCCAACCCCTTGGTGTTTGACGCTTGCCATGTCGGTGTGGTGCTGCGCGCTGTTTTGTTTGTCGAGCTGGTGGTGGCTGTAGGCACGCTGTTTGTGTCCCATACCCCGACCGATTGGCTGACCACCATGGCATTGGTGACAGGGGGGGCGCTGGCGGCTACGTTGGCGTGGTTGGTGGCGACGTGTAGCCTCAAGAAACTGCTGGCAAAGCTACCCGCTATGCAGCAATACATTGGCGGCGCAGTGCTTGGGGCATTGGCCGCCACTTACGGCGTGGCGCTGCTGGGTTTTGCCGACCTGATCAACCCCGTTCCCTGGGTGGCCAGTGCCTGCGCAGGTGGGCTGGTGGCCAGTGTGCTCGTGGCGGCGCTGGTGTTGCGGGCCAAGGGCCGCACGCCCGCCACCACGGCGGCGCGCCTGGCGGAGCTGCAGGCCAGGATTCGCCCTCATTTTTTGTTCAATACGCTCAACAGCGCCATTGCTCTGGTGCGCGCCGAGCCCGCCAAGGCCGAGGCTTTATTGGAAGACCTGAGCGATTTGTTTCGGCACGCGCTGGCAGATCAGGCCGAATCCACCAGCCTGGGGGAAGAGATTTTGCTGGCGCGGCGCTACCTGGCCATTGAGCAAGTGCGCTTTGGCGATCGCCTGCAAATCGAATGGTCACTGGACCCGCAAGCTGACAGCGCGCGCCTGCCGCCTTTACTGCTGCAACCCCTGGTCGAAAACGCCGTTCGTCATGGTGTTGAGCCCAGTGAAACGGGGGCATTGATCAAGGTCACAACGCAAAGACGGGGTAGCCGGGTTGTGCTGAAGGTCACCAACACGGTGCCTGCGGGCCCTGGTGAGCCAGGCCACGGCTTGGCGCTGGACAACGTACGCAATCGGCTGGCACTGATGCACGATTTGCAGGCCAGTTTTCAATCCGCTTTTACTGATGGGGTGTATCAGGCACGCCTGGAATTTCCGGCGCAGGAGGCTGAGTGATGGGAATGGGGACGGGCATGGGCATGCGAGTTTTGGTCGTGGATGATGAGGCTTTGGCACGCTCACGTCTGCGCAGCCTGCTGGGCGACTGTGGCGCAGGCAAGGTGCAGCAAGTGGATGAGGCCGGCAATGCAAATGCTGCCATCGCAGCCATTCAGGAGCAGCCCTGCGACCTGGTGCTGTTGGACATCCACATGCCCGGCATGGATGGGCTCAAGCTGGCCGCCTTGCTGCGCGAGTTGCCCGAGCCCCCAGCGCTGGTATTTGTCACGGCCCATGCTGAGCACGCCTTGCAAGCTTTTGAGCTTGAAGCGCTGGACTACCTGACCAAGCCTGTCCGCTTGGAACGTTTGCAGCAAATGCTGCAAAAAGTAGAGCGACAAATTGAGTACAGGCGTGCCGTAACGCCTCAAAAAGACCAAAATTTCTTGCTGCTACAAGACCGCGGCCGCACCGAGCGCCTGCCCGTCAACGATGTTTTGTATTTCAAGGCCGAGCTGAAGTACGTGACTGTGCGCACCGCCGGCAAAGCACACATTTATGAGGCATCGCTGAGCGAGCTTGAGCAGCGCTTTGGCGAGCAGTTTTTGCGCATTCACCGCAACGCCCTGGTGTCCCGTCAAGCCATGCGGGCGTTAGAGCGGCACGACGATGCCGTGGAGGGCGAAGGCTGGGCTGTGCGTTTGCATGGCGTGGATGATGCCTTGGCCGTATCGCGGCGACAGCTGAGTGCTGTGCGGGCTGCCATTGCTGCGGTGTAAGCAGAACCCATCAGCGAAGGTCAATTGATCTCGACTGCACCGTAAGGCACCAATGTGCTCTGCGAGCTTGCGCACGTGGATCGTCGTGTTGATGAAGCACTCGGCTGCTTTGCTCAGTCGTCCACCCTGCGAGGGGCTCAACAATGCCGTGGTGTTTTAGCGCGCAGTTTGGTGCAGCCCTGGCACCATCCGGCGCGGCGGTGCAAAGTATCAAGTCCTCACCGCCTCAGGCTACGGTTGAAGCGCCAACTGATAGGCGAGCCTGAGGTAAGACGAAATCTGTTTTTTTGCGATGTCTGCCTGTGAACGCAATTTGATGTGCCGGCGCTGCTTGCCACCGCCTTCCAGGGCAAGGTGGGTGTCGGTCAGCTGCGCACCTTCGCCAAATTCCAGTGAGACATGCTGGCCGTAGCTGAAAATGCCGCAAAAGGCGTGGCCCTTTGAAAAGAGCAGACCACCATACTTGACTTCGGATGTGATGGCTGGGTCCAGTTGCGCGATCTGCTGCATGATGGCTTCGATCAGTTGATGGCGCACGGGGTCTATCAGACGAATGTCCTCCAGAAATGCGCCGACTCGATCCGTGAGATGACTCATCATGATGTCAGCTGATCTCCATCGGTGTGCACAGCTCCACCAAAAATCCATCAAGATCAGTGACGTAAGCAACTGTCTGCCCCCACGGCATATCCTTTGGCGCTTGAACAAGTGTTGCCCCTGCGTCTACAGCCTGGGCAATCGCGGCGCCCACGTCTTTCGTGCAAAGCGCAATTTCAAAAGCAGGGGAATGGGCATCAGGCGCTTGAGGATTTTTGCCGATGGTGACCATGAATTGGCGTCCCGCGAAGGCCAGAGTTGTGGCCCCTGTATCCAGTTCACCATAGTCACCGTCTTCATGCAAAAACTTTTTTCTCAAGCCAAAGGCTTTTTCATAAAACGCCAAAGTGCGGGCGACGTTGTCAACATAAAGAATGGTGTATCCGAATTGCATTTGGTCTGAGCTTGAAGTGAAAATACGGACGATACGCGAACTGCTGGGCATCGTCTTGTAAAAAACCGACAGTGCCCGTTGGCGTTGATAGGATGACCAAGGGCTTGGTGTATCCTGAGATTTTCAGATGGAGAAGTGTTCGAATGATTGAAGGGCAAGTGTCAATGGACGCGTGGTTGCGGTCTTTGCAGCGTACCAGCGCAAATGTCTTGGCCCTGTGCGTCATGGTGCATCTGGTGGTGATGATTTACGCCGTGAACGGTGGCCTGAGTGCGGCGGAAATCATGGACAGGACCCAGGGCAACTGGGCATTCTTGGCCTTTTACCTGGTGTTTGCGTTGGCCTGCGCCGTGCATGCACCCATTGGTTTGCTGAACATCGTCAAGGACTGGTTTGGTTGGTCGGGCACCAAGACGTATTGCGCCGCCCTGGCCATCGGCATTGCCATGGGTTTGACAGGTGTGCGCACCGCCTTGGTGGTGTTTGTATGACGCGCATTCAAAACCTCAAAATAGCTGCGCGCCAACCGCTTTTTTGGGCCAAACAAATCCACCGGGTGTCTGGCCTGGTCTTGGCGATATTTTTACCGTTTCATTTTTGGGCTTTCAGTCACGCCTTGGAAGGCGCCGCAGCGCTGAACCGGGTAATGCGCATGGCGGACAACCCACTCTATAAAGCGTCCGAATGGGTATTGGTGCTGCTGCTGGCCCTGCATTTGACAGGCGGCCTGCGAACTCTCTGGATGGAAAAGCTGGAGATTCCCGCCACAATGAAGGACGCTTTGGCGTGGTGTGTGGGCATGAGTTTGCTGCTGGCATTGGGTTTTGCATTTAACCGGGGTTTTTGAACACGGTGTGTCTGATCAAGCCGATAACGCGGCTCCCGGCAGCCGGTGGCAAGGACCATCTGGCCAAAATGGGGGGCACCCTTATCGTGCAAAACACGACAGATGGCGTCAGATTTATCATGGCGTTTCATCGCCAATGATTGAAGCGCAAAACAATTTTTTAAAGAATGCCATGACCAGAAAATTTTTCAACATCACTCTGCTGGCTTGTGCCCTGGGTGCCTCTCATTCGGCGTCGGCACAGACTGGCGCGCCCGTCGGTGAAATCAAAGGCGGCGCGTGGGTGCACACTGCCACCAGCTTGCAGGGAACGGCTCTGCAAGCAGATGTGGTGTTACCCATAGAGGCCACAGGTGCTGCAGTGTTCTCGGGCAAGCTGAAGGATGCTCCGGTGCAACTCAAGGGCAAAAAGGTGCCCGTGGTGGTGTTTTTGCATGGTTCGTCAGGCTTGGCACTCAAAGCCATTGGCGACTGGCAGCACTGGTTGGCACGCCATGGCATTGCCAGCGTGGCACCGGACTCTTTCGCTTTGCCAGACCATGTGACGTACAAGTCACCGATCGCGAAGTCAGACTACGAAAAAATCCATGCCCTGCGCGCCTCCGAAATTGCACCGACTGTGCAAGCGCTTCATGCCTATCCCTGGGCAGATTTGAGCAAACTGGTGCTGGCAGGCACCAGCGAAGGTGCTGTGCCAGTGGCTCGCTATGTCGGTAATGAGTTCGCAGCGCGCATGATGTTTGCTTGGAGCTGCGAAACCAACTACTTTGTCGAAGAGCCGCGCAATGCTTTTGCCAAGACGCAACCCGTGCTGAACATCATCAGTCAAACCGATCCGTTTTTCTCGCCCACCAACAGTTGGCTGGGCAATGCGTCTGCCAAAGGGCATTGCGGCGACGCGCTCAAAGACAATGTTCGGGCTAGCGTGCTGCTGATCCCAGGCGCGCCACATACCTTGCTGAACCTGCCCGCTGCGCGTGACGCAACGGCGGGGTTTTTAAAGGCAGTATTGCAGCATTGATCTTGAGGGTAGGTTTCAGGGCGACTGTCGGCCTTAGCCTCAAACCCGGGCGCGGCGCAGCTTGCTTTCTACTTTCTTCAACGCCAACCCTGTCAAATTGGTCAGCACAAAATAAACGCAGGCAATGGCCAGATACACCTCTAGCGAGCGGTAAGACACGCTGATGATTTTTTGGCCTTCATGCATCAGGTCTGTGATGGTCAGCAGTGACACCAGGGAGGAGTTCTTGATGAGGGCGATGAACTCATTGCCCAGCGGCGGAATCATGCGCACCAGCGCCTGCGGCACGATCACATGCATCATGGCTTGTGCATTTGACAGGCCCAGTGAACGCGCCGCTTCGTTTTGGCCGTTGTCCACGGATTGCACCGCGCCGCGCACGATCTCAGACACGTAGGCACCGCTGTACATGCCCATGCCCACCACGCCGCAAAAGAAGGCTGACAAGGTCAGTCCGACCAGTGGCAAGCCAAAGAACCAGATGAAGAGTTGCACCAAAAGCGGCGTGCCGCGCACAAAGGACACATAGGCCGTGCACAAGGCATAGACCACGCGCCGCTTGGGGTTGAGTCGACCCAAGCCCAGCAGCAGGCCAATCAGGCAACCCAGCACGATGGCGCCGACGGTGACCTCAACGGTGGTGACTGCCCCGTGGGCCAGGTCGCGCCAGCCACTCCAGACGGGGGAAAAGTCCAGCTCAATCACGGGCGGCGGGTCACAGGTATTTGTTGACCAGCGCTTGATAGGTGCCGTCAGCCTTGAGTTTCTTCAGCGCCTCGTTGAACTGCTTGGTCAGGTCCGGCAAATCTTTGCGGATGGCGTAGCCATACTCCTCAACCGTGAGTTGCTTGTCGACCACTTGCAGTGTGCCTTTGGCACGCACGTAGACCTTGGCGGCAGGCTTGCCTGTGACGGCAGCATCGGCACGGCCAATCTCTACCAGCTGAAACATTTCCTGGTTCTTTTCGACCTCTACCCGTTCAACCGCCGGGAAGTTCTCTTTCAAGAAATTGACCGATTTGGTGCCCACTTGCACCGCCACTTTTTTGCCCTTGAGGTCATCTGGGCTTTGAACTTTGGTGTCGCCCTTTTTGGTCATGATGACCAGGCCACCGGGGTAATAGGGATCGGTAAAGTCCACTACCTTGCGACGCTCATCGGTGATGTAGATCGCAGACGCCGCCACGTCGAAGCGTTTAGACACCAGTCCGGGGACCAGGCCCTTGAAGTCAATGTCTGTCCATTCGACCTTTTTACCCAGCGTTTTGCCAATGGCTTCAATCAGTTCCACGTCAAACCCGACGCGTTTTCCTGCGTCCATGTATTCAAACGGCGGGAAGGTCGAGTCGGTCGCGACGCGGATCACGTCCTGAGCCTGGGCGACGACTGCAGAGAAAGCCAGGCCCAAAGTCGCCGATACGGACAAAAGCGTGCGACGGGTCAAAGTGTGGCGCGTGAAGGTCATCAAAAATCTCCGAATGGTTGGAATCAGACCTCCATGATGCCGCAAACGGCTGCCCGTGATGAAGTGGGTTCACGCTTTTTGAACAATTGTTCAAAAGAAACTGATTGCTTGAACTGCGGTTAAGCGATGAAATCGGTGCACGCTAAAGAATCAAGATCAACTGATCAAACCGTTTGGATCCAGCCCTGATGTCACCCCACACCGCCGTACCTGCCGCTAACGCATCCCTGCAGGGATTGGCTCGCGTCGAAGATGCACGCTTGCTGCGGGGTCAAGGCTGCTACGTGCACGACGTGCAGCTACCTGGGATGTTGTATGGCGCATTTGTGCGCAGCATGTATGCCTGCGCGGATGGTCTGAAGGTGGACGCCAGTGCTGCCTTGGACAGCGACGGTGTGGTGGCTGTGATTGATGGCACGCAATTGCTGCGCTGCAGCATGCCGCTGGTCAACCCTTTGCTGGCGGTGGATCAAACCCAACAAGGCGCACTTTTGGCGCATGAACGCATCAGTTACGTGGGGCAGCCTATTGCCCTGGTGCTGGCCAATACCTTGCACGATGCGGTGATGGCTGCTGAAATGGTGATGGTGGAATGTGACCCGCTGGATGCCGTACAAGACCTGAGCGGTTCGTCCCCGGCCGCTGGCATTGCATTCAAGCATGACACGGGTGACGCGAGCGTTGGTGCCTCTACCGTGACGGTCCGCATGGCGCAAACCCAGCCTCGTCTGGTGGCCATGTCGCTGGAGCCTCGCGGCGCGGCGGCGCAGTGGCATGCGGACACGCAAAGTCTGACCGTGCATCTACCCAGCCAGGCCCCCAGTCGTGCACGCCTGGACATTGCCAAGACCTTGGGGATGGCATTGGACAAGGTCCGCGTGGTGTCGCCTGATGTGGGCGGTGCTTTTGGTGCCAAGGCGTCTGTGACGCCTGAAGACCTGGTGGTGGCATGGGCGGCCAAACATCTCAAGGCCAGCATCAAATGGGTGGCCTCTCGCTCGGATGAGTTCACTTCGGGCATGCATGGCCGTGGCGCGCAGTTGAGTGGTGCTTTGTCGCTTGACGCAGAGGGTAAGTTTGTGGCGCTTGAGGCTCAGGTGAAGTTTCCGCTGGGCGCTTGGCTTCCCTACAGCGCGGCCATGCCCATGCGTAATGCCGTCCGCATCTTGCCAGGCCCCTATCGGGTGAAAAACGTGGACATTCAAGGTCAGGCGTTTCGCTCCAATGCGGCGGCCGTCAACATTTACCGCGGGGCTGGCCGACCCGAGGCGGCACTTTTGATGGAGCGCCTGGTTGAGCGCGCGGCGCGTGCTGCCAAGCTGGATCCGGTCGAGTTGCGCATGCGCAATCTGATTGCAGCGCAGGACATGCCTTACACAACGCCAACGGGTGAAACCTTGGATGCAGGCGACTACGGCTCGGCTCTGCGCCACGCTTGCGATCAGTTTGGCTACATAACCGCCCGCGAGGCCCAGGCCAAGCGCCGTGCTGCGGGTGAGGTGCTGGGCCTGGGCCTCGCGTTTTACGTTGAGCCTTGCGGTCAAGGCTGGGAAAGCGCGCGGGTCACTTTGCAGTCGGATGGTCGGGTGTTGGTGCATAGCGGATCGTCTGGGCAAGGGCAGGGACACGAAACCACTTTCGCTACGATTGCTGCCGAAGCTTTGGGCTGTGCGCAGGAGCTGGTGACCGTTGTGCAAGGCGATACCGCCAGTTGCCCGGAGGGCATTGGCGCGCTCGCCAGCCGAAGCATTGCGATAGGGGGCAGCGCCATTGTTCAGGCCGCGCAACAAGCCAAAGCCAAGCGCGATGCAGGTGAGGCCTTACCGCTGAGTGCCGAGGTGGTCTATACCGCACCTGCTGAAGCCTGGAGCTATGGGTGTGTGATGGCGCAAATGGCCATCGACAAAGACACGGGCAAGCCCAGCATCGAACGCTTGGTATGGGCCGACGACGCTGGCCGCATCATCTCGCCACAACTCGCCAAAGGCCAGTTGCTGGGTGGCATGGCACAAGGTCTTGGTCAGGCTTTGCTCGAGCGCATTGTTTATGACTCAGATGGCCAGTTGCAAACCGGTTCGCTGATGGACTACGCGGTTCCCAGGGCAGATGACATGCCTGCCGTGGATCTTATGGGGCTGCACGTGCCCACGAAGGCAAATTTATTGGGCGCCAAAGGCGTAGGCGAAGCTGGCTGCATTGGGGTGCCTGCAGCCTTGCTCAATGCAGCGGCCGATGCTTTGTCCCCCTGGGGCGAGCCCGAGCTTGACTTTCCTCTCACCTCCGAGCGCCTGTGGCGCGCGATGACTTCTTGATAACTTTCTAGCATGACCATGAAATACACCAAAGCCGATGCCAAAGCCTATGCCCGCGAACACTTCCGTGGCGTGTGGGCAGCCACTGCCACGCCGTTTAAGGAAGACCTGTCGCTCGATGAAGCAGGATTTCGCAGCAACCTGAAGCACTGGATTCAAACCTTGAAACTGGGCGGCTTGTTCGTGTCGGGCAAGCAAGGAGAATTCTTTTCCATGTCGGTGGCGGAGCGCAAACGCACGTTCGAACTGGCGGTGGAAGAAGCCAGCGGGCGCTGCGGCGTGGTGACATCTTGCTCTGATACCAATCTTGATGTTGTTCTGGATCTGGCCCGCCACTCACAGGCCATTGGCGCGGACTACATCGTGGTCCACAGCCCGGTGCTCCACTTTGCGCATGATACTGAAGCCACTGTTTATGAGTATTACCGCTACTTGAGCGAGCAGACCCAGATTGGCATTGCCCTTTGGAATCACCCTGATTGTGGCTATCTGATGAGCCCCGAGCTGTGCGCTCGCATTGCCGAGCTGCCCAACATCGTCGCCATCAAATACAGCGTGGACCGCTCGATGTACAAGCGCTTGACCGAGCTTGCTGGTGACAAGATTCTGGTGAGCACGGCTTCAGAAGAAGAATGGCTGGACAACATCATTGAACTGGGCTGGCGCTTGTATTTGTGCTCGACCCCGCCGTTTCTCTTGCAAACCGCGGTAGACCAGCGCATCAATGAATACACGCAGTTGGCGTTTGACGGCAAGCATGCCGAGGCCCGCGCGGTGCGCGACAGTTTGAATCCTGCCCGCCAAGCCTTCAAGGACGCCCGCCCCAAAGGCACGCCGCAGGCCTATACCAAATACTGGATGGAACAGTTGGGTCAGGTCGGTGGCCCGGTGCGTCGCCCCTTGCTGGCATTGACCGATCAGGAAAAAGCGGCCACCCGCGAAGCCATTGCGCGCAGCGGTTTGCGTTTGAGCTAGCCCCCCCAATTTAACCAACGGAGAACACCATGGAACTTCAATACGGTTTGCCCTTGAACTTGATGCAATGGGCTGAGGACAATAAAGCGCGCCTGAAGCCGCCAGTGAACAATGCAGCGATTTTTCCGGATGGCAACTACATCGTGAACATGGTGGGCGGACCCAATGCGCGCACCGATTTTCATGACAACCCCACCGAAGAGATTTTTTATCAGATCAAGGGCAACTGCTACCTGAACATTTGGGATCGTGGCCGCTTTGACCGCATTGACATCAAGGAGGGGCAGCTCTTCTTGTTGCCCGCGCACGTGATTCACTCGCCTCAGCGCCCCGAACCCGGCCTGTGCCTGCTGGTGGAGTTGACCCGGCCTCAGGGTCACCACGACGCTCTGCAGTGGTACTGCGGCAAATGTGCCACCCAAGTCTGGAGAGCTGAAAAGCAGTTAGAAAGCTTGGTTGACGACCTGCCGGCCATTTACGAAATCTTCTATGCCTTGAGCGATGAAGAGCGTCGCTGCCCCAACTGCGGTACTGTGCATCCCGGCAAAGACTACTCTGCATGGCACGCCCATTTGCAGCAGTACAAAGCTGCTTGACAGAGCTTAGCCCATGTCCTTGACACTGCCCATTGCCTTGAAGGTCAACCAAGCGCAGCTTCAGCGCGACGTTGAACCGTCCCGTTTGTTGATTGATTTTTTACGTGATGATCTGGGTCTGACCGGCACACACCAGGGCTGTGATACCAGCCAATGCGGCGCTTGCACCGTGCTGGTGGACGGCAAGGCTGTCAAGTCTTGTAATGTGCTGGTGATGCAGGTGAACGGCTGTGACGTTGGCACGATAGAAGGCTTGGCAGGGCCGTGTGGGTTGCACCCCATGCAACAAGCCTTTGGCAAGCATCATGCGCTGCAATGCGGCTACTGCACCCCAGGCATGGTGATGCGCGCTGTCGCGATGGTCGACGAGGCCGTGCCAGCCGAAGATGGCCCGGTGCGTCACGCGCTGGGCGGTAACCTGTGTCGCTGCACGGGCTACCAAGGCATCGTCAGCGCGGTGTGCGAAGGCTTGCAAACCTTGCGGGCGGCACCAAACCAGGGCGCAGTGGCATGAACCGCTTTGACTACCGACGTGCTACCAACGCGGCGCAAGCTACGGCTTGGCTGCGGGAAGACCCAGACGCCAAACTGCTGGCCGGTGGACAAAGCCTGCTGGCCGCCATCAAGCTGCGGCTGGCCGCCCCCAGCCTGCTGATTGATCTGCAGGGTATGCCTGAGCTGCAAAGCATTCGCGACGAGGGGCAGGGCTTGTGGATCGGTGCCATGTGCACGCATGCCCATGCGGCGGCTTCGCCCTTGGTGCGCCAGCGCCTGCCCATGATTGCCAGCTTGGCGCAAGGCATTGCCGACCAACAGGTGCGCAACCGAGGCACCCTGGGGGGCTCTCTTGCCAATGCCGATCCTGCGGCGTGCTGGGCCGCAGGCGTACTGTCCATGGGCGGCGTGATCTGTACCGACCGGCGTGAAATTGCGGCGGACGATTTCTTTTGTGGCCTGTTCACCACGGCGCTGGAGCCCGATGAGCTGCTGATGGGCGTGCGCTTTGCGCCGGCCACACAGGCGCACTACTTGAAGTTTGAGCAGCCCGCGTCGCGCTTTGCTATGGTTGGCGTGGCAGTCGTCAAGCAAGCGGCATCAGTTCGCGTGGCGTTAACAGGCCTTGGCCACGGTGTGACACGCTGGCCTGAGGCAGAAAGCATTTTGACGACGAATTTTTCACCCGATGCCTTGGCTGATATTCAACTCGATGCCGAGTTGGCAACGGGTGACTTGCATGCTTCAGCTGGGTACCGCGCACATCTGGCGGGTGTTTTGGCGCGCAGGGCGGTTAAGCAGGCATTGACTTTTTACGCTGCCTGAAATGGCGATAGCAAGACTTTAGGGATATATGGATTTTCAAGGTTCTCAACTGCTCAAGCATCCCGCGCAACGCGTGTGGGACGCGCTGATGGATCCCGCCGTGCTGCAGCAATGCATCGCGGGTTGCGAAAAATTCGAGCACCTTGGTGGCAGCGACTACAACAGCACCGTCAAAGTGTCGATTGGCCCAGTTGCAGCGCGCTTTACCAGCAAGCTGAGCTTGACCGATTTGGTGGTGCCGCAGTCGTGCTCGCTGAATTTTTCGGGCCAAGGTGGCGTAGCAGGGTTTGGCAAGGGCGTGGCCAAATTGAAGCTGACACCCGCAGACGGTGGCCAAACCCAACTGGACTGGACAGCGCAGGCGCAGGTGGGTGGCAAGCTTGCTCAAATTGGATCGCGTCTGGTGGAGGGGTCGGTTCGCAAGATGAGCGATGATTTTTTTGCGCGGCTGACGGCCTATCTGGATGGTCAGTTCAAGGATGCAGATACGGGGCAGGGGACTAGCGACGCGTCGAATGGGTCGACGGCGCTGAATGCGGAGCCAGGTGGGTCACGTCACTGGTTGTGGATTGCGGGTGCTGCAATTGCCGTGTTGGCATGGGCTCTACTGGTGTGGGGGAAATGATCCCATGAAGCAACGCATTGCTTTGATCGGTTGGGGTGCGATTGGCCAAGGTGTGGTGCGAGTGTTAGACGCGCTGCGCCGCCCAGATGTCGAAGTGGTTGCCATTTTGGTGCGCGATGCCTCAACAGCGGCGCAGGCTTTTCCCGACAGAGCGCCTTTGTTTGTGTCTTCGCTCGCAGCCTTGCTGGACACGCATCCCACTTTGGTTTGCGAATGCGCAGGCCATGGCGCTGTGGACGCGTATGCCGAAGCCGCTTTGTTGGCTGGCGTTGATGTCTTGTTGGTCTCCGTGGGAGCCTTGTCAGACGCAGCCCGTGCACAACGGCTTGAAGCGGCCGCTGTTCAAGGCAACTGCCAGCTGAGCCTGGCAAGTGGGGCCATTGGCGGGCTGGACTGGTTGGTATCGGCTCGTACGGCAGGTCTTTCCCGTGTGGTGTACCGTGGGCGCAAGCCCCCCTTGGCGTGGTCTGGCACGGTGGCAGAGTCCTTGCTTAATCTCAAAGCGCTGCAAACCGCAGAAGTTTTCTTTCGAGGTACTGCCAGAGAAGCGGCTAGCCGCTTTCCCAAGAATGCCAATGTGGCTGCCACAGTGGGTCTGGCCTCGTTAGGGATGGATGCGACCCGGGTCGAACTGATTGCCGACCCGGCAGTGACCGACAATGTGCATGAGGTTGAAGCGATTTCTGAGGCTGGCACACTGCACATTCGATTGAGTGGGAAGCCAGATCCTTTGAATCCTAAAACCTCGATGATCACGGCTCACAGTGCTGTACGGGTAATCCTGAGGCGTTGCGATGCCATGATAGTTTAGACTTAAACTAAATTTATTGTCTTCTTTTGTTGTCCCTTTTTTCCACCCAAGGAGTCTGAAATGAAACCTCAATTTAGCAGCGTGATGTTGGCCGCAAGCCTGTTGGTCTGGGGCTCTGCGGCGCAGGCCCAGTCCGTCAAGATCGGCTTCTTGGGCACCATGTCTGGTCCGGCCGGCGCGCTGGGTCAAGACCAGTACGACGCGTTCATGCTGGGTGTGGAACATCTGGGCGGCAAGTTTGGCGGTGCCACGGTGCAAGTGGTCAAAGAAGACGACCAGCTCAAGCCTGACTTGGGTGTGCAACTGGCGCAGAAGCTGATCGAAAAAGACAAGGTCAACCTGATCACCGGCGTGACCTTCTCCAACGTGATGATGGCGGTGCACAAGCCCATTACCTCTGCTGGCCTGATTCTGGTGGGTTCTAACGCCGGTCCCACGCCCATCACCGGTAAGGGTTGCAGCCCGTTGTACTTCTCCACCTCCTGGAACAACGACTCCCTGCACGAGTCCATGGGCCAATACGCGCAAGATACGGGCTACAAAAAAGTCTATCTCCTGGCCCCCAATTACCAGGCGGGCAAAGACGCGCTTTCAGGCTTCAAACGCTATTACAAAGGCACGGTCTTGGACGAGGTCTACACCCAAGTCAACCAGCCCGATTACTCTGCTGAAATTGCCCAGCTGCAAGCTGCCAAGCCCGACGCGATTTATGTGTTCTACCCCGGCGGCATGGGCGTGAACTTTGTCAAGCAGTACCAGCAGGCCGGCCTGCTCGGCAAGCTGCCTATGTTGTCAACATCTACGGTTGACGGCACCACGCTGCCAGCGCTGAAGGACATCGCACTGGGGGCTATCACAGGTTCGCCCTACAGCCCTGATCTGGACAACCCGCAGAACAAGAAATTTGTGGCGGACTTCCAGAAGAAATACAACCGCGTGCCGTCCCTCTATGCGGCACAAAGCTATGACGCGGCCATGTTGATCAATTCTGCCCTCGTCAAAACAGGCGGCAAGACAGACAACACGGAAGCCCTGCGTACGGCGCTGAAGGCAGCAGACTTCAAATCGGTGGCAGGCCCCTTTAAGTTCAACACCAACCAGTTTCCGATTCGCAACTTCTACCGTGTAGACGCGGCCAAAGATGCGTCGGGCCAAGTTGCTTTGGTGAGTAAGGGTATTGCGCTGAAAGACCACGCAGACGCTTACTACAAAGAGTGCACGATCAAGTAAGCCGCCAACTCAATCGCCGTCACTGAACCCCCGTCATGACCCTGTCACTTTTTGCTATCCAGATGCTCAACGGGTTGCAGCTCGGGGTCTTGCTGTTCATGATGTCTGCCGGCCTCACGCTGGTGTTTGGCATCATGAACTTTGTCAATCTCGCGCATGGCAGCTTGTACATGATGGGGGCGTACTTTGCGGCCTGGGCTTATGGGCAGACCAATTCGTTTTTGCTTGCCGGGCTGGCGGGCGTGGCGGGTGGCGCGCTGTTGGGTCTGGTGGTGGAGCGCGTGGTGGCTGCGCGCCTGTATGGGCGAGATCACCTTGATCAAGTGCTGGCCACTTTTGGGCTGATCTTGTTCTTTAACGAAATCGTGCGTTGGATCTGGGGGCCTTCACCGGTCTACATGAATGTGCCAGAGGCCTTGTCTGGCGCAATCCCCATTCTGGGCATCAATTACCCTGCCTACCGCTTCGTGATCATCCTGGTGGGCCTGGGCGTGGCGCTGGGCAGCTATTTGTTGATCAATAAAACCCGCGTCGGTATGCTGATCCGTGCAGGGTCCAGCAACCCGACCATCGTGGCAGCGTTGGGTGTCAATATCAAACTGTTGAACGCCGCCATTTTTGCGCTGGGCACAGCCATGGCCGGCTTGGCGGGGCTGATGAGTGGTCCCATTTTGTCAGTGCAACCCGGCATGGGCGAGCCGATTCTGATTTTGGCCATGATCGTGATCGTGATCGGCGGCATTGGCTCAGTGCGCGGTGCGTTTTACTCGGCCCTGATTGTGGGCGTGATCGACACCATGGGCCGCGCCTTCATGCCCATGCTGCTGCGTGAGTTTCTCGACCGCAGCGTCGCACAAGCCGCAGGACCTGCCGTGGCATCCATGCTGATCTGCATCTTCATGGCCGCTGTCCTGGCCATCAAGCCTGAGGGGCTTTTCCCGGTGAAAAACGCATGAACACGCGCAGCATTGCCTTTTGGTTTAACGCCTTGCTGTTGGCCATGCTGGCCCTGGTGCCGCTCTACGCCAGTGTGGCTTCTGAGCCCTTCTTGATGACCTTTGCCAGCCGTGTGCTGGTATTTGCCGTCGCAGCCATCAGTCTCAACATGATTTTGGGCTATGGCGGCATGGTGAGTTTTGGTCATGCGCTTTACATGGGCATTGGGGCCTACTGTGTTGGCATCATGGCCAGCCACGGTCTGTCGAACGGTTGGTTGCAGGTGGCTGTGATGATGATCAGCTGTGCGCTGGTGGGCTTGATCACGGGGCTGGTGTCGCTGCGCACCAGCGGCATCGCCTTCATCATGATCACGCTGGCCTTTGCCCAGATGTTCTACTACCTGTTCGTCAGCCTCAAACCCTACGGCGGCGACGACGGTTTACCGCTGGATGTGAAAAGCAACTTTGGCTTCTTTGACCTCAGTTCCGCCACGGTACTGTATTACTTTGCATTGCTGGCTGTGGTGTCGTCACTGTATGTGTCAGCCCGCACCGTTGATGCCCGTTTTGGCATGGTGCTGCGTGGGGCCAGGCTCAATGAGCGCCGCATGAAGGCCCTGGGCTTTGCCACCACCCGCTACAAGCTGCTGGCCTATGTGTGGTCCTGCATGCTCTGTGGCATGTCAGGGTTTCTATATGCCAACCTGACGGCGTTTACCTCGCCTGCCTACTTGGCCTGGACAGTGTCTGGCGAGTTGATCGTGATGGTGGTGCTGGGCGGCATGGGCACCATCTTTGGCCCTCTGGTGGGTGCGCTGACCTTGCTGCTGAGTGAGGAAATCCTCAAAGCCATCACCGACCACTGGATGGCCATCCTCGGGCCCCTCATTGTGCTCGTGGTGTTGACCGCCAAGCGCGGCCTGTATGGCTTTTTGCTGGACTGGGACGCCGCCCGTGCGCGCCGCAGCAAACTCTGGTCCGCAGGGCCAGACCAAGGGGGTAAGTGATGACTGAGCCCACCCTGAAAGTCACCGACCTCGTCAAGCGCTATGGCGGCCTGCTGGCAACAGACCATGTCTCTATGAGCCTGATGCCTGGCGAGCTACATGCCATCATCGGCCCCAACGGTGCTGGCAAATCCACATTGATCGGCCAGCTGGGCGGTGAGGTTCGCCCCGACAGCGGCTGCATCGAATTCATGGGCCAAGACATCTCCAGCTTGCCGCCCAACAAGCGCGCGTTGGCCGGGTTGGCGCGTTCGTACCAGATCACCTCGGTCTTCACGGAATTCACCGTGCTGCAAAACGTCACGCTCGCCATGCAGGCGCACCGCGGCCACAGCTTTGGTTTTTGGACACCCATGCTCAAACAGCGCGATCTGGTGGACCCCGCCTTGCGCGCCATCGAGCAAGCTGGCCTGGCCCACCGCGCACAGTCACTGGTGTCTGAGTTGGCACACGGCGAGCGCCGCCAGCTGGAAATGGCCATGGTGCTTGTGGCCGAACCCAAACTGCTGCTGCTGGACGAACCCATGGCCGGCATGAGCCACCAGGAATCGGGCAAGGTGGTGGAGTTGCTGCGCAGCCTGAAGGGCCGATACACCGTGCTGCTGGTAGAGCACGACATGGACGCCGTGTTCTCGCTGGCCGACCGCATCTCGGTGCTGGTCTATGGCCGCATCATTGCCTGCGGTACGCCAGCAGAAATCAGCGCCAACCCCGAGGTACGCACAGCGTATCTCGGCGACGAGGACATGGCCGCATGACTGCTTTGTTAAACATCACCGACCTGGAAGTTTTCTACGGCGACGCCCAAGCCCTGTTTGGCGCGTCGCTCAGCATTGCCCAAGGCGAATTCGTTACCCTGCTGGGCCGCAACGGCATGGGCAAGACCACAACGGTGACCACCGCTTGCGGCATCCGTGGATCGCGCACCGGGAAAATCCAATTCGCCGGTCAAGATGTGACGGGATGGCCTTCGTACCGCGTGGCCCGGTTGGGCCTGGGTCTGGTGCCCGAGCAGCGGCAAGTCTTCCCCAACCTAACCGTGTTTGAAAATCTGGTGGCCACCGCGCACAATCGCCTGGACCAAAAAGACCCGTGGACGCTGGAGCGCGTTTACGGCTTGTTCCCGCGCCTCAAGGAGCGTGCCAGCAACCTGGGTTGCAACCTGTCAGGCGGCGAACAGCAAATGCTGGCCATTGGCCGCGCGCTGATGACCAACCCGCGCCTGTTGGTGCTGGACGAAGCCACCGAAGGCTTGGCGCCGCTGGTGCGCGCAGAGATCTGGCATTGCCTGGAATCGCTTCGCAGCACGGGCATATCGGTGCTGATCATCGACAAGAACATCGGCCCGCTCATGCGCTTGGCGGATACCCATTTCATCCTGGAAAAAGGCCGCACCGTGTGGCAGGGCAGCACCGAGAGTTTGCGTGCCGCGCCGGATGTGCTGCACGAGACGTTGGGCGTCTGATCGCCACCGTCAAGCTGCTGGTGCAATCAACACGTCATCGCCAGTGACGCAAACCGGAATCTTCAGCAAAGACTCTCCCTCACATTCGCCCCTGATACACATGCCGTCGCTCCAACGGTAGCGGGCAGCGTGAACACTGCAGCGAAGACTTTCATGCGGCACCGCATACAGATGCTCGACCTTGTCGGCAAGCGGTACGCCAAAGTGTGCGCAGCGGTTGACGTAGGCCAGAACAGCGTCGCCACTTCTGAGCAAAATGACCTTGTAGGGCTTGACTGAATCGCCGCACGAGACCAGCTGCGCGCCGCCGTCGGGGATGCTGCTGCGTAGCGCCAGCTTTTCGCCAGGGCAGGGAGCGCCGGGCACATCGTTCCAGCATAGAGGGCTTGAATGGGTCATCCATCCATTGTCGTGGAACCTGCAAATGGTTGCAGGAAGCTGTTCGGCAGAGCAGACCGACAGCGTAGAGCGGCACACACACCAGGGTGGCCATTCTCCGGCCACGCTCGCGAACTGCGGCGTTGGTTTGCTTGGCATATCAAGCGTATTCATGTGCTGTCACGCAGTTGCCCATAAGCTCACGCGAATCGGCCTGCGCCTGCCCACCCTGGTATGCCTGCCTTGTTGGGGTGGTTGACGCCGCTGAAATTCAGTGGATGGCGTGAAGTTCAGGTTGACTTGAATGTCGAGAGATTCCCAATTCTCGAAGTTGGTCGCCAATAGTCAGATGCCAACTTTGCTTCAAGCCCGGTCTGATGAGGCTGATTCAATGTATCAAATAAGCTGACGGAGCCATCCAGACGTCTCAGGCCATCTGAATCCGCAAAATAGAATTTTCAGTGCAAGCGTACAAGACGTTTGCACTGACGCAGGCAATGGATGTGACTTCCCCCAAACGACCAGGCAGTGCACCCAGCAGAACGCCCTGTTGACCAGGTTCATTCACACCGGCCACCACCGTTTGGGTGCCGTCAGCACTCAATTTGCTAATCACACTTCCGCGCGCAACGTAGACCTCCCCTGACGAACCCACGGCGTAGGCCATGGAGGTTGGGTTGGGGTCACGCGACAGCCAGACGGGTGTGCTGCCTTGGGCATCAATGCGCCGGACACCTGATCGGTCGAGTACCCATATCCTGCCAGTGGCATCTGTTGCCAATGCTTTTGGCCAAATGTACGTGACATCCCTCGGAAAAGGAGTTGGTGACACGTAAACGTCGTACTCAGAAAAAACTCGGCCCGCGATACCTGCAATGGTGCTTACAACCCCAGCGGGAGTAATCTTGCGAATCGTTGCACCGTAGGTGTAATCATGGTACGCAGAGAAAGAAGCTGGCGAGGCTGAATTGGGAGAGTCCCCCACCAACAAGTTGCCCTGCGCGTCAAACACCAATCCCATCGGGCTGGCAAAACTGGCCATTGCACCGGCGCCGTCGGCAAAGCCCAGTCCACCGGTTTGCCCGGCCCAGACCTGCTGCGCCCCTGACGGTGCCACCTTGATGATGGCGCGATTGCGCACGCCATAAAAATTACCTTGGGCATCCACTGCCAAACCGCCATCGGAAGGAAAATCGGTGAACAAGGTGGCGGCGCTGCCCGTAAGAGTGACCTTACGCAAGGTCTTCGCCAAGGTATCAATCACATAGAAGTTGCCAAGCTGATCCACGCAGCTAGGTCCCATGTTGGCAAACCGCGCTTGGGCGCCTTCACCATCGACTTGACCTGGTTGAGACGATGCACCTGCGCCCAAGCCACCAGCCAGCAAGCTGATACCTGCAGAACTGGAGCCACCGCCGCCACCGCCGCCACAACCAGCCAAGGTTAGCAACCCGCTCCCGCAGAGCAATCCCGTTAAATTTCGACGTGTCGTATCAACGACAGTGGCAACGCTTTGGTTCTCAATCGTCATAGTTACTCCCTGTAAAAATTGTTGTTTTATTAAAGACGCTTTTCACAACAGTACCAACGAATAAGCGCGTTGACGAGATAAGCCAACGACGACTGACCGACATCCAAAATCACTAATTCTTGGCGGTTCTATTCCCTATGCCTTGGGAGGATTTTTCATATTGACCTGCCCAGAAGCAGGCACAAGGGGCGTTGGCTTCCGCCCGCATTGCAGTCAAACAGATTTCAATCGTTTGAGCGACTTGCCTTTCTTCCCGGCCCCTACCGCCAACTCCCCCATACAACTCTTAAAGTGCCCCAAAAACGCCTCGCTCGCCTGCGTCAACTTCCGCTGCGGCGCGGTCAGCGCCACGATGTTGCGGTCTACCACCGGGTCCACCAGGGGCACTTGCACCACGCCCACGCTGCGCGCGCTGGCGAGGGCGTAAGACGGCAGGATGGATACGGCTAAGCCTGCTTCCACCAAGCCCACGGCGGTGGTCACTTGCGACACTTCAAAGGCGGACTCGACGCTTTCGCCGTGCGCGGCAAAGCCCTGCTCCACAAGTGACCGCAAGCCTGCGCCGCGTGTCAGCAGGGCGAGCTTTTCGCCGACCAGATCGGTCCAGCGCACTTCGCGCTGCGCGGCCAAGGGGTGGCTGGGTAGGCAGGCGAGCATCAGGTGGTCTTGAAACAGCACTGTCGATTGCAAATCGGGCACGTCTGCGTCTTGGGTGCACACGCCAAAGTCCACCTGGCCGCTGCGCACGGCTTCGGCGATGGCGTTGACGGGCATGTCGTGTAGCTCCACGCGCACGGCTTCGTGGTCTTTCAAAAAACTGACCAAGAGGGACGGCACCAGGGTGGCGGCCAACAAGGGGGATGTGGCCAAAGACAGGCGTCCGCTGCGGCGGTCTGATGATTGGCGCAGGCCTTCAAAGGCGTTGTCCAGTTGGTCAAACACGCTTTGAATCGCGGGCAGCAGCTCTGTGCCCGCATCGGTCAACACCAGGCGGCGGGTGGTGCGCTCGAACAGGCGCACGCCCAGTTCGCCCTCCAGGCTGCTGACCAGCATGGACAGGGCCGAGGTGGTCAGGTGCAAGCGCTTGGCGGCCTGGGTGATGCTGCCGTCCTGCGCCACGGCGACAAAGGCGCGCATTTGTCGCAGGGTGACGGGCGAGTTGTGCGGGTTGAGTCGTGGGTTAGGCAGGTGGCCGCTGACATCACTCACAGCTCGGCTCCTTCAATCAAAAACTTGACCTTGCGCTGCCCCTGCCATTCGTCCGCATCCAGGCGGAATGCCAGTTTGACGCGCGCCGGCAGCGGGTCGGTGTGGCCAAACCAGATGCCGTCCACAGGTTGGCCTTGGTGTTTGAGCTTGAGCGACAAATGCTTTTCGCCCACTAGACGCTGCGACAACACCTCTACCTCTTCGCTGAACACAGGTGGCGCAAAGCCTTGGCCCCAGACTTCTTTGTGCAAGGTGTCCACCAGGTCCACGCGGCGGTATTCCGTGGCCAACGGGCCATCGGTTTCCAGGCGTCGCGCCAGCGTGGCGGCGGTCAGCCATTCCTGCGCGACTTGGGCGAGGGCGGTTTCAAAGGTGTCGAAATTTTCCTCAGCTATCGTGCAGCCCGCCGCCATGGCGTGGCCGCCAAAGCGCAGCAGCACGCCGGGGTGCCGTTTAGCAACCATGTCCAGCGCGTCGCGCAGGTGAAAGCCGGGGATAGATCGGCCCGAGCCTTTCAGTTCATGCTCTTTGCCCGGCGCAGCGCTGCTGGCAAACACAAAGGTGGGGCGGTGCAGCTTGTCTTTGATGCGGCTGGCCACGATGCCGACGACACCTTCATGAAAGTCTGGGTCAAACACGCTGATGGCGGGCGGGGGCTCATCCCCATCGTCAAACAGGCCTTCCGCGATGGCAAAGGCTTGTTCGCGCATGCCGCCCTCGATCTCGCGGCGTTCGCGGTTGATGGCGTCCAGTTGCTTGGCCAGGTCGGCCGCACGGCCCGTGTCATCGGTCAACAGGCATTCAATGCCCAGCGTCATGTCAGACAAGCGCCCAGCGGCGTTGATGCGTGGCCCCAGCGCAAAACCAAAGTCAAAGGTGGTGACGGCGTTGGCTTTGCGGCCCGCAGCGGTGAACAGTGCTGCCATGCCCACCGGCAGCGCACCCGCGCGCACGCGCTTGAGGCCCTGCGCCACCAGGCGGCGGTTATTGGCATCGAGCTTGACCACGTCGGCCACGGTGCCCAGCGCCACCAAAGGTAGCAGTGCATCTAACTTGGGTTGCTGTTCTGACGTGAACGCGCCGCGCGTGCGCAACTCGGCCCGCAGCGCCAGCAGCACATAGAACATCACGCCCACACCGGCCATGCTTTTGCTCTCGAACGGGCAGCCGGGCTGGTTGGGGTTGACTATCACATCGGCGTCGGGCAAAAAGATCTCGCCGTCGAACAGGCCGGGCAAATGGTGGTCAGTTACCAGCACCTGCAAGCCCAGTGCTTTGGCGTGTGCCACGCCGTCGATGCTGGCAATGCCGTTGTCCACGGTGATCAGCACATCAGCGCCGCTGTCTTTGACGCGCTGGGCAATCGGCGCGGTCAGGCCGTAGCCGTCCACTACGCGGTCGGGTACTAGGTAGCTGACCTGCTGCGCACCCAACAGGCGCAGGCCGCGCACGGCGACAGCGCAGGCGGTGGCACCGTCGCAGTCGTAATCGGCGACGACGCAGAGCTTTAAATTGGCGGCGATCGCGTCGGCCAGCAGGCGCGCGGCGGCGTCGGCTTGCAGCAGCGTGGTGGGGGGCAGCAGCTTGGCCAGGCCCTCGTCCAGCTCGTCCCGGTGCGCCACGCCGCGCGAGGCAAACAGGCGGGCCAGCAGGGGATGCACACCGGCTTGTTCCAGTGCCCAAACCGCGCGTGGGGGAATGTCTCTTACTTCAATTTTCATAGCGAACTAAGTAGATCAGATATGCCGGAATGGCTAAATTTGTTCATTAATTTTTGCCAAAAGCCTTGTGGCAGCAGCTCAAAGGTCTGGGCAGCATGTTCGCCGCACAAGGTCAGGCTGCCGGGCTTGCCTGCTCGCAGGTGATCGGCCAGGCGTTGGCAGGTGTCAGCGTCCAGCTCTGCCCAGGCCTTGGCGCGGGCGGCGGGGTCGGCACCTGCCGTCAGCAGGCGTGATTCCAACTCCACGCCCGGCGCGGGTGGCACGGTCTGGTCGAGCTGGCCCGCCCCGGTCACCCAAAACGAATTGACGGGCGGAAAGCTCTGGGCCTCGCGCTCGTCGTTCAGCGGCAAGGTGTAGAGCAGCATCTGCATCTCGTTTTGCAGGCGACGCAGCTTGGATTCTTCTGGCGTGCCGCCCAAGGCCTGCCAGTCGCGGATGTCTTGCCCAGCCACGCGCGCCATCGACACGGTGCGCAGTTGCGCAAAGGCGTCACCTTTGGCCAGCAAAACGCCCGGCTGCCAGTAGCTGAGCGCGATGCCGTCTTCCGCAAAGTAGGGCGCCATGGCCTGCAGAAACAAGCGCGTGCCGGTCTCGTCCAAGGCCAAGGTCGCCGGGTCGGTCATGCGCACGGCGCTCATGTTGATCTGCCAGTGGCACAGCTTGACCCACGCGCAGGCCTGTCCCACCGTGCCCGATTCAACCGCCGCCCAGGGCGTGAACCCCGGCGTATCAGGCAAACCATTCAAGCGTGCCAGCGCCAGCTCATACGGCATGGCGGGGCAGTCTTCCGCGCAAGTGATGCGGTGGCTGGGCTGCAGCAGGCGCAGAAGCCCAGCCAAATGGGGTGGGAGCTGCGTACTGTCAAACGGCGCGGCGCCTGGGATGACGAGGTGTAAGGGGACAGGCGAGAGCGGGGGCATGGGGGTGATTGTCGGGTAGCGGGCTCGGCTTAGCGCTCACGCGGCTTGGCGCACCCGCCCTCTACCCAGGCCGTGGCGCTGGCCCGGTTCAGCTTGAAGTTCGGCGCCACCCGCACTTCGGCCATCGAGTCACCAAATTCGTCCACCGCGCTCAAGGTGGCATAGGGGTTTTCTTCGTCGGGCACGATGTCCAGCGACACGGTCACACGGCCGGCACCTGCGGCAACGGTGATGCGCTGATGCAGTTCGGCGTGCAGTTGCTGCTCGCTGCGGCGGATGAATTCGCTGGCGGTTTTGACCAGGGTGTTGAAGGCGTTCACGTCCAGCGGCTTGGGGTTCTTTTTGTCGCGGCCCATGGTCCAGGGGCCGACCAGGGCGGGCTCGGACTCTCCTTCTTTGAACATGACCACGGCCCAGCCGTCATCGTCGTCGTTCTTGATGACCTGGGCGGTCCAGCCGTTGTCGCGCCACAGGCGGGGTTCGTGGGTGGTTTCTGGGGAGGTGTCGGTCACAGGTTAGGGTTGGGTTGGCGAAGGTGGGTGATTGTTACACCCAGCGCGGCACTTTCGCCTGGTAGCGGGCGTAGACTTCACCCAAGTGTCTCGCGAAGTAGGCCTCTTCTAGCCGCACCTGGATTTGCATCAAGACCTCGCCCAGTGCAGCCAGGCACAGGGACAAGGCCGTGGGTTGGACCAGCAACATGCCCCACAGCGCCATGCGCATGGCCAGAAAAATCGGGTTGCGGCTGCGGGCAAACAGGCCCTGGCTGACGAGGTGCGGTCGGTCGTCTTCATTCACGCCGATGCGCCAGGCCTGGCCCATGTCGTGCTGGGCCTTCAGCAGCAATGGCAGGGCCACCGCCAGCAGGGTCCAGCCCGTGCCCACCAGGGCTACGTGTTGCGGCACCAGCACGGGTGCCAAGCCTGCAAATGCATTGGGCAGCCAAGCCGTGGTGAACAAATAGGCCGCCAGCAAGGCCATCAGCAGTTTGAAGGCGCGGCCCACGTAGCCTGCGGCGTCGTCTGAGGTAGGTAAAACCAAGGGACTGCTGCCTGTCAATCGGTACACCCGCCAGGAACGCCAGACAAAGCCCAGTGCAAAAAACACCGAAAAGTAGATGAGTAAAGAGGCGGAGGAGGTCATGAAGCAATCCAGTGATGAAGACGAAGGTTGGATTAAGAACCTTCAAGTCACTTGAGAGTCAAGCATGAAATTAATTTACACCTCGACGTGGCGCCTCAGTGCCTCAGTGCGGCATTGGCGCTGCGGGCCACGCTGGCGGAGCGGCATGGGTCGAGGCGTTGCTGAAATGAATGGCGTTGGTTATAATTTTTGTTATAACTTAGAGTGTCCACCATGCACATGCTCAAACTCACGCAGATCGGCAATTCTGTCGGCGTCATCCTTCCCAAAGAAGCGCTCGCTAAGTTACGCCTGGAAAAAGGGCAGTCCGTGTTCTTGACCGACACGCCCGAAGGCTATGTTCTGACACCTTATGACCCCAAGTTGGAAGAGCAGATCACAGCAGGCCGTGCATTCATGAGCGAGTTTCGCGACACTTTTCACCAGTTGGCCAAATGAACTGGCGATGGATTGATAAGCAGGCATTGCTGCTGCTGCATGGTGAAAGTGTTGATGAGCATGGCGGTGGCGCGGGTATTCGGGATGCAGGGCTGCTCGAATCTGCCTTGGCACGGCCACTGAATGTGGCTGCAATTGGCACGCCCGATGTTTCTGAATTGGCAGCAAGCTACTGCATTGGCTTGGCAAAAAACCGTCCGTTTGTCGACGGTAACAAGCGGGTTGCCTTCCTGGCTGTGGGTATGTTTCTGTACTTGAACGGCTACCGCTTGCAGGCAACGCAAACAGAGGCAACGTTGACGATCCTTTCGAAGGCTGACGGCAGTTTGAATGAGTCGGAGTTTGCGAGTTGGTTGCGTGCCCATATTTCAGTGAGAACGGTTTAAATCCATGCAAATTCCCTACGAACTCTCACTCGGCTGGCGCTACACCCGCGCGGGCCGATCCACCCGGCGCAACGGCTTTATCTCGTTTATCTCAGGCGTGTCCATGCTGGGCATTGCATTGGGCGTGGCGGCGTTGATCATTGTGCTGTCGGTGATGAACGGCTTTCAAAAAGAGGTGCTAGACCGCATGCTGGCTGTGGTGTCGCACATCGAGCTGTATGCGCCCGGTGGTGGTGCCATGCCTGATGTGGCGCAGCGTATGGCCGAGGTCAAACGCAATCCTGAGGTGCTGGGCGCTGCACCTTTTGTAGCATCCCAGGCACTGCTGGCGCGCGGTGAGGACATGAAAGGTGTGATGGTGCGGGGCATTGTGCCCGCGCTGGAGCCACAGGTAACTGATCTGACCAACGGTGTGCAAGGCGAGGCCTTGAAACGGCTGGTGCCCGGCGAGTTTGGCGTGGTGCTGGGGGTGGAGTTAGCCCGCAGCATGGGCGTGCAGCAGGGCGACAAGGTCACCTTGGTGGCGCCCAGTGGGCAGGTCACGCCTGCCGGGGTGGTACCGCGCCTCAAGCAAATGACCGTGGTAGGGCTGTTTGACAGCGGCCACTATGAGTACGACAGCAGCCTGGCCATGCTGCATATCGAGGACGCGCAGCGCATTTTCCGCCTTGAAGGCCCCAGCGGCATCCGTATCAAAATTGCCAACATGCGCGATGTGCGACCCGTGTCGCGGCAACTGGCGGCGGCGCTGGGCAATGACGTGGTGGTGCGCGACTGGACGCAGCAAAACCGCACTTGGTTTGCAGCGGTGCAGCTGGAGAAACGAATGATGTTCATCATCCTAACGCTGATCGTTGCGGTGGCCGCATTTAACTTGGTCAGCACGCTGGTGATGACTGTGACCGATAAGCGGGCTGATATCGCCATCCTGCGCACGCTGGGGTCTAGCCCGCGCAGCATCATGGGCATCTTTGTGGTGCAGGGCGCGATGGTGGGTGTGATTGGCACGCTAAGCGGCTTGGGGCTTGGCATGCTGGTGGCGTACAACATCGATGTGATCGTCCCGGCGCTTGAGCGGCTGTTGCAAGCACGCTTCTTACCCGCAGATGTGTACATCATCAGCCGCATGCCCAGTGACCCCCAGGCTGGCGACATTGTGCCGATTGCCGTGATCTCCTTGGTGTTGGCCTTTGTGGCCACCATTTACCCCAGCTGGCGCGCCAGCCGCGTGAACCCAGCGGAGGCATTGCGTTATGAATAGCATGACCCCCACGCTTGCCGCTTCGCGTGCTGCGCTGCCCCCCGAGGGGGCTCTCGCACCTCGGGGCGGCCCAGCGGTGCTCAAGTCCGTCCTTCAATGCCAAGGCCTGACCAAACGCTTTACCGAAGGGCGCTTGGACGTGACAGTCTTGCAAGGTGTGGACCTGCAGATTCACGCTGGCGAAACGGTGGCCATTGTGGGCGCTTCAGGCTCGGGCAAGAGCACGCTATTGCATTTGCTGGGTGGCTTGGATGCCCCCACCAGCGGCACGGTGATGCTGCACGGCAAAAATCTGGCGCAGCAATCTGCAGCAGCCCAGGGCGAATTGCGTAACCGTTACCTGGGGTTTGTGTACCAGTTCCATCACCTGTTGCCCGAATTCAGCGCGCTGGAAAACGTCGCCATGCCGCTGTGGATTCGCCGCCAGAACAAGGTCGAAGCTGCTGCTACGGCGGGTCGCATGTTGGCGGCGGTGGGCTTGTCCGACCGTGTGCAGCACCGTCCAGCCGAGTTGTCGGGGGGCGAACGTCAACGGGTGGCAATTGCCCGTGCCCTGGTGACGCAGCCTGCGTGTGTGCTGGCAGATGAACCCACGGGCAACCTGGACCGCAGCACGGCCGAGGGCGTGTTTGCCTTGATGCTGGAGTTGGCGCGCAACCATGGCACTGCCTTTGTTGTGGTCACGCACGACGAAACCCTGGCAGCGCGCTGCGACAGGCAGTTGCGGCTTGTGCGCGGGCAGTTGGCTTGATGTTTTGAGTCGAGCGGCTGTGGCGCTGCGGCTCAGGTGCCACCCACATAGGGGTTGGACTGGCGCTCGCGCCCAAAGCTGCTCTCTGGCCCGTGGCCTGGGATGAACACGGTGTCATTGCCCATGGGCCACAGGCGCTGGGTGATGCTGTTGATCAGCGTGGCGTGGTCGCCCTGGGGGAAATCTGTACGGCCAATGCTGCCGGCAAACAGCACATCGCCCACAAAGGCGCGCTGTATCTCCGGCGAATAGAACACCACATGGCCTGGTGTGTGGCCGGGGCAGTGGCGCACCTGCAGGGTGCTGTTGCCAATGGTGACGGTGTCACCGTCATGCAGCCACTGCGTGGGCGTAAAGCTTTCGGCATGGGCAAAACCAAACCGGGCGCTCTGCTCGGCTAAGCCGTCGATCCAGAACTGGTCGCCCTCATTCGGGCCGATGATGGGGATGCTCAGGGTTCGCGCCAGCGCCGCTGTCCCGCCTGCATGGTCGATGTGGGCGTGGGTGAGCCAGATGGCTTTGAGTGTGATGCCCAGTTCTTTAGCGGCTGCCTGGATGCGGTCCAGGTCGCCACCTGGGTCTATCACGGCAGCGTCGAGGGTGTCGCTGCACCAGACGAGTGAACAGTTTTGTTCAAAAGGGGTAACGGGAACGGTAAGGTATTTCAGCATGTGCCAAGTGTTCGTAACAATTAAAGCTGAAGACAGAACAATTATTGTTGAAGATTTCTTCCCAATGTACCCTACAGATGCTGACATATAAACTTCCGGACGCACTCTGAAGAGTGATCTCAAAAAACAAACTTGCCAGTTTGAAACTCTTGCTAAAAGGGGGTTGACTCAAGAAAAAATTTGGTATAGCACTTTATTGCTCTAAGAGGTGTTCCTTACATCTCACGCCGACCAGCACTTTTAGACATTGCCTGTTTTTCATGACCAAGCTTCTTTGCCTAGAGCCCCTTTCTAGCTCCGGCGGTACCTTGATCTGAATAAATGCCTTCAGGCTTGAGTTTGAGATCCAAAGCATGAGCAGTGTAGAACGTCAATCGGGAGCCCGCAAATCTGCGTAATTGCTTCGATGAGCATGATTCCATTAAACCGGCAGTTGATCGTCGTGTTGGCCGTTCAGAGGTGCCGTAACGTCAACCGAGCTAGATCCACAGCGACTTTTGGGATTTGCGATCCGTAGGGATTGTTGCAAGGAGTCTGTCCATTTCGGTGGGCATGTTCGCGCGCATCCAGGAAACAGCAGTGTGACAGTCTTTCAGAAATTCCGTTCTATTTGCTGTCGGGTGGGCAATGAGGTACTCGCGGAGCGCATTTGCAGCGGCAGCATGTCCGCGCCGAACCTTGTTGTCGCGCCAACGCTGCAAGGCAATCGAATTAGAATTGATCCAGCGCCTTACCGAACCAATCGGCACTTCAAGTGAACTAGCTAATTCTCGGAAGGTGGGCGCATGATCTAACAAATCCCAAACACGGTTTGGGAATGCATCAGCCGTCGAAAGCTCTGGCCACAATTGGGACTGGGAGCCTTGTGTAACGGGCCAGCGGTGGATCGCCCCTTCGACAATCGATTTCACTTTTTCTTGAGGCTCAGCCTCCGTCACAGCAGACCAGAACACGTACCAATGAAGAGGGTGGCCGATTCGCCGGCTTCGCAACAACGAATTCAGCCAACCAACTCCTGAAAGTTTAAAGCGTTCGCCAAATCGATGTTCCACTAGTCGCGCCATCCTAGTTTTTGCGAACCATGCCTCCAGGGCATCTAACACCATCCATGATGTCGATCTGACGATCCCGAGTTCCACCAAGGACTGCATCGCGGAACGCTGGAGCATCAGTCGATCGATCTGTCGCGTTCCCTTGCAAAATACCGCATTCACTAATGCAAGTCTTGTTGCGCTGTCCATAAGGACCAAGTCTGGCAGATGCACAGCATCTCCCTTGACTGACTCAGGCAGCACCCACTCGCTTTGAGTGTGATAAAACTCGTACAGCGGTATTGCGTGCTCCTGGCAAACCAGAGTGCCAATCCGCTGGTGCCGCATATGCCATAAGCTCGCGCCACTATTCGCGAGGTCAAGCGAACGACACTCATGGCAATACCGCAGGGGCCGCCGTGCTCCAGCGCCACTGGCACAGATGCCCGACATAAGTCGTAGCGTTGTTGCTTCGTCTGCAGCTAAGTTTTCAAGCACTTGTTGGCGTCTAATGTCTCCAAATAACGGCCACCATTCCTCAAGGACAGTTCGGCTTGTTGCTAGCTCTTCAAGACTGCCCAGTAGGCCGTTACTCCATTTAACAAAGTGAATCAAACCGGCGGGCAACTCGTATTGCCTGCATGCCTGAGGCCGACCGAACATGAGCCTGCCAGCTGATTTTGAAGACGTCATTCCCAGAGTTTGCGCATTTCCAGCCGCCCAGGAATACAAAGTTTCATCTCCGCGCCAGACGGACAGAAAGGGCAGCGAACCGATTCTGCTGGGAGCTGTGGGAAACTTATCCAAGTCCATTCCAGAATCCGTCTGGTGGTAAAAGGTCCTGGTATCTACGCATGCGCAGTGGATCGTTCGACTGAAGAGCAGAAATTGGAGCCTTCAACGGCGCGAGGTAGGTATTTACTGCCGCCCTTATGTGATCGAATTTGAAAGATTTTGAGTCAGTTTCAAGCGCGATTCGCTGGCCCAGTCGCCATGCCGAAAACAGAATCCGCGGCACAAACCCCGTAAGTTTAAAAAGCTCTTCACGCTCCATCGGACCGATGACGATCGGCTTTGCGAAATACTGATAGCGCTCCAGAGCCGGAAGATAAAAATCCAGCGTGTCAGGATCTTCTGCAGAATCAGGGAACTTGATGTGATGGTGACCATCCAAGCACATACGCTGGGCCACCGAAAACCTGGTACCCATGGCCTCCATTCCATCCGGGGTCGTCAGAAAGCAAAGTGGTATTCGCCAGGTGTTGGCGATGGTGAGCAGGCATCGGAGTGCTTCCTCCTCAACCAGCCGAAGAATTGGTGGAGCAGACGGCTGACCAGCCTTGGCCAGTCTATTTTTGCGAGGCTCTGGCTTGAAAAGATTGTTGATTTCGTCCAACACCAATAGGCCCAGGCTTTGCCGTCGCGCCACTCTCAACCAGGCGTCGAACATGTTCATTGCTGCTGGTTTTTTCAGGCTCAGCATTTCGTCGAACTCGCTTGTGTTTAAGGCTTGAGCGGTTTCGATCATCAAGTTGCGAGCAATGTCCAGCAGTTTTCCAGTGCCAGGCACGTCCACTTTTAGATAAACGAGTTGCTGGTATGGCCCTACCACGCCAGGAAACGTGGGATGCTCAATGACCTGGTCAAACTGGGACGCCAATGCACGGTTGATTGCTCGAGACTTCCCCATCCCCCCTACGGCCATAATAGAGTTGATTGGGGACTCTGGAACGTCACTCGATAGCGGTCTCCCGCGAATTAAAGCGGTTGTGCGGGCGTCATATGGGTTGCGAAAGCGATAGCCTTCACGAATCGACATGGAAACCGTAAGACCGATTTTTAAAGACTATGGAGTCACTACATACAAGTCTTTGACGGATTGCAGTTGATGCATTGCAACTTCCCGACGCTGGATGTCTTTTGTCGTTGGCAACGCAGGCGTACGAGCCATCCGTTTATGGATATCTGTCTCGGTCAGAAGCGGGCCCAGCGACTCAATCAGTGGATTTCCGAAATAGATGAATGGGAGTGTCATGCCACCTCCGCCGCTTTGAATTGAGCATTCATGCCATCGCGTAGCATGGCCCTATAGCGATCATCATTGGAGGTCTCCGACTTCTTCGCAGTTTGGTCAAACGGGGGATCTGAAGGAACAGGATTCTTCGCCATCGCTGTCGGATGTAGCGCTTTCTCCATTTTTCTAGCCTCCGTCACCGACGGCTTTTCACCGGAATATGCCGCGTCAGCCTGTCTTGCGGCTTCGATGGCAGGCTGAATGATGTCTTGGCGTGACGCATGCGTGCGCGCCTCACGCTCGAGCCGAATTCGTTCCAAGTCAATGTTTGTGAAGTTCTTGATCGTGCTCCAGTCAAGGTGCTCTTCTAGGGATGTTTCAGGTTTGGCAACGGCCTCTGTTGACAACGAAAACCTGTAGAGTTCACCTTCAGCGCTGTCTGGCACCCACAGCGAGCGCAGCGAGGCCGGATGAATATGGCTTGCGAGCTTGAATGCCCCAAAGTTTCTTGCTTGTGCTGACCAACCTCGATCGAGCAGAGCTGGGTGCTGGTATAGCAGTGAGCCAAACATAGCCCCTTGGCGGGTTATGTTCAGGTCTACAGAAGGCAGGAATTCTGTGATGAGCTTGTGTTGGGCGACAGTCTTTCGGTAGCCAATCCCAACCATATGACCAAACCTCCAAAGACTCGCAGGCACTGGGACCACGCCGACCGCTGCCATTTCTTGTGTTACGCGATGGCGACGGTCAGCTCCGAGGTTGTAATTTTCAATTTCGCCGGCAAGAAGAGCAGCGTATTGGCGCAGTGTAAGGACAGCACTAGAGGGCTCGAAAGTTCGCAGTTCATACTCAATTCTTCGTGCATCAATCGCGCCAGGTGTGAAGGCGTAGAAGGCGTCCTTCTCGGCGATTCGGTGCAGCACCTCTCCAAATCCTTTTAGATCAGCACGCGCAGAACCTAAGATGCAGTGTTTCCAACCAATTCGCGCGGCGGCTTCCTTTGCGCCGGCACAGAAAAGTTCCCCGCGATCAACAAACAATTCATATGGCACTGTGGGGGATGGGTCGAGGCCTGTCATGTAGGTAATTCCCCAAACTTCATCCATCATCTGTCGCGCGCTGAAGGCGCAGAAAAGCGCCAATTGCGCAGTAGCCCAAGATGGCCCTTCCAGGCACACATGGAACCCGACAATGGCAGTACTCCAAACGTCCACAAGTAGGTACACGATCGGACGACCTATGAACCAGGCTAGATTGACCGAGCTGCGTAAATACACATTGCCGCGCGTTGCATCGCACATGTACCGATACCCTGGACCTGACGCACCCTTGTAGCTTCGGCCGACGAGACCTCGGTGGTTTAACAGGAAATTTCCAGCTGTCGTTTCCCGTCTCAATCTCGTGAGTCTGTCTTGATCTTGGTTGTACAAGCGACGTGCCGTTCGGCGATCTGGGTAGGTGCCTATCACCGGTAGATCTGGTGTTGCGACACCATTTGTCAAGGTAAAGGACGTGCTAAAAACCGCGATAAGGGCGGGTGTGTAGGCCTTGGTGAACTTTACTTTTGGACCGATCATCCTGCGCAGTTCTGAAATGAATGCTCGTGCCTGATGGGTAGTCCAGCCTATTGGATCGGTTGTTGTTTTCTTGAGGTGCGTGTGGCGTGCAGCGTCGGACTTTCGTCCTGGTTTTTTTCGTAAGGGCAATGAAGGATCATGCTTGGAGCGACTGCCCTCGCCCCATGGCCGCCGGATATGTGGGGCACCGCAGTTGTGTAAGCGAGGACGCAAGGAGTCAGAGTGAAAGCCATTAAGACACAGCAGGTAAAACCATTGATATACAGTGGACCTTGCAACTGAGTGCTCTGCGCAGATGTCGCGTACGAGCGCCGACAAGCCACCTCGCCGCTTGAATGCGTTTTCGATTTTTTTTGGGTCCCAAAGGGGTTGCGCTGCGATCTTTGCGCGCTTGAAATAGCCCGCATGGCGTCCGGCAAGCGGAGCATCGCGCGGGGGCTGCCGCTTGTCTGGTTTCATTTCGACTGGACGGAGCAGGTTTTCCAATGCCGCCTGATGCAGCTCAGCCTTTGACACCCAGATTAGCCGCTTTTTGGGCTTTGCCATACGGCAGGTTCTTGCAGTCTTCACATCGTCTGGAATTCGATGGACGTCCTCGCGTTCAGTCGAGCTGGCTGCTCTGACTGGCAGATCTGCTATGAGAAACAGAAGCATGTTATCGCTCTCTACTACAACGCGAAAATACCCCTTGAGATCTTCGGTGGAGATGTGCAGCACCGAGTTGAAGGTCAGGTCGGCCATGCTGTCCTCCGTGACTGAATAGGGTTGAATCCATCAAACTCTGCTCGGCTGACTGAGCGAACTGGATCGCTTGCCCACAGCACGGAGGTCCAGTCGATCGGCAAGCGCCGCGACCACACGGATTGCCAGAACAAATCCTGAGCACCTTCCATGCTACGGTTGAACTCGTCCATCAATGCGCAAAGGTGGGCAGTTAAGCATTTCGGTCCCTGCTTTCTCACGAATGATGCAGTTTCTGTTAGCAGTCCTTCATTGATCGGCTCTGCCCTGTGAGCAAATCCTGCATAGCGCATTACTGATTCAGCCACTTCCGGAGAAAAGCACTCCGGCGTCACAAGAATCCACATGTGGCCCTGGAGAAAGCCAATAATCTCTCTACACTCTTAGGAGGTCTCTATTTCGTTTGGTAAGTTGACTGAAAGGCACATCTTTGACTGATATAGCGAGCAGGCGCCGACGCTTTGCAGGACTCAACAGGGTAAGCACGATATCCGTTGTGAGGATCCATTGTTCAATGTCCTCGTGCAGTCTGAGTCGTGGATGCCTTATGCCCAGGTTTTCACAGATTTCCAGGGTACCCGGATAGATTCGCTCATCGTCCCAGTTGGAATATTCAACAATGCAATTGCTGTGGCTATCGCGTGAGAGAGGAACTTGGTGCCGCCTATCGTCCGTACGAGGGACCATCGTTGAGAACTCATGCGAGACACCTTCAGCGACTGAAAGCAGGTGGCCGGCACTGAACTGACCCATAGGTGGAATGATCGAAGATGTCCCACGAGATGGCGGGTCGCCGCGCTTGACCTGATGAAATGCGTTGAAGTCCTGGCGGATGCCTTGGCCGCGTCCTTCGTTTTGCAGCCTGCGAATAAGTGCCGGCGTGAATCGTTTTGCTTTGCGCATGGGGTGTCCCTGTTAGTCTCTGCAGACATATTTGAAAAAAGATTGACCCCGTCCACGAATGGACCTAAAATTCCCGCTCAGTTACCTAATTGACGGGGTCATCCTCGAAATAAAAACGGCTGCGACTTGGATCTCGCGGCCGTTTTTTTTGCTTCGTACAGACGTACAAAAGCCCGGGCAATCTATGTCCGGCAGCATCTATAAAACTTTGTCACTGCGTTGTGGCTTTCTGTTTCTTGATATTTCCTTGACTGCAATTGTGGTTTCAAGCGTTGACTCAATAGTCGAGCGTTTGATCGGGAATTATTACCCCAATTTTCGAATGTATGCAAGCCATGAATTATCGATAAGTTATTGATTCGTAACGATATTATTCTGTGTGAACAAATCCGATAGCGGTTTCTTTAGCTAGTGACGTCTACGTAAAAGTTTTCAAAAAAGAGGCAAAAGCATTGCATTTAATATGCAAATATGCATAATTGTTTAAATGATTTTGGTGCCAATATCTGATCAATCAAAACTTTTGCGCGCTCGGGTTAAAGAGCTTGGTCTTACTCAGTTACAAATATCTGAGGCCACTTGTCTCAGTCAATCTCAGATCAGTCGGATTCTTGATGGGCAATCGCGTCGGGAATCAAAAGGTTTTGATTTGATATGCAAATATGTATTTAGTTACACGCCATCAATTAGTCAGCGCCGCATTTTGAGGCAGAAGGAGTTGATGCTTGCTATCGCCGAAGTCTGGGACGGAACCCCCGCGCACGCTGAAGCGTTGGCTGCGGTTTTAAGGTCGTTAAGACTTCTGAATCCCGTCAAAAGATCTGAATGATGCATCGACCAATCATCCTGCCTGAGGAGTATTGGGTCGGGTATTTTTGGGAATTACGTAACATCAACTCAAGGTCGTTTTCGCCGACGTTTTGTCATCCCCGATCAAAGGCGTCTAAGGTCCTCCATCGCATTAGCGAAAATGAAATTGCCAGACTCGCTGGGATATCAATGCCTCAACTTGAGCAATTGCACACTTTGGCACCGTATGCGATAGCCGGGAAGATCGCACAAGGGCGTGTAAAGCGCGCTGCCTGTGCGGGTAGTCTGCCAAGAGGAAATCTCACACCGGTGCGTATGTTGCGTTATTGCCCTTCGTGTTGTGCTGAAGATATTGAGAAACATGGCAGGTCCTACTACCGGCGTAGTCATCAGCTTCCCGGCGTCAATTGGTGTTCGTTGCACGGATTTCAGCGTCTCGTTTGGACGCCGAAAAATAAATTCGGAAGGTCACCCGAGCAGTGGTGCGGGTTGAAGCCACCCAGCGATATTCCTCGTTGGTGGCAATTGTCCAAAATGGCACAGCTCTTAATTGCTGAATTCATGCAGGCGAGCGAAGACCTTATGAACGGAGGAGTCTCTATTGACGTTGACGGGATGCGCAATATATGGATCACCAACCGTATTCACCTTGAATGTGATCACAATCGACATTGCGTACGTTTGAGATCAAATTCAAGTAACTTGTCCAAGTTGGAGCTTCCTGAGGCATGGCTCGCCATGAACTTTGATCGTTGGGTCCATTGGGTCGATTGCTGTGGAAATAAGCAATACGCTAGCACGTCAAGAACTTGCCATTGGCTGCTTGCGAGTTTGGTAGCTAATGTCGCGCTTAAGCGAACTGACGGAAAAAATCGCAAAGTTGCGTATGCACCCAAGTGCGCGACTGAGGTGAGCAGCAAGTTATATACAGATCGCACAAATAGTAATCTATCGTCCATGTACACACTCGGTAGCCCATTTGCTCAGAATACAGTTCTGTCCTAATCCAGTTCAACACAGAGCCACTGACAAGTCTTCCCATGACGTTGTGTACCGAGGCGTGCGCCTCTCCTTCTGGTGTGTGGACTAAGCTAGTTTCGAAAGAGGGGGGAAGGTGCGAATGGCGTAGCGGCTTTCCACTTATTAGGCTGCCGAATTTGATGGTCGTCGTAAAGACTGATGAGCTCCATGATGTTCGCGCCGCACCCCCAAGCCATGGTTCGATTTCTCGCATCACTCCTTGGGCAAGTGCGGGGCGGATTGTCGTACGTACTTGTTGGTGGAATGTTGCCCTGGCTAAGTACCCACCTCACCACGGAGCGAGTGGCAGCATGGCTTGCTCATCTGGTCAAAGGCCGCGTCACCCGCTACGAGGTACCGGGCATCCAGGCTTTTAACTTTGTGTGCGAACAAGCCTTGGGCGGCGGCGGCATGGCGTCTTTGCGCAACGATCCACTTGGCAAGGGCATGGGGCAGATTTTGCTGTCTATGCCAATGCAGGTGCCGACCCGTCTGTTAGCCAGGCTCAGCGGCTCTCAGACCACGCCATCAGTGCCAGCCTAAACTTGGGGATCAACCAGGTCAGTTGCTCGACCTGTTCAAACGCGGCTTGCACGTCTTTTTCTTTGGCGACCTCGATCAGATGGCGCAGCGCCATGTCAACACTGGTGGCAGACAGGTTTCCGGCCGCACTGACCATGCCATTCGCAATGACATCGACTTCGGCAAAGTCTCGCTTATCAAGGGCACGGATGATCTGCTCGAGGTTGTCCGGCGCCTCGTTGGCAAACTGAAGCGCCAGCTCCTCGACCAACTCTGTCTCTCCACCCCAGCGATTCATGGCTTCTTTGGCGTCGAAACCTGGAAAAGTCATGGCATCCATGGCGACAGGCTCGTCAGGCTTTTTGTCCAACTCGATAGGAACACCCATGTGGGTGGCATTCCAGATGTTGCGGCTTTGCTGCTTGACCACCACGCGGTTGATCTCTTCAATCAAAAGGGTCTTAGAGATAGGCTTGCTGATGTACCCGTCCATGCCCGCCTCCAGGCAGCGGTCTCGGTCGCGTTGCATGGCATTGGCTGTCATGGCCACGATGATTTGATGCCCACGGCGCTGAACGCGTTCACGCTCGCGGATAGCGCGGGTGGCGTCGATGCCTCCCATCACCGGCATCTGCATGTCCATCAGGATCAGATCAAACGCCTCGGTTTGGCTGATCGCCACGGCTTGTGCGCCGTCCTCTACCACCGTGACCGTATGGCCAAGGCGCTCAAGTACGGTAACGGCAAGTTTTTGGTTGACTTTGTTGTCTTCCACCAGCAGAACTTTCAAGGCCGAGGTGTCGGAGCCCAGTAAATCGCCAGTCAATGACGAGTCTGCAAAAGCCGATGGCATCCCCATGGTCAGCATCAAGGCGTCCACCAACTCCGCCTGGCTGACAGGTTTGGTTAGTGTGCCGCCCAGCCCCAAAGACTTGCAGCGGGCCAGATCCTTGGCGGAACGCCCTGGGGGCAGCATGATGATGGTTTTGGCGAGCACATCGGGGTAGATCCCCAAGGCGTCCATCACGTCAAAACCTGACACTCCGGGCATTTCTGCGTCCAGCAAAATGAAATCGAATCGTCGGCTTTCATCCGTCATGGCTTGCAGGGCTTCAAGCCCCGTGGGGACACACTCGGCAGCCATGCCCCAGCTGGTGACTATTTCTGTCAACCATTGCAAATTGGTGGCGTTGTCGTCCGCGATAAGCACACACTTGCCGCCAAACTCTACCTGCTGGTCCAGCGGCATCAGGCCGGACTCCGACAATTCCACTGGCACTGAAAAGTAAAAGTTGCTCCCTTTGCCTGGCTCACTGGTAACGCCAATGCTGCCGCCCATCAGCGCCACAAGCCTCGCGCAGATGGTGAGACCCAGACCCGTGCCCCCGTAGTGTCGGGTAGTGGAGGCATCGGCTTGCGAGAACGATTCGAAAATATGGCGCTCTTTGCCCTTGGGCACCCCAATGCCCGAATCTTCGACCGAAAACTGCAGCAAGACGCCCGACCAAGATGCCGAAAGAATGCCGTTGATCTGAATGGATACCTGCCCGCGCTCGGTAAACTTGATCGCGTTTCCGATCAGATTGGTCAGTATCTGTCGCAAACGACCAGGATCGCCTCTGAGGTTATCGGGCACGTCAGCGGCCACCCGTGCCAGCAATTCCAGCTTTTTCTGCTGCGCTTTGACTGCCAGCGGTTTCAAACATTCGCTGAGCATCTCGCGCACCGAAAACGAGATCGACTCAATGTCGAGCTTGCCTGCCTCCATTTTGGAAACATCCAAAATGTCGTTGATGATCACCAGCAGAGAATCGGCAGACGATTTAATGGTTTTGAGGTAATCCTTCTGCTCGGCATTCAAGCTTGTTTCCAGCGCCAGGTCGGTCATGCCAATGATGCCGTTCATGGGTGTACGAATCTCGTGGCTCATGTTCGCCAGGAACTCGCTCTTAATTTGGCTGGCCGCTTCGGCGGATTCTTTGGACTGAATCAGGCCCGCAGTCAGCTCACGTATCGCGGTGATGTCGGTATGGCGGCAAACGGTCAAGCATTCAGGCGTGCGGGACTCCGAAATTCGCAGCCAAGCATCGCCATTTTGGACCTCGGGCGCACCGGTCTGATCGCGGTAACGAAGGCGCTCAGCGAACCACTCGCTGTGGGTGCCCGGATACATGGCCGCCAGCATCTGCTGGTAATCAAGCCCTGGCAGCATTTGCGGAGCCACGTGCGGGTAGAAGTCGCGGAACTTGGCATTGCAAAAAACCATCTTGTCCTGCGCATCAAACAGCGCAAAACCAATCACCAAGGTATCGATGGCGTTCAAGGCCTGTGTCTTGAACATGGCCAAGCTCTGCAAGCGCAGTTTGGTTCGCTGAATAGCCAGCCCGTAATCGTCGTAGTCTTTGTTGATTCGACCAAGCAAACCCTGAAAATTCTGTGAGAAGGAGGCCAGAGCAGGCTGAGCTTTTCCAGCATTTGTCAAATCGGTCAGCAAAAGGCTTAGCTCTTCCTCGCTGCCAATGCCCAATGCCTTAGCAACTTGGACTTTAAGTCTTGCGTTTTCAATCACGTGGACTCACCGCACAAGAGGACAAGACCCAATCGGAAAAACTGCTGCGCCTGAAGTCCACAAAGGCAATCGCATCATCTGGCATTTTGAAACTATTTTTCTGGTTTTGACGGTACACGCCTTCACTTCACGGCAAGTGCCCCGTCCTAGCATGACCTTGGTACTTCGTGGGTTTTGTTGGCCCCACGTTGCCGAGCATTGCGCCTGAAATGTCTGCATCAACCGGGCAGTGACTCACATTTGAGCCTTTGAATTATAGCTATTTTCAAACGAAAACTACAAAATTTAACTAAATTTGTTAAAATACACCAATCTCAATGGACAACAACCATGAGGAGAAAGATGACCATGCCACCCATTACCATTGAAAAGTCTTTTTGCACAACCCGTGAAGCCGCAACCTTGTTGGGGGTTTCGGTAGGAACCGTACAACTCTGGGTAGAGAGCGGTTTGCTGCAGGCCTGGAAAACAGCTGGCGGCCACCGCCGTGTATTGCGTGACTCGGTTGATAGCCTGTTGCATAAAGGCCCGGTCGCGCCACCTGCCAAGCCCGTCTTGGCAACGCCGGATTCACGCCGCTTGCGCGTCATGGTGGTGGAGGATGACGCCAGCCTGCTTCGCCTGTACGAAACCCAGATCTCCCGTTGGCCCATGCCAACCGATCTCAAGCTCATGGACAACGCAATTTTGGCGCTGCTTCACGTAGGCCGTGGTGGGCCAGACTTGTTGATTTCTGATCTGAGCATGGCCGGTATGGATGGTTTTGCCATGCTCAAGGTTTTACATAACGCGCCGGAATCGGCGCACACCAAGTTGGTGGTGGTCTCCGGCCTCGACGCCGACGACATCAAGGCCCGCGGTGGCGTGCCACCCGGCGTCGAAGTACTGGCCAAGCCGATTCCCTTCCCAAGGCTCTTGGCCATTGCTGAAGGCGTGTCGCAGCGACTGGGGCTTGGCGCGATGACACATCCTCAAAACACCCTTTCTGACAGGGTTGTATGACCATGAAAAAAGTACTAATTGTTGATGATCACAGTGATATTCGCCGCCTTCTCAGCATCACGCTGGGCAAGGAGTATGAAATCATGGAAGCAGAGGACGGCGTCACGGCGTTGGAGTCGATTCGTCGGCATCGACCTGACGTGGTATTGCTGGACGTGATGATGCCAGGCGAAATGGACGGTCTGCAGGTACTGGACACCATCAAGGCAGACCCGCATCTGCAAGACACCTTGGTCGCCATGGTGACCGCGCGCGGGCAAGTGGCCGACGGCGATGACGCCCGCAGGCGAGGTGCAGACGCCTACTTCATCAAACCCTTCAGCCCTCTGCAAGTTGTGGCATGGGTGCGAGAGCATTCAAAGTAAGCGATAGGCCTCTGTGCGCAAACCACGCCGTGAACTGAAGCTCTCAAACATGAAGAACGACCTCGATCAGAATCAACTGCTGGGGTATGCGCAGAACTTGCGAGACTTGATGGAGCAACACGTCCGTGTGCATCAGCGCTATCAAAACGTTCTCGACCTTTTGCAGCAAGGCAGCCTCAGTAGTGCGTTGCTGCTGGACCTTGAGATGCATGATCCACTGACGGGGTTGGCCAACCTGCGCTGCCTCGAACAACGCCCGACGGGTGCGACGCTCAACCTTCCAAGTGATGACACCAGTGTCTATGTCCTGTGCATGGTTCTGGATCGTTTCACGCCTGTCAACGATGAATTGAGTCACTCCGTTGGCGACCAGGTATTGCAAGAAGTCGCTCGCCGTTTGCAAGCCTCTGTTCGCCTGGAAGACACCGTTGGACGCATAGGCGGCAATGAGTTTGTGGTGGTGCTTCAAAAAATGAAATCGCAAGCGGTTGTCGAGAGAATTATTCAATCGATAGTGAAGTCGATCAACCACCCGATCAATATAGGCGGACACGTATTGCATCTTGGCATCAGCATGGGTTGCGCGCACCACCCCTGCGACGGCATAGAAATGTCTGCACTGATCAAGCATGCGAAAACAGCCATGTACCAAGCCAAACTGTCCACCACTGGCTACGCGTTCTACTGCGCGCCCGGATCCCCCACCCCCGACTCAAGCGCAGCGGCAGACAAGGAATGACCATGCTCCCCTCCATGCGCACAGGCAAGCACATCCGGACCATCGCGTTCATCTGGCTTGTCTCAATCCTGATCCTCGTGGCGGTGTGGGTACACATCGACGATTTGGCGACGGAGGGACGGGCCAGAGAAGTAGCAGCTGCACAGCGTGACCTTGCCAATCTCACGCGACTCTCTCAAGAGCACACCAACCGCACCTTGCGCAGTGCTGACCAAGTCATTCGATTTGTGCAGACACGCTACCTGGAAATCGGCAAGCGCTTAGACCTGACCGAGTTGACCGAAAAAGGCGTCATCGACGCCGAGATATTTAACCAGGTGGGCGTCATTGATGCGAAGGGCATCTACATCTTGGCCAACTTACCCACCAACGGGAAGCTTGACCTGTCCGACCGTGAGCACTTCAAGGTACATGTGGAGGCTGACACGGGCGAGCTGTTCATCTCCACGCCCGTGCTGGGCAGAGCCAGTGGCAAGTGGTCGCTCCAGCTCACCCGCCGCATCACACGCGCCAATGGCGAGTTTGCAGGCGTGGTGGTGGTGTCCATCGACCCGGGTTACTTCACCCGGTTCTACGGCGAACTGCACTTGGGGTCAGAAGGCATGGCCGCGCTCTACGGGCTTGATGGCATTGCCCGCGCCCGCAAGGCTGGCAGCATGGAAGAATTCGGCACAAACGCGGCGAACGCAAGGATGTTTTCACTGATCAGCCGGGGCACCGAGTTGGGCACCTACACAGAAAGGTCGGTGGTGGATGGCGTGGAGCGTATTTACCACTATCGCAAGGTGCCAAAGTACGCCTTGGCCGTGTCGGTTGGCATTGACATGAAGGACCTGTTGGCAAATCAAAAAAAGGCAGAACTTGCCCTGCGGCAACAGGCAGGTTTTGTCAGCCTCATGATCATCATTCTGGCCTTGGTGATCACCCGCTATTTGCGCCAACTGCGGCGCGACTTGCAACTGAAGCAAGCGGCAGAACTGGTGATTCAGGATCGGACCGAGCAGCTCAATGCCATTTTTGCACTGAGCCCAGATGGATTCGTGTCCTTTGACAACGAACGCCGCGTCAAGTATGTGAGCCCGGGATTTTCCCGGATGACGGCGGGCGGCAACACCACCCTGACGGGTCTGGACGAACACGATTTTTCTGGCTGGTTTGCACAGCGATGCGCGGCGGGTTCAGACACTCTCGATATCGAAGCCCTCAGATCCATTGTGGTTGCCGGCAAGCCCAATGCCACCCAAACCCTTGAGATAGTCGGCGACACCAAGCGGGTTCTGAAAATTGGTTTTCGATTCAGCGATTCGGGGGTCGTTTCGCAAGTGCTTTACTTCCGCGACGTGACGCACGAGACCGAAGTCGACCACATGAAAAGCGAATTTTTGTCGACCGCTGCGCACGAGTTGCGCACGCCCATGGCCAGCATACTGGGGTTTTCTGAAGTGCTGTTGAACCAAGAAGTCGACGCCGATGCACACAAAGAGTTCCTGGGCATCATCTACAAGCAGTCGACGCTGATGGCCAAAATTCTGGATGAGTTGTTGGATCTGGCACGCATCGAAGCAAGACGCGGTAAAGACTTCCGGTACACCCAGGTTTGTCTGCAGGACCTGGCTGTCGAGTTGACCAAGTCGTTCCTGCCGCCCGAGGGGCGCAGCGCACCCGAACTGATCTTGCCCGACAAAAAGGTGTGTGTGCTGGCCGACGCAGGCAAGTTGCGCCAGGTCTTGCTCAATGTGCTGTCCAACGCCTACAAGTATTCGTCAGGCAATGGGCCCGTGGTACTGCAGATCGAGACCGAGGCCAAGCCTGGGCAAACGGCCCCTGCATGGATTCACATCAGCGACCAAGGCATTGGCATGACGCCCGAACAACGCGACCGCGTCTGCGAGCGCTTCTACCGAGCTGACACGTCCGGAAAAACCTCGGGGACTGGGCTGGGCATGAGCATTGTCAAAGAGATCATTGAGCTGCATGGCGGCGAATTGACCATCACCAGCAGCCTGGGCAAGGGCACACGGGTCAGCCTGTGTATACCCCGTGGAATCCCTCCAAGCGAGACCGTCATATGAAATTTCTGGAGTCCCTCAAACTAAGCACCAAGGTGACGCTTGCGGCAGGCATCATGGTGATGATCATCATTACGCTAGGTTTGCAATCCATCTATACCAACCATGTGCAAAGCGATGGTATCCAGCGCATGTATCAACTGGAATTACAAGGGATTTCACACATCAAAGAGGCCAGCATCCACCAGATGGAAGTGGGGCGCTCACTGCGGCAAATGATTCTTTCGTCTAACTCAACCGGCCGTGACCAAGCACGGCAAAAACTCGACGAAGCTCGCAAGGCAATGAATCGCGCCCTCAGGGACAGTGAAGAGCTGTTCTACCGTCAAGAGGGTCGCCACCTGCTGTACGACGTTCGGGGGCTGATGCAGCAGTACCTGCGCAACGTCGATCATGTAACGGCTCTGCTCGCCAAGGACACATCCTGGAACAAAAGCGAGGCCGCCAAATTTTTGGCCAGCGCCGATAACGAGCGCGTCTTTGACGCCATTGACGCGCTCATGGTCAAATTGGTGCGGCACAAGGAGGAAGCAGCCAAACAGTCTGCGCAAGACACCGCAGATACCGCAAAATTCGTTCAGTACTGGATAGCTGTTTTTCTTTTGCTGAGCACCGCAATGGGCGTCGGCCTCGGGGTTGCATTGGGCAAATCTGTTCTCGGCCCACTCTATCGTCTGCGCGACAGCATCGTGGAACTGGCCAACGGCGAACTCGATCATTCGGTCCCCTTCACGGACTTCAAGAACGAGGTTGGCGACATGGCCCGGTCACTGGCCGTCTTGCAGCAAAAAGCACGAGAAGCCGAATCCTTGCGCTGGGTGAAGACCGCCAGTTATTCCATCTTGTCTGAACTGCAGACTATTCAAGACTTGGATAACTACGGTGGTGCACTCATGGGCCTGTTAACGCCCAAGCTAGAAGCCAAGGTGGGCGTGCTGTACGTGATCGACAGCGAGACCGGCGAGCTTTGCTTCCGGGGTGGCTGGGGCGTTGCGAACCCGGCCGCTCTGGTGCAGCGATTTCCGATGGATGACGGCATGCTCGCGCAATGCGCACGCGATTTGAAACCCATCACCTTGAACGATCTGGGCGGCACTGCCATCCGTATCCGTTCTGCCCTGGTGGATGAAGAGCCCAAATGGTGTCGCCTTTGGCCCATTGTGAGCATCCGAGGGAAAGCCCTGGGCGTTATCGAAATCGCCTGTGTGAAGCCCAAAAGCGAACTGTTCGAGCAGTTGATGGTTGCCGTGCTGCCGCTGGTCGCGCTCAATCTTGAGATCATCGAGCGCAGCCGCATTAGCAATAGGCTTCTGGAAGAAACCCAAAACCAGGCCGAGGAATTGCTCACCCAACAAGGAGCGCTGCTGCACGCGACGACCATGGCAAAAGAAGCAACACGCGCCAAGAGCGAGTTCCTGGCGAACATGAGCCACGAGATACGCACACCCATGAACGCGGTCATTGGCTTGTCGCACTTGGCACTCCAAACAGAACTGACGCCAAAGCAGCGCGACTACGTGCAAAAGATCAATGCCTCGGGTTCATCTTTGCTGAACGTCATCAACGACATTCTTGACTTCTCGAAAATTGAGGCCGGCAAGATGACTCTGGAAAAAGAGCCTTTTTGGCTCGACGATGTGCTGGACCGCATGTCAACCATCGTCTCACTCAAGGCCCACGAAAAGGGGCTTGAGTTCCTGATCCGAGTTGCACCTGACGTACCGGACTCGCTGTTGGGCGACGCCACCCGGTTTGGGCAGATCCTGATCAACCTGATCAATAACGCCATCAAGTTCACCGAAAGTGGACAGGTTAAGGTCAACATCGAGCTGTCTACCCGCTTGCGAGGCCGGGTTGAATTGACTGTGTCGGTCGAGGACACCGGCGTTGGCATGACGCCCGAACAAACCGAACGGCTTTTTCAGGCCTTCACGCAGGCCGACAGTTCAACCACGCGGCGCTATGGCGGCACGGGTCTTGGCCTGACCATCTCCAAACGATTTGTCGAAATGATGGATGGGTCCATCGGCGTGGAGTCAACGTTCGGTGTTGGGAGCAATTTCCACTTTTCTGCCTGGTTTGACGTGTCAGAGCAGAGGCGCGCACGCCCCATGCTCCAGGAAGTTGCGCACGGCCTGCACATTCTGGTGATCGACGACAGCGCCGATGCCAGACAGATTCTGACCGAGCAATTGATGGCCCTTGGCTTGCGTGCCGAGGCCACGGGTGGTGCAGAAGCCGGTCTGGCTGCGCTGAAGCATGCCGACAAAGACGACCCGTTTCAAGTGGTGCTGATGGACTGGCGCATGCCCGGTATTGATGGCGTAGAGGCGGCAAGGCGCATCACCAAAGAGATGGATTTGGAACATCTGCCAACGGTGATCATGGTCACGGCATTTGGCGCCGATGATGCGCGCGGCTCAGGCGCCAGTGCAGGCGTTACCAGCTTTCTGGACAAGCCAGTAAGCCAGTCGCGCCTCTGGGATGCACTGGTAGAGGTGGCCCATTCATCCGATACCCATTTGAAACCAACAGCCAACCCCTTGGTCGACAGCGGACACTTGGCCGGATTGCAGGTGCTGCTGGTAGAAGACAACGAAATCAACCAACAAATAGCCCGCGAATTGATGGAAGCCTTGGGCGTGCAAGTGTCTGTGGCCAGCAACGGCCAGGAGGCACTGGACCTGCTGCATGCAGCGCCCGATCCGCTGCCCTGGTCGATGGTGCTGATGGACCTTCAAATGCCTGTGCTGGATGGACACCAAGCCACGGCAGCGATCCGAAGTCAGAACCGTTTTAATGCGCTACCGATCATTGCACTGACTGCGCACGCCTCTGCTGAAGAGAGCACAAGGTGTTTGGCAGAGGGCATGAACGAGCACCTGACCAAGCCCATCGATCCGAATGCACTGGCGGCCTGCCTTTCGCGCTGGTCGAGGCTGATCGCTTCGCCAACTTTGTCAATTCCAGGCATTGACATGGCAAAGGGGCTCTACTTGTGCGGCGGGAAAGAATCGACCTATGACGCCTTGCTGCAACAATTTTTAAACCAGCAGGGCAGCATGCCCCAAGCCACCCGCCAGGCCATTGAAGGCCTTGACCATGCGCAGGCTTCGCGGTGTGCCCACACGCTCAAAGGGGTGGCTGCGAACTTGGGCGCAGATCACTGCAGCAGTCTTGCTGCGACGCTCGAAGAAGAAATCAACCAAGGCGCTAGCACCGAGCAGCTGCTGAGTTTGCTTGACCCACTGGAGCAGCATCTTTCTGAGCTGTTCGCCAACATAGCCCTTGCATTGCAAAACAAGCCCCCATCGCACTCTGCCAGTTCAGGTGCGGATGCATCCGTTGAGGTCAACGCCGCGCTGACGCGCCGTGTTTGCCAAGACCTTGCTGACCTGCTGGCCAGCAGCAACGCCACAGCCGAGCAGGAGATCCATGCCCATGCCGCATTGCTACGCCAAGCATTTGGCGTGCGATTCGATGCGATTCAGAACCTGGTGCAGAACTTTGAACACGCGGGTGCTTTAGAAGCGCTTTACGCAGCCGCCAGCGCTGCCAATATCAACCTGAACAGCCGGAGCTGAAATGGACCTGTTTGCCCCCATCAACCCGACGATTCTGGTCGTCGACGACGCCCCGGCCAACCTGTCGCTGATATCGAGGCTGTTGTGCGACTCGTACACTGTGAAAGCCGTCAACCACGGCTCCAAGGCGCTCAAGATAGCCAGCGAGGAGCCGCCTAACCTGATTTTGCTGGACATCATGATGCCCGATATGGACGGCTATGAGGTGTGCCGCCGTCTCAAGGCCGACCCGCTCACCCGCAACATTCCAGTAATTTTTCTGACCAGTAAAGGCGATCCCGAGAGTGAGCAACTGGGCATGGATTTGGGTGCAGTGGACTACGTCACCCGCCCCATCAGCCCGCCTATTTTGCTGTCAAGGGTCAAGGTCCACCTGGTGAATGCCTCCCATGCCCGCACCTTGCAGATCAACAACGAGTACCTGGAGTTCGAGGTCAGCAAGCGCTCACGGCAACTGCTGGCTCTGCAGGATGTCACCACCTTGGCGCTAGCCTCGCTGTCTGAAACCCGTGATGCAGACACGGGCAACCATTTGCTGCGCACACAACATTACGTAAAGGCGCTGGCCCAGCGACTGCAAGGACACCCTCGTTTCGCAGATCAGCTCAGTGAAACACGAATTCTGGAAATGTACAAATGCGCGCCTCTGCACGACATAGGCAAGGTTGGCATTCCGGATCGAATACTGCTCAAACCTGGAAAATTCGAGCCGGACGAATGGGAGATCATGAAACAACACCCCGCCCTGGGTTACCAAGCAATCACCAAGGCGCTAGTAACCACCGAGGTCAGCAGCGAGTTTTTGGAAGTCGCCCAGGAGATTGTTTACTCCCACCATGAAAAATGGGACGGTAGCGGCTACCCGCAAGGCCTGGCTGGCGACGAGATACCGGTGTCCGCGCGCCTGATGGCGGTGGCCGATGTCTACGATGCTCTGATCTGCAGGCGCGTCTACAAAAAGGCGGCTCCCCACTCGCAAGCGGTGCAAATCATTGTGGATGGACGGGGCACACATTTTGACCCCGATATGGTTGATGCATTCTGTGCCATTGCCCAGGAGTTTCATGGTATTGCCGAGCGGTTTGCCGACACCGATGAAGACTTGCTGCAAAAGGCAGCCGTTTTGGCATCCATGAAAGCGGTCGAACCTGCCGCAAAACCAGCGGTTACTTCTGCGAAGAAATTTGTATTTCCGGCATGACCACATTCAATACGATGCTATATATTTGATAGTTATTTGAGTGAAAAAATTCACCCGAATCCTCGTTGCAAGACCCTTGTTTTCGCACACTGGTTGCGGACCAGCCATGAAGACGTGAACCTGTCGCCACCAACCGCAGCAACAAAACCATGAAACGCAGCACCGATACCGTCTACACCCCCGCCCTTGATCCCACCAAGCTGCTGCGCACCGTGATTGATGAGAACCCAAGCATCATCTTGATGAAAGACTGGGATGGCAAGTTCCTTATCGGCAACAAGGCCCTGGCCAATCTGTATGGCACAACCCCGGAGGAACTGGTGGGTAAGGACGACAGCGCGTTCAACCCGAACGCTGACCAGGTGGCGTTCTATCTGCAAAACGTTCGCGAGGTGATGTCTCAGTCTGAGACCCAGGTGGTGATGGAAGAGTCAACCAATGCTGCCACCGGCGAGGTGACCTACTACCAGTCCATCAAGAAGCCACTGATCACCCGGGAAGGCAGAAAGCAGATACTGGTCATTGCCAATGATGTGACCGAGCTAAAGCGCATGCAAACCAAGCTCGAAGAAAGTGAGCGACGCCTGCGCTATGTGTTGGACGCCACCGGCGAAGGCATTTGGGACTGGAACATTGCCACCGGTGTGGTGACCCACAACAGCCGCTGGTGCCAAATTGTTGGGCTCGACATGGAACACCTGCAGCATCCGCTGACGTTTTTCGCGGCCCTGCTACATAAGGACGACAGGGGCGCTGTAATGCAGCGACTGCAGAAGTGCCTGGACGGTGAAGGCCGCTACCGCAGCGAGCACCGGATGCGCCTCAATGACGGGCGAGTGGTGTGGGTACTTGACCGGGGTGATGTGGTGGAGCGGGACGCTGCCGGAGCACCCCTGCGAATGGTGGGTAGCTTCACTGATATCAGCGAACGCAAAGCCGATGAACTGGCCCTGAGCGTTCGCACCGAACTGCTTAACGCCATTTTCCAACTGAGCCCAGATGGTTTTGTTTCGTTCGACGCTGAAAGAAGAGTTAACTATGTCAGCCCGGCCTTTGTCAATCTGACCGGGTTAGAAGTTGCAACGCTGATCGGAACCACCGAACAGGGGTTCTCTGACATGCTCGCTCAGCTGTGCTTACCCACTGGTAAGTTCACTGGGGTACAGCGTCTGCGCGAGAATGCCGCGACGGCTCGCGACGACGAGCGAGAGGTGATCGAATTGGCCTTGCCAGCCCGACGAATGCTGGATGTCAATCTGCGTTTGAGTGTGTCTGGCGCGGTGTCGCAAATCCTGTACTTTCGGGATGTCACCCACGAAACCGAAGTGGACCAGATGAAAAGCCACTTTTTGTCCACCGCAGCGCACGAGTTGCGCACACCCATGGCCAGCATCTACGGGTTTGCTGAGGTCTTGCTCACACAAGACCTGGATGAAGACAGCCGAAAAGAGTTCACGGGCATTATTTTCAGGCAGTCGAAGCTGATGGCGTCCATCTTGAACGAGCTTCTAGATCTGGCGCGCATCGAGGCGCGCCGGGGCAAAGACTTTGAGTTGGTTTCGACTGACGTTACCGCGCTGGTTCTAGAGACCGTTCGAGAGTTTCGCCCGCCCACCGGGCGTCAATTGCCCGTGATCCACAGCCCGACCGAAATCCGGAACATCACTGTCGACCGAAAGAAGACTCAGCAGGCGATCTTGAACGTGCTGTCCAACGCTTACAAATACTCTGGGAACGGGGAAACTGTAGAGATCTTTATCGAACCGGCCAGTACCGCCAACATGATGGCGATTCGCACGGTAGACCGAGGCATCGGAATGAACCCCGAGCAGGTTAAGCGCGTCACTGAGCGATTTTTTCGGGCCGACACCTCAGGGACTGTGCCAGGTACTGGATTGGGCATGAGCATCGTCAAAGAGATCGTGGAACTGCACCACGGGAACTTGTTCGTGACCAGCACACCCGGCAACGGGACGACCGTCACGCTACAGTTTCCAGCGACCCCATAGGAGCCCACGTGCCATGAGAAGCCGACAACACTACATTCCTATCGACGACGCCACAGAAGGCATGATTCTGGGCGCGCCATCCAATGCGGTCAGCGGCGGCGCTGTGCAGTTTAGCCTGCCGACCGGTCACTCATTGACCGAAGAAAATCTGCACCAGCTCTTGGTGCACCAAGTGGAATTTATCTTTGTCATGAAACCGGACACACGCTCGGATGAGCAGGTTGCCATCGACACAGCCATGGCCGCCCGGCGAACCCTCAAGATCTTTGAAGCAGCGGATTTCTCTGACGCTAACACGGCGGCCTTGTTTGACCAGGTTCTCCTCTACCGGAGTGCGTGATGGCGACCATACCCATTGATCGCAAACGGGTCATCGAATGCTGTGACGCGCTGTCGAGCTTTCCGCGCGCGGTGTCCGAAATTCTTGCCTCCATCGATGCCCCGGATGGGAACCTAAAGACTTTGGTCGACTGCATCCTCCACGACCCGATCATTGCGGCAAGGGTTTTGTCGGTCGCTAACCGCGCTGCCGGGCGCGCAAGGCGAGACGCAGACGTCACGGATATCTACACCGCAACGTCACTGATCGGCATGACACGTGTGCGGGAAATTACGCTGATCAGCAGTTTGCAGCGTTTTGTTGGAGCCATGATTTCGAACGAGTTCGGGATCAGGCTGTGGCAACACAGCGTTAGCGTGGGTGTGTGCTGTGAAGAGATTGTGTTGCACGTTGATGCGCCGATTTCCATCGATTCGAGTTTGATCGCTGGCTTATTGCACGATGTGGGCCAGTTCTGGTTTCAAGCGATCGAACCCTTGACTTTCCAGGCCTGCCGCCTGGAGGCAAGTGCGTCCAACGTGGGCATCGAGCAGATTGAGCGCTCGCATTTCGGCGTAGACCACGCCACCGTGGGTTGCTGGTTGGCCGAGCATTGGGAGTTGCCGGCAGACATCTGCGCTGCGATTGGTGGCCACCACGCGCCTGACTCGGTTTCAGACAGTTTCCTGGTGCCACTGGTACACATGGCAGAAGTGCTGAGCAATGCGCTAGAGCTGCCGGGTGGAACCAATGCGAACCACGTGTCCTATGTGTCGAGCGCGGCATGCAAAAAACTCGGACTGGTCTGGACCGAGAACAGCCAGTCGATGTTTGGCCGCATCGAGGCACGCGCGCAGCATGCGAACGCTTTCTTCTCTACGCATTGACACTTTCATCATTCAAGAACTAAGCACACCGCATAGAAGGTAGCGAGACAATGTCATATCGGACCCTAGCGGTCAACCAGTTGAGGGTGCTGGCCGAGGGCAGCCTAATCACCAAGCCTGACTGCGAGGCACAGTTCACTATCGGCCAGCGTTATGCAAGAGTGTTCGCGCCGAATGAATATTGACCCCCTGGGGGTGCGGCGGAATTCTTGGACTACTTGGAGGTAGTTCATGTATTCATACGAAGACCGCATTCGAGCAGTCAAGCTCCATATCAAACTCGGAAAGCGCGTTGGAGCCACCCTAAGGCAATTGGGGTATCCGACAAAGAATGCCCTCAAGAGCTGGCATCGTGAATTCGAACAGCACCAGGACTTGCCTGCTACCCGGTTTCGCTCATGGCAGAAGTACTCGGACGAACAGAAGCAGATTGCGGTCGAGCATTTCCTCAACCATGATCGCAACATTACTGGGGCCATAAAAGCACTGGGTTATCCATGCAGGGATACGCTAGCGGCCTGGATCAATGACCTGCACCCAGAAGCGAAGCATCACGTTGTCGGCAAAGCGGGCGGCGCGCTGTACGAACCAGAGGTCAAACAGGCGGCAGTCATTGAGCTGTGCACGCGACGAACAAGTGCTCAAGCCGTTGCCCAAAAGCTGGCCGTCAGCAGGCTGACGCTGTACAAGTGGAAGAATCAGCTACTTGGCCGTGAGGTGCCCACATCCATGAAACATAGCAACGAAACTCCACCCGATGTTCAGTCTTTGGGCTTGGAGCAGCAAATTGAATCGCTTCGACGTGACATCTGGCAATTGCAGCTTGAACACGATCTCTTGAAGAAAGCGAACGAACTGTTAAAAAAAGGCCTGGGCGTCGACCTGTCCCTCCTGAGCAACCGGGAGAAGACGTTGTTGGTTGACGCCCTAAGACAAACGTATGCGCTGGCGGAGCTCTTTGCCGAACTTGGCCTGGCCCGCAGTTCCTACTTCTATCATCGTGCCCAGTTGCTGGGCGCTGATAAGTAGTCGGCCCTGCAAAATTCAAAGTTGATTTTTCTTGCGTGAAACTTACGTCAAAAAATTCAGCACAGCCAGACTGAGAGACCGGGTTTGAACAGTGCGAGGCGCTGTGGACTTGAATCTCGTCACGGCCTGCACCCACAGCATCATGTGAAGGCACAGCGCCAAGCAAGACCATCACCGATTCTGCGCAGTTCATTGCGGGTCATCTAAACCTCCACCACCAAGTCCGGCCTGAATCGAACATTGCTGGCCCGCAACACCACTGGCCCAAACCCCAGGTGCAGATCCGATAAGACCAAAAGCTTCACGGCGCAGCCTCCACCTCGACGGTGAGGTTCGCGACAAACTGCTTGTTCTCAACCTCACCCGTCCAGCGATTCACGTACC
>ERZ724524.46-NODE-46-length-76531-cov-7.622548_pt1 | contig 76531 bp, 69 predicted proteins | sample MGYA00376057_ERZ724524 | MGnify/ENA primary metagenome ERZ724524 (study PRJEB28724, sample SAMN07190888) | wastewater metagenome | isolation source: influent of sewage treatment plant in Hong Hong | place: USA: Christiansburg, Virginia | collected 2016-03-01 ...
ACGGAGGCCAAGCCATCGACTTGGATGCGATCATTCGTGACCTCGGTTTACGTTAGCTTTACATTCACGGAAAAAAATCGGGTTTGGGCTTACAACCCCATGAAGGGGGCGTAACAGAATCGGCTGCAATATGTCGCCCACCTGCTCAATCGTTCCGGCCAGTGATTCAATGGTGCTGTCACTGCCATCAAAGCTCTCAAACCGCTGCTGAGGCAGAATTTTGATCCGTGCAATCTTGACGTAGGCTAAACGCCCTTTACCGCCCTGCTGCCCTGTTACAGCAGCGCCAATCCCTTTCAACTTGTCTCCGAGTCCTGCAAATCCGGCTGTGCTTTTTGATTGATTTGTTGCAATGATTTCTATCCTTATAAAGTGCTTGGTAAGGCCTTTGTTCCGTTGAATTTTGAATTTGGCGAAGCCTTTCAATTCGACTGGAGCGACGAAGCGCTGGTCGTGGGCGGTGTGTTCTACAAAGTTCAAGTCGCCCATCTGAAGCTTTGTGCCAGCAGGGCATTCTGGTTGGTCGCCTATCCCAGTCAAGGCCACGAGATGCTGTTCGATGCCCACACCCAATCCTTTGCCGCCCTGGGTGGCGTGGCACGCCGGGGCATATACGACAACATGCGCACTGCGGTAGACAAAGTTCTCAAGGGCAAGGGGCGTGTCGTCAACGCACGCTTTGCGGCCATGGCCAGCCACTACCTTGCCAGTTTCTTTCTGGATGTGGCGCATGTATCTCACATTCCGCCACAAAATTCTTTCTTTCTTATCGATTGGCTTTGCTTCGATTTGACTGAGTCGATCTAACTGCTCCCATCGCTGCAGCACGTTGCGGCAGATACTTCTGACTTCGAAGCGCACGGCGTTTCGTTGCTCTTGTGGTGGTATGTGCTTTTGCAACTCTGGGTCTTCGGGTGATTCCCAATACGTTTGATTCAAACCGAGGGCCATTCGGGTTGCATTTACAAGAGCGCGGAATGTGCCGAAGCTTTGGCGGGTAATGCCACTCCGATGAGCAAAATCGCAATGAATCTGAGTCAAGAGGGAAACGTCGTCGACTCGTGTCATAGTCTTGCCAGTTGTCTCCGCCGAATGTTCCACCCTGTCGAGAATACGCCACCATTCGCGTAAGGCTCTCATGTAGGTGTTGACAGTGCTTTTTGATGCGTACGAAAGTGCTTCTTTTAAGGCCGGCGTCAGTTGGCTAATAAGTTTTGGACGACCAGAAAAGGGTTTGAATTTTTTTCCAGACCCATGTTTAAACTGACTGTTTTGCCCTGAGGCAAATCGGTTCAAGTTGACTTCGCAGGGTTCCTTTTCGTGCCTAGTCCAGAACACTAGGGCATCGCTGGACTGAGGCGAATCAACATTTACAAGTAGAGACAGTGATACGTCGGCATGTTCCTTCAGATGGTCTTTGTTATAAGTCCGGATGCTCATTCGTTCGCCTCGTGATGAATGCCTTCTTCAATGAGTTCTTGAAAATAGTTTTCATGGAAATTCATATTCACGCCTAGCCGGTCTGACACCCATTGCAGGTAGATCATTGTGGTCTCTTGTGAGACGTGCCGGAGTTGGCGTTGAATACTCAATTGGATGAATCCCTCAACGTCCAGCGCCAGAATTTTGAGCACTGAAGGGTCAGCCTTGTTATTAATGGCGGATTCAACCAATACCTTTTGCTCTTCCAGGTACTTCCACAACGTACTGCATGCCCAGAAGTCCCGTGCCAAGTGGGGTGACCAGCCATGTGGACACTGAGCACTTTTTCTGGTCCAGAAATCGTAGATTTTTTGCCCTGTGTAGCGCTCGCCATTGACTGGGTTGAGAAACAAATGGACGGCGTCCTTCCGCAATTCTTCTGCCTCGTGAGCATTTTTTGCTTTGCGGAGTAGAGTCGTCAGCGTTTTTGGTCGATCCTTCTGACGGTACTCATGGAGTTTGAGCGCCATTGGCATTGGTAGAAGAATGTCTCCTTCGGGGCCAATCTTGTCTCCATGGTCTTCGCCGTGCCCTCGGCCCTTTGTCTCGTACCTCAACTTCACGCATATTGCCTGATGTTCCTGTGGTCTGTCTTTATTGACAACATCCCATTTGCTGGGATCAAGTGGCAGGGTATCAACACGCCACGCGGCGGCCTCAGCCCTGCGTACGGCTGTTTCAAGAATAAGTTCGACAATGAGGCCTTCGACAGCACTCTTTTTACGGACACGGCCTAGCCAAGCAACAATTTCGCTCTCATCGGGAAACCCAAGCCGACGTTTGCTTTCTCTGACTTTTCCGCGTCTGCCCTCTACGGACTTAGTCGTCTGAGCCCCGTTACTGTTGCGCCTGTCAACGGTGAAGATTTTTCGCACCTTGGGAATGTGAAATGGTTCGCGCAGACCTTTGTCAACCGCCCACTGTAAAAACATACAGGCGACTTCTACTCGCGAGTTGACTGTCTTTGCTGCTAGGCCGACGTTGTCACGTGACCAACTACCAGCGCTCATTTCTCCCTGATAGCTCTGGATTAAGTCAATTTTGTAATCGGCCTTAAGAGGCGCTTTGCCACGGACATAGCAATACTCAAGGTAATTGGCCAGCCAATGCGCGTAGTTGTGCATGGTTGCTTTTGTCGGTGGCATCGTTGATGCCCGCTCAAGCCCTCGCGTCCCTGCACTCCATTCACCTAGTCCTAGGTCAATTAGGAATTGATTGGCTAACCGTTCGTAGCCCGGTCGGCTATCCATGATGAACGGGAGATGCGCAACCCGCCCAAAACCCCGCTCTTTAAGGAAAGCTTGATTTGGATAGACAACCCGATAGGGATAATCTATATGTTGTTTTGAAGCATCCATATAGCTCCATGTTACATGGAGCTATTTATAAATCAAGTGTTAATTGAACAGCTCTGTAGCGCCAGCGTTATCACCGCCGAGGATCACGTAGTTGACCTTGCGCACGTCCATAAGCTTGGTGCCACCCGAGTACGAGATTGAGCTTTGCACGTCCTGCTCCATCTCGATCAAGGTGTTGGCCAGCTTGCCCTTGATGGGTTCCAAGATGCGTTTGCCTTCCACATGCTTGTACTCGCCCTTGTTGAAGTCGCTGGCTGAACCGTAGTATTCCTTGAACAGCTCACCGTCCACTTCCACGGTCTTGCCGGGCGATTCTTCATGGCCTGCAAACAGTGAACCAATCATCACCATGGACGCGCCAAAGCGGATGCTCTTGGCAATGTCGCCATGGCTGCGGATGCCGCCGTCGGCAATGATGGGTTTGGTGGCTACACGGGCGCACCACTTGAGTGCTGACAACTGCCAGCCGCCTGTGCCAAAACCGGTCTTGAGCTTGGTGATGCACACCTTGCCGGGGCCCACACCCACCTTGGTGGCGTCAGCGCCCCAGTTTTCCAGGTCGATCACGGCTTCAGGCGTGGCGACATTGCCCGCAATCACAAAGCTGGTGGGCAGCTTGGACTTGATGTAGCCAATCATGTCGCGCACGCTGTCGGCGTGGCCATGGGCAATGTCAATGGTGATGAATTCGGGGATCAGGTTTGATGCCGCCAATTCATCAACGGTGGTGCGGTCGGGACCCTTTACGCCCAAAGAAATGGAGGCATAAGCGCCCTTGGCATGCATGTCGCGAACAAACTTGACGTTGTCCAGATCGAAGCGGTGCATCACATAGAAGTAGCCGTTTTGGGCCATCCACAGGCAGATGCCTTCGTCCACCACGGTCTTCATGTTGGCGGGCACCACGGGCAAGCGGAACTTGCGTCCACCCAGCTCTACACCGGCGTCGCACTCTGAGCGGCTTTCCACGCGGCATTTGCGGGGCAGCAACAAAATGTTGTCGTAATCAAAAATTTCCATGAGATCCAAGCTCCAAAAAGACTGTTGTTGAACAGAGAGGCGCTTGGATCGGACCCGGCACGTCTATGGAGGCCATAAACGAAAAACCGGGCCACAAATGCTTGGGCCCGGTGATTGATTGTAGTGGAAATTTGATTTTGGCAAGCGTGCAATTTGTCAGCGCGGCAATGCATAGGGGAATAAGATGCATCGATGCCCTTAACTACCTTTTCCACGCTTGGCTTTGCGCGTGCTTTCGACAATGCACTTGGTTTGCGTCGCAGTCAGCACGTGGCCAGAGGCATCCTCTATCCATCCGACTAAGCGTAGCCGTTCTGCCTTGGCACCTTCCGGAATGCTCATTGGGCGCGAATCTGATTCTTCAAACTGCTTTGATTTTGATAGCGTACTTTGTTGCTGCCAATGCCGAATAAGGGTATTTCTTACTAAATTTCGCTCGATGGGCGTTCCCTCTATCCCTGCCGGGATGGTTTCCACCAAAACTTGCCAAACCACCAGATCCCTGTTGTGAGCAGGGGGCGATGCCTGGTAGCGAATCGAGGTCCCCACGTAGTTGTTAAACGGCAAGCCATGCGCCAAGCGCAAGCGCTGGCGGGATGACGCTAAGCCGCTTGGGCGTCGTTGAGTTGTGTGCACCGTCGCGTGTGTTGGTGATGGCGGCTGCGCCATCAGGCCTTCGATGCGGTCCAGTGCGTCCCGTGTGGCGGCGGCCGATAAGGGGGCATCGTCCCCTTTGGGCGAGGGCACGATCCAGTCAAGCACCAAAGCATGGCGGCCTGGCTGCACGGAGGGCGTCGCGCCCCAGCAGTCGGCACACTCTGCGCTGATGAAGCGCTCGTGCAAGGCAGTGGGTTGGACTTGGCCATCGCTTGCGCAAAACGACTGACTTTGGGCGGTGCTTACCCAAAGCAAAGGCAGAACCGCGCCGCAAATGGGCGCTGCCAAGCGGACAACTCTGGCGTGAAGTGCCATGCGATGGGTGAAGTAGCGCATTAATTGGGTGAATCGGCGGACGAAGGTGTGAATGAAAGGGCGGGGCAACATAGGGGCCTTTCTACAATGCAGACATGTTCGCACAAGCTCCCCAAGATTTAAATGCACCTGACCTCTTTGTCGCGTCGCAGTCCCCGCTCTTACATAACCTGAACCCGGAGCAACTGGCCGCGGTCACGCTGCCCAGTGAGTCGGCCCTGATTTTGGCGGGCGCAGGTTCGGGCAAGACCCGTGTTTTGACGACCCGCATTGCTTGGCTGCTGCAAACGGGCCAAGTGTCCCCTGGTGGTTTGATGGCGGTGACCTTTACCAACAAGGCCGCCAAAGAAATGCTGACCCGCCTGACCGCCATGCTGCCCGTGAATGTGCGCGGCATGTGGATTGGCACCTTTCATGGTCTGTGCAATCGTTTTTTGCGTGCCCACTACAAGATGGCAGGTCTGCCAGCCAGTTTTCAGATTCTGGACACACAAGACCAACTCTCGGCCATCAAACGCCTTTGCAAGCAACACAATGTGGACGACGAGCGTTATCCCGCCAAACAGTTGCAGTGGTTTATCTCCGGCTGCAAGGAAGACGGTCTTCGCGCCAAAGATGTCGTGCAGGCCCAAGGCCACGCGCCTGACCAAGCCTTGCAAAAGAAGATTGAGATTTACCAGCTGTATGAGGACCAATGCACCCGCGAAGGTGTGGTGGACTTTGGCGAGCTGATGCTCCGCTCTTATGAACTGCTGCGCGACAACGATGCCGTGCGTGAGCATTACCAGCGTCGCTTCAAGCACATTCTGATTGACGAGTTTCAGGACACCAACAAGCTGCAATACGCCTGGATCAAGATGTTGTCCGGTCACGGCGTTGAAGTCGCGCCTGGCACCAGCGCCTTTGTGGCCAGCGGCAACAGCGTGATTGCGGTGGGCGATGATGACCAGAGCATTTATGCCTTTCGCGGCGCACGCGTGGGCAACATGGCCGATTTTGTGCGTGAATTCAAGGTTCAGCACCAGATCAAGCTGGAGGAAAACTACCGCAGCTACAGCAACATTCTGAACAGCGCCAACGCCTTGATTGCCCACAACAGTAACCGCTTGGGCAAGAACCTGCGCACCAGCCAAGGCCTGGGAGAACTGGTGCGGGTGATGGAGTCACCCAGCGACTTTGAAGAGGCCAACTGGTTGGTGGACGAGATGCGCCAACTGGTCAAAGTTGACGGCCTGGCGCGCAAAGAGATTGCCGTGCTGTACCGCAGCAATGCCCAAAGCCGGGTGATAGAGACCGCGCTGTTCAATGCCTCGGTCCCCTACAAGGTCTACGGTGGCTTGCGCTTCTTTGAGCGTGCCGAAATCAAACATGCGCTGGCCTACCTGCGCTTGTTGGAAACACCGCAGGACGACACCAGTTTCTTGCGTGTGGTGAACTTTCCGCCGCGCGGCATAGGCGCGCGCAGCATGGAGCAGTTGCAGGATTTGGCGCGCGACCTGGGCTGTCCGTTGCATGACGCCGTGACTGCCTTGCCGGGCAAGCCGGGGGCTCTGTTGGGCGGCTTTGTCGCCATGCTGGACGTGATGCGCGAGCAGACCGTTGGCATCACCCTGCGTGAAATCATTGAGATGGTGTTGGACAAAACCGGCTTGCTGGAGCATTTCAAGGCGGACCGCGAAGGCGCTGACCGTGTTGAAAACTTGGAAGAATTGGTCAACGCGGCGGAGAGCTTTGTCATGCAAAGTGGCTTTGGCCGCGACGCCGTGGCCATGCCTGTAGACGAAGTGGCGGGCGCTGACTTGGCCCCAGACGCCGAGAGTGGTGAAACTCTGAGCCCTCTGGCGGCATTTTTGACCCATGCGGCGCTGGAAGCAGGCGACAACCAGGCCAAAACGGGCGAAGACGCGGTTCAGCTCATGACGGTGCACAGCGCCAAGGGGCTGGAATTTGACGCCGTCTTCATCACGGGCATGGAAGAGGGCCTGTTCCCACACGAGAACTCGCTCAGCGACCGTGACGGCTTGGAAGAAGAGCGCCGCCTGATGTACGTGGCCATCACCCGGGCACGCCAACGCCTGTACCTGTCGCATTCACAAACCCGCATGCTGCATGGCCAGACACGTTACAACGTCAAGAGCCGATTTTTTGATGAACTGCCCGAGGAAGCGCTGAAGTGGTTGAGCCCCAAAAAGGCCGCATTTGGCTCTGGGTACAGTGCAAAATCAATAGCAAACAATGCTTATCCATCAAGCCGTAATTGCTCTTTTGGACAAGATAATTCGCCCGCCTGGGCCGCTCCGGTGCAGCGCGCCACTGCCTCAGGCCCCAACGCCTGGGTCAAGACCGGTGTTCAGGTGTTCCACAACAAGTTTGGTGAAGGCAAGGTAACCGCGCTGGAAGGTGCCGGAGAGGACGCGCGAGCGCAAGTCACTTTCGGTCGCCACGGTGTGAAGTGGCTGGCCTTGTCTGTGGCCAAGTTGACCCCGGTTTAGCCAGCGCTGTTGCTTTGGCTTGACCGCTGCAGGCTTCGGTGCTCAGTCAACCCAGGGCAGGTGAACCACGAAGCGGCTGCCCGCATTGGGCGTGCTGAACACCTCAATGCGGCCACCCAAGGTGTCTAGCGCGCGTTTGACAATGGGTAGCCCCAGACCAGTGCCCGGGATTTGCCCGACGTTGCTGGCGCGGTGAAAGGTGTCAAAGAGCTTGGGGATGTCATCGGCAGGGATACCGATGCCCAGATCGCTGACTTCCAAGCGCAAATCGGCAACCACGCTAGACGCTAGCTCAGTTGAAGGTGCAAGCACGGGATCACGTGCAATGCGACGCCAGGTCACCGTGATGGTGCTGCCCACAGGGGAGTATTTGCAGGCATTGCTGACCAGGTTTCCCACAATTTGCCGCATCAAAGATTCGTCCAACTGCGCGTGCAGTGCCGCTTCGTCATCGGGCGAATTCAGCTTGATGATGTGAGCGTGGCTGTCAGCCGAGCTGACTTCTGCAATCAGCTGCTGAATGAATGCGCCAACAGGCAAATGGCTGGGTTGATAGACATAAGAGTCGGCGCCCAGTTTGCCCAGCACCAGGACATTCTCCATCACCAGGCGCATGCGAGTGACCGCATCTTGTATGTCGATGATGCAATTGGTTTTCTCTTCAACACTCAACTGATCGGCGTAGTGAAGTAGTAAGTCGCTCGAGGTTTGAATGCTGGTCAGGGGCGTGCGAAATTCGTGCGACGCCATGGAGACAAAGCTGCTTTTCAGCTGACTCAGCTCTCGCTCGCGGGCCAGTGCGTGCTTCATCTCGGCCTCGGCCTGCTTGCGTGGGCTGATGTCCACATAGGTCCAAAAGGTGGCGTCTCGCTGATCGCCATCAGGGCTCAGGCGTTTGCCCTCCACCTGCACCCAAATGGCTTCACCCTTCTGAGTCTGCAGCATGGTTTCCGTGACGACTGCGTCAGTGTCGCTGGTGTTGGCCAAGGCGGTGCGTGCGCGTTCATAGGCTTCGTCACTGGGGTAGATTGCCCGCACCCCTTGGCCTGTCAACTCATCGTCTGCATAGCCCAGTAACACCGACAGGGTGTGGTTGACCCACTCGATGGTTTGGCCGCGCACAATGCAAACGCCGACGGCGGTGTTTTGCAGAATGGCGTCTTTTTGGCCCAGCGCCCAACGCAATTGATCGTTTAAGCGGCGGGACTCAGAGATGTCAGTAAATGAAATCTGCAAGGCCGGTTGGTTGTTCCACTGACGCTGGCTGGCGGTGATACGAATCCAGCGCAAGGGCGTTGGCACAGCGGGTGTGATGTTGCGGTTGGAGACGATGCGGGTTTCAAAACTCATGCGGCGGGTGCCGGATGTCATTTGCCGCATGCGCTCTATCACTGCAGAGCGGTCGTCAGGGTGCACATAGTCCAAGGCCAAGCGGCCTGAAGGCTCTTCGCCACCAACGCCAAAGACGGAAATGGCAGCGGGGTTGGCGTACACAATTTTGTCAAACTGAACGACAGCAATGCCTGCCTCAGAGTTGTCCAGCAGCAAGCGGTGCCGCGCATCCGAGCTGCGCAGACGCTCCTCACTGTTGCGCAGCGCAGCTTCTGTGGCATGCCGCGCGCTGATGTCCTGAATCAGCACCACAATGCCTTTGGGCGTGCCACTGGCATGGCGGTGGGCGAGGGTGCTGACTTCGATGAAGCGCGCAGGCGCAATGGCATTGTTAGCCGCGCCACCAACTTCACCATCAACGGCACCACCAACAGCACCACCAACAGCACAAGGGTTCGCAACACCTTCGTTGCCAGGAATTTCCGCTTCATACGAGAGCACCTCGCCCGCCCAAACTTGTTCAAACATGGGGGCTTGTGCAGACCAGCACTGCGACGACACAATATTTTGACAATACTGCCCCACGATCTGTTCAGGCGTGGACTGGTAGGTGCTGGCATAGGCCGCGTTGGCGTATTGGCAGATCAGGCTGGGATAGTCGTAGTACGCAATCTGTTGGGGCAAGCGGTCCAGCAACTCGGCCAACAACGGATTTTCGACTTGCAGACGTTGGCGGCGGTCGTTGGCACGCCGACCAAAGGCCGGGTGCAGCGCGCCATGGCGCTTGGCCAGCAAGTCGTTGTCGCTTTGGGTTTGACGCATGGTCACCTAAATGCGCCAGGGCAGGCACACGGTAAAGCAGGTTCCTGCTTCGGGCGAACTGCTTACGGTAATGCTCCCGCCCATGCTGTCGATAGCGCGCTTGGCAATGGGCATGCCTAGGCCTGTGCCAGGAATCTTGCCAACATTTGCCGCGCGGCGAAAGCTTTCAAATAGCCGTGGCATGTGTTCTGGTGGGATGCCAATGCCATGGTCTGTGATGGCGATGCTCAAGCACGGGCTTGGTCCGCTGGTCAGCTTTTGCCAGACGAGGGTAACCGCTTGATCTGGTGCGGAATATTTGCAGGCATTGCTGAGCAAGTTGCCCAGCACGTGGCGCAGGCTGGATTCCTGCAGCAGCAGGGTGCAGTTGGGGTGCAAGGGCTGGATCTGAATCGGCGCAATCCGGGGGTAGGCACGCATCGTTTCCTGGGTAATTTCCTCCAGAAACAGCTGAATATCCACCGGCACGTCTGCATCTGATCCACTTTGCCCGATTTTCCCCAGGACGAGGATGTTTTCCATGATGGAGACCATGCGCTGCACCGCACTTTGAATCTCGGTGAGCGAATCCTCTCGTTCAGGCTCGCTCAGTTTGGTGCCATAGTGCATCAGCAGATCAGTCGCGCTTTGAATCGTGGTGAGTGGTGTTCGCAACTCGTGCGAAGCCATGGCGACGAACACCGTTTTGAGCTCGCCGAGCTCTTTTTCTGTTTTAAGTGCCTTGTGCAGGCGAGATTCACTGTCTCTCAGGGCCAACTCTGTCTGGTGGTGGGCGGTGATGTCTACAGAGAGGGCAAAGATACCAATTTGCTCGCCTGAGCGGGCAAAGTGCGGTAACAAGTCGCACTGAAAATGTTGGGTCTCGCCCAACAGGTCGCTTGTCGTGTGGTCAAACTTGACGAATTGCCCACGGGCCGCAATCTCAAAGTGGGGTTTCAGCGCGGCCCAGGCCGCTGGCAGCAGCAAGTCCTGCAGGGTCTTGCCGTGTAAGGTTTTGACATGTTGCGCATGCCCTTGTGCAAAGGCCTCGTTGCCAAAGATGCATTGCAAGGTTTTGCTGTCAAAGTAGGCGATGTGTGCCGGGATGCTGTTGATGACCTGGTGCAGCATGCCGTAGCTCAGTGCCATGTGCGACGCGTCGCGTTCATTTTGTGCTCGGCGCGCGACGGCAACTGGGTCGGTTTTATCGTCAATGGCAAAAACAATCAGCACGCTGGCGCCAAACGCAGCACTGTGTAAAGTTTTGAACTCGGCCGTGACAGTCAAATACGCCCCGCTTTTGTGACGCATCACCCAGTGAGATTTGATCTTTTGGGATTGCCGTAACAGACCGGCCATGAAGCGGTCACCATCCAACTGAATTTCCGGTGGGGCAACGAGCATGCAACTTTGGCCCAGAAGCTCGGCGCTATCAAACCCCAAAATCTTGCAAGCGCTGTGATTGATTTTGCGAACCAGACCCTTGGCGTCGATCACGACCATGCCTTGCTTGATCAGTTCAAGCGCATCCAGCGCCCAGTCAGGCTCGCTCGGGACGACAGAGACTGCAGGTTGTTCTTGAAACAACCAACGCGTCAATGAGAGTTCTCTGCCCGGTTTCATGGTGAATTTCTGGTGAACTTCGCAAGTGTTAAAAATTTATGAATGAAGTCATGAGAAATTCAGTTTAGCAATGCTTAGAAAAAAAAGTCCTTTTTTTACAAAGACTTACCAGAGTGTGTTCAAGTTGTCACGGGAATTAGTCACAAAATGCGGGTATCGCCGGATGTACGACACGTCAGGGGGCGGATGATGATGCAACATCCGGGCATGCACATGCCTACTGGTAAAGGTGCTATTCGTTTCATGCTCAAATGGCGTCGGACTTCGCGAATTGGCGAGCGACAAACAGGACTTAGGAAAAAGCAATTGGCAACTATTCTGGTTGTGGAAGATGAGGCAAGCATTCGATCCGGTGTCGAGCGGCTCCTGCGTCTGGAAGGCTATACCGTGCACGGGGCCGATGATGGCCGTGGCGGCTTGCTAGAGGCGGTGATTGTCAAACCCGATTTGGTGCTGACGGACATCCACATGCCATTCATTGACGGCTTTGCCTTGCTGGCCGAAATTCGCCAGTCGGCCGACCTGAAAAATGTGCCCGTGATCATGCTGACGGCCGCCGACGACCGTGCTACCCGCAAACGTGCGGAAGACGCCGGGGCAAATGACTACGTGACCAAGCCTTTTCGGCGTGAAGACCTGCTCAAGGCCATCAAGACCCAGTTGGAGCTTGCAGCCGCGCGGCGCGGCGTGTCGGACGCGCCCCTGTAAGCGACCACTCTGCCTTTGACCCGTCAGTCCTTGGCTGCTCAGTAGTTGTAATCTGACATCTTGCCCGAGCCATCCTTGGTGCCCTTGCGTCCAGCGATCTGCCAAGCCGTGCGCTGATTCACCAGACCAGCTAGAAATTCCAGCTCTTCGTCTGAATGATTGATCGCCTTGGCTGGCTCAATGAAGCCGCCCTCTTTTTCCTGCGCATTGGCCCAAAATGACTGGTGATAGTCAGATTGGCTTTGCGTTTTGCTGCTACCGGCGTCCAGGCTGACCAAGCCATAGCAATTGCAAAAATAGCTGCGATTGTCTTGTTCGGTGAAGACCTCGGTGTACACCCCAGTGCCACGAATACCGGCAGTCAGGGTGGGGGTCACGATCTGTCGGGGCGGGCCCTTGCCCCAGACGCTGGCTACGGCCCCCGTTAGCAAACGCAACACACTCACTGCAAACAGCGACGTGCCGCGCTCGACCTTCAAATAGCTGTTCTCTCGAACCATGAAGGACGAGTTTCCAATGACAAACACCATGGACGACCCTGGCCCAGTCTGCACTTCATCACCCGTCTGCACGCTTTGCTGTGGAACCAGGCGCTTGCCATTGACCAGGGCGTCACCTTGCAAGGTCACCACGTTGCCACGCTGCTGCGCCTGCGCTGTGTGCCAGCCGCCCAATGCAGTCCACGCTGCAGCGCCCTGGATAAAGTTGCGGCGTTGAAACCACAGCAGTTCATGATCTTGACGGCCTTCAAGCGTGTGTGCATTACTCATGATGGGTCAACCAGTCTTTTCAGGTTTACGTAGCGGGGTGGGGCGACATGACGACGGTATCGTCAATAAAGCAATCACGAAACGAAAAGTAAATCGAGCAGAAAAACATGGCCAGCAAGAGCATGGCCGCAGGGAACCAGCCCACCAGCAGCACAGCGGGCGAGCCAAGAACCGTTGCCAAAATCGTCAGCAGGATCCCCATCACGATGAAAACCCCTGTCCAGGCCAAGCCAAAAACCGTGAAGGCCCCCATGTTTTTAAAGCACGCGATGGCACTGAAGAACAGGCTTTTGACAGGCGACACACCGTGCCAGTGGACCAGGCCGGGCGCATGCCAAAACAGAATCGACAGTGGCATGTAAAGCGCCAGAGCAATCCAGACAGCCCACTGCACGCTGCTTTGCTCCAGCATTTCTGGCGAAATCTTGCCACCCACCAAATACAGGCTAGCAAACTGCCCGCCATCAGCCAATGCGGATGCACCCATCACCAACAAAAAACCCAGGGCATACAACACGCCCAGCAGCAACATGGCGCGCAGCCTTTGTTTGCCTGCCCGAAACGCGCTGAGCAAAATCGAAGGCATGGGGAAGTTGCCTTGGTCGGATTCGCGCGTCGCCGCCATCAGCCCCAGTGTGGCCGCTGGCAGCAGCATCAACGCAATGAAACTACCCAGCACGGGCACGACTGTCGCCACTGACATGGCCGCCATGAACATGAAGAACAGGCCCGTGAGCGCCATGGGCTTGCGCGTGAAGGTACTAATGCCCTGTTTGACCCACAGAAAACCTGTGCGAGGCGGAACGATATTGAGTTTCAACGAATAGCCTGGTTAGGGGGTGAGCGATGCAGTTGGCAACGCGGAGGTTTCAGCCATTATCGGCAGGTCGCGCCGCTGGGTCAGCACGCGCTCAAAGTGGGCAGGATCGTGTGGCGTCAGCAGGGCCGCATCGCGCGGCAAATGAAAGTCCCATAGGCGCGAAACCCAAAACCGCAAAGCGGCCGCCCGGGTCATGGCGCTTAGCAGCGTGCGCTCGGCAGCCTCCAGTGGGCGAACGGATTGATACGCCGCCAAAAAGGCACTCACACGGATGTCGTCAGCACGGCCTGTGGGCCAGTCAATGCACCAGTCGTTGAGGCAAACTGCTAAATCAAACAGCCAAGTATCGACACCCGCAAAATAGAAGTCGAAAAAGCCGGTCAGGGTTTCGCCCTCAAACATCACGTTGTCGCGAAACAGATCCGCATGCACAGGGCCACGCGGAAGTGCGGCGTAAGCCGAGCCTGCGCTGATGTGGTTTTGATAAGCGAGTTCCGATTGAATCAAAGCCGCTTGCACAGGGGTAAGGTAAGGCATCACCACAGGAACCGTCTCGTTCCACCAGGGAAGGCCTCGCAAATTGGGCTGCTGCATCGAAAAATCGCGTCCCGCCAGGTGCATACGCGCCAGCATGGCCCCGACAGCCGCACAGTGTGCCGGGCCAGGGTTCAATTCACTCTTGCCGACCAGGCGGTTGACGACTGCCGCAGGCTTGTCGCAAACGGTATGAACCAGCGCGCCTTTGGCATTTGGCGCAGGGTTGGGGACGGGGATGCCCTTGCCCGCCAAGTGCTTCATCAACTCCAGATAAAAAGGCAGCTGATCAAAGCCAAGGCGCTCAAAAAGCGTCAGCACGTATTCGCCCGTGTCAGTGCTGGCAAAGTAATTGGTGTTTTCGATACCGCCTTGAATGCCTCGGAGTTCGGTCAAATTACCGAGTTTGAGTTGGTTCAAGAGGGCGCTGGCGAGCGCAGGGGAGACTTCGGTAAATACGGCCATGGTGCGCGCGATTGTAGAGGGGCACGCCGGGTGACTCTGGGATGTCGCCCCCTTGCGGCACGGCCCGGCAACATCATTGCAAGGTGCTGGTGTCCGCCATCACTTCCATCATGGGCATGCGCTTGCGCATCCAGTTCAGGTCAATCTGAAGCTTCGTCAATACATCGGCAGGCAAATCGTCAATCACATCCGCTGATTCGGGGGCCATTTCCGCTAACAGCTCAGCCACATGGACCACTGCCGCCAAGCGGCTGAACGGCTTGGACGTGAGCGGGTCAGCCGAATGGTCCAGGCCATTCACAATTGAATCTGGAAAGTTCCAGCGCCGTGCCATTTCAGCCGTAACCTGACCTTCACTCAAGCCAATGCTGCCAATCTCTCGCTCCCAGCGTCCACCGGGGTAATGGGGCTGTTTCTCGATCTCTTTCAGGCAACCCGGCACGGCCTGCGCCATGCACAACTCGCCCAGCCGCATCATGAAGCCCGTCAGCCATGCCTCTTGTGAATCGGCCCCAATGCCAGACGCTAGCCACTGGGCATAGCCCGCGCTGGCCATGCTTTCACTCCAGAACACCTTACGGTCCAAGCCTTCCGCCACAGGAAAGGCAGAATTCAGGCAAGAGCCGAGGGCCAGCGTTCGAACTTGTCCCATGCCCAGCATGGCGATGGCCTCGTCTACCGATGAAATCTGTCGACTCAGCCCAAACCGGGCGCTGTTGGCCAGGCGAATCAGCTTTACGGTGAGGCCAGGGTCTTTGATGATGGCGTTGCGAACCACTGATACGGGTGCATCTTCATCGTTTAAGGACTTGATCAGGCTTTGCGCCACTTCGGGCATGGTGGGCAGTTGGACGTTCTTGAAAAGTTCTGACACTGTGGGCATGGAAGTTCCTCCGGTGGGTTTGCCAAGCCACGATAAAGGATTTTGTTTTTCCGCGCAGGCTTGTCCAGGTTAAATCCCCACGATTTGGCGGTTTATAAAAATACAATGGATTGATGACCCAACCCAAGACCTTGCTGCTGGTGGACGGCTCCAGCTACCTGTACCGCGCCTTCCATGCCATGCCCGACCTGCGCGCCGTGCCGGGTGACCCTAGCAGCCCTCCCACGGGCGCGATTCGCGGCATGATCAACATGATGCAAAGCCTGCGAAAAGAGGTGCGCGCCGACTACGGTGTTTGCATTTTTGACGCCAAAGGCCCCACCTTTCGCGACGAGATTTATCCCCAGTACAAGGCGCAGCGGTCTCCCATGCCGGACGATTTGCGTGCCCAGATTGATCCCATACATGAGGTGGTTCGCCTGCTGGGTTGGCCCGTGGTGGCGGTAGGTGGGGTAGAGGCAGATGACGTGATTGGCACTTTGGCCGTGATTGCGGCCCGGCAGGGCATTGAAGTGATCGTGTCCAGTGGCGACAAGGACTTGAGCCAACTCGTTAACCAGCACATCACCATCATCGACACCATGAACGGCAAGCGGCGTGATGTGGCAGGGGTGACGGCTGAGTTCGGCGTGCCACCTCATCTGATGGTGGACTTTCAGACCCTGGTTGGGGACACCGTGGACAACGTGCCCGGCGTGGAGAAGGTCGGACCCAAGACGGCCGCAAAATGGCTGATGGAGTATGGCTCGCTCGACGCGCTAGTCGCCAGAGCAGGCGAGGTGAAGGGCGTGGCCGGCGAAAACCTGCGCAAAGCGCTGGATTGGCTCCCGACAGGGCGGTCACTGGTCACCATCAAGACCGATTGCGAGCTGTCTGAGCACATTACGGGGCTACCTGCTCTTGATTCGATAGCTATCAACCCAGAGCAGACAAGCCATCTCAAGGATTTTTACGAAAAATTTGGCTTCAAAGGCATGGCCCGTGCATTGGCAGGGGGCGGTCAAAGCGTCAACGGTGGTATTGCGTCGGCGGGCGGACCCCGTGATAGCGCTGGCGGGAGCGGCACAGCAACGGCGTCGCAGCAAGCTCTGGGGGACACGGGTGATTTGTTTGGCGAGACACCCAGCACGTCGACGGTGACGACCATCCAATACGACACGGTGTTGGACTGGGCCAGTTTTGACGCTTGGCTGAGTCAATTGGAAGCCGCCGAACTGGTGGCCTTGGACACGGAAACCACGTCGCTCGACGAAATGCGCGCCGAGATCGTAGGCATTTCATTTAGTACCAAGCCGGGCGTCGCGGCTTATATCCCTGTGGCACACAGCTACCCTGATGCCCCGGCTCAGCTTCCGCGCGACGAGGTGCTGGCACGCCTCAAGCCCTGGCTGGAAAACCCGGCGCGTCACAAACTGGGCCAGCACATCAAATACGACCGCCATGTGTTTGCCAACCACGGCATCGAAGTACAGGGCTATGTCCACGACACGATGCTGCAAAGCTATGTGCTGGAAGTGCACAAACCACATGGCTTGTCCAGCTTGGCTGAACGCCACGTGGGCCGCAAAGGCATCACCTTTGAAGAACTCTGCGGCAAAGGTGCCAACCAAATCTGCTTTGACCAAGTGGACGTGGCGAAGGCTGCGGAATATTCGTGTGAGGACAGCGACCAGACCTTGGATGTGCACCTGGCCCTGTGGCCGCGTTTGCAGGCTGATGCCAAGCTAAGCGCTATCTACGCGCTGGAAATTGCCAGCAGCGAGACGCTGTACCGAATCGAGCGAAATGGCGTGCTGATAGACGCGCCCATGTTGGCCAAGCAAAGCCACGAGATTGGCCAGCGGATTCTGGTGCTGGAGCAAGAAGCCCATGAACTGGCGGGACAGCCCTTCAACCTGAGTTCACCTAAGCAAATCGGTGAAATCTTCTTCACCAAACTCGGTTTGCCTGTCGTCAAGAAAACGCCCACAGGCACGCCGAGTACGGACGAAGAAGTGCTGGAAAAACTGGCAGAAGACTTCCCCCTGCCAGCCAAAATTCTGGAGCACCGGGGATTGGCCAAACTCAAAGGCACATACACCGACAAGTTGGCACAACTGGCCCTGCCACGAACGGGGAGGGTACACACGCACTACGCGCAAGCGGTGGCGGTGACGGGGCGCTTGTCCAGCAACGACCCCAATTTGCAAAACATCCCCATTCGTACCGCAGAAGGCCGCCGTGTGCGTGAGGCGTTTGTGGCGGCGCCTGGTTGCGTGATTGCCAGCGCCGACTACAGCCAGATTGAGCTGCGTATCATGGCGCACCTGAGCGACGACGAGGCCCTGCTCAGCGCGTTTCAGCAAGGGCTGGACGTACACCGCGCTACGGCCGCCGAAGTGTTTGGCGTGAAAGTTGATGAGGTTTCATCCGAGCAGCGCCGCTATGCCAAAACCATTAACTTTGGCCTGATTTACGGCATGAGCGCCTTTGGCCTGGCCAAGTCGCTGGGCATCGACAATGGCGCGGCACGCAACTTTGTGGAACGTTACTTTCAGCGCTACCCGGGCGTCAAGCGCTACATGGATGAAACCAAGTTATCGGCCAAAGCCAAAGGCTATGTCGAAACTGTGTTTGGCCGCCGCCTGGTCTTACCCGAAATCAACAGCCCCAACGGACCGCGCCGTGCAGGCGCCGAACGTGCTGCCATCAATGCGCCCATGCAAGGCACGGCGGCCGACTTGATCAAAATGAGCATGAATGCGGTGCAACTTGCACTGGACGCGAACATGCCGCAAATCAAAATGATCATGCAGGTCCATGACGAATTGGTATTTGAATTGCCTGAGGCCGATGTCGATTGGGTCAAAACCGAGGTACCTCGCCTGATGGCTGGCGTGGCCCAGCTCAAAGTGCCCTTGCTGGCCGAGGTAGGTGTGGGCCATAACTGGGAAGAGGCGCATTGACGAAAGCGTGGTCACCAAAGTTTTTCGCCCTTTCGCTCAAGCTCTTTCATATCAGCTTGGAATTCAGGCGTGCCGTAACATAAAGCTTTCCCCTTTTTATTTATCAAATGTGGCTCACCAGATGCCTTTGTATACAAGCGCATACGCGCTAAAAAGTCCTCGCTGGGCTCCTTTCCGCCACTGGTCAAGATCCATGCCCTCTTACCTTTCCAGGCGATTTGAACAATGATGACACCAATTTTGTCTGGTCGATATTCATCAGGAAATGGACTGTTGTCTACAAGCCAACCGCACTTGAAAGTCCTGCACGGATCTGTTGGGCGGCTTTCGTAAATTGCGCACCCCTTAGATGTTGCGGCGGGGCACGGTGCGCCTACATCCAATACATGTGTAAATTGAGGCGAAACAACAGGGCCAGCCAACCACCCTTCGCAGCAGGCTTTGCACTCCCCACAGCTACGTGGGCTTTCTGACTTTATTGAAATATTTTTCATATTTTGTTGGCCAGCCTGCCGTCTTTGGACTTACGTTTTATGACCGCAAATAGATCGGATTGTCGGCTGAATCTTATCGATAGGGGTTAATGTCCCTGGATATGGTGAAAGTTTTCGAGGGCGGGTTCAATTATTCTAGTTTTCCCAGACACCACCGATAGGCGGAAATCACCACGGATTTGGATACGACCAAGTAACGAAGACTCCTCCGAATTCCTTCCGTTGACTACGCGCGTGAAGTCAGCCCATCACAACCCTATTGCGCCCGCCTTCCTTGGCTTCATACAAGGCGGCATCGGCGCGGGCCAGGACTTGCGCTATGGTTTCTCGGGGCTCTACTTGAGCGACACCCAGTGAGATGCTGACTTTGAGTGACTGGTCTTGCCACTGGATGGGCGTTGCCACCATGAGATCGCACAGTTTTTGGGCGATCTGGTAGGCGCTGGTGGCCGGTGTGGCGGGCAGCACCACCAGGAATTCTTCGCCGCCAATGCGTGAAACGGTGTCTGTCTTACGCACGCCGTTTGCGAGGCGAAGGCTGACTTTTCGCAAAACTTCGTCGCCCGCTTGGTGGCCGTATACATCGTTGACGCGTTTGAAGTGGTCGACGTCCAGCAGGATCACGCTGAGACCAGGGTCAAAACGGTCGTTTTCCCGGCGGCCAGCCAAGTTCCTTTCCAAGATCTGCATGCCTTCGCGGCGGTTGGGCAGGCCCGTCAGCTCATCGCGGGTGGCCAGTTGATTGATGCGAATGGCTGCGCCGTGCAAGGCTTGCGCCAAGGCCAGGGCCTGGTAGCGCTTTTCTATGCCTTCCACCAAGTGCTGAGAAGCCTCCCACAGGTAAAAATTAAGCGAGATCAGCAGCACCACAATGCCCAGCGCCAATTGCTGGTGGTGATCATTGCCATCCAGCGCGTACAGGCCGAGGGGAATGCTCCACATGCCAACGCCAAAGCCAATGAAGGCCATGCGAAATGGCAGCAGGCCGATCACACCTACCGCATTGACAGCCATCAGCACGATGGCGCGGTCCATTTCACCTGCGACATCGCTGTAGAAGAGGGCGACCACACTTCCCCAGGCAAGGCCCGCCAAACTTTGAAACGCAATTTGACGGTGTAGCCAGACGCGTTTTGGTTGGGTTTCAGGCTTCGCCTTAAGGTAAAGCGTGGTGTTGACGACGGTCCCAAGATCTACAACGGCAAGGCACAGCCACCAGAGCAGCAAATCAGCGTGATCGACCCGGGGCCAATGCAACCAAATCAGGTAAGCCGCGGGCAAAACGCCGGACAGTGCCGTCAGTCGTTGTCGTGTCATGAACTGACGCATGCGCTCAGCGCTGACCTTGGCTGCACATTGATCAGCGTCCAAGTGCTGCTCAATTTCAGGAGCTGCCAGCAGAACCTGTGGGTCTAGGTTGAAATGGGATGTCATATTGCGCCGATGACACCGCACAGGCTGCGTTGTCCCCCTCATTTTGCGAGAGGTGAAATAGCGTGTCTTCCGTGGGGTTGATGCTGAAGACCAACCCGAGATCACTGCATCAAATCAAGTCAAATCAACTGTTGAGTTCGAACCGATCCAGCAGGGCTTGGTTGTCCTTCGCCCAAGCACTCATGGGTTGCGCACTTGCGCCACGGATGTGATTCAGAAACGCCAAAGCCAGCTGGCGGGTGGCGACCTTCACTTTGGGATTCAGTTCGGCACCACCCGTGTTCAGGCGATCCGTAAACATGCTGTGCGAGCCACCCTGAAACACTGCCAGGGTCTTTCGTGGCCCGCCAATGGCGTCAAAAACGCTGATACGGTCTGCTGGTGCAGAGTGGTAGCCGGGGACGATGATTTCGTCACTGGTGGACGTGATGTGCAGGGTGGGCACCTGCACCGACGCCAAGATGCTGCGCATGTCGCCCATGCCGTAAAACGGTGGGGCACTGATCACCACGGCAGCCCGAATTCGAGCGTCCCGGTAATTCAGCGTTTGTTGGCCACTTGGCCCCACGCGCTGCACTGTGGCCCCACAGGCCAGCAAACAGGTGTTGGCACCGTAGGAATGCCCTGCGGCCATGATGTGCAGTGGGTCAATGGATTCGCCCCAGCGGCTGGAAAGAAGCTGGTCCAGCGCAAAGCGCATGTCATCTACCCGGTGGATCGCCTCACTCTCATGTGCGGCTGCTTGCAGACGCGACACCAAGCTCAACACATTGCCAGACCATAAGCTGCGATCGCTGCCCACATGCTGAAGGTGCAGGCACGCGTAGCCCTGCGTGGCTAGGAATTTCCCTAGGTAAGAATAACCTTCGCGCGACCCGCCCAGACCGTGCGACACCACCAAGAGTGGCAGCTTTCTCGGTACGGCTTGGTCGCGGGGCGCATCAGCGGGCAAGTAAAGTTTCGCTGCAACGGGGCGGTCGCGGGTGCTGTCGTGCCAGTCCAAGTAGTGCGTTTGCACGGCTGCGTCATCTGGCATGGGGACGGCTGCGGCCAGCGCTGCAGCGCGACTCAGACCTGCATTGCCTGCCGGGTCTGCACCGGACGGTCGTACGGCGCAGGCAGACAATCCAGCCGTCAGTGCCGCCGAAAGTCCAACCGTGCGTGTGAGCGACGCCAGAAAGCGGCGTCTGCAGATGGCGTCAACTTCATTCACAATGCGTTTCTCACTCAATGGGTCAATTCCCTCAACTGGAGACAAATGATGCTTACACAAGACATGATCGCGGATTCTGAGGCGCTTTTGCAAATTTCGCCAGCAACTAGCCGTGGCCTAGGAGCCGCCGCCCTCAGTCGCCGCTCAGCTTTGAAGTCTGCTGGTGTGTTGGGCGTGGGCTATGCAGCCGCCGTACAACCTATCATGGCGCAGACCGCCGTCAAGACCTCCGCAGACGGGCTGACGGCAGGGGAGATCAGTTTTGAAGTCAACGGCTTCAAAGTGCCAGCCTACCGCGCGGCACCCGCTGGCAAAACCAATTTGCCCGTGGTGCTGGTGATTCAGGAGATCTTTGGTGTACATGAATACATTGCCGACACCGTGCGCCGGTTTGCCAAAGCAGGCTATCTGGCCATCGCCCCAGAGCTGTACGCGCGCCAAGGTGACCCTAGCCAGTATGGTGAGATCGCCAAGCTGCAGGCCGAAATCGTGTCCAAAGTGCCTGATGCCCAGGTGATGGCGGATTTGGACGGCGCGGTAAAGTGGGCGGGGGCCAACGGCGGTAATCTTAAGAAGGTGGCGATCACGGGCTTTTGCTGGGGAGGCCGCATCACTTGGCTGTATGCCGCCCAAGGTCCGGTGAAAGCGGGCGTGGCCTGGTATGGACGGATGGTGGGGCAGTCGACGCCCATGACACCCAAACATCCCATTGATTTCGCTGCCAAGCTGAATGGTCCTGTGCTGGGCCTGTATGGCGGAGCGGACGCTGGCATACCGGTGGACACACTGGCGAGAATGCAAAATGCCTTGGCCACTGGGAACAAGGCGGCGCAAGCGTCGCAGTTTGTGGTGTATCCCGATACACCTCATGCCTTCCATGCCGACTATCGGCCCAGCTACCGCAAAGCGCCAGCCGAAGATGGCTGGCAGCGGGCACTGGAATGGTTCAAAGCAAACGGCGTGGCGTAACAGTTTCCGCGAGCGGTTTGAACGAACCGCCTTCGCCTTACACTTTCGGGGCCGCTAATGCGGCCCTTTTTATTTTTATTGAAAGAAAAAACGGCGTTTCGGCAGTGCTGATAAGCCCTTTAAGCTATGACTTTGGTAGCAATTGTTTTGGCCACCCTGGCCGCTGGAATCGGCAGTGTCTGGTTGGCTGCCTTGCTGGGGTTTGCGGCGCTGGGGCGCTATACCCAGCACTTGTTGAGCCTGGCTGCTGGTGCTTTGCTGGCAACAGCTTTTATGCATTTGTTGCCAGAGGCTTTTGAGTCACAGGTTACCGCCAAGGCCTTGTTCACGACACTGCTCATTGGCGTGCTGTTCTTTTTTTTGCTCGACAAGGCCGAGCTTTGGCACCATGGGCATGAGCATCATCATGACGCTGCAGGCGGGCACACCGCTCACGATCATGTCCATCACGAGCACGCCCATCAACATGCTCACACGTCAAACGCCACAGACAAGCCCGCTGCGGGTGCTTGGGCTGTGCTGACGGGCGACAGCGTGCACTGCTTTGGCGATGGTATTTTGATTGCTTCGGCTTTTGTGGCGGACTTTCGGTTGGGCTTGATCGCCGCCGTTTCTGTGCTGGCCCATGAGGTGCCTCACCACATGGGCGACTTGATCGTGCTGCGACAGTCCAGTGGTAACGATCGCCGTGCCGCATTGGTCAAGGTCACACTTGCAGGTGCGGTGACCATGCTGGGCGGGCTGGCTGGGTATTTTTTGGTGGAGCAGTTGAGCGACTACTTGCCGTATTTCTTGGCCGTGGCCAGCAGCAGCTTTATCTATGTGGCGCTGGCAGATTTGATACCGCAACTGCAAAGGCGCTTGAGCGCCCGAGAGACGGCCGCACAGGTGGCTTGGCTTTTGCTGGGCATGGGACTGGTGACATTGGTCAGTTCGATGGCGCATTGATGAGCGCTTGGTTGCGCCTTCTCAAGCGGTCTCGCGAGCAGCAACACGCGGGAGATCCGTGAGGTGTTCAGTTCTTTTTCTCAGTTCTCTTTGTTAGCCAATAGCAACAGGCAAGCCCGGCGTGCTGCTCCACTCGCTCCAGCTGCCTGCATAAAGCCCCGTCTTACCCAGACCTGCAAGGGTCATCGCCAAAATGTTTGGCGTCGCCGTGACACCGCTGCCGCAGTGGTGCACCACCGTGGCTGGGTTGCGCCCGGCCAGTATGGTTTCAAATTCAGCTTTCAACACGTCGGCCGGCTTGAATTTGCCGTCTGGGCCTAGGTTATCGGTAAAGGGGCGATTCAAGGCCCCTGGCACGTGACCAGCTTGGGGGTCCAAGGGTTCGGTGTCACCACGGTAACGGGCGGCAGCGCGGGCATCCATCACGGTTTGCGCTGGTTTGCCCAGATTGCCTGCTACGTCTTTGGTAGCAAACAATGAATACAGTTCTGCCGAAAGCGTGAATTTACCCGCTGGTCTGGCAGTTTGTGTGCCAGTCTCCACGTTGCCATCATCCTTTTGCCAAGCTTGCAGCCCACCATCCAGCAATGCCGCAGCTTCATGTCCGGCCCATTGCAGCATCCACCACAGGCGACCGCAATAGGTGGAGTTGTTACGGTCATAAACCACGGCTTGCATGTCGTTGCTGAACCCGACGCTGTTTAACCACGCCGCAAACTTCTCGCGTGAGGGCAGGGGGTGCCTGCCGCCTGATGCTGCTGTGGTATCGCCTTTGGCACTCAAGTTGGTGTCCAGGTCGGCATAGACGGCGCCGGGGATATGTGAGCTCTCAAACAGCTTGACGCCTTCAGCCGGATTCATCAGCTCGAAGCTGCAGTCAAAAACCATGAGCTTCTTGCCGTCACAGATGAGGGCCTGAAGTTGATCAACCTGAATGAGTGTGCTGTACATGGAAGAGGCCTTCGTAGGGGTCAAGAGCAATCAGATCAAGTGAGCAAATGTTGACGCAAAGAATTAGGCAAAAAAATCAGGCAAATAGATTCTTGAGTCGATCCGTCCAGCTGTCTGAACTGGGGTTGTGACGTGGCCCGCCTTTTTTCAGCGACTCATCCAACTCTTTCAGCAGCTTGCGCTGGTGCTCCGTCAGCTTGACGGGTGTTTCCACTGAGATGTGGCAGTACAGGTCCCCGGGGTAGCTGGAGCGCACACCCTTGATACCCTTGCCACGCAAGCGGAATTGCTTTTCAGCCTGGGTGCCTTCGGGGATGTCAATGCTGACTTTGCCATCCAGGGTGGGGACTTCGATTTCGCCGCCCAAGGCTGCCGTGACCATGCTGATGGGCACCTTGCAATGGATGTCGTCACCGTCGCGCTCGAAAATTTCGTGCTTTTTGATGCGAACTTCAATGTACAAATCGCCCGCCGGGCCGCCGTTGGTGCCGGGTTCGCCGTTACCGGCACTGCGAATGCGCATGCCGTCGTCAATGCCTGCGGGCATTTTGACTTCGAGCGTCTTTTGGCGCTTGACCTTGCCTTGGCCACTGCAAGCGACGCAGGGCTCGGGAATCAATTTACCTGTGCCTCGGCACTGCGGGCAGGTTTGTTGCACGCTGAAAAAGCCTTGGCGCATTTGCACCTGACCATTGCCATGGCAAGTGGTGCAGGTGGCGACCTTGGTGCCAGGCTTGGCACCGCTGCCGTGACAGGTGTCACATTCTTCAAATGTGGGGATGCGGATTTGCGCATCTTTGCCCTTGGCGGCTTCTTCCAAGGTGATTTCCATGGCGTAGCTCAGATCGCTGCCACGGAAGACCTGTCGGCCGCCGCGTCCGCCTGCGCCGCGTCCTTGGCCACCTTGGCCAAAGATGTCGCCAAAGATATCGCCAAACGCCTCGGCAAAACCGCCAAAGCCTTCAGCGCCTGCACCACCTGGGCCGCGCATATTGGGGTCGACGCCGGCATGGCCGTACTGGTCGTACGCTGCTTTCTTTTGCGGGTCGGACAGCATTTCGTAGGCCTCTTTGGCCTCTTTGAACTTGGCTTCCGAATCTTTGGCCGCGTCTCCCTGATTGCGGTCAGGGTGGTGCTTCATCGCCAGTTTGCGATAGGCCTTTTTGATTTCTTCATCAGAGGCGTTCTTGGGAACGCCCAGCACTTCGTAAAAGTCGCGTTTGGTGGCCATAGATCAGTTTCTTATTCGTGGGTCAGCTTGTTCTCGATGCGGCGGTCTGGGATAAACCACATTCCCGCCACGATCACAATTTGAAGCAAGGTCAGCATGGGGTAGCCCAGCAAAGCCAGAGGAACGCCAATGGCGTAGGCAACAAGGGAAATCTTGCCCTTTGTGTCACTACCAACAGCCTGTGCAAGGATGGATTCGTTGCCATGCAGCCGGATGATGTGCTGCTGCAAGATGACATAAGCGATGGCGCACATCATCAAGTCAAACGCCAGCACCGCCACGGGCAGGGCTGCGAAATGATTCTCGCCCATCCAGCCCGTCGCAAAGGGCATCAAAGACAGCCAGAACAACAGATGGATGTTGGCCCAAAGCACGCCGCCATTCACCTTTTTTACCGCATGCATCATGTGGTGATGGTTGTTCCAGTAGATGCCGACATTGATGAAGCTCAGCACGTAGCTCAAAAAGACGGGACCGAGTTCGCTCAAGGCTTCCCAGGTGTCACCGTGCGGCACTTTCATCTCCAGCACCATGATGGTGATGGTGATGATGATGGCGATGACGCCGTCACTAAAGGCTTCGAGTCTGTTTTTATTCATGGACAAATAGGCTGTTTTTGTAGGCAAAACGCCGCGATGAGCCGAGTGCAAAAGCACTTCTCAACGCGGCGGAGCCTTTACGGCAAAAGTGGTGTGCTTTTAGCCCTTCTTCACTTCCTTGACTTCAGCATCGACCACATTGTCGTCAGCGGGTTTGGCTGAAGCGCCGCCCGCAGCCGATGCGTCGCCGCCGGGCGCGGTGCCTGCCGCAGCCGCAGCAGCGGCTTCTTGCGCTTGCATGTCGGCGTACATTTTTTCGCCCAGCTTTTGGCTGACGGTCATCAGTGCGGTGCTCTTTTCGTCAATGGACGCTTTGTCTTCGCCCTTGAGGGCTTCTTCCAGCTCTTTCATGGCGGCTTCGATCTTGGACTTTTCGTCGGCATCGAGTTTGTCGCCGTGCTCGGTCAGGCTCTTCTTGACGCTGTGAACAGCGGCTTCACCCTGGTTGCGGGCTTGGACGAGTTCGAGCTTCTTCTTGTCGTCAGCAGCGTTCAGCTCGGCGTCTTTCACCATTTGCTGGATTTCAGCTTCGCTCAGGCCAGAGTTGGCTTTGATGGTGATCTTGTTTTCCTTGCCGGTGCCCTTGTCTTTGGCTCCCACATGCAGGATGCCGTTGGCGTCGATGTCAAAAGACACTTCGATCTGTGGCGTGCCGCGTGAAGACGGTGGAATGCCTTCTAGGTTGAACTCACCCAGCAGCTTGTTGACAGCAGCAATCTCACGCTCGCCCTGGAACACCTTGATGGTCACGGCAGGTTGGTTGTCTTCTGCAGTCGAGAAGGTTTGCGCAAATTTGGTGGGGATGGTCGTGTTCTTGGCGATCATCTTGGTCATCACGCCGCCCAGGGTTTCAATGCCCAGGGAGAGCGGTGTTACGTCGAGCAGCAACACGTCTTTGCGGTCGCCGGACAATACCTGGCCTTGAATCGCGGCACCCACGGCCACAGCTTCGTCAGGGTTCACGTCTTTGCGTGGCTCTTTGCCGAAGAATTCTTTGACCTTCTCTTGCACCTTAGGCATGCGGGTCATGCCGCCGACCAGGATCACGTCGTGGATTTCACCCACCGACACGCCTGCGTCTTTGATGGCCACGCGGCAAGGGGCGATAGTGCGCTCAATCAGGTCTTCCACCAACTGTTCCAGCTTGGAGCGGCTGAGCTTGATGTTCAGGTGCTTGGGGCCGGAAGCGTCAGCGGTGATGTAAGGCAGGTTCAGGTCCGTCTGTGCGCTGTTGGACAGCTCAATCTTGGCCTTTTCAGCGGCTTCTTTCAGTCGCTGCAGGGCCAGCACGTCTTTGGACAGGTCAACGCCTTGTTCTTTCTTGAACTCGGTGATGATGTAGTCGATGATGCGCTGGTCGAAGTCTTCGCCGCCCAGGAAGGTGTCGCCGTTGGTGGACAGCACTTCAAACTGCTTTTCACCATCGACATCGGCGATTTCGATGATGGACACGTCGAAAGTACCACCGCCCAGGTCATACACGGCGATCTTGCGGTCCCCCTTTTCGTGCTTGTCCAGGCCGAATGCCAGAGCAGCAGCGGTGGGCTCATTGATGATGCGCTTGACGTCCAGGCCCGCAATGCGGCCAGCGTCTTTGGTGGCTTGGCGCTGTGCGTCGTTGAAGTAGGCAGGCACGGTGATGACGGCCTCGGTGACGGCTTCACCCAGGTAGTCTTCAGCGGTCTTCTTCATCTTGCGCAGAATATCGGCGCTGACTTGCTGGGCGGAAATTTTGTTGCCGCGCACTTCGACCCAGGCGTCACCGTTGTCGGCTGGCGTGATCTTGTAGGGCATGAGATCGATGTCCTTCTGGACTTCTTTCTCGGTGAATTTGCGGCCGATCAAACGCTTGATCGCATACAGCGTGTTCTTGGGGTTGGTCACGGCTTGGCGCTTGGCGCTGGCACCCACCAACACTTCACCATCTTCCTGGTAGGCGACGATAGACGGGGTGGTGCGCGCGCCTTCTGCGTTCTCAATCACCTTGGTGGTGTTGCCTTCCATGATGGAAACGCAGGAATTGGTGGTGCCAAGGTCAATACCGATGATTTTTGCCATTTTTTACTCCGGGGAACTTAAAAACTGTGATGCTGATAACTTGTGGATAACTTGTGCGGTTTCAAGGGACAAGTTGAATATTTGAGGCTTATTTAGGTGCCGAAACCATGACCAGGGCAGGGCGCAACACTCGCTCGTTGATCGTGTAGCCCTTTTGCAGCACGCTCACAATCGTGTTGGCTTCCTGCTCAGATGGCACCATGCTGATGGCCTGATGATGATGGGGGTCAAATTTGGTGCCAGCAGCTGGGTTGGTCTCGATGACCTTGTTGCGCTCCAGAGCGCTCTTGAGCTGGCGCAGCGTGGCTTCGGCGCCCTCGCGAATTTGTTCGATGCTGCCGTCTTTGATGGCCAGGCCAGCTTCAAGGCTGTCCGCGACGGGCAGGAGACTTTCAGCAAAGCCTTCGACTGCAAATTTTCGGGCCTTAGAAATCTCGTCTTCCGAGCGGCGGCGGATGTTTTGTACATCGGCTTGCGCACGCAGGTATTGCTCGGCCAGTTCGGCATTTTTGGCTTCCAGCTCAGCCACGCGGGCCAACGCTTCTGCCATGGGGTCCACGGTACCGGCGTCAACGGCAGCTTGAGCGGCCTCGATTTCTTCGGGGCTCATGTCCAGCGAGGCTGCATGAGCTGTTTGATTTTGCTCAGTTTTTTGATGATCAGACATGCTAATTGTTGAGTCGAATGGGGGAGTCGGGTAAAGGGCCTGGGGTGCTTTGTGGCGTGACGTGCACCTGGCGGCAATGGAATCTTGGGGTGCGGGACGGCTTTTTCAAGTTCCTGACGTCAAAAATCCGCGCATGGCGGATTTTCAAGGGGATCAAGCGCTGACCAAGTCGCCGATTCTTAAATCGGCGGTAATCCCAGGCTTAGTGGGCGTCGAGCAACTCGACGTCAAACTTCAAAGTCGCGTTGGGTGGGATCACACCGCCAGCGCCACGAGCACCATAGCCCAGGCCTGCGGGAATGATCAGGGTGCGCTGGCCACCAATTTTCATGCCGGCAACGCCTTCGTCCCAGCCCTTAATGACCATGCCAGCACCCAGCGAAAAGGCGAATGGATCGCCGCGGTCACGGCTGGAATCAAACTTCGCACCCTGCACACCGTCATTAAAAAGCCAGCCGGTGTAGTGGACGTGCACATGCTGACCCGCTTTGGCTTCAGCGCCAGTACCGGGGGTGGTGTCTTCGTATTGCAGGCCAGATGCGGTCGTGATCATGGAATTCCTTGAGATATAAAAGTTAAAAGTGTCGACACTCGCCAGTTTGGCGAGTCAGCCGTCAAACAAAACGCAGCTGTTTACAGCACGGCACCTCGAAGGGCCAAATCGCGCATCAAGGCGCGGATGCCATAAGTCCAGGGGGGGATTTTGTCAGATCGATTGACCCGGTTGACCAGGCAGCCCAGTTGTGGGGTCGAAATGCGCACCACATCACCTGCTTTGTGGGTGAACCCGGTTCCCGGGCCAAGCCGATCTTGGGTGGGTGAAAACATCGTGCCCAAAAACAGCATGAAGCCATCGGGGTACTGGTGGTTGTCGTTAAGTGTCTGACGCACCAGATCCAAGGGTTCCCGGCTGATCTTGCGCATGTCGCTGACCGCATGGAGCGTGAACGGATCAGGTTCTTCGCCATTGTCATCCAGTCCCATGTCGCCCGTGATGTCGAGTGAAATGGCCAGTTCGCGCACATCTTCTAAGCGGAAATTCTCGTCAAACAGGCGGATGAAAGGCCCAATCGCGCAACTCGCATTGTTGTCCTTGGCTTTGCCCAGCAACAAGGCGCTACGACCTTCAAAATCACGAAGATTGACGTCATTGCCAAGTGCCACACCCTTGACTTGCCCGTAGCTGTTGACGGCAAGCACCGCTTCTGGTTCCGGGTTGTTCCAGACGCTGCGAGGGTGAATGCCTACCTCGGCACCCAGGCCGACGGCGCTCATCACTTGCGATTTGGTGAAAATTTCCGCATCAGGGCCAATGCCTACTTCCAAGTACTGCGACCAGACACCTTGGGCAATCAGGGCTTCTTTGAGTTTGGCGGCTTGGGGTGAGCCGGGGATGACATGGCTTAGGTCGTCACCGATAACCGCAACTACATCGCGCCGAATGGCCTCTGATTTAGCGGCGTCACCTCGGGCTTGCTCTTCAATGACCCGCTCCAACATGCTCGCCACAAAAGTCACGCCTGCTGCCTTGATGGCTTGCAAATCGCAAGGTGCCATGAACCAGGGTACGGCTTTGTCCCGGTTTTCTTGGGCTGAATTGGCGAGCACGACAGCAGTGCTGAACATGGGAGATTGGCCCGCTGTTCCCTTGCGAACCGCGCTGGCGGGATCGGGCAACTGGAGCAATTGGCTGCTGGTACTGGCGATGCCGGAGAGATCATAGATTCCGTTATCACGGACCTGAACCAGTACGGGACCTTTGCCTTCAACCCAAACCCTGCCAATCAGTGTGGCTCGTCGGAAATCAAAGGGGAGTGTGTTTGAAACAGTCAGGTAATTCAGCATAGCCAGTCCACAGTTAACCGGGCCATGCTAACCAATCCGCAAGCAATTGCCTGGACAGGTCATGAATGCCCATAAGGCCAAGTCTTACTTTGCAGCCGCTTTTTTGGCTTGACCTGTCACCCATTTACCCGCAAAGGCTTGCAAATCAGACAAGCGTTTCAGTAAATCTGCCCCTGAAGGGGTAACACCATAACCTTCGTTGCCGTGGGTAACCAGGCCAGCCTCACGCAGCTCTTTCAGTCGCGTGTTCAATGTATTGGGAGTGATACCACCGACACTGTCTTGCAACAAACGAAATGTTTGCGAATGCCCATCGCGCAGCGCCCACAGTACGCGAATCGCGTAGCGGGATTCCAGCAATGAAAGAAGCTGGTTGACTGCGGCGTTTTCCTTGGAACTCATGGATGGCTCTCCTCAATTCAATTTCAAAGCGTCTGGCGGACTCTTGCAGACGCAATCCAGCTTGGCCTAAGACATCAATTGCTGCAACTATAGCGCAGATTGCTGGTTGCTACATGTTTCATAGCTACGAGTGCTTGTTAACCATGCCGTCAAGCCTTATTTTGCCACTAAGTTTCAAGGCTTGCGGTCAAAGGTAAATCTTTTGCAGTAACCGGATCAGGGTTTTGCGTTCTGCGGCGGAGAGTCTATCCGTTGCGTCCGCTTCCAATTCATTTGCCGTTTCTTCGGCCTGTTGCATTAAATTGCTGCCTTTGCTTGTCAAGTGAAGTCCCACTGCGCGGCCATCGCTGGGGTGGGGTTCGCGCGAGATCAGCCCACGCTTTTCCAAGTTGTTGATCATTCCGACCAAGTTTGGCGGCAAGATTCCCAGCGCAGTGCACAACTGCCGGGACGTGATACCGGCGTTGTGCATCACCAGCGAAAGCACGGAAAAGTCCACAGGCCGAAGCTCATACACGGCCATGCGCTTCAAGAACACGCCGATAATCGCGAGCGCAGCCCGGCGCGCGTTGTAGCCCATCAGGGTTTCAAGGTAACTGGTGTCAATCTCATCACCCGGCTTGGGGGATGTTACTTTCTCGTTTTTGCGCATCTCACTATTGTGCACATTGGGCGCGTCCCTTTTGGCGCAGTCACTTAAGCCAAATGCGCGCGACTGGATTAGATTTGAGGATTTTGGTGTGACTAAGAAGGCATTGATTACAGGTGTGACCGGGCAGGATGGTTCGTATTTAGCGGAGCTTTTGCTGAAAAAGGGCTACGAGGTTCATGGGATCAAGCGCAGGTCGTCCCTGTTCAACACCCAACGGGTGGATCATTTGTATCAAGATCCGCACATTGACCATCGGAACTTTGTGCTGCACTACGGTGATTTAACCGATACCAGCAATTTGGTTCGTATCCTGCAACAGGTGCAGCCGGACGAGGTGTACAACCTGGGCGCGCAGAGCCATGTTGCGGTTTCCTTTGAGGCACCTGAATACACCGCTGACGTGGATGCGATTGGCGCTTTGCGCTTGTTGGAAGGCATTCGTTTTCTTGGATTAGAGAAAAAAACGCGGTTTTATCAGGCCAGTACATCCGAGTTGTATGGCTTGGTGCAAGAAACGCCTCAAAAGGAAACCACCCCGTTTTACCCCCGTAGCCCCTATGCCGTCGCCAAGCTGTATGCCTACTGGATCACTGTCAACTACCGTGAAGCCTACGGCCTGTATGCCTGCAATGGTATTTTGTTCAATCACGAGTCCAAGCGGCGCGGCGAGACCTTTGTGACCCGCAAAATTACCCGAGGGCTGTCGCGTGTGGCGCTAGGGATGGAAAAGTGCATTTACCTGGGCAATATGGATGCACTGCGCGACTGGGGGCACGCCAAGGACTACGTCGAAATGCAGTGGCTGATGTTGCAGCAGGAACAAGCCAAAGACTTTGTGATCGCCACTGGCGTGCAGTATTCGGTCAGACATTTTGTCGAATTGGCCGCCCAAGAGCTGGGTGTGACGGTGGCTTGGCAAGGAAAGGGTGTTGAAGAAAAAGGCGTGGTCGCTGCAAAGTCAGGCGACCTGGCCCCTGGCATTTCTGTGGGCGATGTGATCGTCGCCGTTGACCCGCACTATTTCCGACCTGCGGAGGTGGAAACGCTGTTGGGTGACCCCGGCAAAGCCAAGCGGGAGCTGGGCTGGGCACCGCAAACCACCTTGCAACAAATGGTGGCCGAGATGGTGGCACATGATTTGGATCAGGCTCGGCGTAACAAACTTCTCAAGGCGCACGGATTTGAATACAGCGATTCTCGGGAATAAGGTTGCCAAACATGAGCGAACATCAAAAGAAAAAAATCTTTGTTGCAGGCCATCGCGGCATGGTCGGCGGCGCTTTGGTGACCGTGCTTCGACAAGACCCAGCCAATGAACTGGTAGTGCGTACGCATGCAGAGCTTGACCTGTGCGATCAAGCTGCGGTTGAAGCCTTCTTTGCGCAAAAGCAGCTGGATGAGGTTTATCTGGCTGCCGCCAAAGTTGGCGGCATTCATGCCAACAACACCTATCCTGCAGACTTTATTTATGACAACTTGATGATGGAATGCAACGTGATCCATCATGCATGGCGATCGGGCGTGCGCAAGCTGCTGCTGCTGGGCTCAAGTTGTATCTACCCAAAATTGGCCGAGCAACCCATGCGTGAGTCAGCTTTGCTGACAGGCACCTTGGAGCCCACCAACGAGCCTTACGCGATTGCCAAAATTGCAGGCATCAAGCTGTGCGAATCCTACAACCGCCAACACGGAACAGATTACCGCGCTGTGATGCCGACCAATCTCTATGGTCCAGGTGACAACTTTCACCCCGAAAACAGCCATGTTATCCCCGCCATGATGCAGCGCTTTCATGAGGCCAAGCTGCGCGGCGACAGCGTCGTGACGGTGTGGGGAACCGGCACACCGATGCGAGAGTTCTTGCATGTATCAGACATGGCGCAGGCCAGTGTCCATGTCATGAACTTAAGCCAAACCGACTACACCGAGCATACCCAGCCTATGCTTTCGCATATCAATGTGGGCACAGGGCAGGACTGCTCTATTCGGGAACTTGCCGAAACCATGGCTCGCGTCACAGGTTTTCTAGGGCGGCTGGACTTTGACTCGACCAAACCTGACGGCACCCCACGCAAGCTGATGGACGTGTCCCGCCTTGAGCGCATGGGCTGGAAAGCACAGATTCGGCTAGAGGATGGCTTGCAAGAGACATACCAATGGTTTTTGGGGCACGGAAATACCTTGCGCAACATTTAAAAGCAAATATTGATGAATAGCTCAACACCGATCACAAATGCCGTCCTGCCCGTTATTTTGTGCGGGGGCTCAGGCTCCAGGCTTTGGCCCTTGTCACGCGAGCAGTTTCCCAAGCAGCTTTTGAAGCTGCAAGGGGAGCACACCATGTTGCAGGTTACCGCCATGCGACTAGGTGCGGCCGTGACGGGCATGTTGCCCCCCTTACTGGTCGGTAATGACGATTACCGTTTCATGCTGGCAGATCAAGTGCGGCAGGCGGGCATTGTGGGGGCGAAATTCCTTCTCGAGCCCTTTGGGCGGAATACGGCCCCCGCTTTGACATTGGCGGCGCTTTCTTCGCAGTTAATGGCTAACGGCCAAGCCAATCTAGACCCTGTGCTGGTCATCATGCCCGCGGACCATGTCATTCAAAATGAAGCGGCTTTTCGTGCGGCCGTTGCGCTGGCCACTGAGTTGGCTCAAGCGGGCAAGTTGGTGACCTTTGGCATTCAACCAGATGCGCCTGAAACAGGCTATGGCTATATCAGGCAGGGTGCAGCAACGGGTAACGGGGCTTTCCAAGTCGCCGAGTTTGTGGAAAAGCCCGACTTGGCGACGGCGCAGACTTACCTGAGCGAGGGCAATTACCTTTGGAACGCAGGTATTTTCGTGGTCAAGGCATCGGTTTGGCTGGCGAAAGTCGAACAGTGCCGCCCTGATATTGCTTCTGCCTGCGCCGTGGCCTATGAAAAGCGTGTGACGGACACGGACTTCATCCGCCCAGGCAAGGAGGCCTTTGCGGCATGCCCTTCTAACTCCATTGACTATGCCGTGATGGAGCGGCTTGCAAACGTCAAGCACAACTCGGGCGAAGTGGTTGTGGTTCCACTTGTAGCGCAATGGTCAGATGTTGGCGCCTGGAACGCGCTTTGGGACATTGGCGAAAAGGATGCTGATGCCAACGTCCTCTCCGGGGATGTTTTGACGGTAAATACCCACAATACCTTGGTTCTGGCGCAGTCACGTCTCGTTGCCTGCGTAGGTTTAGAGGATGTTGTGGTTGTTGAGACCCATGACGCGGTCCTTGTGGCGCACAAAGACCACATCCAGCAAGTCAAAGACGTGGTAAATAAGTTGAAGGCTCAAGGACGCCCCGAAGCAGGTGTTCACCGCAAAGTGTTTCGCCCCTGGGGTTGGTACGACAGCGTGGACGACGGCCCAAGGTTTCAAGTTAAGCGCATCGTGGTCAATCCGGGTGCCAGTTTGTCGCTGCAAATGCATCACCACCGGGCCGAGCACTGGATCGTGGTGCAAGGCACGGCCCGCGTGACCTGCGATGACAAAGTGTTCTTGCTTGCCGAAAACCAGTCAACTTACATCCCACTCGGGTCCACACATCGTCTTGAAAACCCAGGGCAGGTGCCGCTTGAAATCATCGAAGTACAGTCGGGTAGCTATTTGGGCGAAGACGATATTGTTCGATTCGAAGACAAATACGGCAGATAAAAAAAGGCCCCGTCTTGCGGCGGGGCCTTGAAGGGATCCTTGAACCCTGAGGTTTCGAAAAGATCCGAGGAGACAATCGGTAGATACGGACAGTTCTTAAAAGTTCAAGTCTGTTCGTTCAATAAATTAAGTGTCCCTTAAACAAGCCAGCATGTGTAGAGCTTCAACTCCAAAACACTGATGCTGACTCGGGAATTCTTGAGAACTTAGCGCTTCTTGCTAGCAGCAGGTGCCGCAGCCTTGGTTGCGTTCAAAGCGTTAGCAGCCAGGGTGTTGAAATTGCTTTCGGCAACGTCGGTGGCTTGCTTAACAGCCTTTTGAACGGATTCAAATGCGTTGTTTGCAGCAGCAACGGCGCTCTTCATCACGGCAACAGCACTTTCAGAGCCAGCAGGTGCGCTCTTGGCAGCGTTGTCAACGATGCCAGCAAAGGCTTTTTGAGCGTCTGCAGCTTTGGCTTCAAAAGCCTTGGTGAATTCGCTGCCAGTGCCTTGAGCGATGTCATACAGATGACGGCTGTAAGCGGCAGTCTTTTCAGCCAAAGGTTGGAACAGGCTGGCTTGCAATGCGAGCAATTCTTGTGCGTCTTTCACGCTCAAAACGGCTTGCGTGTGAGCGGCGGCTTCGCCCATGGCGGCCTTGGATGCGGTCACATTCAGTTCGACGAGCTTTTCAACGCCTTCGAAAGCCTTGCTGGTCAAGCCAAACAGGGTTTCGAGGTTGGCTTTTTGTGCTGCAATGAGTTGTTCTGGTGTCAGGGACATGGGTTTCTCCGAAAGTTGAGTTAATTGCACGTTGTCTGCCCTGTCCACTTTGGCTTCAGCCGATTATGTTGCAGTGCAGCATGAATCGAATTTTAGGGTAAACCATGGCAATTGCAAGCCTTTTTTGTTGCGGTGCAGCAAAATAGGTGCGCATTTCTAGATTTCGTGAAAAGTTCAGCACAATTTGATGTGTATTTACCTTTGCTGCTATCCGCGACAATGTCGGCATGAGGGCGTTTTATTCAGGCCTGTTTGTGGGCAACCTTCCTCCTGGACATCGATTTCCAGGGGAGAAGTACCGCATGCTGCACGAGCGTCTATTGGCTGAACTCCCCGCGCTGAAAATTGTTGATGCACCTGCCGCAACCCAAGCTCAGCTGACGTTAGCCCACGATCCCGGCTATGTCGAGTCGGTCTTGAACGGTGAGCTAAGCCAGACAGAACTGCGCGAAATTGGATTCCCTTGGTCAGAGGAATTGGTTGTGCGATCCAAGCGATCTGTAGGTGCAACCATTGCCGCAGCCCGTGCTGCATTTGGAATGAATTGCCCATGGGAAGGTCTTGCCGCCAACATGGCGGGTGGGACGCACCATGCATCCCATAACAAAGGTGGCGGATTTTGTGTCTTTAATGACGTGGCCGTTGCGGCACGCCTGTTGCAGACCGAGTATCGGCGTGAGCATCACGTGAATCTGCGCGTGGCGGTGATTGACCTCGATGTGCATCAAGGCAACGGAACGGCCGAAATTTTTGCCGAAGATGTAAATGTCTTTACGCTGTCCCTGCATGGCGAAAAGAATTTTCCTTTCCGTAAGGCGCAAAGCGATCTGGATATCGGTTTGCCCGACGGAACGGCGGACGACGCTTATATGACGGCACTCGAATCCGCGCTTGACTCGTTAGATCAACGCTTTGATGCTCAACTGATCTTTTACTTGGCAGGTGCGGATTGCTTTGAGGGTGACCGCTTGGGGCGGTTGAAGCTCAGCTTTGAGGGCCTACGAGTCCGCGACCGTTGTGTGTTTGACTGGGCCTGGCAACGACGCATTCCCCTTGTCATTTGCATGGCGGGTGGCTACGGGCATCACCTGAGCGACACTGTGCAGGTTCAAGTGAATACTTTCACGCTAGCCTTGACTTACGCTCAGCGCTGGCAAAATCCTCTATCGACGCATCCGCTATGACTACGCTCCGCCCCCAAGCTGAAAACCGCCTTGCTTACAAGGCGTTTCGAGACATCTCCACCCGCTGGATGGACAACGACGCTTATGGGCATGTGAACAACGTCATCTACTACAGCTGGTTTGATACGGCAGTCAACGCCTACCTGATCGAACATGGCGTTCTTGACATTCATAATGGCAAGACCATTGGGCTGGTGATTGAAACCCAGTGCAATTACTTTGCCCCGCTGGCTTTTCCTCAACTTGTCCAGGCAGGTATCCGGGTGGCCAAATTGGGATCTTCCAGCGTTCGCTACGAAGTGGGTCTGTTTGCGCAAGGGGCCGAAACGACGGCGGCGAAAGGACATTTTGTGCACGTGTACGTAGACCGGGAGACGCGTCGCCCGGTAATCATTCCCTCAGATTTAAAAACAGTGTTGGAGACATTGGTATGACCGTTGAACAAGCCGATTTTTCGGATAAAGCTGTACGCACGGTAGTGCGTGATCCTCAAAGTGTCGACGATGCGATTCAAAGCCGGATTTCGGTGCGAGCCTTTCTCCCCAAACCCGTGGAGCCGCAACTGATCAAAGAGTTGTTGACGGTCGCCAGCCGCGCGCCTTCTGGTACCAATACCCAGCCTTGGCGCGTGTATGTGCTGCAGGGCAAGTCGCGCGACAGTCTGGTCGATAAGGTCTGTACGGCGCATGACGCCTTGCGCGCCAACCCTGAGCTTGGCGCCAGCATGAAAGAAGAGTACGACTACTACCCAGAGAAATGGGTCAGCCCTTACATTGATCGGCGGCGCGAGAATGGCTGGAGTCTCTATGGACTGCTTGGCATTGGTAAAGCTGATAAAGACAAGATGCACTTGCAGCATCAGCGCAATTACCGCTTCTTTGATGCGCCCGTTGGGCTGATGTTCACGATGGAGCGGGTCATGGGGCGCGGCAGCCTGATGGATTACGGCATGTTCTTGCAAAACATCATGGTCGCGGCGCGTGCGCGAGGTCTGCACACCTGTCCGCAAGCTGCCTGGAATGGCTTTGCACAAATTATCAAGCCGCACATTGGTGCAGGGCCTGAAGAAATATTGATCGGAGGCCTGTCGCTGGGGTATGCCGATGAGTCTGACAAGGTCAACACCTTGCACACACCACGGGTTGCTGTGGAGAACTTTACGCGCTGGGTTGAGTAAATGATCATCACCAGTCTGCTCGACACCGACCTCTACAAGTTCACCATGATGCAGGTGGTGCTGCATCAGTTTCCCGGTGCACAGGTGGAGTACCGCTTTAAGTGTCGAAATCCTGGCGTAAATCTGGCGCAATATGCGAATGAAATTCGCGAAGAAATTCGCGGGCTGTGTTCGCTGCAATTCCAGGATGCCGAGCTAGCGTATTTACGCTCTTTGCGGTTCATCAAAAGCGATTTTGTCGATTTCTTAGGCTTGCTCAAGCTGAACGAGAAGTACATCACCGTGCAGCCTTTGGCAAACGGTGACCTGGACATCTCGATCAAAGGGCCGTGGCTTCACACCATTTTGTTTGAAATCCCGGTTCTGGCAATCGTCAATGAGGTCTACTTTCGGAACATGAAGCCTGGCCCAGATTTGGCGCAAGGTCGCAGTCGCTTGATCAGCAAGATTGACTCGCTTAAAACGGCTGAACTGAGTGACTTAAAGATTGCGGACTACGGCACCCGCAGACGCTTTTCCAAAGCATGGCAAGAAGAGGTGTTGCGCACCTTGGCAGGACGCCTTGGGGCGGGGAGTCCCAGGCAGTTTCCTGGCCCCTTTACCGGGCAGTTGGCCGGGACCAGCAACGTGCTCTTTGCGATGAAGTTGGGGCTGATCCCACTGGGCACCATGGCACACGAATACTTGCAAGCGGCTCAGGCCTTGGGCCCACGTCTGCGAGACAGTCAAATATTTGCCTTTGAATCCTGGGCTAAGGAGTACCGGGGTGACTTAGGAATTGCCCTCAGCGATGTCTATGGCATGAGCGCATTTCTGCGTGACTTTGATTTGTATTTTTGCAAGCTGTTTGATGGCGCACGACATGACAGTGGCGACCCCTTTGCTTGGGGTGAGCGCCTGATTGACCATTACCGCTACAACCGTGTTGACCCTTTGACCAAGACGCTGATTTTCAGCGATGGCTTGACAGTTCCCAAGACCATTGAGTTGTACAAGCGCTTCAAGGGCCGTTGCTTGCTGGCTTTTGGCATAGGCACCAACTTGACGAACGATTTGGGTGATCCGCCAGAACACGTCCCCTTGCAAATCGTCATCAAGATGGTTCAGTGCAACGGGCAACCGGTTGCCAAACTGTCCGACACACCGTCCAAGAACATGTGCGAAGACGAAAAATACCTTGCCTATCTTCGCCAAGTCTTCGAAATTGAGGCTTGATCGCGGCATTGGCGCCTCGCGTGCACTCCATCAAATAGATACCTCATGAGCAAACCAAAAATACTCGTCGCCCGGGCTGTTTTTCCCGATGTGCTTGAACGCTTGGCCGTCCATTTTGAAGTTGACGCCAATCAGGCCGACGAAATTTGGGATAAACCAACTTTTATTCAAAAGCTTGTTGGCAAAGTTGGCGTTTTCACCACCGGTGGCGAGCGCATTGATGCCGAAGTCCTCAAAGCGTGCCCGGCACTGCGCATCTGCGCCAACATGGCCGTGGGTTACAACAACTTCGACTTGGACGCCATGACCGCCGCCGGTGTGCTTGGGACGAATGCACCAGATGTGCTGACGGAAACAACGGCTGATTTTGGCTTCGCCTTGTTGATGGCCACTGCAAGACGAGTGACTGAGAGTGAGCATTTTCTGCGGGCTGGTAAGTGGTCAAAATGGAGCTACGACTTGTTCGCGGGTGCAGAGGTACATGGAAGTACGTTGGGCATCATTGGCATGGGGCGCATTGGCCAAGGCATTGCCCGCCGTGGCGCGCACGGTTTTGGTATGAATGTGATTTACCACAACCGTTCGAGATTGGCACCCGAGGCGGAAGCCGAATGCAAGGCTCGCTTTGTCAGCAAAGAAGAATTGCTGCGCACGGCAGACCATGTGGTACTGGTGGTGCCGTATACAGCTGCCTCGCATCACACCATTGGCGCGGCAGAGCTGGCCATGATGAAGCCCAGCGCTTGCCTGATCAATATCGCCCGGGGTGGCATTGTGGATGACAAAGCGTTGGCCGCAGCTTTGCGCAATCAAACCATTGCCGCGGCTGGACTGGATGTGTTTGAAGGCGAACCAACGGTCACACCTGAATTGTTAACCGTGCCCAATGTGGTGTTGACGCCGCACATTGCCAGCGCGACCATTCCCACGCGCCGCGCCATGGCAATGCTGGCTGCAGACAACCTGATTGCCTTCCTGTCAGGACAAAAACCGCTCACGCCCTTGAACCCTTCCGTGATCGGGTGACCCAAAGCATGGATGGCCTGGTGCTGATTTTGGCCATTGTGCTGGCGGTGTTGAACTTGCTGATGTTGGTGTGGGTGGCCTTGCGCAGGCCCTCGGAGCCCTTGAGCCAAGCGCTATTGGATGCTTTGGCCCAAAACCGCGATCAGCTTGAGCGCGGGCTGCGGCATGAGCTCAGTGAGACGGCCAGGGCAGGGCGCCAGGAGCAAACGCAAAACTTTGCTAGTTTTCAGCAAACGTTGACCCAGCAAAGTGGCGAGGCGCTGCGCAGCCAGAACAACCAAATTGATGCACTGGCCCAGCAACTGGCCACGCTTCAGCGCGGACTGGCCAATACCTTGACGACGCAGCTTCAAGCATTGAGTGAATCCAATGCCAGACGTTTGGCGGAGGTGCGCTCGACCATGGAGCAGCAGCTAGCCCAACTGCAGCAAAGCAACGCAGCCAAGCTCGACGAAATGCGCAATACGGTGGACGAAAAACTTCAAGGCACTTTGGAAAAACGGCTGGGCGAAAGCTTTAAGCAAGTTGCTGATCGGCTGGAGCAGGTTCACAAAGGCCTGGGTGAAATGCAAACCTTAGCCGTTGGCGTGGGCGACCTCAAACACCTGCTCACCAATGTCAAATCTCGGGGGGTGTTTGGCGAGGCACAGCTGGGGGCATTGTTGGAGCAAGTGTTTCCGCGTGACCACTACGGGGTTCAGGTGGCAACCCGGCCAGGCAGTCGCGAAATGGTGGACTTTGCCATCAAGTTACCCGGGCAAACGCAAAGCGGCGTGCCACTTTGGTTGCCCATTGACGCTAAATTTCCCAATGAAGACTACGCCCGTCTTTTGGATGCTCAAGCACGGGCGGATGCCTTTGGGGCGGAACTGGCGGCTAAAGGTTTGGAAGCGCGTATTCGTGCGGAGGCGAGATCTATTTCAGATAAATACATTGAGCCGCCTTTCACCACTGACTTTGCTATTTTGTTTTTGCCAACAGAAGGCCTTTACGCTGAAGTACTTCGTCGCCCTGGTCTGATGGAAAGTTTGCAGCGGGACCACCGCGTCACGCTTGCTGGCCCCACGACCTTGCTGGCCATTTTGAACTCGCTGCAAATGGGTTTTCGGACGCTGGCGCTGGAAAAACGCAGCAGTGAGGTCTGGCAAGTTCTTGGCGCAGTCAAGACTGAATTTGGCAAGTTTGGTGATGTGCTGGGCCGACTCAAAACGCAAACGCAGACGGTGCTCAACTCGTTAGACCAAGCGCAAACGCGCAGCAATGTCATGCAGCGCGCCTTAAGGTCTGTGGAAGCGCTGCCAGATTCTGAGTCGCAGGTTTTGTTGCCTTCCGATGTGGAGTTGCCGCCGTGACAGATGCTGGCGTTGAAGCTGAACAACCTGCCTTGTTTCGCCTGATTTGCGGCTTCATTTGCGTCCATGCCTGCATGGCTGGCGTGAGGATGACTTCGCCACTGTTGGCCTTGCAACTTGGCTACAGTGCGGCAGCGGTGGGCGTCATGCTGGCCTTGTTTGCGCTCACCCAAGTCTTTCTGTCATTGCCTGCTGGGCGCTATGTCGACAAACACGGTTTAAAGCGTCCAGTGGGGCTTTCGGTTGTTGCGGCAAGCCTGGGCACGGTGCTTGCCTTCAATTACAAGCTGCTACCTGTGTTTACGACGCTTTGTATTGCAGCCTTGCTGACAGGTGGTGGGGCTGGCATGGCCGCCATATCCTTGCAGCGGCATGTCGGACGCATGGCCAAAACACCGACTGAGCTGAAAAAGGTATTCAGCTGGCTGGCGCTTGGCCCCGCGATCTCCAATTTCTTGGGGCCATTTGCCGCAGGCTTGGTGATCGATTATTTTGGTTTTCAGGCTGCTTTTGGTGTCTTGGCAGTGCTGCCGCTGCTTGGGTGGCTTTGCATTCGCGGAACGGCAGACTTGCCAAAGTTGGAAGTCCATTCGAGTACGGGGGCAGGGCCTAAACCCAGAGCCTGGGATTTGTTCGCAGACCCGATGTTTCGCCGATTGCTCCTGGTCAATTGGTTTTTATCGTCCAGTTGGGATGTGCACACCTTTGTGATTCCCATTTTGGGCCATGACCGAGGCCTGAGTGCATCGGTCATCGGCATGATTTTGGGCGCATTTGCCATAGCCGCCGCCGTGGTGCGGGTGCTGCTCCCGCTGCTTGCCTCGCGCATCAAAGAGTGGGCTGTGATCACCGTTGCGATGGGCCTCACATCGGTGCTGTTTGGCGTCTATCCCTTCTTGCAGTCCCCTTGGGCCATGGGGCTGTGTTCGGTCATGCTGGGCTTCGTGCTCGGGTCGGTTCAACCCATGGTGATGAGTACGCTTCACCAAATTACCCCGCATCATCGCCACGGAGAGGCCATCGGACTGCGCTTGATGACGATCAACGCGTCCAGTGTGCTGATGCCTATGTTTTTTGGCTCAGCTGGCGCGGTGATTGGAATATCTGGGGTATTTTGGGTGATTGGCGGGGTAGTTGCGCTTGGCACACGCAGTGCCTGGAAGCTCAGAGCTGATAAAACGCCTTGATCGCGTCCCACGCTGCTTCAGGCGTATCCACATATTGAAACAACTTCAAATCATTTGGCGAGATTGCGCCCTCATCGACCAGCACTTGAGGGTTAAACAGCCTGCGCCAATAGTCACTGCCAAACAACACGATGGGGACGGGCTTTGCCTTTTTGCATTGAACCAATGTCAAGGTTTCAAACAGCTCATCTAGCGTGCCAAAACCGCCTGGGAACGCCACCAATGCAGAGGCCCTCATCATGAAATGCATTTTGCGCAGCGCAAAGTAGTGAAATCGAAAACACAGTTCAGGTGTGACGTAGGCGTTGGGCTTTTCCTCTTTGGGCAAGGCAATGCTCAAGCCCACGCTTTTGCCACCAGCCTCATAGGCGCCGCGATTCGCGGCCTCCATGATGCCGGGGCCACCACCGGTACAAACGAATAGCTTGTCTTTGGCGGTCTTGTCTGCACTGTAGCGAGCCACAATGCCGCCAAACTCGCGTGCTTTTTCGTAATACACCGCGTTGCGTACCAATTTGGTCGCTTCGTCTATGTCGGCTGCGTATCCATTGGAAATGGCTTGAGCCAGCAGTGCCTTGGCGTCGACTTCGCTGCGATAACGCGCACTGCCAAAGACGACCACGGTGTTTTCAATGCCGTGTGCATGCTGTTCCAAATCAGGTTTGAGCAGTTCGAGTTGAAAGCGGATACCCCGGGTTTCGCGCCGCAGCAAAAATTCGGGATCTGTAAAGGCTAAGCGTTGAGGGTCAGGTGTGAGCGGTGTCGTGCTCGCGCCATGGGCTTGCAAGGTAGCCCAAGCATTGGCGAGACGTTCGTCGCTCAGATTCATCGTGGATTCCATCAGACTGCCTTTCAGTGATTTTTAGTCAAAAAAAAGGCCCCTTTCGGAGCCTTACCAGCCGAGGCTGTTTTTGATTACACGCGCTTGCGGTATTCGCCGGTGCGGGTGTCGATTTCGATGCGATCACCTTGCGACACGAAGAGTGGCACGCCAATCTCGAATCCCGTGGCAATCTTGGCGGGCTTGAGAACCTTGCCAGAGGTGTCGCCCTTGACAGCAGGTTCTGTCCAAGTGATTTCGCGTTCGACGCTGGTGGGCAGTTCGACCGAAATGGCCTTACCGTCATAGAACACGACTTCAACGGCCATGCCGTCTTCCAGGTAGTTCAGGGCATCGCCCATGTTTTCGGCTTCGACTTCGTACTGGTTGTAGTCGGCGTCCATGCACACGTACATGGGGTCGGCAAAATAGGAATAAGTGCAATCCTTCTTGTCGAGGATGACTTGGTCCATCTTGTCGTCGGCCTTGAACACCACTTCGGTACCGAAGTTGGCGATCAAGCTTTTGAGCTTCATGCGGACAGTGGCGGAATTGCGGCCACCGCGGCTGTATTCAGCCTTCAGGACGACCATGGGGTCTTTCCCGTGCATGATGACGTTACCGGCGCGGATTTCTTGAGCGATTTTCATGGTTTGAGCTGACGTAAAGCCAATGTTAGAACTGTTTTTTTCGGCAAAGCTTTGAATTTTAACGTGTTTTTTCAATCGCAAAGCTGATGAGTTGGCTGGCAAGGTCAGCCTGCGGCAAGAGATGTGCCGCCAAGTGCGATGAAATCTGACTCTTTAGGAGCGAGTCTAAAGGCGGTAACACGGTTTTGAGCCGCCCATTCCACACGTCAAACCACCGCGCCTCATCGGTTGTGGACTGACAAATGGCCATGAAGGCGTCGAGCTTGTCATAGTGCGCACCGTCGTCTTGTGGGTACAACTGCCACACGAAGGGCTTGTTGGCCCAAATGGCTCTGGTCAAGGAGTCTTCGCCCCGCACAAAGTTCAAGTCACATGACCACAGCAGGTGATCGAAGTCGATTTGGCTAAGGTACGGAAGCTTTAAAATTGATAGCAAACTATTGTTTTCAGTATTGCCGAAAGACCAGTTTTCAATCAAGTTTTGAGTGTGCACTGGGCCGTTGGGGCAAAGCTGGCGCAGGCAGGCGTCTACAGCAGTGGCTGAACGTCCTGCCGTCACCAATAGTTCAACTGGTCTTTGGGCTTGGCTCAGTTGTTCCAGAAGCGCACTGAGTGCGACGGGCTCATAGCAAAAAAGTGAAACTCGAAGTGGTGGCGGCTTGGCCACGGTGCTTTGTAAGCCCCACTGTGCCAGCCAAAGCGCGGCGTCAAAGCGACGTTGACGGTCCTGAAGGTCTAACTCTCGCAGCAAGCCGCCGGTTTGTGCCGTAAAGCCAGGGTAAAAAAAATATTTAGTCCATCCGTTGCAGAGCCCCGACATGACGGGTGAGGGTAATTTGTGGCAACGGGCGGCGTAATCTTCAGCGGTGAGGTATTCCAGGTTTAGCCAAAGCCGCTGCGCTACCGTTGGCGCTGCGCATGATTGCATCTGCGTGAGGTAGGCTGCGGGCAGTTCGCAGCCAAAGGATTCGATCACCACATCGCCAGGTACGCCCAAGTCTTCTATCGATGAAGTTTCTTGGTCGCGCCAATTCACAATCTCAATTTGGGGCGAAGCTATTGGCGCCATCCAGCGCAAAGCAGTGAGGTCGTCTACGAAGATGCGAACGAGCTGGCCGCGCTCGACCAAGTCATTGGCGAGCCGCCAGCACACGCCTATGTCACCAAAGTTATCGATGACGCGGCAAAAAATATCCCATTGCATGGCGCGATTATCCTGGTCGATTCGCTCAAGTTATGGGCGTTGCGATACCGCAGCTACATTAGGCTGAACCAAAGCACACGATAGATCAGAAAGGGGCTTGCGCTGTGGCAGATTCAGAACATTCTCCCGAATTGTTGGCGCAAGTCGCCGCGTTGCCGCTGCTCCCGGGGGTTTACCGCTACTTTGGAGCCGACGGTGCCGTGCTTTATGTGGGCAAGGCCAAGAGTCTGAAAAAGCGTGTCAGTAGCTATTTTCAAAAAAACCACGGTGGCACGCGCATCGGGCACATGGTCAGCAAAATCGTGCGGCTGGAAACGACCGTGGTGCGGTCAGAAGCAGAAGCCTTGCTGCTCGAAAACAATCTGATCAAGACACTAAACCCCAAATACAACATCCTGTTCAGGGACGACAAGAGCTATCCCTACCTGAGAATTTCAAATCACGCTTTGCCCCGCATTACCTATTACCGGGGCGCGGTCGACAAGAAAAGCCAGTACTTTGGACCCTATCCCAGTGCCTGGGCGGTCAAAGACGCGATTGTCTTGTTGCAAAAAGTCTTTCGCTTGCGGACTTGCGAAGACTCTGTCTTTAACAACCGCACACGCCCTTGTTTGCTGTTTCAGATCAAACGCTGTTCAGCACCCTGCGTCATGGGGCTGACGAGCATGGCGGGGTTGGTGGTGGGCCCAGAAGCCTATGCGCAATCGGTCGTTGACGCCGCGAAGTTCTTGCGAGGCGATGCGCAGCAGGTAATGAAAGAGCTGGAAACGCGCATGTTGTCTTACGCCGAACGCCTGGAATTTGAACAAGCCGCAGAAGTGCGCAATCAAATCAGCGCCTTGTCATCCGTATTGCATCAGCAATCTGTGGAGACCACCGGGGGTGACAACGATGCAGACATCCTTGCCGTCAAGGTCATGGGTGGACGGGCATGCGTTAACTTGGCCATGGTGCGCGGAGGGCGACATTTGGGTGACCGAGCGTTCTTTCCCAGTCATGTGGATGATGCCCAGGCACTGGACTCGCTTGATGATGCGCAAATACCTGTTACGGTGGAGTCCCGAGTACTCAATGCCTTCATTGCCCAGCACTACATTGATGTGCCAGCGCCTGGAACGCTCATCGTCTGCGCTGCTGTCAATCCAGAGTTGATGGCAAGTGTTTCCGAGCACACGGGCATCAAAATCAGCCTGGTCGAAAATCCCCGTGCCCAACGACGTACGTGGCTTGAAATGGCGCAACAAAATGCCGATTTGCAATTGGCGCGTCTTTTGGCGGAAGAGGGCTCCCAGCAGGCGCGCACCCGCGCGCTGGCGCAGGCCTTGGATTTGACACCTTCCGATGGCGACGAAAGTTTGAACAGTTTGCGCATCGAGTGTTTTGATATTTCTCACACCAGTGGGGAGGCGACACAGGCGTCATGCGTGGTTTTTCAAAACCACAAAATGGACAACCGGGAATACCGGCGCTTCACGATTGAGGGCATCACGCCAGGAGACGACTATGCCGCCATGCGTCAAGTGCTGACCCGCAGGTACAGCAAACTGGCCGAAGCTGCGCAGAACGGGCAGGCAAAGCTCCCCAGCTTGGTGCTGGTGGACGGGGGCAAAGGGCAGGTGAGCGTGGCTCGTGAGGTGTTTGAGCAACTCGGCCTGGACTTGGCATTGATCGTTGGCGTTGAAAAAGGCGAAGGACGCAAAGTCGGCTTGGAAGAGCTGGTGTTTGCTGACGGACGTGAAAAGGTTTATCTGGGGGCGGACTCCGCAGCATTGATGCTGGTGGCGCAAATCCGTGACGAAGCACATCGTTTTGCCATCACGGGCATGCGGGCCAAGCGCGCCAAGCTGCGTGTTGGTGGCGGGCAGTTGGAGGAAATTCCTGGCGTCGGTCCTAAAAGGCGTGCACGACTGCTGCAGCGGTTTGGTGGCGTAAAGGGGGTTACGAACGCGAGTGTTGAAGACCTCTGCACGGTGGATGGCATTTCCCAAGACCTTGCCGAGCATATTTACCGTGCACTCCACTGATCGCAGCGTGGTTTTTGACCATCACCTGTCAGCACACATGTGTGGTGCCATGCCACAATGAGGTCATGTTTCTGACCATTCCCACTTTGTTGACTTGGACTCGCATCGTGGCGATTCCGCTGATCGTGGGGGTCTTCTATCTAAAGATGGACCCGCAGGCGTGCAATTTAATTGCCACCATCATGTTTGTGGCGTTTGCCGCAACGGATTGGCTGGACGGCTATTTGGCGCGCAGGCTCAATCAGGCGTCGTCTTTCGGCGCGTTTTTGGATCCGGTTGCTGACAAGTTTTTAGTGTGCGCGAGCCTTTTGGTGTTGGTTCATTTGAGGCGCGCTGATGTTTTTGTGGCCCTGATCATCATTGGTCGTGAAATCGCCATCTCTGCACTGCGGGAATGGATGGCTCAGATCGGAGCCGCAAAAAGTGTTGCCGTTCATATGCTTGGCAAGGTTAAGACGGCCGTGCAGATGACGGCCATTCCCTTCCTTTTGTTTGACGGCGTTCTTTTTGGCGTGATTGATACGGGCGTCTGGGGCACCTGGTTGATTTGGGCGTCAGCAGTGCTGACCGTTTGGTCCATGGTGTATTACCTGCAAAAGGCACTGCCGGAGATCAGAAAAAGAGTGCGTTGAATACCGCACACATCCCTTGGATTGATTGGTTTTTAGATACCTTTCGCAAAGGAAGGATATTTGAAAACGATCTAAAATAGAAAGTCCGGTTGGCACTGAATTTGTTTAATAAAGCAGGCCACTCCCCTATATTTGTTTTGAGGCATCTATGAACAAAACTGAACTGATTGAGCACATCGCAAAGCATGCAGATATTTCCAAAGCAGCTGCAACACGCGCTTTGGAGTCCACCATTGGCGCGGTCAAGACCACGCTCAAAAAAGGCGGCACGGTGTCCTTGGTCGGATTTGGTACTTTTGCCGTTGGTAAGCGCGCTGCCCGCAGTGGTCGTAATCCACGCACTGGCGACGCCATCAAGATCAAAGCCGCCAAAGTTCCTAAGTTCCGTCCCGGAAAAGCGCTCAAAGATGCGTTAAACTAAGCATTCTCCGGTGGGGTGCTTAGCTCAGTTGGTAGAGCGGCGCCCTTACAAGGCGTAGGTCGGCGGTTCGAGCCCGTCAGCACCCACCACCCGAATGAGCAAAGGCGAACAGGTTGTTCGCCTTTTTTCTTGTGTGTTCAGGGCTTGTGTTGTCCCTGGCTTTCTGAAGAGTTGCTTCATGTTCGATTTTGTCCGTAAGCACACCAGGATCATGCAGTTTCTGCTGTTCCTGTTGATTTTTCCTTCGTTCGTACTTTTTGGCGTTGAAGGCTACAGCCGCATGCGTGAAAAAGGCGAGGCGGTTGCCAAGATCGATGGCGCGGAAATTCTTCAAGGCGATTGGGATTTTGCGCACAAGCAAGAAATTGACCGCATCCGTGCGCAAGCACCAAACATTGATGTCAAGCTGCTGGACACCCCAGAGGCTCGTTATCGCACGCTTGAGCGCTTGGTCCGTGACAAGGTACTAGCCGTCGCTGCGGAAAAGTCTCGCCTAACAGTAAGTGATGCCCAGCTCAGTCGCACATTGGCAGCTGAGCCAGCCATCGCATCACTTCGTCGTGCTGATGGCACGCTTGACATGGCGCGCTATCAACAATTGCTGGCCGGGCAGGGCATGTCACCTGAAATGTTTGAGTCCAAGGTTCGTGGCGACATTTCTTCGCGCCAGGTTTTGTCGGGCATTGTGGATACTGGATTTTCAGCTGCTTCTGTGGCCGACAAAACACTATCGGCGTATTTTGAGCGTCGTTCGGTTCAAGTTGCGCTGTTTAGGCCTGCTGATTTTTTGACAAAAATCTCCCCAACTGCGGCGGATCTTGAGGCCTATCACAAGGCGCACAGTGACCTGTTCCAGGCACCCGAAGAAGCATCCGTCGAGTATGTTGTATTGGATCTTGATTCCGTCATGAAGACGGTTACTGCAGGCGATGCAGACCTCAAGACTTACTATGAGCAAAATGCGGCAGCGATGGCTGGGCAAGAACAGCGTCGCGCAAGCCACATTCTGATCAATTCAGGCAAAGACGCGTCGGCCGCCGATAAACAAAAAGCCAAGGCCAAGGCGGAAGAAATGCAACAGGCCGCCAAGAAGGCTCCGGCGACTTTTGCAGAACTGGCGCGCAAAAACTCGCAAGACACGGGGTCGGCAGCCAATGGCGGCGATTTGGATTTCTTTGGCCGTGGTGCCATGGTGAAAGCGTTTGAAGATGCCGCCTTTGCCATGAAAGTAGGCGACATCAGTGAGGTGGTGGAGTCCGAATTTGGCTACCACGTGATCAAATTGACGGATGTCAAATCGCCCAAGATCAAAAGCTTTGAGGAGATGAAGCCAGAGTTGGAGGCAGTTGTCAAAAAGCAATTGGCCCAGAAGAAGTTTGCCGAAGCTGCAGACACCTTTACCAATACCGTTTACGAGCAGGCGGACAGCTTGAAGCCGGTGGCTGACAAGCTCAAGCTCGATGTAAAGACCGTCAATGGTTTGATGCGCAATCCCAAGCCCGGTGATAAGAGTATTTTGGCTAACCCCAAGTTCTTGAATGCAGTCTTTTCACCTGACTCAGTTGAAAAGAAACGCAATACCGAAGCGGTTGAAATTGGCCCAAATCAGATGGTCTCTGCTCGTATTACCAAATACAGTCCTGCGCACACTCAGGCTTTGGAAGATGTCAAAGACAGAGTCCGTGAGCGCTTTATGGAAGAACGTGGCGCAGAGTTGGCAAAAGCCGATGGCTCTGCGAAATTGGCCGCATGGAAGGCGAACCCGTCGTCAGCAAGTTACCCGGCAGTTGTGACGGTATCTCGTGATGATCCGCAAAAGCTGCCTGCTCCGGTGGTTGATGCTGCTTTGCGTGCCGATCCAGCGGCCATGCCTGCTGAGGTGGGGGTTGATTTAGGTGCTGCCGGTTATGCCGTCCTAAAGGTGATCAAATCTGTGCCGCGAGAACTGCCTGCTGCAGAAGCAGCAAAGCAGGAGCGCCTACAGTACACCCGCCAATGGACGACTGCTGAGAACCTCGCATATTATGAAGTCCTCAAGGAGCGATTCAAGGTTCGAATCCTGGCGCCGAAGCCAAGTGCTGCGTCAGCTGATAAATCATCGTAAAAATCAAAAAACCTGCGATGATCGGGTTATAATAGAGAGCTAACGGTGGCTGTAGCTCAGTTGGTAGAGTCCCAGATTGTGATTCTGGTTGTCGTGGGTTCGAGCCCCATCAGTCACCCCAAAGTTAGTAAAAAGTACGCTATAATAGCGGGCTTATGCGGGAATAGCTCAGTTGGTAGAGCGCAACCTTGCCAAGGTTGAGGTCGAGAGTTCGAGACTCTTTTCCCGCTCCAGTTTGTGTAGAAAGGGAAGCTAATAGCTTCCCTTTTTTACGCAGATTTTTTCGCAAGTTAAGGGCGCGATAGCAAAGCGGTTATGCCCCGGATTGCAAATCCGGTTAGTCCAGTTCGACTCTGGATCGCGCCTCCAAAACAATGGGCAACGTGACGGATTTTGTATTCCGATTACGGGGCCCATTTTTATTTTTGGATTCGCACATCATGGCTACCTTACCCATTACCAAGCGCGGCGCTGAAAAGCTCAAAGCCGAGTTGCACAAGCTCAAAACAGTTGATCGCCCTTGGGTGATCGGCGCCATCGCGGAGGCCCGTGCCCAGGGCGACCTGAGCGAAAACGCTGAATACGATGCGGCGAAAGACCGCCAAGGCTTCATTGAGGGGCGCATCCAGGAAATTGAAGGAAAGCTGTCCGCCGCTCAAATCATTGACGCGGCTGCACTGGATGCTGGTGGACGCGTGGTCTTTGGTGCCACCGTTGAGTTGGAGGATGAAGACTCGGGCGCTAAAGTCAAATACCAAATTGTCGGTGAGGACGAAGCCGATCTCAAGCTTGGTTTGATCAATGTTGGCAGCCCCATTGCTCGCGCCATGATTGGCAAAGACGAAGGCGACAGTGTTGAAGTGCAAGCCCCTGGTGGCGTGAAGCACTACGAAATCGTGTCAGTCAGCTACATCTGATTTAGATTATTTCAGTGCATCTGTGATTGACCGCTTACCTGCGCTGATCGCGGCGCTCTGGTGGGGAAGTTTAAGCACCATTGGGTTCTTGGTGGTTCCCATGCTGTTTGCACATCTGGCAACACCTGCCATAGCGGGCAACATGGCCGCCAAATTGTTTTCAGCTCAAACATGGTTGGAGCTAGTGTGCGGACTCTTGCTGCTGACCTTGTCGCGACCCAGGGGGATGAGTAAATTGCATCCTTGGGCTCAGTCCGCTCTGGGCGGCATATTGGCGGGCATGCTTCTCGCGTTGTTACTTGAGTTTGCAGTTGCCCCGCGCATCGTTGCTCGGGACAACTTGAGACTATGGCACAGCCTGGGGACAGCCTTCTACATTGCTCAATGGTTGTGTGCGGGATGGGTGTTGTGGCGACTGACCGATAAATCCAATCGCCACAACTGATGGATCAATCCTGATTGCGTTTTTTAATTGATTTGAGTTTAGGTTTGGCTCGCTTAACCTGGCCACCTGCGGCGAGGCGTTGATTGCCCAACACGCGCAACGTTTTCACTTCGGGGCGTTGTCCGCCACGCTTGCTGTACTTGAGGATCTTCACATCCTTTGGGCCTGGCATGCGGTCTTCGTCGCGTTGGCGTTCTTTTTCAGGCATGGGGCGCCACAACACGAGTAGCTTGCCAATGTGTTGGATAGGGGCCGCGCCCAATTCGTCACACAGAGACAGGTAGATGGCGTTGCGCGCTTCGCGGTCGTCCCCTAGCACGCGAACCTTAATCAGTCCGTGGGCATTCAAGGCCGCGTCAGTTTCTTTTTTTACCGCGTCAGTCAGTCCATCGTTTCCGATCATGACGACCGGGTTCAGGTGGTGCGCTTCGGCGCGGTGTTCTTTGCGTTGCGCAATGGTCAGTTCAATTTGAGGCATGCGCGTATTATCGGTTGTTCATGAAAAGTAAGACTAAAAGCAGTAAGGTAAACCGAGCGTGGTTGAATGACCACGTCAACGACACCTACGTCAAATTGGCTCAACGGGAGGGTTATCGCGCCCGTGCGGCTTACAAACTCAAGGAAATTGACGAAACCTTGGGCTTGATTCAGCCAGGGCAAATTGTTGTCGATTTGGGGTCAACCCCCGGTGCATGGAGTCAATATGTGCGCCGCAAAATGTCACCTCAAGGTGCCGCCGCAGGTGAATTGAACGGCACGATCATCGCACTTGATGTCTTGCCCATGGAGTCCATTGAAGGCGTCCAATTTTTGCAGGGTGATTTTCGTGAACCAGAGGTCTTGCAGCAACTCGAAGCCGCCATGCAGGGCCGAAAGGCAAATATCGTGGTTTCCGATATGGCCCCCAACCTGTCCGGCATCGCGTCTGCGGATGCTGCACGGATAGAAAATCTAGTGGAATTGGCGGTTGACTTTGCGCAGTGTCATATGCGACCAGAAGGCGCGTTGGTGGCCAAGGTGTTTCACGGCAGTGGGTACAGTGACTTGGTGAAATTGTTTCAAAAGAACTTTAAGACGGTCAAACCCATCAAACCCAAAGCCTCACGAGACAAGTCATCAGAGACGTTTTTGGTAGGCATTGGCCTTAAAAATCCTGGGTAACCTCGCGTTCATCCTGACAATATCGCGCCTTATTCGACCAGGCGGTCTTGAAACGCCTAAAATGGGTCGCAGTTACAACGGGTTTGCGCATTGGTTGCGCCAACTTTACCGGAGCCTTGCTTGAACAATCAGTGGTTTTCCAAAGTGGCCGTATGGCTGGTCATAGCCTTAGTGCTATTTACCGTTTTCAAACAGTTTGATACGCGCACCGCAGCAGGCTCAGGCTATCTCGGCTATTCCGACTTCCTGGAAGAAGTGCGGGGCAGGCGCATCAAATCGGCAACGATTGCCGAAGGGCAGGGGGGCACCGATATCGTGGCCACCACTACTGACGACCGTAAGGTCCGTACAACGGCAACTTACCTGGATCGCGGCTTGGTGGGTGACTTGATCGCCAACAACGTCAAGTTTGACGTCAAGCCCCGCGAAGAAGGCTCTTTGCTCATGACCTTGCTGGTCAGTTGGGGCCCCATGTTGTTGCTGATTGGCGTATGGGTCTATTTCATGCGCCAAATGCAAGGTGGCGGCAAAGGTGGTGCTTTCAGTTTCGGCAAAAGCAAAGCCCGTTTGCTGGACGAAAACGCAACGCCCGTTACCTTTGCAGATGTGGCCGGCTGCGATGAAGCCAAAGAGGAAGTCAAGGAAGTTGTTGATTTCCTGAAAGACCCCTCCAAGTACCAAAAGCTGGGTGGACGCATTCCTCGTGGTCTTTTGCTCGTTGGCCCTCCTGGCACAGGTAAGACCTTGCTGGCCAAGTCCATTGCCGGTGAGGCCAAGGTGCCATTCTTCTCGATTTCAGGCTCTGATTTCGTGGAAATGTTTGTCGGTGTGGGCGCATCCCGTGTGCGTGACATGTTCGATAACGCCAAAAAGAACGCACCGTGCATCATCTTCATTGACGAAATCGACGCAGTTGGCCGTCAACGTGGTGCTGGCCTGGGTGGCGGAAACGACGAACGTGAACAAACGCTCAATCAGATGCTGGTTGAGATGGACGGATTTGAAACCAACCTCGGCGTGATTGTGGTGGCTGCTACCAATCGCCCTGACATTCTTGACGCAGCATTGCTTCGCCCAGGTCGTTTTGATCGACAGGTCTATGTGACGCTGCCCGACATTCGGGGCCGCGAGCAAATCTTGAACGTTCACATGCGCAAGATCCCGGTTGGCCAGGACATGAGTCCCTCCATCATTGCCCGTGGTACACCCGGCATGTCGGGTGCTGACTTGGCCAATTTGTGCAACGAAGCTGCGTTGATGGCAGCGCGCCGCAATGCGCGTGTCGTTGAGATGCAAGACTTCGAGAAGGCCAAAGACAAAATCTTCATGGGCCCTGAGCGCAAGAGCATGGTCATGCCCGAGGAAGAGCGCCGTAATACGGCTTACCATGAGTCCGGCCACGCCCTGATTGGTAAATTGCTGCCCAAGTGCGATCCGGTCCACAAGGTCACCATCATCCCTCGCGGCCGTGCATTGGGTGTCACCATGAGCCTGCCTGCGCAAGACCGCTACAGCTATGACCGTGACTACATGTTGAACCAGATCAGCATGCTGTTTGGTGGTCGGATTGCCGAAGAAGTGTTCATGAACCAGATGACCACTGGTGCCAGTAATGACTTTGAGCGTGCCACGCACATTGCCCGCGACATGGTGATGCGCTATGGCATGACCGAGTCTCTTGGCCCCATGGTCTATGCCGAAAATGAAGGTGAAGTTTTCTTGGGCCGTTCTGTGACCAAGACCACCAATATGTCGGAAGCCACCATGCAAAAGGTGGATGCCGAAGTGCGCCGCATCATCGACGGCCAGTACAAACTGGCGCGGGATTTGATCGAAGAACATGCTGACAAAATGCATGCCATGGCCAAGGCTTTGCTGGAATGGGAAACCATTGATGCCGAGCAGATTGACGACATCATGGCAGGGAAAGAACCCCGTGCACCCAAAGACTGGACGCCACGCGTTCCGCCAGCGGGCAGTGGGGGCAGCGGTGGTGCGCCTTCCGTCAAACCTGATCCAGCGCCAACGGCGGCATGACGTCGCTTTCCCCTGCAAGCCCAGGGGATCGTCAAAGTACCGTGCAATCACGCAGGGCCATCAAAAACGGGGTTAATCGCCCCGTTTTGCATTGGACTTGCGGGCGCTTTCATGTGGATGTGTCCCAGCCCAGAGTGATGGGCATTGTCAATGTCACACCCGACTCTTTTTCGGACGGTGGCCGCCACGCCAACACGGCATCTGCATTGGCGCACTGCGAGGCCATGCTCAAGGCTGGAGCCGACATGCTCGACATAGGCGGTGAGTCCAGTCGACCTGGCGCGCCTCCCTTGCCTTTGGCAGAAGAACTGGCGCGCGTGTTACCCGTGGTGCAGGAAGCCGTTAAATTTCAGATTCCCCTGTCGGTGGATACCTATAAGGCAGAGGTCATGCAGGCGGTGCTGGACGCAGGGGCTGACATCATCAACGACATTTGGGCATTGCGCCAACCGGGCGCCCTGCAAGCTGTAGCGCGGCACGCCAATTGCGGCATTTGTTTGATGCACATGCATGGCGAACCCCAAAGCATGCAATCAGCGCCACTCAGCACCAAACCAGAGAACACGGCTTTTGATCAAGTGCTACGGTTTTTGAAGCAAAGAACTGACGACCTGCTTGCCGATGGCGTAGATAAAGCTCGAATTTCTTGGGATGTTGGCACAGGCTTTGGCAAAACAGTGGCGCAAAACTTTGAGCTGCTCGCCAGGCATGCCGATTTCACAGCCATGCGCTATCCCCTGTGGGCTGGCTGGTCACGCAAATCCTCCTTAGGGACCGTCACAGATTTGCCTGTTGACCAGCGCATGATCCCCAGCCTGGTGGCAGCCTTGTTGGCCGTCGAGCGCGGTGCGCGCATCGTGCGTGTGCACGATGTGGCTGAAACTGTGCAAGCCCTGAAGGTTTGGCAGGCCATGGCACAAGCGTCGCCTGATAATTGTTGAAGAGAGGAACATCATGAGCAGAAAATACTTTGGTACTGACGGCATTCGTGGCACCGTAGGCCAGGGCGCAATTACCCCCGACTTCGTCATGAAGCTGGCGCATTCGGTGGGGCGTGTGCTCAAAGCCAAGGAAGACCGGCCCACCGTGGTGATTGGCAAAGACACCCGCATCTCGGGTTACATGCTGGAAAGCGCGCTGGAATCTGGCTTTAATTCTGCGGGCGTGGATGTCATTTTGTTGGGGCCCTTGCCAACGCCTGGCGTCGCATACCTCACGCGCGCCTTGCGAACCAGCCTGGGCGTGGTCATCTCTGCCAGCCACAACCCGTATCCCGACAACGGCATCAAGTTCTTCAGCGCCCAAGGCACCAAACTTGGCGACGACTGGGAGCAAGCTGTTGAGGCGATGCTGGATCAGCCGCCCGTGTGGGCAGACTCCCATGCGCTAGGTCGTGCGCGCCGTCTCGACGACGCGGCAGGGCGATACATTGAATTTTGCAAAAGTACCTTTGCCAATGATCTGACATTAAAAGGTCTGAAGATTGTTGTGGACGGCGCACACGGCGCGGCCTACAACATTGCGCCCAAAGTCTTCCATGAGCTTGGTGCCGAAGTGATCGCCATCGGTTGCTCGCCAGACGGCTTCAACATCAACGACAAAGTCGGTGCGACCCACCCTGAGGCATTGATCGAGGCAGTCAAAGCAAACAAAGCTGACTTTGGCGTTGCCCTGGATGGGGACGCAGATCGATTGCAGCTCGTGGATGCATCGGGGCGATTATTCAACGGCGACGAGGTGCTCTACCTGATGGCCGTTGAGCGCTTGGCTCGCGGCGAAGTTGTTCCAGGTGTGGTGGGCACCTTGATGACCAACATGGCTGTCGAAGTGGCACTCAAATCACGTGGTGTGAAGTTTGTGCGCGCCAAAGTCGGCGACCGCTATGTACTGGAAGAGCTTGAAAAGCACGGGTGGCTGCTGGGCGGCGAAGGCTCTGGCCACCTGCTGGCCTTGGACAAACACACCACGGGCGATGGCCTGATTTCTGCGCTGCAGGTGCTGCAAGCCTGCGTGCGTCACAAGCAGACCTTGGCCGAACTGTTAAGCGATATCAAGCTGTTTCCGCAAACCCTGCTCAATATCCGCCTACAGCCGGGTGAGGATTGGAAGAGCAATGCGAAGCTGGCATCAGAAATCAAGCTGGTGGAAGCTGAACTGGGCAGCGAAGGCCGTGTACTGATCCGCGCCAGCGGAACGGAGCCATTGCTGCGCATCATGGTCGAAGCGCGGGATGCGACCCAAGCGCACATGTGTGCAGAACGCATGGCCGATACGCTGCTAAGCGCGCGAACCTAGCCGAGGCCAGTCACGGCGCAAGACATGTGGCGCGCTCGATTGGCTTCGCGGTTTTAGGTTCGGCAACCAGTACCACGGGTGAGAAACCGCCACCTGGCGTGCGGAAGTTAGTGGTCTGCCCCGCATAGCTGCGCGCTGCCAGCAATTGCACTTGGCCCTGATAGGCGTAGGCGCGAATGTCCTGCTTCAGCAGTTGATTTTCACCTTCGACAGCTACCAACCGCTCATTGGGTGCGATCAACTCTTGGGCCACATAATCGCCAGCCAGAATCTCATTCCAAACCCGTTTGGTGATTTTGTCGCCTCGGTAAGTGCCTTTAGAGCCATACCCTGACGTGGGCTTGAAGAACAAATGGCGTCGATTTGTCCAAATGGCTTCGGCGTCAGAAGGCAAAACTTTGACCGTTCGCGGCACCACTTGTTTGAGCAGATGGCGATCCGCGCTTGACACGCCCCAGCTTGCCAGCAAGCCATCGTCGCTGAGTGTGATCAGGCGTTGTTTATCCGCATGGGTGGCATAGACCTGCGGGTGCGGGGTGAGAACGGTTGTCCCTGCCAGATAAGCCGCGTTCAAGGCCGCATGGGCATGCTCTGCAAGGTAAAAGTCCGTCAGGCGGTTGTAGACCAAGTCAATGGCTTGGTCGGGCAGATCTGGGTGCCAAAGGGCGCCGTCTCGCCACTGCAGATCTTGGGCATCGGCCACGATGGCCGTGATGCCGCTCTGGCCAAGCAAAGTTTGAAACATGCTGAACTCAGGGGCCAGGTACTGCATTGCGGGCGCGTCGTCAACAATGGCCACTGTGCGCAGCACCTGGTCGCCGCGCTGTGCCTGCCATTCACGGCGAAACATGGCCACAAACTGTGCCTCAAGCGGCAAGGCCTGAGCGTTCAGGTTCGTCAGTGGGTCCATGGCTGCGCAACAGGAATGATGCGCGCGCAAGATGGCCGCGTTCAGCAAAGCGCCGCCAGCATTGGTGTTGATTTCAATCAGTTTCGGTCCACCTGCGCCCACGTGAAAGTCGTATCCCATGAACACCCCTGCTGGGCCCCAGCCCGTCCTTGCAATGCTTGGTGCTGTCGATAAGGCCAACTGTCGGTAGGCTTCCAGTTGGCAGATTCGGTCAATGGTTTCCACCGCGCGGGCAATGGTTTGGGCGGTTGGTTCAGATACAAAGGTCAGCGTGTTAGAAAACAAATGCGGGTGTGTGTCCTGACCTATGGCCAGATGGCTTTGCACATCCTGGGCCGTCAAGGTGGTGCAGACGCAGGCCCGATTCAGTAGGTCGGCGACAGTGGGGCTTACTGTCACATTGGCATCGTTCGTGGGTGATTGGTGTGAATCCATAATTCAATGATAATCGAAATATAGAATAAATAAAGCAAAATAAAGCGGAGCTGAGAGGGGGCATCGCCCACCCAAGCTTCCGCTTGGCTCGCCAGCATTAACGCTGCCTGGCCCAAGGGCCTAGCGTCATTTGCTCTAAAGCATTCAGCATGCGCCCAAAACGGGCTGACGCCAGCATGGACCGCTCAATCAAGCCCACCTTGACGGCATTGGCATATTGTGCGCGGGCCATGTCGAAGGGCATGCCCAGGACTTCAGACGTGGTGTGGCACACGGCACGGCTCACGTCCACCAGTGGGGCGGGGCAGGTGTTGGCCATCATCAGGGCACGCTGTGACCAATGGCCACTCCGTAGCTTGCGCCGGTGCGGGACCGATGGTCAATCTCGCGCATGCGGCGCTCCAGATCGTGGATGTTGACTGATTCGGCCAGATAAGCCTCGTCCAGGTTTTCCTGGGATTGGAAGGGCAATGAAAAAGCTTGGATGAGCTTGATAAACAGGGACATGGTGAGTCCTTTCTCTAAAATTGTAAGGGAATGTTAAGGGTTTACCCTGATTAAATCAAGGCACTAGTCCCGCTTATTCCGATTTAGAGGTGCTCCCCCATGTTTGCCATTCAGGTGTGCTTTGCCCATGCCAAAGTGTGAAATTGCTATAAATAAAATAGCTAACTATGACGTCAGCATTGCCGTAGTTGGCTATTTGACTGTAAAAATGCCATCGTCGAAGGCATGACAGTATTTTGTCCAGTCCTCCCTTACTTGTCGCGTGCAGCTTTGGGCCGCGCGCAACAGCTTGGTTTGCCAGCCATCTTGGCAGCCCCAGTCGCTCAGTTCATCCGCAATCGCTGATCCCGCATGGCCTGCGCAGCGCAAATGGCTCCAGGCCAGCATCTGGCCCATGGTTTCAATCACCTGGCGCAGCTGTCCGCCTTGCTGTTGAACCAGATCAAGCGCCAAGCGATCCTCCGAGGGTTGCAGCCCGCGCAGCACAAAGGGCTTTTTGCCCATCTGTACCGCTTGCAAAAACGCCATCGGCACCGCTTGCGCACGCTGCTGGAGCGACACAATTCGGTGTGCATGCGACAGCCATTTGGGCTGTTTCACTTTCAAATGAGCTGTCAGGGACGAGGCCTGCGCAGCTTTCATGTCCAGTAAATAGTTGCTGTCCGGCTTGCCTTTGCCCGCCACCAACACCGCGTAGCGCTCCACGCCCAGGCTCCCCGTGCCCGCAATGCGGCGTGCCACATCCAGCACTTGGTAGAACTCTGGCCGACTTTGGGTTTGCGCAAAGCCGTTTACAAATTGCTCAACTTGTGCGCGCTGCGTGTCGGATACCGGCAACGTCTTTTTGCCGTCCAGCCGGAATCGCCGTTGCTTGCCTTTCAACTCGGTGCGTTTGTCCAGAAACACGCTGCGCTTGCGCTCGCCCAGCGTGTTGAGCAGATCCCCAATGGCACCTTGCGCCGTGTCGCGTTCAATCCAACGGCTTTTGCCCATTGCCAGCGCCTGGCTGTAGCTGTGCAAAAACAGATCGCCTAGCGTCAGCGCATCTTCCGCAGACAGCCGCAAGCTGCTCGCCGCCACTTTTACGCTGGTGACAAAACGCAGCAAATCCCAACTGGCGGGGGCCAGGGCGGCTTCGTCAAAGTCGTTCAGGTCAAAGTAGCTCAGGCGGTTATCGCCTTTGTAGCTGCCGAAATTTTCCAGGTGCAGGTCCCCGCAAACCCAGGCCAGTGGGGCTTTGCGCAGCACGCCAGCATCGGGGAGTTGGCCATAGAACAGGTGGCACGAGCCGCGCAAGAATGCAAATGCGTTGCTGCGCATGCGCTCGTATTTCATCGCAAGCCGCTCCGGGTCACGGCCCGCATTGAAGGCTTGAAGGGTCTGAATCAGGGTGGTTTTCATGTTGCGTTTTCGTTTGCTGCGCGGGCCGCTTTGCCGCTGTCCAGTGTGTCGCTACACCTGCGTCCAGCGGGCGGAAACCATCCAGGCATCAATTTCAGTGGGTTCAGTCATGGTGCGAACCGCCAGAAACGCCATTTGAGCCTCGGGATAGGTTCGCCTCAGAAAATTCAGCCATTGCTTCAGCCGACCGGCCACTTGGCGATGCTCTTGCGTCTTGCAAACCAGTTGCCAAAAGCTGAGGATGTGCGGCACCAATGCCGTCCAGGGCAGGCAGTCCTTTTCGCCCCGAATGGCGCGGGCCAAGCTGGGGTCGCTGACGATGCCACGTCCCAGCATCAGGCTTTGGCAGCCCGATTCGGCTCGGCAGCGTTCAGCGTCTTGCGCCGTCCAGATCTCTCCATTGGCCACCACCGGGATCTTGACAACGGCTTGAATGTCGGCAATGCGGCTCCAATACGCCGGCGGGCGGTAGGCGTCGGCGCGCGTGCGCGCGTGAACCACCAGTTCAGTGGCGCCGCCCTCGGCCAGCGCCAGGGCGCATTCCTCGGCACGGCTGTCGTCATTGACCCCCAGTCGCATCTTGGCGGATGTCGGTTTCTCGGGGGGCACCGATCGTCGTACCGCAGACATGATGCGCAGCAACAAATCGGGATCGTCCAGCAAGGCCGCACCACCACCGTGGCGGTTGACTACCTTGGCAGGGCAGCCAAAATTCAGATCCACGCCCTGAGGCGACAGGCGGGCAAGCCGAGCGGCGTTGTCACCCAGGCAGCCCGGGTCTGAGCCCAGCAATTGGGGGCGCACGGGGATGCCAGACAGGGTCAGTCCACCTTGGTGTAGCTCTGGCACGACACGGTAAAACACGCGGTCAGGCAGCAGCGTATTGGTCACGCGTATGAATTCAGACACGCAGCGGTCCACGCCGCCGATGCGGGTCAAGGCGTCGCGCAGTACAAAATCCAGTAGGCCCTCCATGGGGGCAAGCAGCAGGCTCATTGGCTTGAGCATACCCAGAATGCCAAATCGGCCTGATTGCGCGCCAAAGGCACCGGCAATTCACAGGTATTTGACATGCATCAAGCGCAACGCAAATGAGAAGCGCTATCATTGCCGCATGCCCAAAACCCGCGCAACCACCGCTGCTGTTCGCACCCTTTGCAGCCTGCGTCGGGGCGATGAAGCCCTGGTGGCTGGCCTGGAGCCAGGCACCTGTCTGACGCGCCAGCGCTTGGTGGAGCTGGGATTTGTCAAAGGCGAGCGTGTGCGGGTGATTGCTGCTGCCCCTGTTGGGCAAGATCCCATCGCGGTGCGCATTGGCACCTCAACTTTTGCGCTGCGCCGCCATGAGGCGTCTCTTGTGCAACTGCTGGCGGACTGATTTGCTTGATCCTGTGCGCTGACTGAATCTGATCCTTGTCCCATACCGCTTCCCCTTCTGCTTTGCTCCATGTTGCGCTGATTGGTAACCCCAACTGTGGCAAGACAGCCCTGTTCAACCGCTTGACGGGCGCGCGCCACAAGGTGGCCAACTACGCTGGTGTCACGGTAGAACGAAAGGAAGGGCACTTCACCAGCTCGGCGGGTAACAGCTTTGTGGTGATTGACCTGCCCGGCACCTATAGCTTGTCAGCCGTGACGCCTGACGAAAGCATTACCCGCCAAGTGCTGCTGGGTGAGCGGGGTGATGAGAAAGCGCCAGACGCGGTGGTCTTGGTGCTAAATGCCACCAATTTGCGCCTGAACCTGATGCTGGCACTTGAAGTGATCCGCCTGGGGCAGCCCACCATCGTCGCACTGAACATGATGGACGCCGCCGCTCGCCTGGGCATGAAGATTGACGTGAATCGCCTGTCGCAAAGCCTGGGTGTGCCCGTGATTGAAACCATTGCGGTGCAGTCTGGCGGCGTCGCAGCCTTGGTGGTGCAGCTGGATCAGCTCAAGGCTGAGTTGACCAATTCAGACCACGCCTTCCAGTCAAGGGCCAAGCCATCGGGTCGAGCGGAGTCCAAAGAGTTGTCTCAGGAGCAGTTGCAGACCGAAGTCACCCGCATCATGGCGGCTGCAGTCCAATCGGGCGAGGACGCTAACCGCACCAGCGACCGCATTGACGCAGTGGTGCTGCACCCTGTGCTGGGCTACCTGTTGCTGGCCGTGGTCTTGTTCTTGATCTTTCAGGCGGTTTTCAGTTGGGCAGCGCCCTTCATGGAGGTCATCAAAACCGCTGTGGCCGCCGTGGCAGATGCGGTCAATGGTGCACTGCCCGAAGGCATCTTGCGCAGCTTGCTGGTGGACGGCATCATTTCTGGCGCGGGCAGCGTGCTGGTGTTTTTGCCGCAAATCTTGATTCTGTTTTTCTTCATTTTGGCGCTGGAAGACTCAGGTTATTTGCCTCGTGCTGCCTTTTTGCTGGACCGTCTCATGGGCTGCGTAGGCCTGTCGGGGCGTGCATTCATCCCGCTACTGTCCAGCTTTGCCTGTGCCGTCCCCGGCATCATGGCCACGCGCACCATTCAAAACCGGCGTGACCGACTGGCCACCATCATGATCGCGCCACTGATGACCTGCTCGGCCCGCTTGCCGGTGTATGCGCTCATCATCGGTGCCTTTATCCCCGCGCGCGAAGTTGGCGGGTTCAACTTGCAAGGCTTGGTGCTGTTTGGCTTGTACGTGGCAGGCATTGTGTCCGCGATGGCGGTGGCCTTTGTGCTCAAAATCACCGTGGGCAAGAACGCTGTGCAGCCGCTGATGCTGGAGCTGCCGAGCTACCACTGGCCCCATTTGGGGAACTTAGCCATCGGCCTGTATGAACGCGCCAAAATTTTTATCACCCGCGTGGGCACCATCATCCTCACGTTGATGATTTTGCTGTGGTTCCTCAGCAGCTTTCCCGGCGCGCCAGAGGGCGCCACCGGCCCCGCCATTCAGTACAGCCTGGCGGGCCAAATTGGCAGTGCATTGCAGATTGTTTTTGCCCCCATCGGCTTTAACTGGCAGATTGCCATCGCGCTTGTGCCGGGCTTGGCCGCACGCGAGGTTGCTGTGGCCGCCTTGGGCACCGTCTATGCGCTGTCTGGTGCGGGAGAGGGCGTCGCAGATGCCTTGGGGCCCGTGCTGTCCGCGCAGTGGAGCTTGCCCACCGCGTTGTCCCTTCTGGCGTGGTATGTGTTTGCGCCGCAGTGCATCGCCACACTGTCCATCGTCAAGCGCGAAACCAATTCCTGGCGCGCACCCTTGGCCATGGCGTTTTACATGTTTGCGTTGGCCTACCTGGCATCATGGCTGGTTTACCGCATCAGCCTGCACGTGGTAGGCGCGTGATGTCTGATCTGTTGCAAAGCGCCATCGTGGGCGTCATCGTCATCTGGGCCGCATGGCGGGTTTGGCGGCGCTATGCTCCAAAGTCGGTCCATTGCGGTGGCAAAGACAAGGACAACGGCCTAAGCAATGGCCGCAATACTGCGCAGAAGAGCGCTTGCGGCACCTGTGGCGGCTGCCAAGGTGCGCCATCTTGCCAACCGGGTGCCAGCGTCAACACTGCGACTATCCAACATCACATCCACTTTCAGCCCAAACCATGAAACTCCTCCCCCGAATTCTGACCTGGGCCGCTGTTGGTCTGGCAAGCCTTGCTGCACTGGTGCCCATCGCGGGGCAATTGGGTGCGCTGCAGGGCAAAGCACCGACCGATTTAGGGGTAAAAGCGGGTCGACTTAAAGCCCCAAGCCTCACACCTAACAGCGTGAGCAGCCAAGCTGCGCTTTACCCAGATCACCCCCAGTTCAGCTACGCACAAATACCCGCGCTGCAATTTCCAGGCAAAGCCAAAACCGACATGACAAAAGTCGCGCAAGCTGTCCAAGGTTTGGGCGGTTGCCAAATCATCCAGCAAGACGCCAGCTACCTTTACGCCCAGTGCCGGACCGTTTGGCTCGGCTTTGTGGACGACCTGGAGCTGTGGGACAACGCAGACCAGCAGCGCTTAGAGGTGCGCTCAGCCAGCCGCCTGGGCCGCAAAGACTTTGGCGTCAACCGCGCCAGGGTGGAGTCTCTGCGCACTCGGCTGGGTGGGTTTGCTGCCGGTGAGAAGAAATAGGCGGGGAAAAGTGCCTTTCGGCATGTCTGATAAGCATTGTTTGCTATCAAAATTGATATTTTCAACCTCTACCGCGCGCCATTCACCAGCCCTGGTCCGCTGTCTTGCAATGGCCCCAATGGGTTGTTGCGTACTTCAACTTCGCGCACATTGGGCTGACCGCCCCAGGCTCGGTAAACCACCACATCGTTGACCAACAAGATGAGGGCGTTGAACCGCCAGCCTACCGTCTCGGTGGTGCGTTTGAAGTTGGCAAAGTCCAGTGCGAAATTGCCCGTGCGGTCTTTTGATATGCGTGAGGCGGTGAACTCCCAGCCGCGGCAAGCAGCACCCGCTGCCAGGCACGCCACAATGCCTTTGTCCAAATAGTCGCTGATCTGCAAGTTGCCATTGGTGACCCGTCTTGCCACATCGGTCTGGCTCAGAATCACGGTGTTGGGTTGCTTTTCCGGGTTGATGCCAAGTTCAGCCAAGGTTTGTCTAGTGCTGACCTGCGGAACCAACGACTCGATGGCCTGGCGGGCTTCGTCGAAAGTTGAAAAATGGGCAATCACTGACGTCGAGGTCGGCAGCAAGGAAGCGCAGCCCGCTGCGCACAAGGCGGCAAGCAGTGCCAGGTTGAATCGAAATGTGCGCAGCGGATTCATAGCGCCATCATGGCACAGCGCCGCCGAGGCTGCAGTGATGGATGAAATCTTGGGTGGCGCGGCCCAGTTGTTTGTCGCGGCGCACCACCATGGCCAGGCGGCGCTTGGCGGCGGGCAGGCGGGTTTGAAGTTCGATCAAATTGCCTTTGAGCAGGTCGTCCGCAACCGCTTGGCGGGACAAGCAGGCCAGCCCCGTGCCAGCAGCAGCCAGGCGCTTGATGGCCTCGGTGCTGCCCAGCTCAAAGCCAACTTTGACGAGACCCAGGTGCTCCACCAGCCAGTTGTCTGTGGCCTGACGGGTGCCCGAACCCAGCTCGCGCAGAATCCAGGTCGCTGCGGTCAGTTGTGCCTTGCTCGCGCGGATCTGCGCCAGTGGGTGGTCTGGCGCGGCTACCACGACCAGTTCGTCACTGAGCCAAGGGCGCACCTGCAGATCGGGGTGTGTTTGCGGTCCTTCGATAAAGCCCAGGTCCGCGTCCATGCCAACCACGGCAGCAATCACTTCGCTGGTGTTGACAATGGCCAAGCGAATCAGGCTGACGGGGTGGGCACGCTGCCAGCTGGCTACCAACTTGGGTAGCAGGTATTCGCCAATCGTCAGGCTGGCCGCCACACGCAGCGGCGCTGCATGCACTCCTGTAAACAGGGCTTGTAACTCTGTAGCCTGATCCAGCAGTGCGATAGCACCGGGCAGAAAGGCGCGACCGTTTTCATTCAGCACCAGACGTCGCCCGATGCGGTCAAACAGTTGCACGCCCAAGCATGATTCCAGTTCAGCCAGCGCAGCACTGGCGGCGGATTGCGAGCGGGCAACGCGCTCAGCGGCCTGCCGGGCTGAGCCACCCCGCGCAATGGCGGCAAACACCTCCAGTTGCTTCAGTGAATAGCGCAGCCGGGCGGGGGATTCGGATTGGTGATCTGTTTTTTCGATCATGATGTGCAAAATTATCCGCTTTTTTGTTTTACCAATGCCTCATAGCATCGCGGACATAAGCAAATAACCAGGCGACATATGTTCAAGTTTTTATCGTCAGAGCCGCTGCACGACCCGATTGCCTCGCCCACGCCAACGGCCAAGACCGAGATCAAGTGCACCACCTGCTACATGTGTGCCTGCCGCTGCGGCATTCGCGTGCATTTGCGCGAAGGTGATAACGGCCCAGAGGTGCGCTACATCGACGGCAACCCCAACCATCCGCTGAACCAGGGGGTGATCTGCGCCAAGGGCAGCTCCGGCATCATGAAGCAGTATTCGCCCGCGCGGCTCACCCAGCCGCTGCTGCGCAAGGCGGGCTCAGAGCGCGGCGCGGCCGAATTTGAGCCGATCAGCTGGGAGCGCACCTTTGAGATATTGACCGAGCGCCTTGGCAAGATTCGCGCGACTGATCCCAAGAAATTTGCACTGTTCACGGGGCGCGACCAGATGCAGGCCTTAACGGGCTTGTTCGCGCGCCAGTTCGGCACGCCCAATTACGCCGCGCACGGCGGCTTTTGCTCGGTCAACATGGCGGCCGGGATGATCTACACCATCGGCGGCAGCTTTTGGGAGTTCGGTGGGCCGGACCTGGACCACGCCAAGCTGTTTGTGATGATCGGCACGGCGGAGGATCACCACAGCAATCCCATGAAGATTGCCATCAGCAAATTCAAGCGGGCAGGGGGCAAATTTATCTCGATCAACCCGGTGCGCACCGGCTACTCGGCCATTGCGGACGAATGGATTCCAATTCGTCCCGGCACCGACGGCGCGTTGTTCATGGCCTTGCTGCATGAGTTGATTCGCACCGACAACATCGACCACGCTTTTTTAAAGCGCTTTACTAACGCGCCGCAACTGGTGGTGTTGGATGAGGGTGAGCGCGAGGGCCTGTTTGCGTTTGACCCCAACCCCGAAAAAGGCCCACCAGGGGACGGCCGCAATCCGCACAACAAGCTGGTGTGGGACAAAACAAGCGGCCAGGTGTTGAACGCTTATCCTGAGGGCATTGCTGACGGCTGCGACCCGGCGCTGGAAGGCCACTACACCCTGGCGGATGGCACGCGGGTGACGCCATCATTCCAATTGTTGCGCGACCGAGTGGCCAGCTGCACGCCAGAGTGGGCGGCCCAGATCACGGGGATTGATGCTGACCGCATTCGGCAACTGGCTCTGGAAATGGGGGATACGGCCTTCAAGCAAGCCTTTACGCTGCCCATCCCCTGGACCGACGCCTGGGGCAAACAACACCCCCACACCCAGGCCCGGCCCGTGGCCTTTCATGCCATGCGAGGCTTGGCGGCGCACAGCAATGGCTTTCAGACCGTGCGTGCGCTGTCGATTTTGATGAGCGTGCTGGGCACCATCGACGCGCCCGGCGGCTTTCGGCACAAGGCACCGTACCCGCGCCACATCGTGCCCAATTACCGTGCCTTCAATGACCCCGGCATGATCCAGCCGAACACGCCGCTCAATGCCGCGCCGCTGGGCTTTCCGGCACACCCGGACGAGCTGGCGATCTACCCTGATGGTTCGCCGATCCGCATTGACCATGCCTTCAGCTGGGAGCACCCGCTGTCAGCGCACGGGATGATGCACAACGTGATCACCAATGCGGTCAAAGGCGACCCCTACAAGATCGACACGCTGATGATCTTCATGGCCAACATGGCCTGGAACAGCACGATGAACACCATGGCGGTGCGCGAGATGCTCAACGCCAAGGACGAGAACGGCGAATTCAAAATCCCGTTTTTAGTGGTGTGCGACGCCTTCCAGAGCGAGACCGTGGCCTTTGCTGACCTGGTGTTGCCCGACACCACATACCTGGAACGTCACGACGTGATGGGCATGTTGGACCGCCCCATCAGCGAATTCGACGGCCCGGTGGATTCGGTGCGTGTGCCAGTGTTGCAGCCGCTGGGCGAGTGCAAGCCGTTTCAAGAGGTGCTGATCGAACTGGCCTCGCGCCTGAAGTTTCCGGCTTTTACCACCGCAGAAGGCGGGCGCAAGTTCACCGGTTACCCGGACTTCATCGTCAAGTTTGAGCCGCAGCCCGGCATTGGCTTTTTGATGGGCTGGCGCGGAAAGGATGGCAGCGAATCCCTGCGCGGCGCGCCCAATCCCAAGCAGTGGGAGATGTACGAAAAGAACAACTGCGTGTTCCAGTACCACCTGCCCAAAGACCAGCAGTACATGCGCAACTGGAATCGCCCCTACCTGGATTTTTCCAAGGACAAAGGCTGGCGTCAGCGCAATGACCCGATTCAACTGGCGCTGTACTCTGACACCTTGCAGTTCTTCCGCCTTGCCGCTCAGGGCAAGACCGACGGCCGCCAGCCGCCTGAACATCTGCGCGAGCGCATTGCCACCTACTTTGACCCGCTGCCGTTCTGGTACGCGCCCTTGGAGCAGGCCTGTACCGACATGGACGCTTACCCGCTGGCCGCGACCACCCAGCGCCCTATGGCCATGTACCACTCCTGGGATTCACAAAACGCCTGGCTGCGCCAGATTCACAGCCACAACTACCTGCATGTGAATCCGCTCACTGCGCAAAAAGCTGGCGTGGCCGACGGTGGCTGGGCTTGGGTAGAAAGCCGTTGGGGCAAGGTGCGCTGCATGCTGCGCTACAGCGAGGCGGTAGAACCCGGCACGGTCTGGACCTGGAACGCCATTGGCAAGGCCAGTGGCGCCTGGCAACTGGCCCCCGGTGCAGATGAATCGCGCAAAGGTTTTTTGCTCAACCATTTGATCGTCGAAGAGCTGCCCATGGCGGGGACGGCATCGGGTCACATCAGCAATTCTGACCCGATCACCGGACAAGCCGGGTGGTACGACGTTCGCGTGCGGATTCGACCTGCCGAGCCTGAGGGGCCAGAAGAATCCTTCCCCCAAGTTGCTGCCATGCCGTCGGTGCCTGGCGCAGTTGGCGTAAAGGGAAAAGCCGAACAGGTTTTGCGTTACTTCGCAGGAGTCAAAAAATGATCCAGTGGCTCAAAGATTTGTTGAACCCTGCCGCACCTGCCAGCTTGATGGCAGAAGGCAATGGTGGCGCGATGCCAGCCAAAGGCGAAACCCTGGCCAAGCAATTGGCCCTGGTGATTGACCTGAATGTGTGCGTGGGCTGCCATGCCTGCGTGACGAGTTGCAAGCAGTGGAACACCTCGGGCGCTGCAGGCCCGCTGATGGACGCACAGCCGTATGGTGCAGACCCCACGGGCACCTTCTTTAACCGGGTGCAGACCTATGAGGCGGGCAGCTTCCCGAACACTGACACGGTGCACTTTCCCAAAAGCTGCCTGCACTGCGCCGAGCCGCCCTGCGTGCCGGTGTGCCCAACAGGTGCCAGCTACAAGCGCAAAGAAGACGGCATTGTGCTGGTGGATTACGACAAGTGCATTGGCTGCAAATACTGCAGTTGGGCTTGTCCTTACGGCGCACGTGAGCTGGACGAAGAACGTCAGGTGATGACCAAGTGCACCTTGTGCGTGGACCGCATTTACGACGAGAGCATGCCACCCGAAGACCGCAAGCCTGCCTGCGTCAAGGCTTGCCCTACCAGCGCGCGCTTGTTTGGGGATGTGAACGATCCGAGCAGTGAGGTGAGCATTGCTATTCGCGAACGTGGCGGCTATGAGCTGATGCCAGAGTGGGAGACCAAGCCCTCTAACCGCTACCTGCCCAGGCGCACACAAAGTGCACCTGGCCAAGACCAAAAAGGAGCCAAGTCATGAATCCGGCTTTCTCAGTGATCATTTTCACCACGCTGGCCGGAGCCGCGCAGGGCTTGGTATTGACGCTGGCCTTGGCGGTTCTGCTGGGGGCTTTGTCGCCTACGGCGGCCATGTTGGCCCCTGCACTGCTGCTATCGCTCGTGATGCTGTTAGCTGGTTTGGTGTCGTCCTTTTTTCACCTGGGCCACCCAGAGCGCGCCTGGCGAGCTGCCATGATGTGGCGCACGTCCTGGCTTTCACGCGAGGTGATCGTGTTGCCCGCTTTCATTGGCGCAGTGGCGCTGTGGTGGTTCAGCGTGCGGGCAGGGGGCGGGAACCTTTTGTGGCCGGTGCTGTGCATCGCTTTGGCCTTGGCGTTGTGGCTTTGCACCGGCATGATTTACGCCTGCATCCGATTTATTCAGGAATGGTCACACCCCATTACCGTGGTCAATTTTGTCCTGATGGGTATGTCGGCGGGCTTGATCCTCTGCAGCTTGCTGGCGCAACTGAATGGGCAGGGCGATTTTGCTGCCCGGCTGATGCCCTGGGCGCTGGCGCTGACTGTGGTTGCTTGGGCGTCGCGTATGGTGTCTTTGCGGCGCAATGCGGGCTTGAAACCTGTGTCTAGCTTGCAATCCGCCACGGGTATTCGCAGCCAAAAGCTTCAGCAAAAGTCGATGGGTATGTCGGCAGGAGCATTCAATACCAGGGAGTTTTTTCACCATGCAAGCGAAATGGCTTTCAAACAAGTCAAGCTTGCCTTTATCTTGCTGGCATTTGCGGTGCCCGTGGCCTTTCTGGTGGGCGCCATGAACACCGGCGATGCACAGGTGTGCCTACAACTTCTGTGCCTCGCGGCGCTGGTGCAATACCTGGGCTTGCTCGCAGAACGTTGGTTCTTTTTTGCCCAGGCGCGGCATCCGCAAAATCTGTATTACCAAATCGTGTCCTAGGGGTTTTACCGGGATTTGCGCAGATCAAACACATGGATTTGCGCAAACTCTCATAATGATTCCATGCATACGATTGCACCGCCCTCAGCCCCCGCAGGCCTTCTGCTGACAGGTGGTGGCGCTCGGGCCGCTTATCAGGTGGGCGTGTTGGAGGCCATTGCTGATTTGCGCAAGCTGGCGGGTGCGCAAGACCAGCCCAATCCGCTGACCATCATCACTGGCACATCCGCTGGTGCCATCAATGCAGCCGCGCTGGCATGCGGTGCCGATGACTTTGACAAAGCCGTGCGCCAGATTGTGGAGGTTTGGAAGAACTTCTCTGCTGATCAGGTCTACCAGGTTGATTCTTTGAGCGTGCTGCGCACCGGCGCCAAATGGATGACGCTGATGTCGCTGGGCTGGATTCTGGCCAAATGGCGGCGCATCAAGCCTCGGTCTTTGCTGAACAATTCGCCGCTGGAGGAGTTGCTCAAGCGCTTGGTGCCGCTGGACCGGTTGCCAGAGTTGATCAGAGCTGGCCATGTGCAGGCCCTGGCCGTAACAGGTTCCAGCTACAGCTCGGGCGACCACATCACGTTTTTTGAAGGTGACAAGCGCTTGATGCCCTGGGTGCGTTCGCAGCGGCGTGCGGTGCGTGACCGCATCACGCACGAACACCTGCTGGCTTCCAGCGCCATTCCGTTTGTCTTTCCGGCCAAGCCTTTGCAGATAGAAGGGCGCACCGAATACTTTGGCGACGGGTCCATGCGGCAATCCGCACCCGTGGCGGCGGCCATTCATTTGGGCGCTGAAAAGGTCTTGGTGATTGGTGCGGGCCGCATGGCCGAGCCGCGCATGATGCCGCTGAGCGAAAGCACGGTCAGTTACCCCTCGGTGGCCCAGATTGCGGGTCACGCCATGTCCAGCATTTTTCTGGATTCTTTGGCGGTGGACGTGGAGCGTGTGCGCCGCATCAACCAAACCATGAAGCTGGTGCCACCCGAGGCGCGTGCCGCCAGTTGTTTGCGCCCCGTTGAGCTGTTGGTGATCTCGCCCTCGCAGCGCCTTGACAACGTTGCCGCCAAGCATGTGGGCGATTTACCCCCTGCGGTGCGTGCCTTGCTGGGTGGCGTGGGCGTGTCCAGCGACAAAGCTGACGTCAAAGGCTCGGCGCTCGCCAGCTATTTGCTGTTTGAGTCCAACTTCACGCGCGAACTCATCGCCATGGGATACGCGGACGCAGAGAAGCAGAAAAGTGAAATCTGTCAGTTCTTTGGCTGGGAGCTTCCGGTTGAGCACCAGGTTGAGCCCGTTGTGCCGGAGTGGATGAATCGGCGCAAAGATCCCTTGAGGCTTTAAGTGCCGCGTTCTTGACAGCAAGGGCTAGAGTGCCTCGCGTGACGCGGTTAAAGTGGCGTCATCAATTGCCGCGTAAGGAGACTCTTTATGACCACTGGAACCGTCCGAATTCACCGCGTGCTTCGCTCCAAGCCCGAACGCATTTACCGTGCCTTTCTTGATGCCGACGCCATGGCCAAATGGATTCCACCGTACGGTTTTACCTGCAAAGTGCACCACATGGATGCGCGTGTGGGTGGCACGTTCAAGATGTCGTTCACCAATTTTGGGTCTGGACACACGCACTCGTTTGGTGGCGAATACCTGGAGCTGGTCCCCGGCGAAAAGCTTCGCTACACCGACCAGTTTGATGATCCCAATCTGCCCGGCATTTTGACGGTGACTGTCAATTTGAAGCCCGTGCTGTGTGGCACCGAAATCAACGTGGTTCAAGAAGGCATTCCCGCCGTCATTCCGGTGGAGATGTGCTACCTGGGCTGGCAGGAGTCGATGGAACAGCTGGCTAAGTTGGTTGAGCCGGAGATTCAAGGCTAAGCATGGCGCTGGAACTTGCCAAAGACCAACGCCAACAAGCCATTGCTTCCATTGAGCGCTACTTCCGCGAAAACATGGATGAGCCCATAGGCAATGTCACTGCAGGTGCGCTGCTGGGTTTCTTTCTGGAAGAAATTGGGCCTGCGCTTTACAACCGTGGGGTGACAGATGCTCAGGAGCGCATGATGGCGCGGGTGCAGGAATTGGATTTTGAGGTGCACGAAGACGAGTTCCAGTACTGGCGCAAGCGGCGCAGTCCTGGCAAGTCGGGGTGATCACCTGATTATTTTGATAAGAATAGCTATTTCGGCAATATCTGTCTCATAGTTAGCTATATTATTTGTAGCGTATAGCGGTTTCATCAGCCTTTCATCTGGCTGGCCATCACGAGGTCAAACATGAGCATCATCACCGTTTTCCAGGCAAAAAATGTCTTGACGATGAACCCGTCAAACCCACAAGCCACCCATGTGGCCGTGCGAGACGGCCGCATTTTGGGTGCGGGCAGTTTGGCGGACGTGGCGGGTTGGGGTGATTACACGCTCAATAGCCAGTTTGCAGGCAAGGTGCTGATGCCTGGCCTGATCGAAGGGCATTCGCACCTGATGGCCGGCACGCTTTGGCGCTATGTGTATGTGGGCTACTTTGACCGAATGGACCCGGACAACAAAAAGGCACCGGGCGCCAAGTCCTTGGATGAGGTGGTGAGCATCCTCCGACAGGCGGCTGCGGCTGACCCGCAAAGCAGCGCGCCGATTGTGGGCTGGGGCTTTGATCCGATTTACTTTGGTGACACGCGCTGCAGCCGTGCTGATCTGGACCGGGTCAGCACAACTCGGGCCGTGGGAGTGTTGCATGCCAGCGGACATATTCTGAACGCAAATACGCGTGCCCTTGAGTTATCGGGCTTTTTGCGTTCCGGCATAGACCATCCAGGCTTTCCTTTGGGGGCTGATGGATTGCCGACGGGCGAGCTCAAGGGGCCCGAAGCCATGATGCCCGTGGCGGCGCATGTGGGATTGGACCGGTCTTTTCTGAGTGGTGACGAAGCGGGCATCCGCGCGTTTGGCAAGCTGTGCGTGCGCGCCGGGGTCACCACGGCCACCGATCTGGCGGCCACCCTCAGTGACGATGAGGTGGACACGCAACTGCGCATCACCGAAGAGGCCACTTACCCGGTGCGCATCGTGCCGCTGCTGAGGCTGATGGGCATCAAGCCCAAGGATGCGGTGGACCGGGCCGTCGCACTAAAGAGCCGGAGCAGCGAGAACCTGCGGCTGGGTCGCATCAAGATCGTGGCCGACGGCTCAATCCAAGGCTTTTCGGCTCGCATGCGCTGGCCGGGCTACTTCAACGGTGCGCCCAATGGCCTTTGGTACACCGCGCCAGAAGCTATTCAGGAATGCTACGCCCTGGCATTGGCCGCAGGCGTGCAGGTGCACACCCACACCAATGGTGACGAGGCCACCGACATGGCGCTGGACTGCATGCAGCAAGCCTTGATGGCGCAGCAGGCACCAGATCACCGCTTTGTGTTGCAGCATTGCCAGCTTGCCGATGCCGCGCAGTTCAGGCGCATCAAGGCGTTGGGCATGGGCGTCAATTTGTTTGCCAACCACACCTACTACTGGGGAGAGCAGCATCGCGATGTGACGGTCGGGCCAGAGCGCGCCGAGCGCATGAATGCTTGCCGCACCGCACTGGACACGGGCGTTGGCATGTCAATCCATTCAGACGCCCCGATCACACCGCTGGCACCCTTGTTTACCGCTTGGTGCGCAGTCAATCGCTTGACGGCGCAAGGGCGTTTGCTGGGCCCTGCAGAGCGCATCAGCGTGGCTGAGGCTTTGCACGCAGTGACCTTGGGCGCTGCGTGGTCGCTGCATTTGGACGATGAGGTGGGTTCGATTGAATGCGGCAAACGCGCTGACTTTTGCGTCTTGGACGCTGACCCGTTCACAGTTTCGCCCGAGGCCTTGAAAGACGTGGGCATCTGGGGCACGGTTCAAGGTGGTCGGGTGTTTCAGGCCCCATGACTGGGGGTGTGAGCAAGCTGCTGCCGACACTGGTGATTGGTGGCTACCTCGGCGCAGGTAAAACCACCTTGGTGAACCAAATGCTGCGCGATGCCCAGGGGCAACGCATTGCAGTGTTGGTGAACGACTTTGGTGACATCAACATTGATGCGGACTTGATACAGGGGCAGTCTGGCGATGTGTTGGAGTTGTCAGGCGGCTGCGTCTGCTGTAGCTTTGGTGCGGACCTGGTCGGCAGCTTAACGGCGGTGGCACAGCGTTCGCCTGCGCCTGATTTGGTGCTGATTGAAACCAGCGGCGTTGCCTTGCCAGGTGCCGTGGCACGTAGCGCGCGATTGGTGCCCGGACTGAACGTATTGGGCGTGTTAACGGTGCTCGATGCCTCGAGCATAAAAGACAGGGCAAATGACCGGTATGTGGGCAGCACGGTCATGCAGCAGATCACGGACGCTAACTTGCTACTGCTGAACAAGATGGATTTGCTGACACCCTTTGAGGTGGCGCAAACGCAAGTCTGGTTGGCGGGATTGAAAGCAGCAGCGCCTGTGGTCACGTCTGCCCAAGGTTTTTTGTCCGCAGATTTTTGGCTGATACGGGAAAAGACAGCACCGCAGAAGAATTGGTCATGGCCACAAACCCCACGGATTACGCCCGTTCAGCAGGCAAACAAGGATGCGCTCAGCCAGTTCGAAAGTCGGTCTTTGCGTTGGCAAACGGCTAAGGATGTGAAGTTGATCCAATCCAAGTTGGATGCCTGCCCGCAGATATTGCGCGCCAAAGGCCGAATACGTGACAGCGATGGTGCCGTATGGGTTTTGCAAAAAGTGGGTTCGATGAGTACGGACTTGCGTTGTGAGCCTCCGAACGCCGATCACACCGCCGGGGGGCTATCAGAGAGCCTGCTTGTCCTGATCAGCTTGAAAGGGCAAATGCCGGACGATATTCACTTTTAACAGTGGCGTGGGGGGCTGTAAGTAGTTTTGTGTAAACGGTCTTTTGGCAGGAAACTGCCGTCTTG